>WBZX01002917.1_pt1 | contig 11240 bp, 4 predicted proteins | sample 5204211 | NCBI WGS metagenome assembly WBZX01 (sample SAMN12344362, study PRJNA552823) | activated sludge metagenome | biome: Activated sludge suspended growth; feature: Nitrification reactor; material: Wastewater; isolation source: activated sludge from nitrification reactor of wastewater treatment...
GGAGGATCCGCACAGCCGGTGAGATGCAGCCGCCCGTACGCTATTCGCGCGGGAGTATCCTCGCCGATCCCGGTCCGTGCAACCAGGGCCGCGCATGCGCAGCGCACGCGTGCGAAGCGCGCGGGGTTTGGGGCCCGCTTGCGGCCCCATCGAGAGAGAAAGCGCGGAACGCGCGCTAAGAGCTGCGGGGGATGTCGAGGCGGACGCGCGCGCCGCGGCGCTGATCGGCCGCCGTCTCGATGGAGAGGCGCATGCGCAGGTGGGCCGCGATGGCGTGGGCCGCGATGAGCGCGACGCTGGAGCGGCGGCCGGGCGCGAGCGTCTCGAACTCGCGGCTGAGGACGCCCGAGAGCGCCCCGCCGGCGAGCGGCGCGCCGCCATCCTGGAAGGTGATCGCGATGTCCTGGGAGACCTCGTCGAGGACGCCGCTCTGCGGGGCGTCGACGGTGATCGTGATCGTGTCCCCGGGGGGCGTGGCGTCGAGCGCGTGCGCGAAGAGCGCGTGCAGCAGGACCCCGAGGCCGCCGGCAGGCACCACGTCGAGCGCCGCGTCCACGCCGAGCAGCTCCACCTTCACGTCGTGGCGCGCCGTGCGGGCCGTCTCGTCGCGGAGGATGTCGCGGAGCATCTCGACGATGTCCACGACGCGGGGCAGCTCGCCGAGCGGGAAGGCGCCGACGCGCGCCAGATCCGACAGGACCTCCGACGCGGCCGTCACGTGGCGCGCGACGGAGCTCGCGGCCTCGCCGACGTCGCCCGTGTGCCCGCGGAGCGGCGCGATCTCGCGGCCGACGGCGGAGAGGACGCCGCGCAGCTCCGTGCCGATCGCGCGGAGCGCCGCGACGAGGACAGCGAGCGAGTCGTCCCCGGGGGCGCGGTGCGAGGGGCGGGACGGCATGCTCGGCGGGCCGGCCTGGGTGTCGCCCTTGGAGAACAGCGCGGCCAGCTCGCGGGCGTACGCCTCGCCCTGCGCCTGCGCCGCGGCGAGCTCCTTCTTGAGGCTCACGAGCTCGCGCGCCGTCTCGTCGACGTCGGCCGCGAGCGCGAGGCGCTGCACGCCGCCTTCGAGATCCAGCCGGCCGCCGTAGCGGACCGCCATGCGCGAGAGCCACGCGCGCTCGGTCTCGTGCGTGGCCGGGGTGTCGGGGCCGAGCGGCACCTCGACCCACACGCTGTCGCCCTTGCGGCGCACGCCGATCTCCTGCGAGCTGCCGGCCGTCGGATCGCCGCTCTGCGCGATGAGCACCTGGAGCATGCGGCGCAGCTCGGCCTCGTCGCCGAAGACCGTCGTGCCGCCCTCGCCCATCTCGATCTGGACCTTGGCCTCGGGGGCGATCTCCCAGAGGAGCGCGGCCACGTCGATCTTGCCGCGGCGACCGCGCGCGACGGGGTGGCCGTGCAGCGACGTGAGCGCGCTCACGGCCTCGTCGAGCCTGTTGAGCGCGCCCTCCACGCTCTGCGTCGTGTCCGGCTCGCCGGGGAGGATCGTGATCGCCGGATCCGGCGGCGGCGGCGGCATCGTGACGCCGGCGCGCAGCTTGGTCGCCGCGCTCCTCGCCTCCTGCGCAAAAAGCCAGGAGAGCTCGTTCTTTGTAAGTCGATCGCCGCCCATGGCTTCCTGAGCTCCGCGGCGATGATAGAAGAGGTCACGCCGTCTGCCACCTGCAAACGCTGTTACCTTGAGCCGTGGCTTCCGCTTCGCCTCTTCGCCTCGTTTCGCAGCTCGGGCTCGCACTGGCAAGCGCATTCGCGGCGGCGGCGCTCGTCGCTTCCTGCGTCCCCAGCACGGCGAACCCGTATCCCCCCGACGCGGGCGACGACGCCGCCGGCGGCTCCGGCGGCTCGGGGGGCGGCGCGGGCGCGGGGGGCGGCGGCACGGGCGATCCCACGCTCGGCGGGCCGTGCAACGTCGACGCGGACTGCGACGACGCGCTCGGCTGCACGATCGACGCGTGCGACAAGACCCTCGATCGCTGCCGGTTCATCCCGGACGACGCGGTGTGCACGGACGGCGTCTACTGCAACGGGATCGAGCGCTGCGATCAGAAGCTCGGCTGCACGTTCGGCGAGCCCGTCGGCTGCACCGACAACGACGCGTGCACGCTCGACGCCTGCGTGGAGGCGACGCACACGTGCGCGCACGCGCCGCGCGACGCGGATCTCGACGGCGATCCGGACTACCACTGCGGCGGCGGGGACTGCGACGACGCCGATCCGAGCATCAGCTCCAAGGTCTCCGAGGTCTGCGCGAACCAGAAGGACGACGACTGCGACGCGACGATCGACGAGCCGGACTGCACGACCCCGCAGCACGACACGTGCGCCACCGCGCTCGAGATCGACGCGCCGGGCGGGTACGCGCTCGACACGACGGCCGCGGCGTTCGACTACCCGGGGACGTGCACGGTGAACCTCCCTGGCGCGACCGACGTCGTGGCGGCGCTCGTGCTGCCGCCGGGGCCCAAGGTCAACGTCGAGGTGACGGCGCGCACCAGCTACCAGACGGTCGCCGTCACGCTCGCGGGGCAGTGCGGCGATCCCGCCACGGAGATCGCTTGCGGCGGCCCGTTCGCGGCGCCGCCCGTGCAGGGCGGGATGCTCGCGAAGCTCGTGGGCCGCGGCCTCGGCGATCCGAACGCGGTGGCCGCGTACCCGATCTACGTCGCGACGACGCCGCCGGGGCCGATCGTGCTCGACGTGGTCTTCCTCCCGAACGAGCCGAAGCCGGCCAACGAGACGTGCGGCTCGGCGGCGCCCGCGCCCTTCGGCGTCCCGTTCCCCGTCACGGTGATCGACGCGGCCAAGGATCTCGCGTCGGCGTGCGCCCCGGCGACGGGGGAGCTCGTGTACGCGTTCACGCTGGACGCGCCGCAGGACGTCGACATCTTCGCGACGAGCACGGACGGCGACGGGTACCCGGTGCTGTCGCTCCGCGGGACGGGGTGCGCGCTGCCCGGCGACGAGATCACGTGCCACGCCGCGCAGAACGCGCACGTCGTCGCGAAGTCGCTCCCGGCCGGGACGTACTACCTCGCGGCGGCCGCCACGGCGCCGACGTCGATGCTCGTGACGATCGAGCTGTCGCCGCCGACGCCGCCCGCGTTCGACGACCTCTGCGCGGGGGCGCCGCCGATCGAGAAGAACAAGACGATCGACGTCCCGCTCGCGGATCACCAGGACAACGTGCAGCTCGGCTGCTTGCCGGGCGCCGTCGACGCGGCGTACGCGCTCACGCTCGACGAGGCCTCGGACGTGCTCCTCGTGGAGCGCATCTCGCAGGCGGATCAAGGGGCGATCGAGCTGTCCCAGCCGGCGTGCGCGGCGCCGGCCGATCTGCTCGCGTGCGGCGCCGGGTCGCCGTCGCCCGTGCGCGCGGCGGCGCACAACGTCCCCGCCGGCGAGTACCGCGTGGTGGCGGAGGGCATCCAGGGGAGCCCCGTGAAGGTGACGGCGTTCGTGCGCAAGGCGATCCCGCCGACGCTCGTGCCGTTCGCGGACGCGTGCGCGGACGCGCTGGAGATCCCGGCCACGGGCGGCTTCTTCCAGGGCACGACGGCGAACGCGATCGGGGACTACAACGCGGGCTGCGATCAGGCCGGGCAGCCGCCGGGAGGCGCGCCGGAGCAGATGTTGAAGATGACGCTGCCGGCGACGAAGCGCGTGATCTTCGACATGCTCGGCTCTTCGTACGCGACGCTGCTCGACGTGCGAAAAGGCCCGGATTGCCCCGGAACGGAGGTCCCGATGGGCTGCACGGCGGGCTACTTCGTGCAGCGGAGCTTCCTGGATCTGACGCTCTCCGCCGGCACGTATTTCCTTCAGATCGACGGCTACGCAGGCCAGTCCGGCCCGTGGTTCCTCGACGTCCGCGTGGTCGATCCGTGATCGTGCGCGGGGGCTCGGCGTGGTAGCGTCGGAGGCTCCGAAATGCCCGAAGCAGCGCCCGAGAGCCGGTCCCGGTACGAGGTCATCACCACGCTCGGTCAGGGCGGCATGGCGCGCGTGCTCCTCACGATCTCCCGCGGCCGCGCGGGCGTGCAGAAGCTCCTCGTCGTCAAGGAGCTGAAGGACGAGCTCAAGGGCGATCCCGATTTCGTCACGATGTTCATCGACGAGGCGCGGATCGCGGCGCGCCTCAACCACCCCAACGTCATCCAGACGTACGAGGTCTCGGACGACGGCGATCACCCGCAGATCGTCATGGAGTACCTCGAAGGGCAGAGCCTCGCGGCGCTCGTCGGCCGCGTGAAGCGCAAGAACATGCCCCTCGATCTGAGCCTCCACGTGCTCGCGCAGGCGGCCGCGGGGCTGCACTACGCCCACGATCTCAAGAGCTTCGACGGGACGCCGCTCGGCATCGTCCACCGCGACGTGAGCCCGCACAACGTGTTCGTCACGTACGACGGCCTCGTGAAGGTCGTCGACTTCGGGATCGCGAAGGCGGCGGACTCCGCGGGCGTCACGCGGACCGGCGTCTTCAAGGGCAAGGTCACGTACGCGGCTCCCGAGCAGCTCGAGGCGAAGCCGCTCGATCGCCGGGCCGACGTCTTCGCGCTCGGCGTGATGCTCTGGGAGGCGCTCGCGCACGCGCGCATCGCGTCGGGCGAGCCCGAGATCGCGGTGATCAAGCGCCGCTGCGAGGGCAACGACCCGAAGATCCGCGAGGCCGCGCCGGACGCTCCGGAGGAGCTGTGCCGCATCTGCGACAAGGCGATGGCGCTGAATCCGGACGACCGCTACGCGACGGCCGCCGAGTTTCGCCTCGCGCTGGAGGGCTGGCTGGAGACGAGCAAGCGCGTCGGCGCCGAGCAGGTCGGGGCGTTCGTCCTGCAACATTTCGCCGAGGATCGCGAGAAGGTGCGGCGCCTCGTCGAGGCGCAGGTGCGGTCGATCCGGCCGCCCTCGACGCCGGATCTCGGCGACGCCGCGGCGCTCCCCGAGACGAAGATCACCCCCAGCGCCCACCGCGCGGCGGCGTCCAGCAGCCCTTCGCGGACGGCGCCGAGCGGCCTCGCGCGCGGCGCCTCCGACCACCCGCCGGCCGATCGCAGCGCTCCGGGCGGTCCCTCGTCGAGCGCGTCGATCCCGAGCGAGCCGACGTTGAAGGCGGCCGAGACGAAGGTGCCTGCGAACGACGCATCCGCCGGGCGAAACCGCATCCTCCTCGCGGCCGCGGTGGTGGCCGTCGTCGCGACGGTGGTCATTCAAGTCCTTCGTGGGGGCGGCTCGTCGCCGCAGGCCGCGGCCGGCGCGTCCTCGTCCGGTACCGCCTCCGCGCCTGCGCCGCCGGCAGAGCCCGCGGGCGCCGTGAGCGTGGCGATCTCCGCGGCCCCGGCGGAGGCGCGCATCTTCCTCGACGACACGGCCCTCTCGACGAACCCGTTCAAGGGCACGCTCCCTCGCAGCGCGCAGGCCCGCAAGCTGCGCGTCGTGGCGGACGGCTTCGTCACGGAAGAGCGGCTGATCACGCTGGATCGCGATCTCCAGCTCGAGCTCGCTCTGAAGCCGGGCGCCCCGCTGGCAGCCTCCGGGACCGCCGCCGCCGCGGTCTCCGCCGCCGCGAACGCACAGGCAGGCTCACAGCCCCTCCTGGTCCCGGGAAAGCCGGGTCTGGCGCTGCCCACGGCGACAGCGGCGGTCTCTCCCTTCCTGGACAAGCCCTCTGGACAGACACCCACGGTGGCCGTCGCTCAGCCCACCGCGGCCCCACAGCCCTCCTCGCCGGCCCCCGGAGAGGCGATCACGCCCGCGCCGACCAAGAAGCCCCGGACGATCGACGACACGTTCTGATCCGCGGAGGAGGCCGAGCGCGAAGGAGAGGACAGCCGGCGTGTGCCGGTGTGCCCCCCGGCCGCGCGCAGCGGAGCTTCGCGGAGCGAGCACGGACTTGGGGGGCACGGGCGCGCGCAGCGCGACCATGGGGGGCAACCCCGGGAACTACCCCTCTCCCAGCCACTCCCCTGCCAGCTCCAGCACCCGCGCGTTCTCCGGGACGCGGGTGAGCAGGCTCGCGCGGCGGCCCGGCATCGCGATCGCTCCCGCCTGCGCCATCACGAAATCACGGGCCCGCGCGATCGCCGTCCGCGCTCCGGCGACGTCACCGGAGAGGTGAAGCGCCTCCGCGTACGCCAGCCGAACGAGCACTTCGCCCTCTTGCAGCAGGCCCTCGGTGCTCCGCTCGTGCGCCTCCCGCGCGGCCGAGAGCGCCTCCGCGGCGAGGCCCCGGCGCACGAAGAGGCGCGCCTGCACCGCCAGCGCGAGCGCCTGCTCGCCGGACCGCGGCTCCGCGATCTCCGCGCCGAGACGCGCGTGACGGAGCGCGCCGTCGTCGTCGCCGCCCAGCTCCAGGATCATCGCGATGTACGTCTGGCAGGCCGACTCCATGCGGCGATCGCCGCGGCCGCGGTAGAGATCCGTCGCCTCGCGCTCGAGCCGCAAGCCGTCCTCGCGCGCCCCGCAGAGCGCCCGCACGAGGCCGAGGTTCTGCTTCACGGCGGCCACCACCGAGCCGAGGTTCATGCGCTCCGCCTCGGGGAGGATCTGCGCGAGGACGGACTCCGCCTCCTCGTACGCGCCGAGCGACATCAGCGAGAAGCCGGAGTTCACGCGCACCGTCCACGCCGCCCGCAGATCGCCCGCGCGCGCCAGCTCCCCGAACGACGCGAGCGTGGCCTCCACGGCGAGATCCGGCGCGCCCTGGCTCATCCGGAGCTGACCCTTCGCCGCGAGCAGCCGGCCCGCGAGCATCGGATCGTCCGCGATCCCCGCGCCGCCGCCCGCGCCCGCGCCGCCCGCGCCGCCGCCTGCACCCGCGCCGCCGCCTGCGCCCGCGCCGCCGCCTGCGCCCGCGCCGTCCGTGCCTGCGCCGCCGCCTTCGCCCGCGCCCTCGCGCGCGGCCTCCACGGCGGTCAACATCGCGCCGCCAAGCTCCGTGTGGCCCGCGTTGCACAGGTTGCCTGCCACGCGCGCCGTCGCGATGAGCAGCGCGCGCGGCGGGGAAGGGGCCCGCGCCCCTTCGAGGAGCCGCTTCGCCAGCTCGACGGCGTTCTCCGTGCGGCCGAGCCGCTGGCTCGCCGTGGCCGCGTGCGCGATCGCCGTCGCCCACGGGCCGCCCCCGACAGGCAGCCACCGCGCGGCCTCGATCGCGTGCGTCTCGGTGCGCCCCGCGTCGCCCATCCACGAGTACGCCTCGGCCTGCCGGAGCCGCACGGTGCCCAGCTCCTCGCCCGTCGCGCCGCACGCGATCGCCCGCCCCGCGCGCTCGATCGCGCCCGCCAGATCGTTCGCGTCGAGCGCCTGCTCCGCCGCGCGCCTGTACCAGAACGCCGCCTTCGCCTGCGCTCCGCCCCGCCTGTAGTGCTCCGCGATCACCGCGGCCTCCGCCTCGCCCGCGCCTTCGAGGAAGTCCGCCGCGATCCGGTGGCCGAGCGCGCGGTCCTCCTCGGTGAGCATCGCGTACGCCGCCTCGCGGAGCAGCGCGTGACGGAACGCGTACTCGCGCTTTCCCGCGAGGCGCGAGCGATCCGCGCGCACGAGGACCTCGTGATCGACGAGCTGCCGCAGCGTCGCGTCGAGCTTCGGGAGCGGCTCCGCGCCGCCGAGCATGCGGTCCACCGCCTCGAGCCAGAACGCGTTCCCGAGCACGCTGCCGGCCCGCAGCGCCCTCCGCTCCGGCGCCGCGAGCGCCTCGATGCGCGACTGCACCATCGCCATCACCGTCGTCGGGGCGCGCACGCGCCGGCCGTCCGCCGACAGCGGGCTCGCCTCCTCGAAGTCGCCCGTGTCCTCGTCGAGCGGGGCCGACGCCGCGCGCACGAGCTCCTCCAGGTAGAGCGCGTTTCCCCCCGCCTGCTCGACGATCTCGCCCACGTCCGCGTCCGAGAGCGCGCCCCCGAGCACCTCGCGGACGAGCTTCGCGCCCGCGCGCTTCGACAGCGCCGACAGCTCCATCCGCGTCACGCCGCGGCCCGCCCACAGATCCGGGAACACGGCGTCCACCTCGGGCCGCGCGAGCGCGAGCACGAGCAGCGGCGTGTCCGTGAGGTGCCGCAGCGCCGCCTCGACGAGCCGCACGCTCGGCGGATCGCCCCAGTGCAGATCCTCCACGACGACCAGCCACGGCGCTGTCTTGCCGCCGGCCTCCACGAAGTCCTCCCACGCGCGCCGCACCTGATCCGCCTGCACGATCGAGTCCGACCGCGCGGCCACGAGCCACGGGTGATCCGCCTCGGGGAACGGCACGCCCATCAGCTCGCCGAGCACCGACGCGACGTGCTCGCGCTCGGCCTCCGGGAGCGCCGTCATCGCCGCGCGCACCTTGTTCTGCGCCGTCGCCGCGTTCTCGCCGTGCGCCACGCCCATCGCCCTCCGCAGCGCGGGCCCGAGCAGGCTGAAGGGCGCCGCCGCCGTCACCGGATCGCCCTGGCAGAAAAGCACCCGCGCCCCCGGCGCTCGCTCGCGCACGTGCCGCAGCACCTCGTGCCGAAGCCGTGATTTCCCGATCCCCGGCACGCCCGTGAGCAGCACCGCGCGCGCGACGTGCTCCTCCACGCACTCGTCCCAGATCCCGAGGAGCGCCCCGAGCTCCCGATCGCGCCCGACGCACGGGACGGCCTTCCCCAGCAGCGTCCGCGGCCCCTCGAACGACTCGCGCTCCGCCCCGAGGCGCGCCGCGCCGACGGCCCGCTCCAGCTCGAAGCGCCCGTCGATCAGCCCCGCCGTGAGATCGTCGACGACGATCTGCCCCGGGGCCGCGCGCCCGAGGGCCGCCGCGGCGCGATCGATCGCCTCCGCCGACGGCCCCGTCGCCACGACCGTCGCGCTGTGCCCCGTCGCGAGCGAGAGCGCGAGAGCCGGCACGACGGCGCGGATCGCCAGCGCCGCGCGCGCCGCGTGCGCCGCCTGATCCGTCGCGGTCCCGATCCCGAGCAGCGTGACGACGATCGCCCCGTCCGCGAGCAGCTCCGCGCGCCCCAGGAACGGCCCCACGGCGCCCCGGACGCGCCCGAGCGCCTCCCGCTCCTCCGGCGTCGTCTCGTGCGCGAACGTCGTCGCCAGCGCCGGATCCGCGCGGCCCACGAGGATCACGCTCACGAGCCAGCGCTCCTCGTCCGTGAGCGCCGCCTCGCGCGGGGCCGGCGGCGGCGCCTCCCCCTCGACGTCGATCGGCACGGCGCCCAGCATCCGCGCGACGGCCGCGCCGTTCGCGGGGCGCTGCGCCGGGCTCTTCGCGAGCATCGCGCACACCAGCCTCTCCAGCGGCCCCGCGGCCTCCGGGCGGAGCTGCCCGAGCAGCGGCGGATCGTCGACGAGCGTCTTCGCGAGCAGCGCCACCAGGCTGTCCGCCGCGAACGCCGGCCGCCCCGCGAGCGCCTCGAAGAGCACGCACCCCAGCGCGAAGACGTCGGTGCGCGCGTCGATCGGCGCCTCCCCCGACACCTGCTCCGGCGCCATGTAGCCCGGCGTCCCCATCGCGATCCCCGTCCGCGTGATGGGGCGCTGCCCGCGCCGCCGCGCGATCCCGAAGTCGAGCACCTTGGCCCGCGCGACGTCGCCGCCCGGGAGGAACAGGTTGCTCGGCTTGAGATCGCGGTGCACCACGCCGCACGCGTGCGCCGCCCCGAGCGCCTCCGCGATCACGAGCACGAGCGTCACGGCGTCCCGGAGCGCGAGCGGCCCGCGCGCGAGCCGCGCCGCCAGGTCCTCCCCCGCGAGCCACTCCATCGCGAGGAACAGGTCGTCCCCCTCCGCGGGCCCGTGCGCCACGTACCGCACGATCCCCGGGTGATCGAGCCGCGCGAGGATCGTCGCCTCCTCCACGAGCCTGTGCGCGCCCTCGCGGTTCTGCGGCCGGACGATCTTCACCGCGACGATCTCCCCGCCGGCGCGGTCCATCGCCCTGTACACGGTCCCCATTCCCCCCGCGGCGACGCGCTCGATCACCTCGAATCGATCCGCCAGCACCGTGCCCGCGCGCTCGTCCAGCTGCACGCGCCCTTGTACGTCCGGGGACCTCCCAGCGGCAACCGGCAATAATGGCCCACGAGGCGGCGAGTTGCGCAGGGTGGAAGTTGCCGCCCCCAAGGTCCCGCGGAGATGGCGATTTTGTCGGAAAAACAAGGGAATTGCGAGAGCACAAGGGCTGTCCACGGAGCGCCGCACGAATTGCGGTAGGTGAATTTCGGGGAGAATCGAGGGGCCGAGCTCCGGCACGGAGCCTGCTCATGGGGAGTCGTCCGCCGCGGAGCGACCGCGGGACAGAGACCCTTTTTTCAAGGAGCATCACCATGAAGTGCAGGACCTCACTTGGCCTCTTCCTCGTTCTCGTGACCGCCGCGCTCGCGGGCTGCACGCCCGAGGGCTCCGTGCCCACCGAGGGCGACTCCCAGGGGGACGACGTCGCGGGCGGAGACGTCCAGTCCGCCGACACCCCGAAGAGCGGCTCTCTCCAGGTCGACGCGTTCCAGGACGCCGTCCGCGCCCACGACGCGGCCAAGGCCCGCCCCCGCGGCGCCGCGGGCGTGGAGAGCGCGCTCCAGAGCTTCACGGCGCGCCGCGCGACGCTCGGGCTCGGGGAGGACGACACGTTCCAGGTGAGGACCGTGCTCACCGACGAGGCGGGCGACAGGCACGCTCGACTCGAGCACTTCCACAAAGGGATTCGCGTGGTCGGCAGCACGGCCATCCTCCACACCGACGGTGCGGGCGAGCCGCGGGAGGAGCTCACGGGCGGCCTGCGGGCGGGGCTCACCGTCGACACGACCCCCGTGCTCGACGAGAAGGCCGCGCGCGCGGTCGTCGACGCCCGGCCCGAGCGCGCGGGAGAGGCCCTGATGGAGCCGCGCCTCGAGCTCGTGATCTACCCTGTCTCCAGGCGCTTCGTGAAGGCCACGGGGCTCCCGCTCTCGGCGACCGACGAGATCGAGAACGCGGAGGAGCTGGAGCGCCGCGTCGTCGAGCACCGCCTCGCCTACCAGATCGAGACCCACGACAGGGGCCGTGAGGGTCCTGTCGCCTCGCACAGGTTCTTCGTGGACGCGCGCACCGGAGAGGTCCTCCGCGTGAAGTCGCTCACCGAGAACCTCGGGGACGGACACACCTTCAAGACGAACGGGCCCACGAACAACTTCCACGTCCCGATGTCCACGTACAAGCACGTCGAGGACTCGCCTGTCTGGTGGGAGCCGCGCGACACCTACCGCAACTTCGGCGTCTGGGACGACGACTTCTCGACGACGTCC
>WBZX01002919.1_pt1 | contig 11239 bp, 5 predicted proteins | sample 5204211 | NCBI WGS metagenome assembly WBZX01 (sample SAMN12344362, study PRJNA552823) | activated sludge metagenome | biome: Activated sludge suspended growth; feature: Nitrification reactor; material: Wastewater; isolation source: activated sludge from nitrification reactor of wastewater treatment...
GCCTGCAATTGTTCTTGGGAACGGAACTGAACTGTACGGGATGTCATTCCGGGTTCGACTTGAGCGATCATGAACTGCATAATGTGGGGCAGTACATGAACTACGCGGATAGCGGTCAGGCGCGCATCACCCTACGCCACCAGGACAACGGGAAGTTCAAGACGCCGTCGCTCCGGAACGTAGCGCTCACCGCACCGTACATGCATGATGGGGCCATGGAGAGCTTGGAACAGGTGGTCGACCACTTCGCATCGGGCGGGTTGCCGCACCCCAACCGCGATCCCCAAATGCAGAGCTTTGTACTGAGCGCCCAGCAGCGGTCCGACCTGATCGCCTTCCTTGGTGCACTCACGGATGAACGAACCTTGGACCAACTGCCATGATCAAGAGCCGATCCTTCCTGCTGCTTTCCGCCTTGTCGGCCATGGTCGCGTTGGTGTCCTGCAAGCCCGATGAAGAGGAGGAGGATGGAGGAGGAGGGACCACGGTGCAAACCACGCCGTACACGTTGGAGATCCCCGCGAACTTCCCGCCGATGACGATCCCGGCGGACAATCCGATGACCGTGCAGGGGGTCACCTTGGGGCGCTTCCTGTTCTACGAGGAACGGCTGAGCGGGAACAACACGCAGAGTTGCGCCTCGTGCCATGCGCCGCAATTCGCCTTCAGCGACCATGGCAACCGATTCAGTGTGGGCATCGACGGTGTGGCGGGTACACGCAACAGCATGGCACTGCAGAACCTTGGTTGGGAGCAACGCTTCTTCTGGGACGGACGAGCGATGAGCTTGGAGGAGCAGATCCTGCAACCGGTGGAGAATCCCATCGAGATGCACGAACAATGGCCCAATGCCGTGGCCAAACTGCAGGCGGACCCGGGTTATCAGCAGCTCTTCGCCGCGGCCTTCGATGGTAGCATCGACAAGTACAAGGCTGCCAAGGCGATCGCCCAGTTCCTGCGCACCATGATAAGCGGGAATTCCCGGTTCGATCAGTTCCAACGGGGGGAGATACAGTTGGATCCCGATGAACAACTCGGTATACTCCTAACCCAACAAGAGGGAGGGGACCCGTCCCTTGGGCTTGGTGGCCAGTGGGGTGCGGATTGCTTCCACTGTCATCCGCACGGCGGGGCGCGCTTCACGGATGGGTTGCTGCGCAATAACGGGCTCGATAGCGAATTCACGGACCTGGGCCTTGGCGGTGTGACCGGCCTGCCACAGGACATGGGTTTGTTCAAGACACCCTCCCTGCGCAACGTGGCACTGAGCGCACCCTATATGCACGACGGGCGTTTCAATACACTGGAGGAGGTGATCGAGCACTACAACAGTGGTGGTCATCCGTCCACCACCATTAGCCCGTTCATGAAGTTCACCCAAGGTGGCTTGCAGCTCACGGCCGAGAAGAAGGCGCAGTTGCTCGCTTTCTTGAACACGCTCACGGATATGGACTTCGTGAACGAACCCGACTTCCAGGATCCGGGAACACCCTAGTTCACGCAGCTGCACTGCTATCGACGGCAGGTGCCCATGCGTAGCACTGCATCTTATCGGCGAAGACTTCCGGTTTGAAAGTGCTCTTTCCAAGGAGCAGGCGTGCGCACTCCTGCACCCCTTCGGTGATGCTCGGATGGGGATGGATGAGGTCTGCCAATTCCCGGATGGGGATGCCCAACTTCATCATCATGGCCACGGCCTCGATGGCGCTGGACGCATGTTCGCCAACAGCACGCATGCCCAGCACGTGCATCTCCGCATCATTCGTCACGATCACTTTGAAGAACCCTTTTGTGCGGCGCATGGCGATGGCCCGCGCAAGGCACGCGTAGTCCACGCGGGCCACGCGGTACGAGATACCCCGTTTGCGGCATTCCTGCTCGTTCAGTCCCACACCAGCCACTTCGGGGTCGAGGAACATGATGGTGCTGATGTTGTCGTAGCTCAGCGGGGTCACTGGAGCGCCAGCGAGGCTCTCAGCGGCATGACGGCCTTCCATTTCGCCGAGGTTCACCAGCATGTTGGTGCCAGTGGCGTCGCCAACCGCATGGATGCAAGGGTTGCTCGTGCGCGTGCCCTCTACGATGATGTTGCCGCTCTTCGGATCGGTGACCACACCTGCTTCGTGTAGGCCGATTCCTTCCACGTTCGCTGCGCGTCCGACCGAAAGGAGGGCCTTTTCGACACGCACCGTCTCGGTCCGTCCATCGGGATAGGAAAGATGGTATTCCACCTCGCCTTCCACCGTCCGGATGTGTTCGAGCTTCGCCTGGCGGTGTATCACAACACCCTTGCGCTCCAGGTTGCGGGCCACCAACTCGCTCACGTCGGCATCCTCGAAGGGAAGGATGCGGTCGGCTCGGTCGATGAGGTGTACACGGGTGTTGCCGAGGAGAGAGAATATGGTCGCGAATTCGCAGCCGATCACACCCGCACCGATGATGACGATGCTCTTCGGGAAATCCTCCAACTGGAAGATCCCATCACTGGTGAGGATGGTGCGCTCATCCACCTCCACACCGGGTACCGTGCGTGGACGACTCCCGGTGGCGATCACGACACTATCCACTTTCACGCGGATGGCTTGGTCCGGGCGTTCGATCAGCAGGTTATGCGCATCCAGGAACCGCGCGTTGCCCCGTTCATGGTGGAAGCTGTCTTCGCCGGGCGCACTCTTGCGGGACGAAAGCAATTGCATATGGCAGGCATAGAGGTACTTCCGCTCGAAAGCAGCTTCGTTCATGGCCTTGGTCACCTCGTCCCAGCTGAGGCGGAATGGCTCCCGGCCGCGTGTGCGCATGAGCTCGTTGGTGCTGGAAACGCGCTGCGCGATCTCCCAGAGGGTCTTGGAGGTAAGTGCCCCATTGTAGATGCCCGTGCCGCCGATGCGGTCGCGCTCCACCAGTAGGACGCGCTTGCCGAGGTCCATTGCACGCATGGCGGCGGCATATCCGGCCGGTCCACCACCTATCACGCAGAGGTCGTATCGTTCCATGCGAGCGATCGTCGGTTTGTCGGACGATCGGCCGTTCATACGACGATACCGATCGATGGTTCCTGGAATACCGGGCATCGAAGCCGTTGGGCATGCGTTCGTCGGATCGGTCACACCTCCTGTATCCTAAGGAGGGAGCAAGGCGTACGAAGGCCACCGAAGAACCGATCGCGTGGGTCCACTACAACGCTATGCCGTCCTCTTGCTGCTGTGCGGCGCCTCTACTGGCGCGGCGGCGCAATGCCCGCAGTTGTATGATTACTACGGAACCCCGTCGTCCGCTCCGCAGTGGTACAGCTGTTCCGGCAGCAACTTCCAATTGCTCATAGCCACACCCGGATCCGTAGGGGCTTACTCCATCAACTGGGGTGATGGCAGTCCGCTGCAGAACGGGGCGATGTTGGCGCCGCCCATGACGGTGCCGCACACGTACAGCAGCGCGGTGGCCACTTACACGGTCACCTTCACGGAGATAGCTACTGGGTGCGTGATCACCGGAACGGTCACCATGGAGCAGAGCACCAGCGCCTCCATCCAGATACCGCTTGGTGGCTTGACGCAGGTATGTGCCCCTCACCCGGTGGACTTCATCAATAGCAGCACCAACGTCTCGCCCAACACGGTGTTCAATTGGGATTTCGGCGATGGTTCCCCCATACTCACGTTCGACTACACGAACTGGAACCAGACCATCACCCATACCTACCAGCAGGGTACGGTGAACTGCGAGACCACGGTGAGCCTTACCGCTGAGAACACATGCAACACGCTGCAAGGCGGCGCCAGCCTCGCCACGTTCAATCCCATCCGGATCTGGGATATCGATGATGCGAGCATCGCCGCCAGTGCCACCCTGCTGTGCTGGCCCGACCGCACGGTGACGTTCGCGAACACCACCGACCGCAACTGCCTCATGCAGGGGAACATCTTCCAGCGCTACGAGTACTGGAACTTCGGCGACTATTGGGGCGCTGGGCACGACTCCATCATCGATTGGGCTCCCTGGCCACCGACATTCCCCCGTGTCATTTCGTACCCGGCTATCGGCACCTACGATGTCATGCTGTTGGACAGCAACTATTGTGGTATCGATACGGCCTACATCCAGATCACCATCGTGCCACCTCCGGATGTGACGTTGACCGTGACCCCGGACACCATTTGTATCGGTGAGACCGCCTTCTTCAATGAGACCACTACGGGAGGGGCCAACTACTTCCAGTGGGATTTCGGGACCGGTGCGGGTTTCCAATGGACGGGTGCCGGTGACCAGGCGCACACCTTCAACCAAGCGGGCACCTTCACGGTACGGTACACGGCAAGCATCCAGGGGGCCACGGCCGGGTGTTCGGACACGGCCAGCGTAGACGTGACCGTGCTGCCCATTCCTACAGCGGATTTCGTCCTTGATCAGGACGCGGCGTGCGATTCCATCACGGTGGCCATCACGGACCAGTCGGTTAGCGCAGTGCAGTATGCCTGGGATTTCGGCGACGGCACTTTCGATACGAACCCGAACCCGCCGCCCCACAGTTATACCGCCGCAGGTGCTTATGTCATCAGCCTGACGGTCACGAATGCGCTCGGCTGCACCCACAGCCTCAACCGGACCGTACATGTTTACGATCCGCCCACCGTTGGCATCCAAGTGGCGAACCTCTGCTTCGGGGAGACCGCACAATTCACGCCGGTCATCGGCACGGATCCGGGTAACCCCATCACCACCTGGGCTTGGGATCTCGGCGATGGATCCATGTCCAGCGCACAGTTCCCAACGCACGCCTATGCCGCAGCCGGACCCTATGTGATCACGTTGGATGTGACCACGCCGTATTGCGGCAATACAGGCACACAATGGGTGAACGTGCAAGCACGCCCTGTTGCGGCTTTCACACCGAGCTCCGTGCTGAGCTGCTCACCAATGAACGTGAGCTTCGCCAATATCACCACCGGCGCAACGCAGTACCTCTGGCTGTTCGGCGATGGGCAAACGGATACGGCACCCGCACCGAGCCATACGTACACCAACTTCGGTACGAGCGATACGATCTACACGGTGACGCTCATCGCCAGTTCGCCGTTCGGCTGTGCGGATACGGTCGCGGTGGACATCACGGTAGCGCCGGGTGTGCAGGCGGGCTTCACGCACAACGCACAACCCGGTTGCGCACCCATGGATGTGGGCTTCACCAATACCAGCTCCGGTGCCACCACCTACCTCTGGGATCTCGGTGATGGCAGCACGAGCACCGCCTTCGCACCGCAGCACACCTACACGAACACTTCCTTCTTCCTCGATATCCACACGGTCTCGCTCACGGCCTATTCGCCTGCTGGCTGCCAGAGCACGGTCACGCAGCAGATCATGGTGTACCCAACGCCGGACTTCACCTTCGTTGCTCAGCCCGATAGTGGGTGCAGCCCTCTGGCGGTGACCTTTCCGAGCGTGGTGGGTGCGGTGAGCTATCAGTGGGATTTCGGTGATGGGACCACAGGCGCGGGTCCTTCGCCCACCCACACCTACATCAACAGCACCACCAACGATCAGGTATTCGACATCACGCTGATCGGTGCCAACGCCTTCGGCTGTGCGGATACGGCCACAGCGGACGTGATCGTGTACCCCAACCCGGTGGCGCAATTCAACACCACTCCACTCGCGGGCTGCCATCCGCTCACCGCACAATTGACCAATACGAGTACCGGTGCGGCCAACTTCCACTGGAACTACGGCGATGGCGCTGCCAGCGATACCATACTGGCGGTGCACGAACACACTTGGTACAACTACGCTGGTCCAGGCGCGGTCAGTTACCCGGTCACGCTCACCGTGACCACGGACCATGGCTGCACGAACACGGCGAGCGCCATGGTGGACGTGTATCCCGATGTGGTGGCGGCCTTCGTGGCTGACAGCGTGGGTTGCGCACCCCTTGCTGCGAACTTCATCAATGTGAGCACCGGGGCCAGTACCTACCTGTGGACCTTCGGCGATGGACAGGGGGCCACCAGCGCAGCCCCTGCGCATACCTACTTCAACTCGGGTCTGACCGACGCGACGTTCGATCCCGTGTTGATCGCGACTTCCACGTTCGGATGCACGGATACCGCCACGATGAACATCCTCGTTCATCCGCAGCCTATTGCACAGTTCATTCCCGGTGTGCTCACCGGCTGCCAGCCGCTGAACGTACCCTTCCAAGATCTTACGATCGGAGCGGACTCGTTATTGTGGGCCTTCGGCGATGGACAGTTCCTGGCCACGGTTCCCGGGAACACCAGTCACAGCTACCAGCACACGAGCCCGGTCCCCGCCACCTTCCAAGCCACATTGCTGGCCACCTCCGCATTCGGTTGCACGGATACGACCATGCACCCGATAGAGGTCTACCCGATCGTCACAGCCGATTTCGATGCCAACCCGGGTGGATGTTCGCCCGTTACGGTCGCGCCCATCAACAATAGCAGCGGTGCCAGTAGTTACCTGTGGGACATGGGGGATGGGACCATCCTGGTGGGGGCCTCACCAACGCACACCTATGTGAACACGACCACCGCGGACCAGACGCGCACCATCACGCTCACGGCCACATCCCCGTACGGATGTGTTTCCATCGCCACGCGCACCGTCATGGTGTATCCGGTGCCAAGCGCTTCGTTCCAAGGGACACCATTCACCCAGCAGTTCCCCGACGCTACGGTGACCCTGAACAACACGAGCGCGCCGGGCAACTGGCTCTACGCGTGGACCTATGGTGATGGACAAGGAAGCTCCCAGCAGCAGCCTGGTTCGCATACGTATGGTACCTACGGCACCTTCACCATCACACTGGTGGTCAGCGGCACCTATTGCACGGATACGGCCACGCAGGTCGTCACCATCACGCCCCCGCTCCCAACGGCGAGCTTCATCGGACAAGGGGAGGGTTGCGCACCGCTCACGGTGAGTTTCACCAACACCAGCCTATCCGGCTTGAGCTACCAATGGAACTTCGGGGATGGCGGTACCAGTACTGCGGATAACCCCACCTACATCTACAACGTACCAGGGGTCTACACCGTGAGCTTGACCGCGTTCGGCATAGGGGGAGGGGTGAACACTGCCATCAAGGTGGACAGTGTGGTGGTGCATGCACGCGCCAACGCCTACTTCGTACTACAGCCCGATCACGTGATCGTGCCCAGCCAACCGGTATTCACCTATAACCTCAGCGCCAATGCGTCCCTCTACGAATGGGACTTCGGCGACGGGACCACCAGTACGGACTTCAACCCGGTGCACTACTACCAACAAGGCGGCACGTTCGATGTCACGCTCATCGCCAACAACGAATGGAATTGCCCCGACACGTTCACCGTGGTGGGGGCTACTACGGGTGAGGTGAGCGGCGACCTCGAGTTCCCCAACGCATTCACACCCAACAGCAGCGGACCCACGGATGGGACCTATGATCCGCGCAGCTACGAGAACGACTACTTCTTCCCCAAGTACGAGGGGGTCGTCAAGTACGCGCTGGAGATCTTCAACCGTTGGGGCGAGCTCGTATTCGTGAGCAATGATGTGCGCAAAGGGTGGGATGGCTGGTACAAAGGCCACCCTTGCAAGCAGGATGTCTATGTCTGGAAATGCCAAGCCACCTTCAGTGATGGTCGTGAGACCGTTATGAAAGGTGACGTCACCCTTTTGCGATAGGAACATGGAACGGAAACTCTCCACACTCGCTACCCTGCTCATCGGCACTGCGCTGGTCGCACAGGTCAATTACAAGCGTCCGCATAACCAGTTGCTGGACCAGGCGAAGGCGCACCTGCTCGCCGAGGACTACGCCGAGGCGGCCAAGCTCTACAAGCGCCTGCTCCCGGTGGATACCGGCTTCGTAGAGGTGTACTACGAGTACGGTGTGTGCCTCGCCAACCTTCCCGGGCAACGGGAGAAGGCCGTTCCGCACTTGGAGCGTGCCGTGCGCGGCGGGCATACCGAGGCGCACTATGAACTCGCACTGGCGCGGCATCGTCAACAGCGGTTCGATGACGCTGCCGATCTGCTGTACCGCTACAAGCAACTCAACTACCGAGCGGTGAAGGATGCGGACGTGGATCGGCTCATCGCCATGGCCGTCACCGCCAAGGAACTGGTGCGTTCGCCCATCGATGTGCGCATCCAGAACATGGGCACCATGATCAACTCGGAAGCGCACGACTACTGTCCGCTCATCACCGCGGATGGGAACACCATGTATTTCACCTCGCGTCGGGAGGGCACCACCGGAGGGTTGAAGGACCCCACCGGCCAGTACCTCGAGGACATCTATGTGGCGCGTCGTATCGACGAGGTATGGTCCAACGCGGTGAACGCTGGCTCACCCATCAACACGAATACGCACGATGCGACGGTGGGTTTGAACCCTGATGGTAGTAGCATGATCGTGTACCACACGTCCACCAGTTTGGTGAGTGGTGATCTCTACGAATCCAACTTCCATGCGGGTAAATGGCAGCAACCGGCGCTCATGACGGATCGCATCAACAGCAAGGACCACGAGCCCAGTGCCAGCATCGCTCCGGGTGGACAGGAGATCTACTTCACCAGTGACCGCCCCGGTGGCTTCGGAGGCCGTGACCTGTATCGCATCCGCCGCCTACCCAATGGCGAGTGGAGCCTCCCGCTGAACCTGGGCCCCAAGGTGAACACCGCGTTCGATGAGGACGCCCCGTTCATGCACAGCGATGGCATCACGCTCTTCTTCAGCAGCAAGGGCCACAACACCATGGGTGGCTTCGACATCTTCAAGACCACGCTCGTGGATACGGACATGAACGGCTGGTCGATCCCGGAGAACATGGGCTATCCGCTCAATACGGTCAACGACGACATCTACTTCTGCTTGAGCGAGGACGGATACACGGGCTACTTCAGCAGCGAGCGTCCAGGTGGCTTGGGCATGCAGGATATCTACCAGGTCGTGTTCCCCGGCAGTCAGCTCGACTACATGGTGGTGCGCGGCGTTGTGGCCGACGCTGGTGATGAGCCCGTGAAGGCACGCCTGCTCCTGACGGACGAAACGGGTGAAGAGGTCATTGGTGTTTACAACACGAACGACCGCACCGGTCGCTACTTGATGGTGCTCACTCCCGGGCAGCGCTATTCCATGACCGTGGATGCACCGGGCTTCCTCACCCAGAAGAGTGAGCTGCTTGCCAAGGCCAACGACATGGATGGTCGTGAGCTCAACATGGATATCCTCCTCGTAAGGGACGCGGCTTCAGCTGAGCGTTTGCCACGACATGAGTGAGAAGAGGGGTTGGCTGGCATTGCTCCTCTGGAGCGCGCTGGGTGGCTTGCAAGCGCAAGATGCCCAGTTCAGCCAGTTCTACTCCACACCTACGTACATCAGTCCCGCTTTTGCCGGCACCGGCCTGCAGACGCGTTTCGGCATGGCTGTTCGTGACCAGTGGCCGGCGTTCCCAGGAGCGTTCGTGTCGGCCAACTTCGCTGTCGATCACTACATGCCTGATGCCAACAGCGGCATCGGCCTACTCATTTCACACGACAAGGCCGGGAGCGGCGCATTGCGTTACACGAGCATCAGCGGCCAATACGCCTATGAGATCGAGGTGAAGCGCAAGGTCTTCATCCGCCCGGCCCTGCAAGTAGGCTACGTGAACCATGCCGTGGACTTCACCAAGCTCACCTTCGGGGACCAACTGGCCCGTGGCGGTACGGTGGGTACGTATGAATACCTACAGGGTTCCAGTGTGAGCTATGCTGACATGGCAGGTGGCGTACTCTTCTTCACGCCCAAGTATTGGTTGGGTACCGCCCTGCATCATATGAACAGGCCCAACCAGTCGCTGTTGGGCAACGAGGCGCGCATCCCCATGAAGTTCAGTATGCACGGCGGCTGGCGCACCACCTTCCGCACACCCGTCATTCGGGAGCACCCACAGAACCTTGTGCTTGCCTTCAACTACCGCATGCAGGACAAGTACGACCAGCTGGACATCGGTGGCTATTTCGAACGTGATCCCTTCTATGCCGGTCTGTGGTACCGGGGGATCCCCTTGTTCAAGCGCTACGCACCTGGTTACGCGAACAACGATGCCATCGCTCTCCTGGCCGGGGTCATCATCAATGATCTGCGTATAGGATATAGCTACGACATCACCATTTCACGGCTGGCCGGACAATCGGCTGGTGCGCACGAGATCACCATGGGCTATGAGCTTACCCAGCGTGGCAAGAAGCGCTCGATGTCGCGCCGCCGCGTGGTGCCGTGCGCCAAGTTCTAGCTCAGGCTCCCTAGGCACCGGCTTTCTCGCTCAGCTCCAGCCAGCGGTCCGTCATGCGGTCCAGTTCCTTGGTCGCTTTCTCCAACTCGATGGAATGTTCCATCATCTTGTGATGATCCGCGTTGCTCTGCGTCATCAGCAGTAGGAGCTCCTCCTTCTTCTTCTCCAGCTTGGGCATCTCCTTGTCGATCTTCTGGAGTTCGATCTTCTCGCCATAGGTGAGCTTCTTGCCGGCATCGGCGTTCTCCTTCGCACGCGGTGCTTCCTCCATGGGCTTGGCAGGCTTTGGCTTGTTGGCCTCGGCCTTCTGGCGTTCGCGCAGTTCGGTATAGCTGCCCACCCATTCCTTCACGCGGCCTTCGCCCTCGAACACGAGTAGTTTCGTGCAGAGCTTGTCCATGAAGAAGCGATCGTGGCTCACGATCAGCAGACACACGTCCAACTCGCTCAGGAAGTCCTCCAATGCGTTCAGCGTGGGGATGTCCAGGTCGTTCGTGGGCTCGTCCAGGATGAGCACGTTCGGGTTCTTCATCAATACGGTGCACAGGTAGAGTCGGCGTTTCTCACCACCGCTCAAGGTGCTCACGTACTGGTACTGCTGCTCCTTGTCGAAGAGGAAACGCTCCAGCAGGCCCGAAGCTGTCAATGTCTTGCCCTTGTTCAGGGGGATGATCTCCGCGATCTCGCGCACCACTTCGATGATGCGCTTGTCCTCTTTCAATTGGAGGCCACGCTGATCGAAGGTGCCCAGGATCACCGTATCGCCTACGCTCACGGTGCCGGCGTCCGGGGTGGCCCGCTCGGTGAGCAGGTCCAGGAAGGTGCTCTTGCCGATGCCGTTGGGCCCCACGATGCCGATGCGATCGCCGCGCTTGAGCGAGTAGGAGAAGCCTGTTACGATGGGCTTGTAGGTCTCGGGCTTGTTGCGGTCGCCGAAGCCTTTGGTGAGGTTGCGC
>WBZX01002920.1_pt1 | contig 11238 bp, 9 predicted proteins | sample 5204211 | NCBI WGS metagenome assembly WBZX01 (sample SAMN12344362, study PRJNA552823) | activated sludge metagenome | biome: Activated sludge suspended growth; feature: Nitrification reactor; material: Wastewater; isolation source: activated sludge from nitrification reactor of wastewater treatment...
TGAACAGACCCTTGACGGCGACCTCGATCCGCGGCGTTTCCGCTTGGGCGCCTTTGGCTTTGGCGACTATATCTTCGCTGTGCCGGAGAATCGCTCAAGCTCGAACCACGCTTAATGAGCTTGAGAGCTACCCGCTGGCCACTGGCCAGGTCTTCCGCCTCGTACACCGCCCCCATACCACCTGCACCAAGCTTTTTGAGCAACCGGTATCCACCGATTTGATCAGGCGCCGTGTACTTACCAGATGGATTGGAAGGCTGAGTCGAATCACCTGTCGGTGTATACGCACCTGTGGCATCAAGATCTCTGCCATGTAATGTGCTTAATGAACTACCACAACGACTGCAGAAACGAGGAGCCTCCGCCTCGTATGACAATTCAGCCTGGCACGACGGACACCGACAGTGCATTACTTGCTCCTGCAATCACTTCCGTACGTTGTATGTATTTGTAGTAGTCGACCATGTCTGTCGCACTCCAAACGTACCTTCTTGCCGCGAGATTCGTCTATGATCACCAAGTAGATCCATGACGCGGCTGTTCAGAAGCCCCCCTTTCTGGTCGCCTCTGGCTGGTGCTGATGTCTTGTCATCAACATCCAATAATTCCTCCCTTGCGTAATACTCTCATTCCCGGCAAACTTGAGACCGGGTACTTGGTGAATAGTTCTGGTATCATGTGATGGTCTTTGAGGAATAGCCAATGTCCACTACGATGGAAGTTGCTGCCAAGCCTGCTCCTCTCTCAGCGGCGGTGATGCATCGGTTGCGGGAGAGGCAGACGCAGTGGGCAAAGTTGCCGTTGCGTGACAGATTACAAGTCATTCGTCAGCTTCGTACGACCTTGCCTGCGATGGAAGCAGCGTTTGTGGAAGTACTGGATGCGGACATTCATAAGCCCCGTGGCGAGACCATTGCAGCTGAACTACTTCCCACCGCGGCAGCGTGTCAATTCCTGGAGAAGCGGGCTAAGGGTATTCTCAAGAACAGAACCGTTTCCATCTTCGATACGCCCAATCTCTTCGCAGGCGAATGGGACATCATCACCAGGCGTCCCCGTGGCATCGTTGGCATCATTGGCACGTGGAATTACCCTCTATTCCTGAACGGTGTGCAGATCGTGCAGGCTCTGGCGGCGGGTAATGTCGTCATTTGGAAGCCCAGCGAAATTGCACCACGTACGGCTCAAGTGACCACTCAGTGGTTGCGTCAGGCGGGTGTCACTGACGATCTGGTGCATGTGCTTCCTGCAGAACGGGAGTGGGGGCCGAAACTGGCAGAAGCTGACATCGACTATGTCGTCTTTACCGGTCATGATACCACCGGTCGCAAACTCGCTGCACGGCTGGGTGAAAGACTGATCCCCTCGACCATGGAACTCTCCGGACACGATGCCTGTCTCGTGCTGGCTGATGCTGATCTCGATCTGGCTGCACGAGGCATCTACTTTGGTACTACAGTGAACTCGGGACAGACCTGTGTTTCGAGCCGACGTATCTTCGTCCCTCGGCAACATCTGAAAACGGTGGAAGAGAAACTGCAAGCACTCGCAGTCAAATTCCCGATGCAGCGAGCGCTGGCGATGCCATCACAGAAGGAATTCATCGCCAAGTTGGCTGCTGCAGCCAGCGCAGAAGGGGCAACGGTGGTACTGCCTACCAGTGGTCAACTACCAGAAGCGAACGGGGTACCTGTCATCCTCAGTGAAGTGCGGCCACAGATGAGCATCTGTAAGGAGGCCCTCTTTGCACCGGTGTCGATGCTGATTCCGTACGAAGAGTTAAGCGAAGCCATCGCAGGGATCAAAGCGTCCGACTATGGCCTGGCATTTTCGATCTTCACTGAGAACCATCAGCAGGCACGAGAGTTGATTCCACAAATACCCTGCGGGCTGGCGACGATAAATGATGTGGTGGTGGCGGTGGGCCATCCTGCTACGCCCTTTGGTGGGGTTGGTCGAAGTGGTTGGGGCATAACCCAGGGGCCTGAAGGGCTGCTGGAGATGACCACGCCCCAAGTGGTGAGTTATCGCCTCATCAAATGGCGACCTCATTTTGAGCCGATGGGAAGTACTGCTGCGACCAATGATGAAGTGCTATCGAAGATGCTGAAGTGGGAACACAGTCCGACGTGGTGGGAGCGGACGAAATCGTTCTTTAGATTGCTGGGGGCGTTTCGACGGGCGGGGCGGGCTAAGTAACAGGGTTTAATACGAGAGTGATCCCCCTCACGCCCAGCCCCTCTCCCCAGTGGGGAGAGGGGGCCAGACAAATGCTACTTCTTAGGGGTTTGCTTAATCTGTTCCGCGAGCTTTTGCAGTTGTTCCTGCATGGCGGTGGCGGAGGCCGTCATCTTGGCGAGTTCGGCTTGCAGGTTGGCAATCTGAGTGGGGGCATCTTGCATCTGCAGGTTGAGAACGACTTGTGAATCAATGACATTGTTGCGAGCCAAGAGCCAGCGAACTGATTCTTTTTGGGCGTTGGCTTCATTGGCCAAGAGCACTCGAGAAAGCAGGAGTTGAGGCTTATTCTCAAGTGACAGTTCAACAGTGGCTTGGGGACGTTCGATAGGAGTAACAGCCAGTGTCAGAGGCTTGGCATGCCGGATGAGACGCAGTTCAATTGGCTTGCCTTCCGTCAGTTGTACCCGTTCTGCCAGGTCTTCGGTCTTGGTGAAGTCCAGCTTCTCGGTGCCAACCACGACATCGTAGTTTTGCAATCCAGCTTTCTTGGCTGGTGAATCGTTCACTACTTCACTGAGGAGTAGCCCTTTCCCTTCAGGCAGGCTGAGCTGGGTGCGAAGTGGTTCTTCGATGGTCTGGAGATGGACGCCGATCCAATACTGCTTCTTGGGAACAGGTGCTTTCAGGGTTCGTTCCTGGGGCACACCTGCACGGATAAGTCTAACCCTTACAGGCTTGGTGGGGTCGGGCTTCTTGTCGAGACCGACAATGACATCAAACTTTTGCAAGTCTGCTTGCTTGGCCAGGGATTCATCATTGAGATCGATGACCAGAATACCTTCACTGGGCTTGAGCTTGAGTTGCTGCTGAAGCGCCCCGGAGACAGGTTCGACATTGATGCCAAAGGCACCAGTCCAGGGGGCGAGGTCATTGGCAGCGAACTGATCGTTGGTGATGAACTGAACGCCATAGTTGATCTGCGGTTCAAATCGAATGGTGGCCTGTTCGGGTTGCTGAGTTTTAGGTTTGTCCTGTGGTTGACTGGCCACAAATGCCCACGATAGTTGTTGATTGGCATTGGCAGGTTTCTCCTGCGACCAGCCAGTGGACGTGACAAGCAGTACGCAGGCTGCTACCAACAGTTTGCTGATGCGATTCATCTCATGCTCCTGGCAAGTGGATTGTTATAGAACGGTGCGTTTGCCAACGTAACGAAGGGTGACTTGGTGGTAATAGACGGGCACGGATCGCCCTTGCACTTCGACATGCACTAGGCGAGGCTGCTCCTGCACGAGGAAGCCTTGCTTTTCGAGTTCCAGCTTGGCTTCCGGGCTCAGGCTGCGGGCCAGCATCACGGGTTGCTGTGTTGAGGCGGATTGAATCGTTGGTGATTGGGGTGCTGTGGCGACAGCGAGGTTCGAAGGTGTTGGTTCGATGACTCCAGCCTGATGGTGAGCAAAGGCGTAGCCAAGAAACAGGCTTGCCAGCATGCAGCACGCCAGGATGGCGAAATCTCGCCAGGAGAATGGATTGCTCACGGCTATCTTTGGTGCTGCTGGCTGAATCAACTTGAGTGGTGCAATCTCTTTTGATGGTGTACGAAGGGCAGTCTGGATGCTCTGCGCTTCGAGGAAGGCGAGAGCGACTCTTCGCCATTGCGCAGGCTCTTGTTCAATACGTTGCAGGAGGTCGTAACGATAAGTGTCGTTCAGTTCCCCGTCTACCAGTGCATCAATTTCGTCTTGGGTGATGATGTTCATGATGTCTCCTTCTCGTGTAGCAAATGTCGAAGGCGCGCACGGGCGCGGTGCAAGCGGGTTTCCACCACCGTTACCGAAAGGCCCAATCGTTCAGCCATCTGCTTATATCGCCAGCCTTCGACGTACTTGAGCAGCAATAGCTCCGCGTCCTGTGCAGGCAGTTGGAGCATGGCTAGCTGTACTTGTTCGTGCCGCTCAGTGCGAAGCAGCCATCCAAGCGGATCAATGGTCTCCCGTGCGGGCATCTGGCTGAACCGATGCAAGAGCTTACGCCTTCTACCAGCCTTGCGGCGATAGAGCAGGCATTGCATCACGGTCACCCGGTAGAGCCAGGCAGAAGCTTTGCTGAAATCCAGCAAAGGCGACTGCTGAGCGAGGGCCTGAACGGTCACTTCCTGGAAGACTTCGTCAATGGCCTGGGTTTCACCCACCCGGGCACGAATGATCTGCTTCAGCCAGCGCTGATGTTCGGTGATGAGGCGTTCCCAGGCCTCTTGGGCCAGAGTCGTTGTTGAACCAGGAAACGCCATGCTCGTTCCAATGTACATCACAACAGCATAGTTGCCGACGACGGGGAAATCTTGCAGGGAATGTAAAAGAAAATGCAAACACCTTATCGAAGTTCAAAACACATCGATCCCGCAAAGGCCACAGCACTGGGTACTGTGACCTTCCGGGATCGTGGAATTTCTTGTCGGAAACTGGGGCTAGTGTTTACTTCTTCGCCCACAACTCTCCGCCGAAGCGGGCTGCTGTGCCCAGATCGTCTTCGATGCGAAGCAATTGATTGTACTTCGCTGTACGATCAGTTCGGCTGGGGGCACCGGTCTTGATCTGGCCTGCGTTGGTGGCGACGGCGAGATCGGCGATGGTGGTGTCTTCGGTTTCACCGCTGCGGTGACTGCTGATGACACCGAAGCTGTTTCGCTTGGCCAGTTCGATGGCTTCCAGCGTTTCGGTGAGGGTGCCAATCTGGTTCACCTTTACCAGGATGGCGTTGGCACTCTTTTCAGCGATGCCACGTGCAAGCCGCTTGGGGTTAGTGACGAACAGATCATCCCCGACTAGTTGAATGCGATTACCCAGCTTGGCGGTCAGTTTCTGCCAGCCTTCCCAGTCGTCTTCGGCGAGACCGTCTTCGATGCTGCAGATCGGGTACTTGTCGCAGAGCTTGACCCAGAAGTCGATCATTTCATCGGTGCTGATAACTTTATCAGGGGCACTCTTAAAGAAGCAGTAGCCTACCTTACCCTTCTTCTTGCCTTCCTCGAAGAGTTCGGTGGTGGCAGGGTCGAGAGCGAACTGAATCTGGTCGCCCAGTTTGTAGCCAGCCTTTTCGGTGGCCACGCTCAGCACTTCGAGTGCTTCTTCGTTGGTCTTCAGGTTCGGTGCGAAGCCACCTTCATCGCCAACAGAAGTGGAGTAGCCACGGTCTTTGAGGACTGACTTGAGATGATGGAAGATTTCAGTACCCCAACGGAGAGCTTCGCTGAAGCTCTTCGCACCGAGAGGCATTACCATGAATTCCTGGAGATCGACGTTGTTGTCAGCATGCTTGCCACCGTTGACCACGTTCATCATGGGTACGGGGAGCACACGGGCGTTGGCGCCACCAAGGTAACGGTACAGCGGGATGTTGAGAGCATCAGCAGCAGCATGCGCGGTGGCGAGAGAAACGCCGAGGATGGCGTTGGCGCCAAACTTCCCCTTGTTGGGGGTGCCATCGAGTTCGAGCATGAAGTGATCGATAGCTGTCTGCTCAAAAGCATTGTGGCCGAGGAGCTTAGGGCCGAGGATAGTGTTCACGTTCTTAACAGCAGTGGCTACACCTTTGCCGAGGTAGCGTTTCTTGTCAGCGGTGTCGCGGAGTTCGACAGCTTCGTGTTCGCCAGTGCTGGCACCGCTGGGCACTGCAGCACGGCCGGTGGCACCGCATTCGAGTTGAATATCCACTTCAAGGGTCGGGTTGCCTCGGCTGTCGAGGATTTCACGAGCGTGGATGCGACTGATATCGAAATCTGACATAATGCAAACGACTCCAGGAAGCACACAGAATGGAGAGGTACTCGTATCTTAGTTGTTCTCTCCAGAAGTTCTATGCTGACTATCATCTGAATATCAACAGCCCGGTTTGGCTGAAAGCATGGAAGGGACGAGAATGGCCAAGATCGTCGTGGTCTATCATTCGGTTTATGGGCACACCAGGAAGGTGGCAGAGTATATCGCACAAGGGGCCAGTTCCATTGCGGATACGGATGTCACACTGGTGTCTGTCTCTGAATTCAATGGTGACTACACCGTCTTCAACGAAGCAGATGGCATCATCTTCGGGGCACCAACCTACATGGGCAGTTACAGCGCCCAGTTCAAAGCCTTCATCGATGGGGCTTCCAAGGTCTGGCTGAACCAAAGCTGGAAGGACAAGCTCGCTGCAGGCTTTACCAACTCGGGTTCGCTCGGTGGCGATAAGCTGAATACGCTCTATTCGCTCTATCTGATTGCGATGCAACATTCGATGATCTGGGTCAGCACGGGCTTTTCCTGTACAGGCAAAGGCCCAGAGGATGTCAATCGCATCGGTAGTTATGCTGGCCTCATGACCCAGGCTGATAACGCTCCGATCAACATCACGCCACCATCGGGTGACCTCAAGACAGCAGAGTTGTTCGGGGCACGGTTTGCCACCATCGCTAATCGCTGGGCCAAGACGAAGCTTGATTAGAGTGGATCAAACAATCGACTGACCGATTCGTTGCTGTGCAGACGTCGAATAGCTTCGCCCAAAAGGGGACCGACTGAGAGCGTCTTCATATTGGGCAACTGCTTTTGCGGTGGAATCGGAATAGTGTTGGTGACCACGATGCTGTTGATCGGTGCATCGCGGAGCTTTTCGACAGCCTGCCCGCAGAGGATTGGGTGTGTGGCAAAGATGTGAACTTCTTTCGCACCCGCAGCCTTAGCAATATTGACAGCCCCCACGATGCTGCCACCGGTGGAGATCATGTCGTCGAACATGAAGCAGATTTTGTCTTTGAGACTGGCGCCGATGAGGTTGGCTTGCTTGGTTTCGGTAGCACTGGTGCGGCGTTTATCAACGATGGCCAATTCGCCACCGAGCCGCTTCTGATAGAAGACAGAAGTTTTGACGCGGCCTTCATCTGGGCTGACGAAGACAATGTCTTCGGGTCGATAACGTTGATCGCGCAGGTAGCGAACGAAGATGGGGCCAGCCATCAGGTGATCGACCGGAATATCGAAGAAGCCTTGAATCTGGGCAGCGTGTAGGTCAAGTGTCAGTACGCGGCTGGCACCAGCTTTCGTGATCAGATCAGCGACAAGCTTGGCCGTGATGGGCACACGTCCTTGGTCTTTGCGATCCTGACGTGCGTAGCCATAGTAGGGTAGTACGACGGCGATGCGTGCTGCAGAAGCCCTTCGGAACGCATCAATCATGATCAGCAGTTCCATCAACGTTTCGTTGACGGGCGAGCAGGTAGGCTGAACGATAAAGACATCGCGACCACGGACATCTTCATCAATGCGGTAGCTGATTTCACCATCAGGGAAGTTGCCTGGCGTGTGCTTGCCGAGGGTTAGCCCCAGGTACGAAGCGATTTCGTGAGCCAGGATGGGGTTGGCCCGTCCGGTGAAGATCTTGATCTCGTAATTCAGCATGAGTAGCCCAGGTGCAGCACGAAGTAGGCAGTGGCATTATGAAGAGAGGATGATGATGCGTCAACGGAGTACGAGGGAATAGCGTATAGCAGGAAGATATATTCTTACTCCTGACTACTGGCTTCTGGCTCTTATCTTAATCTCATGAACTACCTCGCACCCGTTGATGACACGTACGCCGAAGCTTTCCGCAGCATCTATGCTGAGATCCTAATCACAGCACGGGATCGCTACTGGGTTGATCAGGCAGTCCATGCCTGTACCGGCAATGCCAGCAGCACCATCATGTGTGATTGCGAAGCGGGCATGTCGCACTACGTCGAAGCCAGCGAGACACCTGACGGCCGACCGGGAGCAGTCGTGCAGTTCCATGTGCCTCGCTTCTGGAGAGATCGGGCAGAGAAGCTGGAACGCTCGCTGTTGATACGCGTCGGGCAAAACGTGCTCACCTGTCCCACCACTGCCTGCTTCAGCACCATGCGCGATGCCGAGACCTACTTCAAGCTCGGACGCAAGATCAGTTACTTTGGCGATGGCCACCAGTTTCGTGAAGAGCGGTACGGACGACCGGGTTGGGTGATCCCCATCCTGGGTGGTGAGTTCTTTCTGGATCGCCGGTTTGGCTATCGTGATGGCTTGATGGGTGGAAACCTCTGGTACTTCGGCAACACCTCCGATGCAGCAGTCGATGCAGCCATGAAGGGGGTGGAAGCAGCCAGGCGGCCTGGAGTGATCATGCCTTTTCCCGGCGGCATGGCGGGCAGTGGTTCGAAAGCAGGCAGCAAGTACAAGTTCATCGTCGGCAGCACCTTTGCCGAGTATTGTCCAACGCTGCGGAGCAAGTTGGGGGAAACGTCGAAGCTACCTGCAGGCGTAACCGCAGTTCAGGAGATCATTCTGAATGGCTGCGATTTGAGCACTATTGCAGCAGCGATGCAAGCAGCCATTGCTGCATCACGTGGCACCCCCGAATTGGAACGCATCTCTGCTGGAAACTACGGAGGGAAGCTGGGGAAGAGTTTCATCTACCTGCATGCGGAGAAGCAGCCAGTGGCCTAGACCTCCGCAACTTCATCGAAAAACGAGTAGCTTCCGTAAAACACATGGCATCGTTACCGAACGCCAAGCTTTGGCACAACTACATTCCCACAGTTTCCCAATAGCACCGTCCGCACTTCACCGCTACGATGAAGTTCCACCCCAGGTGCCCCCGTGATGGAACTCCTTATTCTCGTTGGAATGTTCGTCGCATTGGCTGGTATCGTCCTGTTCAGCTTGTTTGTCAGGTTCATAACTAGTTTGATCTTTCCATCGCATTTGCCCCACGAAGTGGCAGCACTTGCCAAGCGTGTTGGGCAACTTGAAACGCAACTTCGTTCACTCAGGCTCAATGAAAAACCCCCGGTAGTCGAGCCTGCTCCACTCAAACAAGAAGCACCCACTACTGCTCCGGTACCAATCGTCGAGCCGGTTGTAGAGACACTTCCATCCGTCGAGCCGCCAGGGGAAGTGGCACCAGCGGATGTTTTGAAACAACCAGTCCCACTTGATACCGATGCTCTCGAACGTTACGTCGGTCAGCGACTCATCGGCTGGGCTGCAGTCTCTCTGGCCATCTTCGCCATTGGGTTCTTCATCAAATACGCCTACGACAAGGGTTGGATCATTCCCGAAGGTCGCGTCGCTATCGGCGAACTCATCGGCATCGGTCTAATTACTGCGGGTTGGCGTCAGCACCAAAAGGGCAATGCACTTGGTAGCCAGATGTTACTGGGTTGTGGCATCGGGGCGTGTTACCTCGCCACCTATGCAGCGTTCGGCTTCTATCAGTTGATCTCGCAACCGACGGCTGGCGTGTGCATGAGCATCGTGATGCTGGTAGCCGGCTACCTGGCGGTGGTCACCAATGCCTTCTCGCTAGGTATGCTCACGATTCTCGGTGGTTTGCTCACGCCACTGCTGTTGCACTCCTCGCAAGATCAACACGTCAGCTTGTTCATGTACCTGGCGCTGCTCTGCGGCAGCATCTATGTGATCTACTTGTGGAAGCCTTGGCCGGTACTGCGTGGTCTGGTCTGGGTAGGTGCTCTTGTTCACTTCTATCTGTGGTATGTCACTTATTACACGGGGAATGCACGTCCCGTCTGCTACGCATTTCTGGGTGTGCTCGCTCTCATCCCTGCTGTGCAGATACTCTGGTACAACCGCACCCGCAACACCACCGAGGAAGACTGGATACTCTTCCTCGTCACACCACTGGTGATTTTCGCCATCGTCTATTACTTGATGCTCCCCGGTCATCATAAGTACCAAGGGCAACTGGCCCTCGCCTTGACACTCCTCTACGGCAGCATCAGCTACTTCACCTGGCGCTGGCGGCAGCACGACTACCACCAGTTCCAACTGCCTCTTGCGGTTTCGCTGGTCTTCATGTCGGTAGCCATCCCCATGGAACTTGGTGCGAAGTGGATCGGCATCGGCTGGCTGACCCAGGGTGTGCTTCTCTGGGCTGCTGGCCTGTGGCGATACGAAAAGTTGCTTCATATTTTTGGTATCGGAACGCTCATTATCGGTACGATGCGTCTCTTTGTGCACGATATCTACGTGCATCAGCCCGTGAGTGCAGTTCCATTCCTTAATGCGATAGCACTACCCGGAGGCTGGCTTGTTGTCTCCTGGGCCGTCGCCAGTTGGTTGGCGTTCCGCTTCATGCACAGTCTCGCCAACAGTCCGAAAATAGGCATCACTTTGACGACTGCCACCTTCTGGCTCTTCTGGATCGTCTTCAACATTGAAGTCTATCCCTACTTCAAAACCTGGGAATGGACTTCTCGCTGGCTGGGCGTTGCCTGGATGGCGATTGGAGTCTCTTTCTACTGGTGGGGCTGTGTTCGAGGTTATCTGTCGTGGCGAATCTCTGCTGTATTGATGATCGGCTTAGCTATCTTCCGCAGCCTGTTCCCCGATCTGCCTGCACGTCGAATTGCACCGTTCATTCCACTGCTGGATCAGTTGTCGCTTCCAGTTCTGTTGACAGCAGGCTTGCTGCTCGCGTTGAGGCCCATTCTGGTTCGTTACGAAGCGACATTGCACCCTGATGAAAAGCCCATCAAGCCTATCACTGGATTAATTGCTCTGGCGATGATCCTGCTGATCCTCTCATACGATACCTACCAATTCTGTATCGTCCATTTCCCTACCCAGAATCTGCTGCCCGATGCAGTGCTCTCGGTCGTCTGGTCGCTCTACGGTGCATTGCTGCTGGCTATCGGTTTCTGGAAGCAGTTGTCCACTCTCCGCTGGTCAGCCATCGGCATCTTCGGCCTGACACTCGCCAAGGTTCTCCTCGTCGATCTAGGCTGGCTCTCCGGCCTGTACCGTATCCTCGCCTTGCTGCTGATTGCACTGGTACTGGCAGCGGTGACATGGACATACCAGCGACGGAAGTAGCTGTATTCTCGTCCCCGGTCGGAGACCCAATGGCACTTACTTTGAACAAAGTGGAGTGTTTGCTGACAACTTCACGGCATCCAGCGTCCATTGGCACATAATTTGCGCCAGGAGAAGGAGTGTTTCCTTTTCCTTGGCGAGAGAATCATGGACGCTTCCTCCGCACCATCTA
>WBZX01002922.1_pt1 | contig 11230 bp, 10 predicted proteins | sample 5204211 | NCBI WGS metagenome assembly WBZX01 (sample SAMN12344362, study PRJNA552823) | activated sludge metagenome | biome: Activated sludge suspended growth; feature: Nitrification reactor; material: Wastewater; isolation source: activated sludge from nitrification reactor of wastewater...
CCCGGCCTGCCCGGTCACGAGGTGTGCTCATCGGGGTGCGCTCGAGTGGTGGTTCATCGTGTCCCTCCGACTGCGCCGACCGGGCGGGCGTTACCCCGGCACCGACGACGCTCCGCAGCGTAGTGGTGGTGCTCCTGCTGGGTGGCTCGCCACGACCTCGTGCGGTGCACCGATTCCTGGCATGAGCCGTCTACCCTGCGTTCATCTGGATGACATCTGTTGGGGGGTGACATGGCCAAGAAGAAGAAGTCCGACAACAAGAAGTCGGACAAGAAGAAGTCCAAGAAGGACAAGAAGAAGGGCTCGAAGAAGAAGTCGGGCAAGAAGAAGTCCAAGAAGAAGAAGTGAGCACGGTCGGCCCCGGGGAACCGGGGCCGACACGCGTCAGGTCGCTTGGAGCCACTGCCGTTCGAGGTCGCCCGGCCGGCGAGCCTCGACCTGGGAGAAGAGGAACTCGCGCATGCCCGGGTCCATCGAGGTGAAGTCCAGGCCGTACATGACCCGGCCGTCGTCCCGGGCGACGATGCGACGCACGGAGGCCGTGGCGACGTGCCCCTCGTGGCTGAGCTCGACGGGTGACTTCACCACCAGGCCGGCGATCTCGCGCACGACCACGCCCGTGCCCGACACCGACAGGTCGACGATGTAGGCCTGCTCGGCGACGACGACGCTGCGGAGCCCGCCGAACAGGCCGCGGCTGCGCTCGGTCGCACGGAACGTGACGGGGATCGGCCCCACGGGGCCGCGTTCGGCGATGCGTCGTTCGACGCCGTTCGATGCCATGGTCCATCCATCGGCACGGGGTGCGCCGAGGTTGAACCCCACTCGCGCTCGGCGCGCCGCGCGAGCCACGAGATTTCTCCGAGGTGCTGTCAACGCGACGAGCGCCCGGGACGTTGTGGCATGCATGGGGCAGCCGACGGGGCCCCGGTCGGTCCCCAGCGGACCGGGGCCCTGTCCCCCCGACTCGCCGACCGCTGTCCCCCACCCACTGGGGCGGGGGTCAGCCGGAGGAGAGCGACCCCGGCACGACCCGGTAGGCGTCGTAGACGCTGTCGATCGTGCGGAGCCGGTTCAACAAGGTGTCCAGGTGCGACGGGTCGCCGAGCTCGAACTCGAAGCGCATCTTGGACACACGGTCGTGCCCGCAGTGGCTCTGGCTGGACAGGATGTTGACGTGGTTGTCCGACAGCGTGGCGGTGACGTCCTGGAGCAACCGGGGCCGGTCCAGCGCCTTGATCTCGACCAGGGCCACGAAGTGCCCGGCCGCGTCGGTGTCCCAGTCGACGTCGATGATCCGCTCGGCCTGCGCGCCCGCCAACGACGACGCGTTGGCGCAGTCGGTGCGGTGCACCGACACGCCGCGCCCACGCGTCACGAAGCCGATGATGTCGTCGCCGGGCACCGGCGTGCAGCAGCGCGCCATGCGCACCAGCATGTCGTCGTAGCCCTCGACGTGGACCCCGGCGGGACGACCACGCCGACGGGCGACCGAACGGCTCGGGGTCGACACGACCTCCTCGCGCTCGCCGCCCGGGTCGCGCACCAACGTCTCGATGCGGCTCGTCACCGAGTCGGGAGAGGTGTGGTGCTCGCCGATGCTGGTGTACATCGCGTCGACGCTGGCGAACTTGAGGTCGGCCGCGACGACCTCGAGCGCATCGCCCCCGAGGATCTTCTGGACCGGCAACGCAGCTCGGCGCATGGACTTGACCAGCGCGTCCCGTCCCGACTCGAGCGCGTCCTCGCGACGCTCGCGTGAGAACCACTGCCGGATCCGGCTCTGGGCGCTGCGCGTCGCGACGAAGTTCAGCCAGTCCCTGCTGGGGCCCGCACCGGCGACCTTCGAGGTGAAGATCTCCACGGTGTCGCCCGAGCTCAGCCGCGTGTCGAGCGGGACCAGGCGGCCCGCCACCCGCGCGCCGATGCAGCGGTGCCCGACCTCGGTGTGGATGGCGTACGCGAAGTCGACCGGGGTCGCGCCGACCGGCAGGGTGACCACGTCGCCCTTGGGGGTGAACACGAAGACCTCGTCCTGGTCCAGGTCGATCTTCAGGTTCGCCATGAACTCGCCCGGGTCGGTCATCTCCTGTTGCCAGTCGACGATCCGGCTCAGCCAGGCGACGTCCTCGGAGTGGCCCTCCTTGTACGAGAAGTGCGCCGCGACGCCCCACTCGGCCCGGTTGTGCATCTCCGCGGTGCGGATCTGCACCTCGATGGGCTTGCCCTCGGGTCCGATGACCGTCGTGTGCAACGACTGGTACAGGTTGAACTTGGGCATCGCGATGTAGTCCTTGAACCGGCCCGGCACGGGCGTCCACAGCGCGTGGATCGAGCCCAGCGCCGCGTAGCAGTCCTTGGAGCTGTCGACGATCAGGCGGATGCCGACCAGGTCGAAGATGTCCTCGAAGGCCTTGCCGCGCACGACCATCTTCTCGTAGATGGACCAGAGGTGCTTCGGGCGGCCGGTGACCTCGGCGGTGATGTTGACCTCGGCCAGGCGAGCTCGCACCTCGGCGACCACCTGGTCGACGTACGCGTCGCGCTCAGGCGCCCGGTCCGCCACCATGTGGTCGATCTCGGCGTAGCGCTTGGGGTACAGCGACGCGAAGCAGAGGTCCTCGAGCTGCTGCTTGATCTCCTGCATGCCCAGGCGGTGCGCCAGCGGGGCGTAGATGTCGAGCGTCTCCTGGGCGGTGCGCTCCTGCTTCCACGCCGGCAGGCCCGCGATGGTGCGCATGTTGTGCAGGCGGTCCGCGAGCTTGATGACCAGCACCCGCAGGTCCTTGGCCATCGCCACGAGCATCTTGCGCATCGTGGCGGCCTGCTGGGCCTCCTTCGAGTCGAAGTGGACCCGCTCGAGCTTGGTGACCCCGTCGACGATCGCGGTCACCTCCGGCCCGAAGTGCTCGTCGAGCTCCTCGAGGGTGATGACGGTGTCCTCGACCGCGTCGTGCAGCAGGGCCGCGGCGATCGTGACGTCGTCCATCCCGTAGCGGGCGACGATGCCCGCGACGGCCAAGGGATGGGTGATGTAGGGCTCACCCGAGCGGCGCAGCTGCCCCTTGTGGGCACCCGCGGCCATCCGGTACGACTCGGTGATGGTCTCGGTCGAGCGCCGCGGGTGGAACTTGCGGAACTGCTCGATGATCTCCTGGACCTCCATCGCGGGAGGCTGGCTGTGGCGCCGCCAGGGCAGGACGCGGGTCACCGTGGCCATGTCGACCCCTTCGGGGTGAACGCCGCTCGGACCTGCATCACAGCGACAACGCTACCGACCCCCGGACCCTTCCCGGGGCGCATGGGCTCAGCGCTTGCGCGACTTGCGGGGGCGGGGCGGATGCCCGCCGACGTTGACGGTGAGCGCAGGAGCCTCGCCGGACCGGGTCGAGCTCGGCGTGCCCGCCGCTGCCGACACCGTCGCCACGGCCGCCTTGGGGTCGTGCCAGCGGGTGTCGGTGACGTCGACGCCCTTGTTCACGAGCCGGTTGCGGATCTCCGACCAGCGCTTCTCGCGCTCCTTGAGCGCCATCTCGATGGGCGACGCGACGTACAGCGACGAGTAGACACCCAGCACCAGGCCGATGATGAGCGCCCGGGAGAAGTCGACCAGCAGCGGCTGGTCGAGCAGGTAGCCGCCCACGATCAGCATCGAGAAGATCGGCAGCAGCGTGGTGACCGAGGTGTTGATGCACCGCATGAGGCTCTGGTTGAGCGTGCGGCGGGCGATCATCGTGTAGGTGTACTGACCGCTGCGGCCGTAGCGGTGCATGCCGTCCTTCATGCGGTCGAACACCACCACGGTGTCGTACAACGAGAAGCCGAGGATGGTCAGGAACGCGATGACCGTCGCCGGGGTCACCTCCCAGCCGAACAACGAGTAGGCGCCGACGGTGATGATGACGTCGTGGAGCACCGCGATCATCGCGGCGAGCGCCATCTTGGGTTCGAGGCGCCAGGCCAGGTAGGCAGCGACCAGCACCGAGAACCACACGAGCGACTGCGCCGCCTGGCGGGTGATGTCGTCGCCCCACGACGGCCCGATCGTGCTGACCGCGACGTCGCCGGGCTCCAGGCCGGCCGCGTCGGCGAGCGCGTTCGCGACCTCCGAGCCGGTGTTCACGTCGTCGACCTGCGAGGTGATCCGCAGGATCCGCGTGCCGTCGGCGGTCGTGGCCGCCTGGAACTTGGCACCCTCGGCGGCGTCGAAGTCCTTGAGCACCGCCTCGGCGTCGGCCGAGGAGAAGTCCTGGGACTCCACGGCCCACGTGGAGCCGCCCTCGAACTCCAGGCTGAGGGTCAGGCCACGGGTGAACAGCGACACGACCGAGATGATCACCAGCACGGCCGACACGACCAGCATGCGCCGCGACCACTTGGGGAAGTCGACGTCGTTGTGACCGTGGTAGGCCCGGGTCAGGACGCTCATGAGGACACTCCCTCGGTCACGGGCTCGGCGGCGGGCGCAGCGGGCTCGTCGACACCCATGCCGAACCGGCCGGGGTGCTTGCCCTGGCCCGATCGGGCGAGCAGCGCCGTCGCGGGGTAGACGAACAGGTACAGGAAGATCATGTCGAGCAGGGTCATGGCGCCCAGGTAGAACGCGAAGCCACGGACGGGGCCGACCGCGAGCCAGTACAGGACGCCGGCGCCGATCAGCGACGCGACGTTGGCCTTGACGATGGTGCCCCAGGCGACGTCGAAGGCGCGGTCGGCGGCGGCACGGGCCGTCACGCCCACGCGCACCTGTTCCTTCATCGCTTCGAAGTACACCACGGCGGAGTCGACCGTCACACCGATGGACACCACCAGGCCCACCACGCCGGCGAGGGTCACCGTCGCGCCCAGGAAGGCCATCACGACGTAGAGCGCCGAGGCAGCGACGACCAGGCCGCCCACGGCCACGAGTGCCAGGAGCCGGTAGTACAGCGCCAGGTAGAGCGCCGCCAGGAGCAGGCCGATCAGGCCCGAGATGATGCCCGCCTGCAGCGCACCCTCACCCAGGGTCGCCGAGACGTTCTCGGCCTGCTGGGGCGCCAGCTCGATGGGCAGCGAGCCGAACCGCAGCGCCACCGCCAAGGACTCGGCGGACTCCTTGTCGAAGTCGCCCGAGATCTGGATCTGGTCGCGCTCGAAGCTGGCCACGTTGATGGACGGCGCCGAGAGCACGATGTCGTCCAGGATGATGCCGAGCAGGCCCTTGCCGTCGGCGGACAGGGCCGGGCAGGTCGGGTCAGCGGCGAAGCACTTCGCTGCGACGGCGTTGAACTTGTCGATGCCGTCCTTGCCGCCCTTGAACGACGGGTTGACGGTCCACTGTCCGGCGTTGTTCAGCCCGGCGGTCGCACCTTCGACAGCGGTGCCCGTGAGCGCCACCGGGCCCAGGGTGTAGACGGTGCCGTCCTCGCTCGCGAGGGTCACCTGCCCCTCGGGCGTCTGTTCGGCGGCGGGCGTGAGCTGCGTCGCGAGCTGGGTCTCGAGCTGGTACAGCTCGAAGAACTTCTCGTCGTTGATGTCCACGCCGTACTGGTTCAGCGGCGGCGTGGTGGTGGTCGTGGTCGAAGTGCTGGCAGCACCCTCGGCCGGCGCGACGGTCGTGGTGGTCGTGGTCGTCGTCGACGCTTGCTGGGCCTGCTCGTCGGTCGCCACCTGCTGGGCGGTCACGCCCTCGGGCACGGCGAGGTCCGACCGCAGCGTCTCGACCTTGGCCTCGGCCTCGGTGCGGTCCTTGCCCGACAGCGTCTTGCCCGCGGTGGACAGCACGGGGCGGAACTCGAGCTGGGCGGTCTTGCCGACGACCTCGAGCACCTCGTTCTGGTCCTTCGCACCGGGCAGCTGCACGGTGATGGTGTTGCCCTGACGTGCGACCTCCGGCTCGGCGACGCCGAGGGCGTCGACGCGCTTGCGGATGATCTCGATCGCCTGGTCGAGCTGCTCCTCGGTGACGTCGTCGGTGACCTTGCCGTCCTTGACGGGCTGGAGGTTCACCGAGATCCCACCCTGCAGGTCGAGTCCCAGCTTGGGGGTGTTGCCGGTCAGGACGGTCGCCAGGACGAGTCCGTAGACCACCACCAAGCAGGCGACGAGCGCGCGAAGCGGATGCGCCTTCATCGGTGCCTACTCGCCGTCGTCGCCCGCGGTCGCGCCGGTGCGACGCGAACGGGAGGCGGGCTTCTCGGCCGGGTCGGGCTCCGCGGTGCTGCGCGCGACCGCGGACTTGGCGATGCGGATCACCACGTCGGTGTCGACCTCCAGGTGGAACAGGTCGTCCTCGACGAACGTGATGACGCCCACGATGCCGCCGGTGGTGATGACCTCGTCGCCGACGTCGAGCTTCCGCAGCATGTCGGCCTGGCGCTGGCGCTGCTTCCGCTGCGGGACGATCGTCATGTAGAGGATCGCCGCCATCGGGATGACGATGATCAGCAGGCTGAGGGGGTTGCCCCCACTCTGCTGGGCGAGGATGGTGGTGAGTGTCTCGGATGTCACAGGGATGCGAGCCTACGCGCGTGCGGTGCGCCAGCCGAATCAATCGGCCCGAACGGTGCGCCCGAGCTTGGGACGGGTCTCAGGCGGCGATGCTCACGTGTGCAGGCCCGGCCCGCTGCCCGACCACACCTCGGCGGTCCGGGCGCGGAGCTCGTCCAGGGTCCCCGCCTCGATCGCGGCGCGGATGCGACCCACGAAGGTCAGGATCCAGGTCAGGTTGTGCACCGTGCACAACGTCGCCGCGACGGGCTCGCGCAGGGTGGCCAGATGCCGCAGGTAGCCGCGGGAGTGCCGCTGACAGGTCGAGCAGGGGCAGTCAGGGTCGATCGGGCCGTCGTCGGTGGCGTATTCGGAGCGCTTGATGTTCATGCGACCCGAATCGGTGAGCAGCGTGGCGTGGCGGGCCAGGCGGGTCGGCAGCACGCAGTCGAACATGTCGACCCCGAGCGCGACGGCCTCGATGATCGACACGGGGTCGCCCACGCCCATCAGGTAGCGGGGCTGGTCCGCCGGCAGCTCACCGATCGCCGCCGCCAGTGCAGGCAGCATGACGTCGCGCGTCTCCCCCACCGACAGCCCGCCGATGGCGTAGCCGTCGAAGTCCAGCTCGACGGTCCTGCGTGCGGACTCGACGCGCAGGTCGGTCAGGTCGCCACCCTGGACGATCCCGAACAGCGCCTGGTCCTCGGTCCGACGGTGTGCGGCCTTCGCCCGGGCAGCCCACTGGGCGGTGCGCTCGACCGCGTCGGCCAGCACCCGTCGGTCCGACGGCAACGCGGCGCAGACGTCGAGCACCATCTGGATGTCCGCGCCGAGCAGCTCCTGGACCCGGACGGCGGACTCCGGGGTGAACAAGTGCTGGTCGCCGTCGTAGGTCGAGCGGAACAGGACCCCGTCGTCGGTGAGCTTCGGGTGCAGCGAGAAGACCTGGTACCCGCCCGAGTCGGTGAGCAGGTGCCCGTCCCAGCCGCTGAACCGGTGCAGGCCACCGAGCGCGGCCACGGTCTCGGCGCCGGGCCGCAGCATCAGGTGGTAGGTGTTGCCCAGCATCACCTCGACGCGCGTGCCGTCCCGTGCCGCGAGCTGCCCCAGCACGTCGGTGGTGAGCGAACGGATGGCGCCGCGGGTGCCGCCCGGCATGAACACGGGGGTCTGGATCTCGCCGCGGACGGTGCGCACCACCCCGCGGCGAGCTGCGCCGTCGGTGGCCTCGACCTCGATCCCGAGCCTCATGTGCCCTCCCGGCCGGGCCCGTCGTCGGGGCGGCGTTCGAGCAGCATGGCGTCACCGAAGGAGAGGAACCGGTACCGCCGCTCGATCGCCGTCGCGTAGAGCTCGCGCCAGCGGGGGCCCACGAACGACTCGATCATGGCCAGCAGCGACGATCGGGGCAGGTGGAAGTTGGTCATCATCACGTCCACGACCTTGAACCGGAAGCCCGGCGTGATGAAGAGTCGGGTGCGCCCCGACAACGACCCCAGCGTCGCCGCGGACTCGAGCGCCCGCACCGTCGTGGTGCCGACCGCGACCACACGACGGCCGTCCCCGACCGCCTCCTCCACCGCGTCCCAGGTCGCCGGCGGCACCGAGTACTGCTCGGAGTGGATGACGTGGTCCTCCACACGTTCGGTGCTGATCGGCCGGAACGTGTCGAGCCCGACCACGAGCTCCACGGTCACGATCTGGATCCCCCGTGTGCGCAGCGCCTCCAGCACCCCCGGCGTCAGGTGCAGTCCGGCGGTCGGAGCTGCTGCCGAGGCGGCCCTGCGGGAGAAGACCGTCTGGTAGCGCTCGGCGTCGTCGAGGCGTTCGTGGATGTATGGGGGCAGGGGCGCGACGCCGGCGACATCGAGCGCCGCCAACAGGTCCCCGTCGTGGATCGGACGAACCAGGCGACGTCCGTCGCCGAGCTCCTCGCCGATCTCGAAGCGGAGGTCCCCCACCTGGGCCTGCACCACCTGGCCGACCTGCAGCTTGCGGGACGGCCGGCAGAGCGCCTGCCACCACTCGGGGTCGTCCTCGACCGCGCCGGCTGCCTCGAGGATCGCCGGGTCGACGGGCTCGAGCAGCAGCACCTCGCCGGTGCCGCCGCTGTCACGTCGGATCGCCACCCGGGCGGGCAGCACGCGGGTCTCGTTGACCACCAGCAGGTCGTCGGGGCGCAGCAGGTCGGCCAGCTCGGCGACGGCGTGGTCGGAGGGTGTGCGCCCGGGCCCACGGTCCACCAGCAGGCGCGCGGCGTCGCGGGGCTCGATCGGCGTCTGCGCGATCAGCTCCTCGGGGAGCTCGTAGTCCAACTCGTCGGTGCGCACCTGCTCAGTCCCGCACGGTCCACGGCACCGTGGCCGCGCCTCCGTCGAGCGCGGCGGCCAGCGAGCGCGCCTCGACCTCGTCGAGGGCGCCCGAGATCTGGATCTGGTCCCGTTCGAAGCTGGCGACGTTGATCGTCGGCGCCGACACGACGGTGCCGTCGACGACGATCGCCACCATCCCTCGGCCGCTCTCGTCAGCTGCGGGACATGTGGCGCTCGCATCGAAGCAGGCCGCGGCGAGGGCGTTGAGCGCCTCGATGCCCGTGGCCCCGTCGGCCAGCAGCGGCGCCACCATCCAGGATCCTGCCGGGTCCTGCGAGGCGGCAGCCGACTCGATGCCGCTGCGGTCCAGGGCCGCGGGGCCGAGCAGGTAGGTCGATCCGTCGACCCCGGCCGCGGTGACGGGTGCGTCCGGCGTGCGAGCGGCGACGGGTGTGGTGGACGCAACGGTCGACGGGTCCAGGACCTGCAGCACCGGTCGGAACTCGATCACCCCCTGCGGCGCCAGCGCCGCGCGCACCAGGTCCTCGTCGGACGCCGGCACGATCACCTCGATCGAGGCGTCGTCCCAACCGACCTCGCCCACCTGCAGGTCGAGTGCCATCACCCGAGCCCGCACCACCTCGGCCGCGGCGTTCAGCTCGTCGATGGTCGCGTCCGGAACGTCCACCACGACGGTGGCGACCTCGGGGCCCTGCGCCTCGGGTGTCGCCTTCGGCTCCGCGCACCCGGCGCCGAGCACGGCCACGGGCAGGACCAGGGCGACCACGACCGCGGCGCGTCGACGACGATGCATCGGGCGAGTGTACGGGGACTGCCGGGGCGGCCCCGGGCTCAGAAGCCCATCGAGCGGCCGATGATCTCCTTCATGATCTCGGTCGTGCCGCCGTAGATCGAGGACACCCGAGCGTCGGTGAACGCCCGGCCGACCGCGTACTCGTTCATGTAGCCGTAGCCGCCGTGCAGCTGGACGCACTGGTCCGCCACCTTCTTCTGCAGCTCGGTGCACCACCACTTGGCCATGGCGGCCTCCTCGGCGGTGAGGGTGCCCTCGTTCAGCGCCGACACGCAGCGGTCGATGAACGTCTCGCCCAGAGTGATCTCGGTCTCCATCTCGGCCAGCTTGAAGCGGCTGTTCTGGAAGCTGCCGATCTTCTGACCGAACGCCGTGCGCTCGTTGCAGTACTCGACGGTCCAGGTCAGGATCGCCCGGGCGTGGGCCACGCCGGCCATGGCGATCGACAGGCGCTCCTGGGGCAGGTTCTTGACCAGCAGCTTGAAGCCCTGACCCTCGTCGCCGATGCGGTTCGCCACCGGCACGCGCACGTCGTTGAAGAACAGCTCGGCGGTGTCCTGGGAGTGCATGCCGAGCTTGTCCAGGTTGCGACCCCGCTCGAAGCCCTCCATGCCGGCTTCGACGACCACCAGCGACATGCCGGCGTGCCGCTGGGTGGGGTCGGTCTTGCAGGCGACGATGACCAGGTCGGCGTTGATGCCGTTGGTGATGAAGGTCTTGGAGCCGTTGAGGATGTACGTGTCACCGTCGCGCACGGCGTTGGTGGTCATCGAGGCCAGGTCGGAGCCGATGCCCGGCTCGGTCATCGCGACCGCGGTGATCATCTCGCCCGAGGCGATGCCCGGCAGCCACCGCTGCTGCTGCTCGTCGTTGCAGTAGTCGAGGAAGTACGGCAGGCAGACATCGCTGTGCAGCGTGATCCCCAGACCGGCGGGGTAGACGTCGGCCCGGCAGATCTCCTCGGCGATGATCAGGTTGTAGCGGAAGTCCTCGACGCCGGCACCGCCGTACTGCTCGGGCACCGAGATCGCCAGGAAGCCCGACGCACCGGCCTTGGCGAAGATGTCGCGGTCGACGATCCCCTCTCGTTCCCACTTCTCACGGTGGGGCACCATCTCGCGCTCCACGAAGGTCCGGAAGGCCTCCCGGAACATGTCGTGCTCGTCGTCGAATCCCGTGCGGTCCATTCGTGTGTGCTCCAGGGGGTGGTGTTCAGCGGGCCGGACGACACCAGCAAACCACGCCTCGAACGCAACGCCGAACTGACGGTCCGTCAGGTCCGGCGCGACGCGCGGCTCACTCGAACAGCGACGGGTCGGCGCTGCCGTAGGACGAGGTCGGCGCCACGAGTCCCAGGTGGTGCCAGGCCGCGGTCGTCGCCACCCGCCCCCGCGGCGTGCGCATGAGCAACCCCTGCTGGATGAGGTACGGCTCGTAGACGTCCTCGACCGTCTCGGTCGGCTCCGACACCGCGATCGCCAGTGTCGACAGCCCGACGGGGCCGCCGCCGAAGCGCTCGCACAGCGACGAGAGGATCGCCCGGTCGAGCTTGTCGAGCCCCAGGGCGTCGATCCCGAACAGCTCGAGCCCCGCCCGGGCCACGGCCGCGTCGATGCGTCCGTCGCCCTCGACC
>WBZX01001552.1_pt1 | contig 11224 bp, 9 predicted proteins | sample 5204211 | NCBI WGS metagenome assembly WBZX01 (sample SAMN12344362, study PRJNA552823) | activated sludge metagenome | biome: Activated sludge suspended growth; feature: Nitrification reactor; material: Wastewater; isolation source: activated sludge from nitrification reactor of wastewater treatment...
ATTGCCACCCGCGCCGTCGGCTGAACAACTGGATGACCCGCAACCTGGTGGTGGCTGGCAACTTCAACATGACCAATGTGGACGAGCTCTTCGACCTGCTCGTTTCCATTGGCCAACACCCCAAGGAGCGGAGTGATACCATGACCGTGCTCGAGAAGATCGGGCACTTCCTGGATGTGGAGAACGATCGTCTGGCACAGATCCATCGCCAACTGGGTCACAACGATCGGCAGATCACCCAGGTGATCGCCGAGAAGATGGACGTGCGCCAGATCCTGGTGAACAGTGCCATGGACTTCGATGGTGGGTACGCGTTGGCTGGCATGATCGGCCACGGTGACGCCTTCGTACTGCGCGACCCGGCTGGCATACGCCCGGCCTACTGGTACGCGGACGAGGAAGTGGTGGTGGTGGCCAGCGAGCGCCCGGCCATCCAAACGGCCTTCCATGTGAAGACCGACCAAGTGAACGAACTGGCCCCCGGGCATGCGCTCATCGTTCGCAAGGATGGCAGCTACAGCGAACAGCTGGTGCGCGAGCCTATTGAGAAGCGTGCCTGCAGCTTCGAGCGCATCTACTTCAGCCGCGGGAGCGATCGGGATGTGTACCGCGAACGCATCGCACTGGGCCGTTCGGTGTGTCCCGCCATCCTGGAGGCGGTCGATCACGATCTGGAGAACACGGTGTTCAGCTTCATCCCCAACACGGCCGAAGTGGCCTGCTACGGCATGCTGAAGCAGATGGAGGATGAGCTTGATCGGGTGAAGGAGCGCCGCATCCTGGAGCTCGGTCCCAGCCCTGACCCCGCGAAGTTGCGGGCCATCCTCGCCTTGCGCCCGCGTTTGGAGAAGGTCGCCATCAAGGACGCCAAGCTGCGCACCTTCATCACCAGCGACGATGCGCGGGACGATATGGTGGCGCACGTGTATGACATCACCTACGGCACCGTGCGGCCGGGCGTGGACAACCTGGTGGTGATCGACGACAGCATCGTGCGGGGTACCACCTTGAAGCAGAGCATTCTGCGCATGTTGGACCGTCTCGAACCGAAACGCATCGTGGTGGTGAGCAGTGCACCGCAGATCCGCTACCCGGATTGTTACGGTATCGACATGGCCAAGATGGGCGACCTGGCTGCCTTCCGCGCGGCGATCGCCCTGCTCCGCGGATCGAAACAGGAGAACATCATCGACGACGTCTACGACCGGGCACTGGCCATGGTGGGCCGTCCCTTCACCGAACAGGAGAACGTGGTGAAGGACATCTATCGCCCCTTCACGCCGCAGCAGATAAGCGACAAGATCGCCGAGCTGCTGACGCCGGAGAACATCAAGGCAGAGGTGAAGCTGGTGTACCAGAGCATCGAAGGCCTGCACGCCGCATGTCCCGGCCACAAGGGCGATTGGTACTTCACCGGCGACTATCCGACGCCTGGAGGCAATCGGGTGGTGAACCGCGCCTTCATCAACTACCGCGAGGGGAAGAACGTTCGGGCCTACTGATCGGCCATCACGATCCGTCCCTTCTTGCGGAGCTTCCGCAGCACGTTCGGCTTGGCATTGAGCGCACCGTTGCCGTGCACGATCAGCTGTGATCCCGCATCGATGACCAATCGGGACTGTGCGTGTAGTTCCAGGCGGGCGCCGTTCATGAGGTGCAGCACGCTGCCATGCCGCAATTCCAATGTGCTCTTGGCGCTGGCGAGCATGGTAGCACCGGGTACGATGCTGAAGTGTGTGGGTGCGCTGTACCACGTGCGTCCATCCATCTGTTCCGGACGGTCCAGGCGTGTGGGCGTGGCCGACCTGTCCAGGATGAGGTGACCACCGGCCGCGAGGGTGAGCGCGGGCTGTCCGTGATAGGGTGATGCGTGCAGCACGATGCTGTCGCCACACCAACGCAGCGCGTGTTCCAGCACGCGGTCATCATTACGTATGCGCACCACCAGGTCCCCGTTCGGTCGTTGTTCCATCAGTTCCACCCCGATACCGTTCAAGTGGATCACGCGGTTGTCCGGCGGACCACCCTTGTTGATGGCGTTGGCGCCTTGGTTCAGCAGGGTGAGCATGTTGGCTGTGCCGGGGTTCGTTGTCATGCCCAGCTTACGGTTGCCTTGTGGCGTGAAGGCCTGGCGCGCATGGCCGAAGAACTGCCCCTGGTCCACGGTGCGACCTTCACGCAGCTCGATGCGGGGCACGTAGTGCTTGGAGCGGGTCAGGCGATCGCCTTTGGCCGGGCCTTCCAGCCCCAGTTCCGTATCCGTGTTCCCGGTGAGTGGGTTGGCCGTGCGTTCACCCACTTCGAAGGGGTGCGTGGGACCTGGCCATAGGCACTTGAAGTCGACCGACCCTTCCTGAAGCACGCGATCGTAATGCCCACTTGCGGAAAGGGCGCGCAGGTAGTCCGAGTGCTGGCCATACACATCGTTGCCATACCGGTTATCCCGGTCCACTTGCACATAGGCGTAAAGCCCGGGCATCGCCCCGCTTACGCACGGCATCTCCTGCTCGTAGTGGAAGCGATCGCTGAGCACGCCGTTCTTCGTGTAGGTCTGATGGTTCTCCAGCCAGAGCCACTGCACGTATTCGTTCTCCGGTAGGAAGGGAAGGCGTAACCGAAGGGCATCACCCGTGGTCATGAAGTCGCGCAACACGTAGATGCCGGTGTCGCCATGGTACGGGTCAAGGTCACCGTTGGTCGGGCTGCCATCCGCACGGTGCGCGCCTATGCGGTGTTGCGCATCTTCCGCACGCCAGCCGAGCCGGTCCCGGTCCCATGCGTTGCCCGTGAGCAAACTGCTGTTGCTGCCGCCCATCATGCTCCAGCCGCCTTGCAGGAAGGGGAAGTAGCTGGTGAATTGCGCGGCGTTGCCACCGCCCACGTGGAAGTTGTTGCCGCCGAAGAGCAGGTGGTTGTACTCGTGCTGTAGGATCTCGTACGGCATGGCATACATGCCACCGAAGCGGCTCTGGGAATCGCTCTCGTAGCCGAAGAGCTTCCCCGGACTGCCGGGATCCACGCTGCCTTGATTGTGCGTGAGCCCGCTGTTGCGCACGATCACCATCACATGGTCGTAGCTGTGCGGATCGTCGCCTCCGGCCTGTTTAGGCATTCCGGGTTTACCGCCGCGCTTCCAGAGGTCGAAGTCGGCGACACCCAGGCCGTGACGGGTTCGCAAGGCTCCCAGTTTGTTCGCCTCCTTCACCGCGAGTGCGCCGATGCCGTGCGCGTTGCCCACCGTGGGGTACTCGCTTTCGCGGAGCGTGAGGATGGTGTCCACGTAATCGCCCAGCACGGTGTAGCGGCCCAGCGACATGTCGTGATAGTAGCGTGTCACCTGGGCCACATAGGCCGCTGCAGGCCGTGGATCGAAGATGTCATCCTTCCACGTGGGTAGCTGGCCCTTGCGCCAGTGGTCCGCGCCCGTGGGCTGCGGGTCCTTCCCAGGGTTGCGGTCGTAGTCGATCTCCGCGAAGAGCAGCAGGATGCGGATGGTGCCGTGCGGGCTAAGGAACCAGCCGTTGGTGCTGTTGGGCACGCGCACGGTGTCCACTTGAGCAGTCGCAAACGGTGCACAGATCAGCGTGAGGAGCAGGAACGACCAACGCATTGGCCGAAGGTATAAGGCAGTCAACCTCGGCTCAATGCCGACCAAATGATGACAATGGCTAACCAGCAAATGGGTGCAAGGACCAAGGCGAACGCAGCTGGAGCTAGGTAAGAAGTAAGTGAGCGAGCGCCTCGGTCGAAGAGAAGTCTGCGTAGCATCAAGAATAGCACAAGAGCTATTGAGCCGATGATGAACATCACCTTCGTGTTCATCGGTGATCCGATCAACAGAAGGAGTGTGGTCATCCTTTAGGTGCCTTGTACAACGGCACGGTGCTGCACGGCTCACCGAACATCAGGCTCTTCACCACCGGCAGCAGTTTCGCGCTCAGCTCCACGTAGGCGTTCAATGGCACCGGGAGCTTGCTGCAGCCCTTCACCACGATGCGCGCATTGCGGTAGGCTTCGATATCCAGTTGCTCCACGAAACGGGTGAAGACCGCGCGCTCCAGTTGGTCCGCATCGCCCTGCGTGATGAAGGCCGCGTGCGGTTGCAGGTGCGTGGCCACCAGCATGAAGGCCCAGGTAGGGATGATCGCATCGGCAGAGCAATGCACGCTCACCAGCTTGCCTGCATACTGCGACCAGTCGTGCTCCTTGCAGAAGGCGCGCAGGTCATCCTCCTTCAGCGCGATCTCCTGCCACAGCAACGGCTTCAGGTCGAAGACCACGCGCTCGCCGGCCGGGTACAGCTCCTCCAGGTCGAGGGTGATGATCCCGCTCGAAGCGACCTTGTTGATGATGGGTTGTTCGCTCATGGAGCCCAGTTGCGTTTTGCCGGGTTACGCGTTGCGTGTTCGTTGCGTCTTCGCGCCGTTGCGGTTCACAAATCCTTTGTGTCCTCTGTACCGGAGCCTTTCCCGAAGCTATGCGAGGGATGGTGAACTTACATGAACCCCAATTCCAACTGCGCCGCCTCGCTCATCATCGTGCGGTCCCACGGCGGTTCGAAGGTGATCTCCACCTTGGCGCTCTTCACGCCCTGCACGCCGGCCACCTTCTGCTCCACCTCGCCGGGCAGGGTCCCCGCCACCGGGCACGCCGGACTGGTCAAGGTCATCTTGATGTACACGCTGGCGTCGTCGTGGATCACCACGTCGTAGATCAGGCCGAGCTCGTAGATGTCCACCGGGATCTCTGGGTCGTACACGGCCTTGAGGGCATTGATGATGCTCTCCTCCAGTTGTTTCTTCTCCTCGGGCGTCATGATGCTCGCTCAGTTTCTAACCGCAACGCCGCAACGGACGCAACGGCTTTCGCCACGTTGCGCATTCTTTGCGTTCGTCGCGTCGTTGCGGTGAATAGCATTTCCCTCATGGCTTGGAAGAGTAGGCCAGGGCGTAGCGTTTCATCTGGTCGATCATCGCGCTGAGCCCGTTCGCGCGGTTGGGGCTCAGGTGCGCACGCAGGCCGATCTGGTCGATGAACTCTGTGGATGCGCTGAGGATCTCCTGCGGTGTGCGGTCGTTGAACACGCGCACCAGCAGCGCCACGATGCCCTTGGTGATCATGGCATCGCTGTCGGCGGTGAAGTGGACGAGACCGTTCTGCGGAGCGGCATGTAGCCACACCCGGCTCTGGCACCCCCGCACCAGGTTGTCATCGGTCTTGTGCTCCGGCGCGATCAGCGGCAGGTCCTTGCCCAGCTCGATCAGGTGCTCATAACGGTCCTGCCAGTCGGTGAACATGGCGAACTCGGAGACGAGCTCTTGTTGGGTTTGGGCGAGGGTCATGGCCAAGGTTATTGGTAGTACTCGTAGGAATGTTGAACGATGTCCATTTCCCTCCCGCGACGAACGATCTCTTCGACAAGTGTGCCGTTCGAACCATACCTCGATTCCCTAGTCATACGGATTCGACCATCATCGAATCGCTGTAATAGCATCACAACACGTCCGAGACTATCGGAGGAAAATTGGTTCGTCCACATGAACAACACCTGCCCATCACCACCACGGCGAGTCTCTTTCACCACTCGGTTCTCGGTGTCGTATTCAAGCTCTCTCCAAGTTTCAGGTAAGCTAGAACCGTTTCGATATTCCTTCTCCGACGCAACATTGCCAACGCTATCGTAGCCGTATTCGATTCTCCGACGGACTGCGCCCGTATCGTCAACTATCACTTGCGCTGACGCCAGGTTGCGGTCGGAATAAGTGTATGTAGTAGCGGCGATTCCGTAATCCCCGTTGGGGTTCTCTGTGGTCGTGACGATTTCCTCCTGTAGCAATCCCTTTGAATCATATTGGTACCTGTACATGCCGGCGAATCGCCGTGTAGGATCCGTCTCTTTGTAGTTCAAGGTCGTCTTGCGCACAAGCAGACCCGTAGTGTCATACCAGAATGAATCAGTACTAATAGTCAGGTCAATGTGCTTTCTCCGGACCACCAATTCTTTGCCTTGCCAATCATAGGTTGTCCACCTGGTTTCTTCCCCGTATCGGATACTATCACGCAGATATTCAACGGACGTGACCTGCTTCTTCAGGCGGGTTGGTCTCGCGAACTCTTGTCCACTAACGAAGCTGGCTAGAATGGCACCAACGACTACGGCTATGGTCTTTGCAGTAGACATGTATGTGGCACTACTTAATGCCATTATCGTAGCATGGTGACCGCCTTCCTCGTCGCCGCCACCATCGCATCCACCTCCTCCACCGTATTGAAGCACGCGAAGCTGGCCCGCGTCGTTCCGCTCACGCCGAAGCGGTCCATCAGCGGCTGGGTGCAGTGGTGACCCGTTCGCACGGCGATGCCTTGCTGATCGAGCAAGGTGCCGAGGTCGTAGTGGTGAACCCCCTCGATCACGAAGCTGATCACGCCCACTTTCTCTTTCGCCGTGCCAATGATCCGCAGACCACCGATCGTCAGCAGCTCCTTGGTCGCATGCGCCAACAGCTTCTGCTCGTGCGCGGCCATGGCTGACTTGTCGTAGTCCTCCATCCAGCGGAACGCCTCGCCCAGCCCGATGATGCCGGCGATGTGCGGCGTACCCGCCTCGAACTTGAAGGGCAGCTTGGCGTAGGTGGTCTTCTCGAAGGTGACCACGTCGATCATCTCGCCGCCGCCCTGCCAGGGGGGCATGCGCTCTAATAGCTCTTCACGTCCGTAGAGCGCGCCGGTGCCAGTGGGCCCGTAGGCCTTGTGTCCGCTGAAGGCATAGAGGTCGCAGCCGAGGTCCTGTACATCGACATCGAGGTGTGCGATGGCCTGCGCGCCGTCCACCACGGTGATGATGCCCCGTTTCTTAGCCTCGGCGATCAGCTCCTTGATCGGGTTGATGGTACCCAGCGTGTTGCTCACGTGGCTCACTGCGAGGATCCGGGTCTTCTCTGAGAAGGACACCTGCTGCATGTCCCACTCACCGCTGTCCGTGATCGGGATCACCTTCAGTTTGGCGCCGTGTCGTTCGCAAGCCATCTGCCAGGGCACGATGTTGCTGTGGTGCTCCATGCCGCTGATCACCACTTCGTCGCCTTTCTTCAGCAGCAGTTGACCAAGACTCGTCGCGGCGAGGTTGATGCTAGCCGTGGTGCCGCTGGTGAAGATGATCTCGTGCGCGTGCTTCGCGTTGATGTGCGCGCGGACGATCTCGCGTGCGGCCTCCTGCGCTTCCGTGGCCTTGGTGCTCAGCGTATGCACGCCCCGGTGCACGTTGGCATTGATCGTCGCGTAGTAGGCGCTCTCGGCCTTGATCACGCGGCGCGGTTTCTGGCTGGTCGCGGCGTTGTCGAAGTACACCAGTGGCTTCCCGTGCACCAGTTCCTTCAGGATCGGGAACTGCGAACGGAGCTCCTCCACGTTGAAGGCTGGTTTCAACGCTGAGGTTTTCATGAATGCGAGTGCATTGAACCGCAACGACGCGACGACGCAACGAATGCGCAACGCAGATCACAGCGAACAAGAACGTGGCGTTCCCGTTGCGTCGCTGCGTCGTTGCGGTTAACCCTCATAGCCTTGCGAGCTTGGCGTCGATGAGGCTGGTCAACACCGCCTTCCACGCCTCGTTCTGCACCCGCTCCACCACCTCGGTGATGAAGGCATGGGCCATCAACTTGCGCGCCTCGGCCTCGCTTACCCCACGGCTGCGCAGGTAGAACAGCCCCTTCTCGTCCAGGCGACCGATGGTGCACCCGTGGCTGCACTTCACATCGTCGGCGTAGATCTCCAGCTCGGGCTTGGTGTACACCTTGGCGTCGTCGCCCAGCAGGATGTTGGCGTTGCTCTGGTAGGCCCGCGTGCGCTGGGCGTCCTGCTTCACGAACACCTTGCCGTTGAACACGCTGGTGCCCTTGCCGGCCACGATGCCCTTGTAGAGCTCGTCGCTGGTGCAGTCCGGCACGTCGTGGCCGATGTAGGTGTGGTTGTCGCAATGCGTGCTGCCGTTCAGCAGGTACACGCCGTTCAGTTCGGCATGCGCCTCGGGACCGGAGAGGGAGACGCTCACATCATTGCGGATCAATGCGCCATCGAGCGTTGTGGTGCTCAGGCTGAAGTGGCCTTTCGCAGCGACTCGCACACCCTCGAAACTGATGTTCGCCGGGCCGTTGACCTCGTGCTGCAGCTTGTGGACCGTGAGGCGCGCGCCTTCGCCCACCACACATTCGCGCACACTGTTGACGAAGGCTTCGGGCGTGTCCAGGGCGATGTGCTCGATGATCACTTCGGCCTCGGCACCTTCGTGCAGCATGAACAGGTCGCGCGGTTGCACCAGCTGGCGCTCCCACGTCGTGACGTGCAGCACATGGATCGGCCTCTCCACCTTCACGCCCTTGGTCACCAACAGGATCATGCCGTCGGTGGGCGCGGCGGTGTTCATGGCCGTGAAGAGGCGATCGCCGGTGGGTGCCAGCGTTCCGTAGTGCTCCTTCACCGGGCCGTGCGCGAGGTGGTGCTTTAGGCTGTCGATGACGAGGCCTTTCTGGCCCTTCAGATCATCGCTCAGGTCTGCGCGGAAGTGACCGTTGACGAAGACCGCGCGTGTGGCATCGAAGGGAAGGCGTGCGGGCAGTGCCACGTTCGCATCGCCCTTCGGCGCGGCGTACGGCTGGTTGAACAGCTTGCCCACGCGGGTGTACTTCCACGCCTCGGTCTTGCTCGTGGGGATGGGCAGGGCCTGCGCCTGGGCCAGCGCTTCGGCGGCGCCGGGCCAAGTGAAACCCTCGAGCAACGGGAGTACGTTGGCCTTGGGGTCTGTCGATGTAGCAGTGATCATCTGATCGTCTGATTATCTGATCTTCTGATCGATCACGCGTGCTCCTTCACCCAGTCGTAGCCCTTAGCCTCCAGCTCCAGCGCCAATTCCTTCGGACCGCTCTTGATGATACGGCCATCGGCCATCACGTGCACCACGTCGGGCACGATGTAGTCCAGCAGGCGCTGGTAGTGCGTCACCACGATGAAGGCGTTGTCCTTCGAGCGGAGCTTGTTCACGCCGCCGGCCACGATGCGCAGCGCGTCGATATCCAGCCCGCTGTCGGTCTCGTCGAGGATGCCGAGGGTGGGTTCGAGCATCGCCATCTGGAAGATCTCGTTGCGCTTCTTCTCGCCACCGCTGAAGCCCACGTTCAGGTTGCGGTTCATGAGGTCGGCGTCCATCTCCACCAGCTTGGCACGTTCGCGGACCAGCGTCAGGAAATCCTTGCCGCCGAGCTCCGCGAGACCGTTGGCCTTGCGGGTCTCGTTCAGTGCCGTGCGCAGGAAGTTCATGTTGCTCACACCGGGGATCTCCACCGGGTATTGGAAGGCGAGGAAGATGCCTTTCCAGGCGCGCTCTTCCGGTGCCAGTTCCAGCAGGTCCTCGCCGAGGTAGGTCACGGAGCCTTCGGTGACCTCGTACTCTTCGCGGCCCGCCAGCACATTGGCCAGGGTGCTCTTTCCTGAGCCGTTGGGGCCCATGATGGCGTGGACCTCACCGGGTTTGACCTCGAGGTTTAGTCCCTTGAGAATATCCTTGCCCTCGATGCGGGCGTGCAGGTTTTGAATTTTCAGCATGGTGCGAGAACGACTATTTAGAATCGTTCTAAAGTAGTGGGGTGTGCAAAGGTAGAGAGGCCGTAGGTGCCTTCCAACAGCACTAATAGAACACTCCAACGTAGCAACGGTTCGAGCGTACTCCTTAGCAAGCCTCTTCCAGAAGGATACCTGCCTTGACAAAGCGCTCTTCGAGAATACTCAGATGCTCATCTCGTGCTTGATTCCGGCTTAGACCGATGATACACCAATCGTCGAGATTCAGACCTAACCTTGAGACCACCTGATAGAGGTGTGCTTCGACCGACTGTGCAGTCCTGCTGCTCGATAGAGTTGGCTCAACTAGAACAATTAGCATCTTCTTTCTTCGAGGGTGTATCATCAGATCGGTTATCACACCACGAACTTGCTTTGTTGTTCTTGCCTCAAGCTCAACAACCCAATCGACCCCGAATACGGCGTCGGGAATCACTCGATGTACCTCGAATGACGGGACTCTTGTTTCGGCCTCAATGAACGAGAGCCGGTCCAGGTTCAAAGCACTCAGCAAGCCTTTGAGATATCCCTCGTGAGAGCAAGTGCTCGATTGGGCTGTCATTGCCTCACTAGCAACTGTTGAGAAGAGCCTTGGTCGGTGTTCACCAGTAGCGAATAGGTTCCCGAAGCCTCTTGGCTCAAGTCAACCACTTGAAGGGTCTTGCTGCCATTAGCCATGAACGTTCGGTTCATTACCTGCCTGCCACGACTATCGATAACTAACAGGGATACCATTCCTTGGAGTTCCAGTTCGAGATGGAACAGACCGTCCGCGGGATTGGGGAAGACGCGCACGCCTTGGAGCGGCATGTTGTCCTCATCGCCGATTCCGATGCCAAGAGAAACGCTCGTGCATTGGCCGGTGGAATTCACGCAACCATTCTCATCCACATAGGTATAGATGATGGTATGAGTTCCGACACCTGCTGCTCCCGGATCGAACGACGCACCAGAAACGCCAGGGCCAAGGAAGACGCCGTTGGGAGGGGTTCCGGTCAAGGTCACAGGACCGTCTGTAGTCTCATAGCTCGTATCCAGGCCATCCATGGTTAGCGCTTCCGTCGAAACACAAGGAGGTTGAACTTGACCGTTGAACAAGTTCATCACCTCCTGTTCGGTGAGCCCTCTGTTCCAAAACCCGATATCATCGACTCCACCAGTCACCCACTGGTTATCGGATCCGCCACCGATCTGGAAGTATGGACTGCCTTGGTAGCAATCCGTGAGCGGGCCGCCTACGCCTGAAGCGAGCAGCACACCATCAACATAGAGCCGGGACACATCCACGGAATCAACGATAGCAATGAAGTGCCATGCATTGTTCAGGTTGATGGCCGGATACGAAGGAATGCCTCCTGTGCATTGGGAGTAGAGGTCTAGATTCTGTCCACCGTAGTTGTAGCCATAGGCAAATGTGTGATTGCCGTAGGTGCCGAATTGGAAGTACAGGTCGTAGGGCTGGCCTCCAGCATTTCCTGTGTAGTTCACCCAAGCCGTAAGTGTGGATGATACCATGCTCGAAATCCCTGCAATATTGCCGTCAATATTTTGATTGAGCCCGTTGAGTGTAAAGGCGCTGTTCGGCGTTCCGAAACGATCCTGCGACAAC
>WBZX01002162.1_pt1 | contig 11221 bp, 9 predicted proteins | sample 5204211 | NCBI WGS metagenome assembly WBZX01 (sample SAMN12344362, study PRJNA552823) | activated sludge metagenome | biome: Activated sludge suspended growth; feature: Nitrification reactor; material: Wastewater; isolation source: activated sludge from nitrification reactor of wastewater treatment...
ATAACCCCGTCCCGTCCGAATGGCGTGCTGAACCAGGGCACCCCGGCATAGGGGTAGGGACCCTCATTCGTGTCGGTGACCATCATGCGAACATCCAGCACCGAGCGATTCCACCATTCATTGAATTGGGCGTTGGAGGTCTGAATGGTGCAATCCTCGGTCTGCTCCGCACTGAAGGCCAGCCCCGCTTCGGCCATTGCGGCATCGTACGCCAACAGAGGCCGATGGCTGTCCCCCACATCGCAGGCCACCATCACCGCCACTGCCGTTTCCCCCTTCGGATCGAGCTCGATATCGAAGGTGGCTTGTGAGGCCGTGATCTCCAACGGCTCCGGAGCAAACTGAATCCGCGCCTCTCGGGTTACCTCATCGAGGCCTTCGTACCTCAACACCAGCAGATCCTTCCGCAACACGTTCGGCAGCATTCGCCCCTTCCGCTCACGCTTTTTTCCGCGTACCTCGAAGATATCCGCAAAGTCGGCCTCAAACCGGATCGACAACGTCATCTTCACGGGCGACAAACTGTAGTTGGACAGTCGGAAGCGTTCGTAACTCACCCCGTTCCAGAGGAAGCGCGACCGAAAGACGTGCACACTCCCGCGCGGAATTGCGATGCGGCCGTCCCGATACAAGTCCGGATTCGTCAGGTCTACGGCCAGCAAGGCATTGTCCTCTTTGACCGTTGAGCTGAGCAGCATCGGCCGGTCATTATTGAGAAACACTTCCTGGCGCGACAAAAACCGAGTCCCCTGGTGAAAGACGCCCTGGGTTCCACGGCCCACCGGCTGGATGTCCCCGTACCGATCGTAGACGCCGAACGTTTCTCCATGCTTGAGCACGCGCGTGCGATCGTCCGCCATCGATGAACTGGCCAGGATATAGAACTGATCATTCACACTGATAATTTCTTCCACGTCTTCCTCCCCTGCTCCCGGAATCTCCGACGCGACGAGTCCTGCCCGACCTCACGACGCGCTCGTCCCGTTTCTTCGCCTACTCACGCTGGGCCTCGTCCGGCTCCCCTTCCGGAGAGGGCCGGTCCGCTCGACCACCCGCTGAATGCTATTAATGACTCGTGGGCTGCGTGACCATGACCACGGACTGCGGCTCCTCCGCAGATGGAACGGTCGTCTCCGCCCAGTGGGTCTGCACCCAGCGCGCCACCCGCATCGAGACCAGCGCCGACAGGAATAGCCCCACGCCGATCCCGAACACGCTGGGACGCTCGCCGAAGTCCTGCGTCACCCAGCCGAAAATCGTCATGCCGGCAATTGCGGAGGTCATCGCGCCAAGATTATAAATCGCCAGCACCCGCCCCAGAAGCGAGGCCGGAGCGATTTCCTGCAATACGCCCCAGGCCACCGGTGTGAGCGTCCCGGCCCCCATTCCGATGATGACCATGAGTGCCGCCGCGATCAAGCGATTCGACGTCACAATTAAACCGAGCAGCGCCAAGCCGCTGATGAAGCTGGAGAGCGCCATCAACTGAATCCGTTTGGGCAGGGACCAGGCCGACAACGAGACGAGCCCCAGTGACACCACCAACAACCCGATGCCGAATGCCGACCAGAGGTACCCGACCTCGATAGGACCGAGGTCCAGCAACTTCTTGCCGAATACCGGAAAGAGCGTGCTGAAGGCGCTCGTGGCGAAGGTATACATGGATGCCGCTCCGATGAGCATCAAAATGACCCGTTGACGATGGAGCACATAGTGGAAGCCATCGAGCACATCGCTGAAGGTTCCCGCCAGGGAGCCACCGCCGGACGGCTGGGATTCGGCCCGGGGAAAACGAATGAACGCAAAACAGGCGGCGGAAATGACATAACTGACCGCATTCACACAGAGTACTTCCTGAGAACTCATGGTCGCGATACCGACGCCGCTCAGCGCCGGCCCGACGATGATCCCGATGCTGGTCGTCGTCTGCAACAGGGCATTGGCGGCAGTGAATTCGTGGCGAGAGACCAGCGACGGAATAGCGGCAGTCAATGCCGGCCCAAACACCGCTGAGGCGACCGCATGGACAAACACCATGAGATACAGCCGCTCGATACTGAACGAGTCTACCGGCAACAAACAAGGCAGTACGCCTAGCACCAGCGCGCGAATCAGGTCGCTGCTGATTAGCAAGAGTTTCTTGGGAACGCGATCGACGATGACGCCAATGAAAGGACCGAACAGAATGGGCGGCAGGGTCTGCAACAGCCCGATCATGGTGGTCTTGAGAGGAGAGCCTGTAATGGAGTAGACGAACCAGAGCAACGCGAGCTTCGACACACCATCGCCGACTTGCGAGACCATCTGGCCCCACCAAACGAGCGTGAAGTCGCGCGTCAGCAGATGCGGCGACCACTTCACGTTGGGGCGTCCCGTTCCTCCTCCGTTCACGTGCCGTGGTTCCATAGTGTCAGTAGACTGCGTGTCGGACCTCCTGTACCCCTGTCGTCACGAACCGTTCTTATTCTCCGGCCACCAAACGCACGGCGTCGGTGTTCACGGCGCGGACGCCCGGAACCTGTCGGGCGGCTTGCGCCGCTTCGAGGACGATGATCTGAAACCGCGTCGCCCCGTTCAGGGTGACGATGCCGTCCTCAGTTTTCACATCGAACTTGACCGATTGCAAGGTTTTGCTCTTCTCGAACCGTTCTTTCACCAACTGCGTGATGATTTTGTCGCGTTCCGCGAAGAGCCCATGGGCCGCATCCTGCTCAACTTTGAGTCGATTCTCGACGGCGTGCACTCCTTCGAGACACCGCACAATGTCCGTCGCCACGCGCTTATCCGATTCCTGCGATACCTTTCCGAGCAGGACGAGGTCCTTGTCCTTGGCATCGACCTCGATGTCGTAGGGAAACAGGTGCGGATCCGCCATGAGCGCCAGCTTGGCGGTCACCATGGACGAACGTATCGGCTTCTTACCTTCCGGCTCCGCCGCTTTGGGGCGTTCTCCCGCACCGGGTTCCCCCGGCGGTGCCTGTGGCTCTGCCGCCGGTTTCACCTCTGCCGCATGAGGCACCGTTGGACAGGGATGTTCAGCCGCCGCGTCAGGCTCTTTTGCTTTCGACTCCGGCTCCTTGGACTTCGGCTCTGCTTCTTTGGCCTTGTGTTCGGATTCCTTAGCCTTTGACGCCGGCTCCTTGGCTTTCGGCTCCGGATCCTTGGGTTTGGCCTCTGTTTCCTTTGCCTTCGACTCCGGCTCCTTGGGTTTGGCCTCCGCCTCTTTGGGCTTTTCAGGAGGCTTGGCATCTGTTTCCTTGGGTTTCGAGTCGGGCTCTTTCGCCTTCGGCTCGGGCTCCTTCGGCTTCGCATCGGGATCCTTCGGTCGTTGCACCGGCGGGGCTTCAGACTTTCCCTCAGGCGTCGATTCCGCCAAAGCAGTCCCATTCACATACCCGACTCCCGACGCCGCTAACAGCGCCAGGATACCTGTCACGTAGACGGTTCGAATCACCCGCATAGGCATGTGCCCCTCATGTGTTGAATAAAACCGAGACTGCGAAGCCGATCGCCGAGAGCTCGTCATCAGCATCGTCTCGGAAAACGAAACATTCCCGGAAGCAAAGACATACGCGACGGAAGAGCAGAAAGCAACACCGACAATGCCCCGCTAGACAGTCAACACAAGGGCGAGAGAAAACCCGCAATCACCGATTGGATGACCTGCAGGCCGACAAAAAACGGATGTGAAGGGAGTATTACGCAACAGCCGGACTCACCACGTGGCCACGGCGGCTTACCTGCACCGTGACCATCGCAGTGAGCAAGAGGAGCAATCCGATCCCGATGAGGCTTACGGCGGGACCTAGCGTATCAGCGGCCCAACCAAACCCGGCCATCCCGACCATGGCGGAGGCCATTCCGCCGACGCTGAACGTGGTGAACACACGTCCAAGCAGATGTTCCGGGGTGACTTCCTGGAGCATCGCCCATACGACCGGATAGAAAAGAGACGTACTTCCGCCGATGATGACGATCAGCAGGAACGTGCTGAACAGCACTGGAGTTTGAATCAATCCCAGCGCACAGACCGCAATACCGCCGATCGCCAGAGAACGACCGATCTTGCCGATGCGATCCTGGAAGGTACCCTGGGGCGTCCGCGCCAGCCAGATGGAGGCGGCCAGCATGCCGATACCCAAAGCCGACCACAACCAGCCCAGTTCCATGGGACCGACTTGCAACAGCTCCTTCGCTACTACCGGGAGGAGGAACACGAAGGCGCTGATCGCGAGGTTATAGAGCACCGCGGTAATCATCAACGCGAATACCACCCGATGCTGGAGAAACACGAAGCGGAATCCGACCATCATGTCCTGCATAACGGGGGTCGCCAACACATCGAGCCCCTTCACCGTCCGGCTATCCCGCACACGAATCGGCAGGAGGAAGAGCGCGGACACCAGAAAGGTCGCAGCATCCACATAGAGCACATTCTGAGCGCCGATCAACGCGATGCCCAATCCACTCATGGCCGGCCCCAGCAACACACCGATGTTGGTGGTGCTCTGAAGAAACGCATTCGCGGTCGTCAATTGCGACCGCTGAACGATCAGCGGGACCGCAGACGCCAGCGCGGGTCCGAACACAGTTGAGACGATGGAGATGAGGAAGACCAACACATACAACCGCTCAAGCGTCAGCATGTCGAACGTATAGAAGAGCGGTATCAGGAGTACCATCAATGTGCGTAAGAGATCGACGACGATCATCACAGTCTTCTTGGGAAGGTAATCGAGGTAGACGCCGATCAGAGGACCGAAGACCAAGGGGGGAATCGTCTGCAACAACCCGATGGCGGTCATTTTGAGCGCCGAACCGGTCATTTCATAGACGAACCAGAGGAGCGCCACCTTGTTCAGACCGTCGCCGATCTGAGAGACGACCTGGCCGGCCCAGAGACAGCCGAAATCACGGGTCCCTAATAACCGCCACCCGTTCACATTCGACTCAGGGGTAGATTGCGACTCAGCTGCCATGCTTGTCCTTCCGCGAGGTTGATGTCGCGCTGACTAGAGGTTCGAAGCGTGCTGCTGCCCGGACTTACCAGGGAGCGCAGCGGCATCAGTGATTAACTGCTGGTAGATCTTCACGTAGTCGTTCGTCATCCGCTGGGCGGTGAACCGCTCATCGAACACCTGCCGGCATCGGTGACGATCGATCGTGCCGAGCTTGTCGACCTGGCTCACCATTTCATCGAGATTTTCGCTGATGAAGCCGGTGACACCGTGGCCGATAATTTCCGGGATGGATCCCCGTCGGTAGGCGAGAACCGGCGTGCCGCAGGCAAGACTTTCAATCAACACGAGGCCGAAGGGCTCCGGCCAGTCGTACGGGCAGATCAGGCCGATGGCATTTCCGATAAAATCACTCTTCTCCGCATCGGTGATCTCTCCCACAAACTCGATCAAGGGATGGTCCAGGAGGGGCTCGACGACCCGCTCGAAATAGGCCCGGTCGGCCGGGTCGACCTTGGCTGCCATCTTCATGGGTATGCCGACGCGTTTGGCCAGTTCGATCGCTTGATCCGGACACTTTTCCGGCGAGACCCGTCCCAGGAACGCCAAGTACTTGCCCGGTTCAGGATGGAATTTATAGAGGTCGTGCGGCAGGCCGTGGTAGACGGTGTTTTGCCAATTGCACCAAGGCAACGGCCGACGCTGCGAATCAGAAATGGAAACCAGCGGCAGCTCCGCAAAGTCACGGAAGACCGGCACGAGTTCGGGCAAATCCAGCCGGCCATGGAGCGTCGTGACGACGGGCACACGACATCGGCGAGAGAGAGAAAATGCCAGAAAGTCGAGATGGGAGTGGATCAGGTCGAATTGATCGGCGGAAGCGAAGACCTGCTCCATCATCTGAATGAGCGGCGCCTCGCGGTTGAAGATTCCGGTGTTCAGCCGCAGCGCCTGCTGGCATGGCGCCTCCAATTTTGCCTTCGTCACTGAATCACCGCTGGCGAACAATGTCACCTGATGCCCCTGACGGACAAGTTCTTCCGTCAGGTAGGAGACGATGCGTTCCGTGCCTCCGTACAACTTCGGAGGGACGCTCTCCCACAGCGGCGATACCTGGGCAATCCTCATAAGAACATTCTCCTTCAGTCTTGAACGGTCAGCGGCGGGTGCTCAACACCGGATCGAGCCCTACACGACGCCCCTCAACCTTCTGCCGCATTCTTTCCGTTCCGCCTATTCGATTCAATTGACATCTTTGACGTGGGCCGATTGTTTTTGTCGTCTTGCTGCCGAATGGATGAACGCTCGCAACGACGAGAGGGCAAAGCAAACGCTGTACCGCCACCTGGTTCAAACCTGAGGCTCACCGGCTAACGAGCGCAAAACAATTGTGAATCAATAACTTAGCACAATCGATTTTATATTTCATCTCCATCTGAGTGAATCTAGGGGCTGTGGATTCTGTTGATAATTCAGCCCCCGCTCCGAATAGGCTGTGACAGGCTTGCATCGACAAACCAAACCGCCACAGAGATTTCCTGCTTCGCCCTCAGAAAATGTCCTCCGCCCGATTCCCGCCCCTTCGACGAAGTCTCGCGCACGCATCCACGACGACAGAGGCGTGGGCCCACAAAGAAGACAACCTTCGTTCAGAGAAATATTGAGTATCGAAAGGCGAGACCATTCGCCGCAGGGGATGATCCGCCGACGCGGCCCGGGTGGTCCAACATGCTGCCTGGCCTGGACTATTCCTGAGTGCCGTGGCCAGGCATCCGAGACGGAAACCCGCCGAGGCTGCTCACAGGTAAGGCCGATGCAGGCGTACTAGCAGCCTGTCGAGGAGGCCGAACGAGACCAGCCTCGGCAGACAACAGGATCAGACGCCTGAGCAGGTATTCATGAAGAGTCCGGGCTAGGGAATGATGTCGTCGAGCAGGCCCGACTGAACGGGAGAAAGCGGCCCCGCCTCACGCGGGACGGGAGGAAAGACCACGGGCGATCCAGCTTGATTCGCACCCTGAATCAGCCCCACTGAGAGTTGCGGACCGAGTGTCATCATGGCGCCGCTCCAGGCCTGCCCGGTCGCCGGATTACGGAAGTTATACGATTCGAAGTTATTTCCAAAGTTATAGATGTACCCTTGCGTCCCCTGATTATCGATATAGAGGTTTCCCGGCCCCACCAGACCAAACAGCGGCGCGACCCCTCCTCCCAGACCTCGCACACTCGAGACGGATTGCGCCGCGGCCGGGGAGACCAGCAGCAGCATCGTCAGACCTGCCATCGACAAGATCCCGTTCGCACGATTCGCAGCCACCGGCAGGCTCCTCAGCATGGACACCGACTTCTGTTTATGGTACCACGCCAGCATCATTTCGAGTTCAGTATGGCCCAACGCAGACCTCGCAGCAAGGAGTTTGTTATGACGAATGCAATCCTCCGGGGGTGCCTTTTCATCGGGGGCGCAGCGGCGCTCCTCCTCTGGACGGCGCCCGATTCCTTCGGACTGGAAGTGAACAAGCCGGTCCCGACGGAACGCCGGGAGGCCATGTCGCTCGCCGACGCCGTCCTGAAAGCCTTGCAGAACAATCTCGATATCAGTATCGGTCGCCAAACGAGAGAGAGTCGCCTGGCCGACATCGTGATCGAGCAGGCGAAGTTCGATCCGACCGTCAGTTTGAACGGGCAATACAACCGTCAGGTCTCTCCGCTCAACCGGCCGATCCTGGGATTCACCGGGGCAAACCTGCAGGAGATCACCAAATTCGACCAGAACTCCCACTCGCTCACCGCCGACATCACGCAAAATCTCCCGACCGGCGCCAACTACGATTTGAACTACAGCCCCCAACGCAGCTACGTGAGCGGTCCCAACACCTTCCTCTTCAACCCGGCCTGGACCGGCGGACTCGCCTTGACGGTCACCCAGCCGTTGTTGAAAAACTTCGGAACCGACATCAACAAGACGTTCATCTCGATCGCACAGAACAATGCCACGGTCGAACAACATGTCTTTCTCGACCGTGTGCTCACCGTCATCGCCAGCGTCGAACAGACGTTTTGGGAGATGGTGTTCGCGAATGAGAATCTCAAAGTCGCGCAGGCCGCGCTTAAGGCGGCGGAAGAACTGCTGGCCAGCAACCGCGCCAAGGCCAAGGCCGGAGTCATGTCGATCGTCGATGTGCTGCAAGCCGAAGCCGCCGTCGCCTCGCGGGTCGAGCAGATCCTCGTCGCGGAAAAATCGATTCGCGATCAGGAGGACCAGTTGCGCCGCCTCCTGAACCCCGCCGAAGAGGAACTCCGGCAGGACTTGCGGCTGATCCCGACGGATCCACCCGTCACCTCACTGGAGGCCATCAGCTTGCAAGAAGCCATCGATATCGCCATGGAACGCCGGCCGGAGGTGTTGCAAGCAGGAAAGAATGTGGAGAGCAGCGACCTGAATGTGAAGTTCGCCAAGAACCAACTCCTCCCGACCCTGTCCGTTCAAGGCACGATGGGGCTGTCGGGGCTCGGCGCAGACTACGGCGACGCCACGCGGCGGAACTTGGGTGGTGACTTTTACAACTATGGTGCCGGCCTTGTCCTCAGTTACCCCATCGGAAACCGGTCGGCGTACAGCACCTATAACAAACGGCAATTGGAATCCCGTAACGCCCAGTCGTCGCTCCAGAGCGTCCGTCAGCAGGTGATCGTCGGCGTTCGGGAAGCGGTCCGTCGCGTCCACACCGATTTCAAGCGCATCGAAACCACCCGGTCGGCCCGTATCATGGCCGAGAAACAATTACAGGCCGAACAGGAGCGGTTGAAGGTCGGCCTCAGCACGACACGCTTCGTACTCGACTTTCAGCGCGATCTGGCCACCGCCCAAGGCAACGAGCTTCGAGCGGTGTTGGATTACAACAAGTCGCTGTCGAATCTGGCCCGCAACAAAGCCACCACCCTTGAGCGATACAGTCTGCGGCTCGACTAACCGGTCCATGATCAAGCCTGACGACGCGCCCTCCCCCCATGCGACTCAGGCCGGGGAACGGGGAGCAGCCCTTGTGCTGCTCCCCCTGACCGCCACCATCCTGTTTTACAGCTCACCGACCACACTCCAACAACACAGCCTCATTCAGTTTTTTCCCCAGGCCTGCGCCTATGCCGCCTTCATCGCCTGGAGCACGATCAATGGATCGGTGGCCCATCGAATCGGACTCGCTCGCCGACTCCTCCCGCAGGGTCTCCATTGGGGCCTGCTCACCGGGCTGACACTCGGACTGATCAACCTGCTGATCATTCTCTACCTCGCTCCACTTCTCGGGGGAGACTACCGATTTCTCGCCGATACCCCGCACGCCCGAATTCCACTGCTGATCATGGTGCCCTGGTTCATCCTGTTCATCGCCACCATGGTCGAGCTGAACTTTCGTGGTTTTCTTCTGGGGCGGCTCCTTGCCCTGGGGCTCCCGGCTCCGATCGCCGTACCGGTGAGCGCCCTGCTGTTTGCGTTCGATCCCTTTCTGGTGGCAACCTTTCAACACCTGCATTGGATTGCCGTCTGGGACGGGCTGGTGTGGGGTGTCCTATGGGTCATGCTCAGAAACCTCTACGCGCCGATCGTGGCGCACGCCGTCGAAGTCATCGTCTTGTACAGTGTCGTGAGAGCGATCCTGACATGACATCGCCCTGTTCCGGCAACCGGAAGAACCTAAAGTAACCGTTACACTCACGATGGATTCACCGCTCCTGACAAGGCAATACGGCATTCCATGAACCCTTCCTTCTCAGGTCACCTCGTCAATGATGTCTTCGGCGACCCCGGGCTGTTCATAGAAGTGCGCTGGTCCAAGCGCGCCCTCCTCTTCGATCTGGGCCACAACGATGCGCTCGGGCCAACCCGCCTGCTGCGCGCCGGCGACATCTTCATTTCGCACACGCACATGGACCACTTTATCGGCTTCGATACGTTGCTCCGGGTGGCCCTGGGGCGCGGTAAGACTCTGCGGCTCTACGGACCACCGGGGCTGATCGCCAATGTTCAAGGTAAGCTTCATGGCTATACCTGGAACCTCGTGGATGGGTATCCGCTCGCTATCACCGTGCAGGAATTCCATGAGCAGACAATCCAAGGCGCAACCTTCCTGGCAACCGATGGATTTCAGCGTCACGATGTTCCGGCCCCAAGCCCCCTCAACCGGAAATCCGGTCACCGCTTTTCCGTGCTCGAAGATCCCATGTTCACCGTGGAGGCTGTGGCACTCAATCACCGCATTCCCTCTCTGGCCTACTCGCTGCAGGAACAGTTTCATGTGAACGTCAACAAGGAGCGGCTGCACGAAGCCGGGCTACCGGTCGGCTATTGGCTGAAGGAAGTGAAGCAGTACCTCTGGCAAGGCAAGCCGGACGACTTTCGATTTCACGCCACGGTCTACCATGAACACCACAAGGAGGAGAGGGAATTTGTCCTGGGTGAGGTGCGCGAGCGATTCATTACCATCAGCCGTGGTCAGAAGCTCGCCTATGTCGTGGATGCCCGATACGACGAAGAGAACGAAGCCAGGATCGTCGAGCTTGCGCAAGGCGCCGACATCTTTTACTGTGAGGCCCCCTACCTGGATCAGGATGCGGACAAGGCGAGGGATCGCTACCACCTCACCGCGCGCCAGGCCGGAGTCATGGCGAAGAAAGCCGGCGTGCGTGAGCTGGCGGTCTTCCACTTCTCTCCGCGCTATACAGGACTCGGACATCGGATCGAGGCGGAAGCGCAACAGGCATTTCGAGGCAGCTGAAGGAGGTCGCGGATGGGCGAATGGGCGAAGTACGGATTGTACTTCTTGTTGGGCGGGACCATCGTGAGTATCTCGACGTATCTTGGATCGCAAGGCCGGTCGTTTCTTGCGGCTTTCGCCAGCACCTTTCCCGCGATGACCGGCGCGACGTTTATCCTGATCTATCTCAACGGCGGCAGCGAACACCTCGTCACCTATGCCAAGAATCTCTTGTGGTTTGTGACGCCCTGGCTCGTCTACGTCGGTTGCATGATTTATGGAGTCGAGCGGATCGGCTTCTGGCTCTCCATGGCCGGCTCAATGGTCCTCTACATGTGCTGCGTGGGGCTGGTGAAGTTGCTGGCGCGGTGACACACTTTTGCGCGAAACGGTCTGCTTCGACTTTTTCCAAGCGTCACGCATACTCCGATCCATCAGCAGGAATACCGATGGACAAGGTCTCAATTGCACAGTTTCTCAACGAACAGATTCCTCACCTGGTCGCGGTCT
>WBZX01002422.1_pt1 | contig 11221 bp, 15 predicted proteins | sample 5204211 | NCBI WGS metagenome assembly WBZX01 (sample SAMN12344362, study PRJNA552823) | activated sludge metagenome | biome: Activated sludge suspended growth; feature: Nitrification reactor; material: Wastewater; isolation source: activated sludge from nitrification reactor of wastewater...
CGTGGGCGCGACGGGGAGAGCCGACCGCGCACGCAGGCTTCGGGTGGGACCTCGCGCGCGGGAGACTGGTTGCGCAGGCGGGAAGAGGGGCTGCGCACGCGGGGGAGAGTGGCTGTACACGCGGGGGAGAGTGGCTGTACACGCGGGGGAGACCGACTGCGCAGGCGGGGGAGACCGACTGCGCACGTGCCGAGAGTGGCTGTACACGTGGGGGAGACCGGCTGCGCACGTGCCGAGAATGGCTGTACACGCGGGGGAGACCGACTGCGCGAGCGTCGGCGGGCCACTGCGCGAGCGTCGGCGGGCCATTGCGCAGGCGTTGGCGGGCGACTGCGCGAGCGTCTGTGACACACTGCATAGGAATCGTGGCACGGCGCCGCGGCGACCGTGGAGCCACTGGACCCGTGTGTCCACCAGGCCGGTCCACGAGGGACTCCGCCGGAACTCGGGCGATTGTTGGCGCTCCAGGACCTGCTGCGCGAGCGGGGCACGCTCACGCTCAAGCTCTTCGACTTCGGGATCGTCAAGGTGACTGGAGTGGAAACCGCGGCTTCCATCGCGCCGCTGCGGCTCCCGACGGAGGAAGGGCACGTGCTCGGGACGCTCCGCCAGGGACGAATTGCCGGCGCATCCGCGGCACCCTGCCGTCGTCGCGGGCGTCGGCCGACAGGCCATCATCACAGCCACAGTGCTCGGAGGAGTCGTCGCTTGGGCCAACCGGAACGGAGAAGCATGGCGCGAGTCGCAGGCGGGAAGCCCGCGTTCGGTTGAGCCTGGAGCTCCCCGGGCGGGTCCACGACAGACTGGCAAGACTCTGCCCGGAGAGGGGCCGACAGCTTGATCGAGGTCATCCGACCTGCCGCCTCACGCTCGCGCTGCACTACAGGACTTCGCAGTCCTGTAGCTGGACGTGGATCATCAGGCCGTGAACGCGTCCGCGCACGGTTACTCGCTGTCCCTTCTGCAGCGTGGCGGCCTTGCCTACCTGATCCGCCGAGAGGGAGCACTGGACCTGCGGGATCTCGAACGGGGCGCCAGTGCCGAGCGTCACGTACGGCTTGTCGAAGATGTCCTTCTTGACGTCGTCGACCTGGCCGCCGGTTATCTGCACCAGCTTGTTCTTGTACGAGTTGTCGGCCGCGATCTCGTTGCCCTTGTACGCACTCAGGATCGCCCCGATGGTGACGGGCGTCGCGGTCTCGCCAGGTGCGGCCGCGGCTGGCCCCGCGCCACCTCCGGGTCGTCCGTGGTTTCCGGCGTTGGCCGCGGCGCCCGCGCCGACGGCCATGCAAACCACGCAGGAACCGCCACCGAGCACGAACAGCGTGCCGAGGATGATGAGGATGATCATCCCCGCGCTCATCCCCTTCTTCGGAGGTGGGCCTTGCATGGGGTAGCCCCCTTGTGGCGGCGGGCCGTACCCCTGCGGCGGTCCGTACCCTTGTCCACCCTGTCCCGGTCCCCATCCTTGTTGCATGCGACTCGTCTCCTCTCGCCGAAGCTCCGCGGCCCCGGGCGCCCATCGCGCACGGCGCGGACGCCCATCGAAGACGAAGCCGAGGCAACCCGCTATGGGCAGAACTGCCCATTGACACAGCCGCGATGACGCGAGAGTGGCGGCGGCGATGCCACCTCTTCCCTTGTGCGGTGCCGGCGAGGAGGATCGCACGGTCAGCGCGTCACCGAGGGCGCGTGTTCATCTCGATCTGGACCAGGACGAGGATCCGCTGCGCCTCGAGCCGTAGGTAGAAGGCCTTTGCCTGGCCCGCTTGGTAGCCGAAGTAGGCACCAAGCAACCCGAGGACGACGGAGCCCACGAAAGCTCCGCCGAGGAGGGCGTGCGCCGCGGCATCGCCCATGAAGCCCCCGAGCAGCAGGCCCACCAGGATCCCGACGAGCGCGCCGCGCATCGTCATCACGCCGACGATCTTCGCCGCCTCGGCGTAGAGGCGCGTTGCTTCGGTCAGAATGATCCCCGGGTCGTACTGAGCCATCATGGTCATCTCCTCCGGCGATCCTCGGATGGAGGAGGAGGCAAGCGCCATGGGCAGATCATCCCATGGGGCCTTCACCGCAGCCGGCGCATGCTCGGCACCCGGGCGAGCGCCCCACCGAGGATCGCGACGTGCGCCGCCACCGCCTCCGAGGCCTCGCGGATCGCCATCCGAGCTCGCCGCAGGGCCAGGGGCCGCTCCTTCTCGTGGCGCTCCCGCGAGGCGAGGTCGTGGGCCTTGCCCATGGCCTCCCCGGCCTTCTTGAGCGCCTCCCGGGCGCGCTCGTCGGTGGCGGTGGAGTACACGATGCGGAGCGCACCGAGGACGTCGCGGAGGGTTTCGAGGAAGGGGTCGGCACCGAGGTCCACGGCGGGAGGGTAGGCGAGCCTGGGAGCTCGGATCTCCCAAATGGCTGAACGCTCGGACGGGGTATGTCCGATCCGGTGACGAATGTTCCTTGCGCGCATCCGCTCGGCGTGGATTTGTTAGTAGCTCCAACCTGGAGGTTTGCGTGCTGCGACTTGTCATCGGTGGCGGAATTGCGTTGCTCGGCCTCCTGGCCGCATCGAAGAAGGCGGCGCGTGTGCCGAGGGTCCGCGGCCCCTCCAAGAGGCAACTGGCGTTGCAGGTCCAGCGGCTCCAGGAGCTCGAAGCGGCGATGCAGAGCGTCCAGCTCGCCGAGAACCGCGCGCGGGGAAAGAGGTACGAGCGCCGTGCCGAACGAGCGGTTCGTGAAGCCTTTCCGGACCACCCCGTGCACCTTCAGGTGTCGACGAAGGATCCCAACGGGAAGCGCGGGCGCGCGGACATGGTTCTCGACCACCGTCATCGAGACGGCCGCGTGACCCCGTTCGAGCTGAAGGACGTGAAGCGTCTCGAGCCGAAGCACGTGCGCCAGGCCGACGAGTACCAGGCTGCGATCGAGAGGACCTACGGCGTGCCGACCAATCGGACCGTCATCCTGGTCCCGCCCGACACGCACGTGCCCGCCAAGCTCGCCGCGCGAGGCGACATCGAGCGCCTCCCCCGGAAGCGTCGCTCTCGCTGATCTACTGGCAGCCGCACACGCCGCCGTGCCGCGAGCAGCACCCACGGCCCCCACCACACCCGCAGCTCGGGGAGAGGCTGCCATCGCAGCACATCGCGCGCGTGCCCTCGCCGCCCCCTCCACTCGCCGGCCGAGGAGACGGCTTTGGAGCTGGAGCCGCAGCAGTTGGAGCTCGCGCCGGCGGCCTGGGCGCCTGGACGGCGACGGGCGGCCCCGGCGACGCCGGGTGGTCGGCGGCCGCCAACGACCTGCGCCGTCGGCGCGCGCGGGGCGTCGCCGCGGTGCGGTCCGGGATCGAGGTGGCGCACAGGCAGACCATACAGCAGCCGACGCCGGTGAAGCAGAAGCCGAGGATGAGGAACATCGCGTAGAGCGCGTGGTTCGTGGACCGCTTCGGCGGGGCGAAAGCGTTCGGGTTGAACGGCTGCGGGGGCGGGCCGTACATCGGCGGCAGTGGCGTGCTCGACCAGGCCGGGGGCGGGGTCGGCGTGTAGCTCCCGCGGCCGCACGTCCGCTGGTTGTGCCCCTCGCCTCAGATCGAGCACGCCATCGTCGCCTCCGTGCGTCGGTTTCAGGAGAGCATGACCGTGCGCGGAGGGGAAGTTGATCGGTGGGGCCGAGATGTCACTTGCCAGGACAGGGAAGGGGGGTAGCTCGGCGGGATGGTCGCGATGCTTGCTTGTTCTGCTCGCTACGTGCTGGTATTAGGAAGCGTTCCATGAAGCAGCAGGAACCCAAGCAGCCCCTGATCAGTGCCTCCATCGTGGTGTGCCAGGCGATCGAGCAACGGCAGTGTCTCACTGCCGCCTGGGACAGATGAATCTCGAGTACCTGCAAGCGCTGCCATCTCCTCCCCCTGGTATCCGTTACTACACCTCGGTGGAGCAGATCCTGAGGGCACGGGAACTGCTCGCCTACCAGCATCTTCTGCTGCGTGCATGGAAAGAGATGCATCTGTCGGGAGTTCTGACACTGGACGGGCTTCCGACGGTATATATCCGGGACGAGAGGCGCCCCCTCTCGCCGGAGAGAACCGCAGAGGCGCACCGCACATTCTGGAATCAGGGAGTCGCTACCGTACTGGTGATACGTGATCCGTTAAGAGTACGCGTATTTTCAGCGCTCTCCGCTCCCATGGCGCCGGATAGGGCGGATGCCCACACAATCGATCGCCATGCGGTGGAGACGATCAATATCGCGACGCTCGCGGCCTGGGCGGAGAAGCTCTACATACAACTCGGGAACGGACACTATTATTCTGGAGACCGTGCCCGGCACTTCGATCCACGAGAGGGAGTTGACGCCTATCTGCTCGACAATCTCACTGCCGTGCTCGAGCAGCTCACCGCAAAGCCGTCCGGACTGCTGACGTCGATGGCACACGCCTTTCTCGGGCGCATTCTTTTTACTTGCTATCTATGTGATCGTGGAATCATCAACCTGTCCAACTACTTCCCGGGTCGTCCGTGGGTGTCGTTGCGGGATCTCTTCTCTGAGTTGAGACCGGAACAGATCAGCGAAGAGCTGTACGGTAAACTGTTCCCGAAGCTGAAGGGGGAGTTCAACGGTAGCCTCTTCGACGACGACCTAGACGCCGAGTGGGCGGCCATCGAGCCGTGCCACTTGGACGCCATTCGGCGCTTCCTGAACGGAGATAGCGTCCGGCACGGACAGCGGTCTCTGGGTTTCTGGGCGTACAACTTCAAACTCATCCCTATTGAAACGATCAGTGCCATCTACGAAACCTTTCTGGAGCAGGAGGATGGCGGGAAAAAGCGTCAGAGCGGAGCGTACTATACGCCGCGCTTCCTCGCAGAGATGAGCCTCGACATCGCACTGGAAGGCATAACGAATCTCCGAAATAGGACGTATGTCGACCCTGCCAGCGGGTCGGGGATCTTCTTGGTGCTGCTGTTCAAGCGCTTGGCTGCTGAGTGGCGTTCGTCGCAGCGACGGCGCCCGCCGGTCGCGAGGATGGCCGAAGAGCTACAGCGCATCCTCGCGTTGCTGCGGGGTGTTGATAAGAATCTGACCGCTTGCCGTATCGCCTGCTTCAGCTTGTACATCGCTTACTTGGACATGTTCCATCCACCGGATATACGAGAGCACATCCGCGCGACTGGTGCGAAGCTGCCGAACCTGCTCGACTGTGCGGAGCCTCGCAAAAAGAAGCCTGACATACCGGTCGTCTGGAAGCGAGACTTCTTCGAGATGACCAAGGTATGGCAAGGCCAATTCGACATCGTTATCGGCAATCCACCTTGGGTCGGGCGCGGGCAGAACCAGATCGCCCATGAGTTCATGGAGCACGCGCCGTCGCTCGCGGTCCCGGGTGGGCGCATCTGCCTGATCCTGCCCGCGAAGGTCTTGCTGAACCGAACGGACACGTTCCAAGCGCGGTGGCTGCGTTCAATCACGCTAGATAGGCTGATACAGCTCGCTGACTACTGTTACGTTCTCTTTGAGAACGCCCGTTGCCCGAGTTGCATCGCGCTGCTCACGAAGGCTGTGCCCGACATTGCAACGCACGAAGTAGAATACGTTACGCCAAAGGTGGCTCGCCTTGATGTTCGAGATGGTGTCATTCCCGTGTCGCCGGAAGATCGCAAGTGGATACCTCTGCGGCACCTTCTCGACGCCGCAGAGCAAGGGGCTATCTCGGTTGCATGGAAGGTCCACCTCTGGGGCACGCGACGTGATGCGAAGTTGCTGCAATACTTCTTCACCCTGCCGAGATTGGGCGATTTGGCGGGTGAACCCGAGGCACCGGTTCAGGAGCGAAAGCGTTGGGTCAAAGGCCAAGGGTTCCAGCCGCTCGGCCCCAGAAGTGAGCCCGACGAGCACCCGCAGTCCATTGCCTGGACACTCGACAATGAATTGTTCGTCAGTCCTAATATGCTTGAAGGGCTTTATGCCTTCCCTCGCCAGATGGCCGCGAATTTAGGGGAGCACTTTAGGTTGAAGAAGTACCGCACGGACAACATTCACCGTGCCCGAAGCGAGGAGCTCTATGATCCCCCGCTGGTCCTGCTGAACCAAGGCTTCACGACAGCAACCTATTTCGACTATCGCGTTCGATTCCAGGCTGCGCTGCAATCCATTGCAGGGCCACCGGCCGACGCTGCAGTCCTTACCGCATTCTTGAGATCTAAGCTCGCGCGCTACTTTGTCTTCCATACGGCTTCTAACATTGGGACTGAACGAGACAAGGTTCACGTCGTCGAATTCTTGCGCCTTCCCTTCTTCCTGCCTTCAAGTCCGGTCGCCTGCTCCGACGCCGAGGGCATTATGGCAGCCGTGGCTAAGAAAATGGAGGCCCAAAAGATCAAGATGGAAGGGGAAGCGCTTTCAATTTGGCAAGAGCCTGTTCGTGTGGGGGTACCTTCCGAGTTCCGTCTTCGGCGAGATGATGAGGTGAGAGACGAAGAAACGCAGGAGACTGCGAAGGAAACATGGCTTAAGCGGCAGCGTGAAGAATGGGAGGCGCTGCAAAGCGAACTGGAGCCTCTGATCTTCAAATACTTCGATCTTAGTGCAGATGAAGTCGCCTTAATTGACGAAACTTGTGAGGTATTTCTACCGAGCGCCACGCCAACCTCCTTGGAGGCATCCATCTCAATGCCTACCATGCAGCCTCTTGAGGCAGTACAGCTGGAGCCCTACGCGGAGACACTGACATCGACCCTGGCTGGATGGTCGAACGGCGGGCGACCCATCGTCGCCTCGGGGGATGTGGACAGAGAGCTAGGAGTAGCTGTCTTGAAGTTGGAGCAAGCGACACTGCCGCGAAATTTTGCGGCCAAGCCGTTGTCCAGAGAGCTCTTGCTTGCCATGCAGCAACTCCGACGAGCGGCAACCGATGAAGCGGGACACTTGGCGTACTACCGCGATGCCTGGTTCTTTGACGGCCCACGCATCTATGTGGTTAAGGCGGCACTTCGAGGCCACTGGACCCGGACAGCGGCGCTCAATGATGCGACTGACATTTACTCAGCCATTGCGGAAACCCACCGCTACGCGAGCCGAACATGAGCGACGAAGCAGCGGCTTGGGCCCCACTCTTTCCACCAGCAGAGGTCCCCCACATCCTGACTGCAATTCTGCGCTGCGGAAAGCGGCTCAAGAAAGAACACGACACCGAACTCGAAAACCGACTGAGCGATCGGTTCCGGGATTTGCTGGACCGTGACCGCGGACTGAGGCAAAGGCCTGTGGAGCTTCTGCGGGAGGTGCCGATCTACGACAGGACAAAGAGCCGAGGGTCCTGCTTAGGACGTGTCGATTTTGGCTTCCTTTTCTCCACTGGGAGCAGAAAGCCATGGCCTTATTTCGCTGTTGAGTGCAAGCGGCTGAACGTGTCTTTCCCATCTGGATTCAAGTCGCTTGCCGCCGACTACGTAAAGGGTGGACAGAAGGGAGAGGGAACCGAAACAGAGGTGGGAGTGGACGAACGTCGTGGTATGATGTGCTTCGTTACTGGGCGTTACGCCGCAGGATTAAGAGCCGGAGGGATGGTTGGCTTTGTGTTCGATGCGAAAGTCGATGATGCCTGGACTGCCGTCTCCGATCAGATATTCAAGCATAGAGGGATCCTAGTCACTATTCCCCCGCACCGGTTAGTCTCCTCCAACATTCTACAGGGAGAGACCCGTGTGGGTGAGACTGTCCACTCTCGCGACCAACTAAGCCTGACTCTATATCACCTCTTCGTCTCCGTGTGATAGGCGGAAAGCAGTGAGCAGTTCCGCCGCTCGATGGGCGGATTAGGAACGTCCCCGTGACTGGGGCTAGTTGAAGACGGGAGACGACACCCAGACTCGCAGATCGGCGACGAGCTTGGCCAACTCGAGGGAAATGAGCAGAGACCGTGGACGACGTCTACCGTCACGGGGTCGACGCTCTTTGGATGTCTTGCGTCGTTGCGAGTTGCGAGAGAAGCGCAGGTGCGACGTGGAGGACGACCAGTATCCGGTATCCGTTCGGCGCAGCGAGCCCTTTGGTGGGTTCCGTCCGGCGCCGGGCGTGGGGAGGGTTCGCGCATGCGCGCGCGAAAAAGTTGGAGCGAGTGGTCGGCGATCGTCGAGGCGTATGAGCGCTCAGGGCAGTCGCACCTGGAGTTCTGTTCGAAGCGAGGACTGAAGGTCGAAGGTCGCGAGTTTCCGTTTCTGGTTGTATCGGGTGAGGAAGGCGCAACGGGCGATTCCCGAGGTCGCCTTGGTGTCCGTCGAGCTGGCCGAGAGGGCGAGCTCGCCGACCGTCGCGAGGGCGAGCGCGGCGACGGGACTCGTCATCGCGGTGGCGGATGTCGAGGTCCGCCTCGCTGTGGGGACGGACGTGGGATATGTGGCCTGCCTGGTCGCGGAGCTGCGGTCACGATGCTGACCCTCCCGTCGAGTGTTCGAGTGTACCTCGCGGCGGAGCCGGTGGATCTGCGGCGCGGACACGATGGCCTGGTGGCCCTCGTTCGGAGCACGTGGAGCGACGCGCGTCGAGATGGACGCGACCACGCTCGCGATGCTCCTCGATGGGATCGACGTACGCCAGGTGCGATGGCCCGCGGCCTCGAAGCCGCCCACCGTCAGCGCCGCCGCGCCGCCCGCTTGAGCACATCCCTCCCAGGGAGAGCCGCCGCAGGGAGGTGTCGATTCACGGGGTCGGCGTGCGCCGAGTGCCGCCGCGGCTGACGTGCCGAGCCGTTCGCGGTAGCATCCCCGGTATGGGTGAACTCGCTCGCAGGCTCGCTTCGGAAGCCGATCCGGTCCGGGCTGCCGTCCTGGCGGCACCTCTCGCCGAGGAGCCCGAAACCGAGGAGGAGCGCGAGGCGATCGCCGCCATCAAGGCCGACATCGCCGCGGGCGGGCACGGGCACACACCCGACGAGGTGCAAGCCGTCATCGAGCAGATGCGCCGCGATCACGGAGAATGAGGCTCACCTGGCACCCCGCAGCGATCCACGATCTTCGTTCGCTGCCCACGTGGCGCTTCGCGGCCGAGGTGGACGCGGCGGTGCTCCGGTTCGCGCGCACGGCGAAGGGCAGCTCCGCCGGATCTCGCCGACCGATCCGCGGAGCGTACGCCTCGTCACTCCGCGCGCCGTCGTTCTCCTCTACGTCGACGAAGTCGACGAGGTCATCCACGTCGGCCGCATCTTCTGGCGCTGATCATGCTCCGCTTGCCCTCCTGCCCACGTTCCCGCGACACGTTTCCGCAGCGGGTCCGGTGCGACCAGTAGCGCCTCGCACAATCCACGAGCGGATGATCCGCGTCGGTCCCCTCGCGCAGCACCGCGAGCGCGAGCCGCACCTCCTTCGACCCGAGCGTCTCCACCAGCACGCGCCGCGCCAGCGCCTCCCCCAACTTCCGCGCCTCCGCCATCCTCCGATCGATGAGCGTCCAGAGCATCACCTCCGGATCCGGGGCTGCCTCTTCACCCGCTGAAGCGCCGAAGCTCCCCCTCTGGACGCCGTGGCAGAGCGGGACGATACTCGCGCCGCGACGTGGATCAGATCCGCGATCACCTCTCCCAGATCCCACGAACCCAAGCCCTCCCGTGCACCACGTTGCGCCGCATCTTGGTGCGCCCCTTCGCTCTCCGGAGCCGAACGTCGCAGGCTCGAATCTTGCGTGGCGCGCTGAGGGTTCTTGGGGGGTCGCCGTGACGTCGCTCACGGACGTGTCCGACAGCCGCCCGGCCCGGGCGCACCAGGGGGCTCCGGAAAGCAGACTCGGAAGCCGATGGTGGTGTGGCTCGCGGCCTCGTGACTCCAGTTGCGGTAGGCCGCCTGGAGCTTGCACTCGATGCTCCGCCAACAGCCTCCGCGCAGCGGCCGGATGCGGGTCGTCCCGGTGACACACGGATCGTGGAAGAGGCGCGCGCGTTCCACATGGGCGTCGGGCCGAAAGACGTCCTTGCACCACTCCCACACGTTGCCAGCCATGTCGTGACAGCCGAACGGGCTCCTCCCGGCCGGATGCGCGCCTATCTTGCTCGGTCCGCCGCGATTCCAGTCTTCACCGAAGCACGCCAGTCGCTCATCGGGAAGATCCTCTCCCCACGGATACCGCCGCCCATCGAACCCCCGTGCCGCGAGCTCCCACTGCGCCTCGGTGGGCAGCGCCCCGCCTGCCCACGCACAAAACTCCGCGGCCTCTCGATAGCTCACGTTCACGACAGGGAGATCCTCGGATCCGCCGGCCGCGACACCGGCGATTCGCGACTCCGGTGCTCCCGTCGCCACCAGGAAGGCTACGTATTCGGCGCGCGTGACGGGGTGGGCTCCCATCCAGAACGGCGACATCTGGACTTCGTGCGGCGGGTTCGGCGCCTCGGCCTCGAAGAGGACGGCCTGCCCCATGGTGAACAGGCCTCCTTCGACTCGCACCATCGCCGGCAGATCGGGACGGCCGGGAGGAGGGCTCACGACAGCAGCTCCCTTCAAGCCCGACCTCTGCGGCGCTGGGCCTCGAAGGGCAGGACCGAGGGCGACGTCGCTGCTCGACGGCATCCGATGCAGTCTCGACGTTGCCGGCCCGACTCGGGAGCGCGACTCTGGGCCCGCCGCGCGGCCCTTTCCTGATAGGCTGAGCCATGGCAGACAAAGAGGTCGTCACCGCCGAGCGTTTCTTCGACCATCCCATCGAGGAGGTCTTCCGGTCCTACACGGATCACGAAGGGTGGTCCCGCTGGGCTGGCCTTGGCAAGGTCACGCTGGTCCGAGAGGGGACGCCGGAGCGCGACGGGGTGGGGAGCGTGCGTGCCTTCCAGCTCACGCCGGGACTCCGGGAGGAGGTCACTCGCTTCGAGCCGCCGGCGCGAATGGAGTACAAGGTCGTTGCTGGACCCGTCCCGATGGCCGATCACCTCGGAGAGGTGATGTTCGAGAGCGAGGGGAATGGCACCCGGCTCCGGTGGCGCGTGTCGTTCCGATCGACGATCCCGGGAGCGGGGTGGGCGCTGCGGCACGGGCTCGGTGTTGTCTTCCGGCGCGTCCTCGCGAGGCTCGCGCGAGACATGGAGTCGGGCCATCAGGGGCGTTGATCCGACGAGAGGGGTGCTACCTCCGTCGTGCAGCCGCAGACTTCGTCCACGAGCTCCGCGATCCAACCCGCGACGCTGGAGGGCGCGGAGCGCACCACCCAGTGACCACCTTCGATCTCACGTACGGATAGCCGTGGTGCC
>WBZX01002924.1_pt1 | contig 11221 bp, 9 predicted proteins | sample 5204211 | NCBI WGS metagenome assembly WBZX01 (sample SAMN12344362, study PRJNA552823) | activated sludge metagenome | biome: Activated sludge suspended growth; feature: Nitrification reactor; material: Wastewater; isolation source: activated sludge from nitrification reactor of wastewater treatment...
GGCGATCTCGGAGACGGTGCTCAAGGACACCGTGCTGATGGCCATCGACGAGATCAATGCCAAGGGCGGCCTGCTCGGCAAGAAGCTCGAGCCCGTGGTCGTCGACCCGGCCTCCAACTGGCCGCTATTCGCCGAGAAGGCCAAGCAGCTGATCACCCAGGACAAGGCCGCCGTGGTGTTCGGCTGCTGGACCTCGGTGAGCCGCAAGAGCGTGCTGCCGGTGTTCGAGGAAACCAACTCGCTGCTGTTCTACCCGGTGCAGTACGAAGGCGAGGAGCTGTCCAAGAACGTCTTCTATACCGGCGCGGCGCCCAACCAGCAGGCCATTCCCGCGGTCGAGTACCTGATGAGCAAGGACGGCGGCGGCGCCAAGCGCTTCGTGCTGCTGGGCACCGACTACGTGTACCCGCGCACCACGAACAAGATCCTGCGCGCCTTCCTCAAGGCCAAGGGCATCGCCGACGCCGACATCATGGAGGAGTACACCCCCTTCGGCCACGCGGACTACCAGTCGATCATCGCCAAGATCAAGAAGTTCTCCAGCGAAGGCAAGAAGACCGCCGTCGTCTCCACCATCAACGGCGACTCCAACGTGCCGTTCTACAAGGAGCTGGGCAACCAGGGCCTGAAGGCCAAGGACGTGCCGGTGGTGGCGTTCTCCGTCGGCGAGGAAGAGCTGCGCGGTGTGGACACCAAGCCGCTGGTGGGTCACCTGGCCGCCTGGAACTACTTCCAGTCGATCAAGAACCCGACCAACACCGAGTTCATCAAGAAGTGGAGCGACTACGCCAAGGCCAAGGGCATCGCCGGCCACAAGGACAAGCCGCTGACCAACGATCCGATGGAGGCCACCTACATCGGCGTGCACATGTGGGCGCAGGCCGTGACCAAGGCCATGAGCACGGACACCGACAAGGTGATCGCTGCGATGGCCGGCCAGACCTTCAAGGCGCCGTCGGGCATCACGTCCAAGATGGATCCGAAGAACCATCACCTGCACAAGAGCGTGTTCATCGGCGAGGTGCAGGCCGACGGTCAGTTCAAGGTGGTGTGGAAGACCCCGGGCCCGGTCGTGGCCGACCCGTGGAGCGACTACATCCCCGAGAACAAGGGCAAGGTCAACGAGCCCGTGATGGCCAAGAAGTAAAGCCGCACTGATGACGTTCCCGAAAGGCCTCCTCGGAGGCCTGCTCCTGGCCGCCGCCCTCGTGGCGGGCGGCTGGGCCGGACGGGCTCACGCCCTGACGCCCGAACAGGCACTGGCGATCGCGCAGGGCGACAGCGACAGCCGCATCGCCGCACTGAACGAACGTGTGGCGGCCGGCGACGCGAGCGTGCTGCCCTTCGTCAAGGCGCTGCTCGACGACGAGGCGAAAGTCGCCGGCGGCAAGGTGCTGCTGGTGCAGGGCGAAGCCGTGGTCGACGCGGCGACAGGCGCCAAGCTGGCGCTGCCTGACGATGCGGAGGACGTCGTCAACAACAACCGGATGCGGGCTGCGCTCGAAGGGGCGCAGGCCGCGTTCAAGCTGGCATCGGCCGACGTGGCCGAGCGCACCGCGGCGCTGGCCGCGCTGCGCGACAACGTCGACGAGGGCCTGCTGCCCTTGCTGGAGAAGGCCGGCGCCGCCGAGACCGACCCGGGCCTGAAGGCCCAGTTCGAGATGCTCAAGGCCGCCGCCCTGATTTCATCGGAAGACAAGTCACGCCGCCTGGCGGCCGCCGAACTGCTGACCGGCAGCCGCGACCCCGCCACGCGCTCGCTGCTGCGCGAAAAGCTCGGCTCCGAGAGCGACGCCGAGGTCAAGGCCGCGATGCAGAAGTCGCTGGCGGCGATCGAGTCGCGCCTGGCCTGGGGCGAACGGCTGGGCGTGCTGTTCACCGGCCTGTCGCTCGGCTCGATCCTGCTGCTGGTGGCGCTGGGCCTGGCCATCACCTACGGGCTGATGGGCGTCATCAACATGGCCCACGGCGAGCTGATGATGATCGGCGCCTACGCCGCCTACGTGGTGCAGAACCTGTTCCGTGCCTACCTGCCGGGCGTCTTCGACGCCTACCTGCTGGTGGCCGTGCCGGCGTCGTTCGTGACGGCGGCCCTGGTGGGCGCCGTGCTGGAGCGCAGCGTGATCCGCTGGCTCTACGGCCGGCCGCTCGAAACGCTGCTGGCCACCTGGGGCATCAGCCTGATGCTGATGCAGGCGGTGCGCTCGATCTTCGGCGCGCAGAACGTGCCGGTGGAAAACCCGTCCTGGCTGTCCGGCGGCATCGCCGTGCTGCCCAACCTGACGCTGCCGTACAACCGCATCGCCATCCTGGTGTTCGCCGCGCTGGTGCTCGGCGGCGTGGCGCTGCTGATCGCGCGCACGCGCCTGGGCCTGTTCGTGCGCGGCGTGACCCAGAACCGGCCGATGGCGGCCTGCATGGGCGTGAACACCGCGCGCGTGGACACCTGGGCCTTCGCACTCGGTGCCGGCATCGCGGGCCTGGCCGGCTGCGCCCTCAGCCAGGTCGGCAACGTCGGACCGGACCTGGGCCAGAGCTACATCGTCGACTCGTTCATGGTGGTGGTGCTGGGCGGCGTGGGGCAGCTGGCCGGCACCGTCGTCGCCGGCCTGGGCCTGGGCGTGCTGACCAAGCTGCTCGAAGGCTGGTCCGGCGCGGTGCTGGCCAAGATCATGGTGCTGGTGGTGATCGTGCTGTTCATCCAGAAGCGGCCTTCCGGCCTGTTTGCCCTGAAGGGGCGGAGCGCGGAGACATGAACCCCCCCCGTAGCGCCTTCGGCGCTCCCCCCCAGGGGGGCGGCGCGAGTCGGCCGGCGGAGCCGGACCGACCTCGCCTGCTGGGCGTTGGCGGGTGGACTGCCGTCCTGGTGTGCCTGGTTGTCGTTTCTGTCGGGATTCCGGTGCTCAACCTGGTGGTGCCGGAGGGGTCGTGGCTGCATCTGCCGGACTTCTACGTCAGCCTGGTGGGAAAGATCCTCTGCTACGCGATCTGCGCGCTGGCGATGGATCTGATCTGGGGCTACGCGGGGATCCTGTCGCTCGGGCACGGGCTGTTCTTCGCGCTCGGCGGCTATGCGATGGGCATGTACCTGATGCGCCAGATCGGGCGCGAGGGGCAGTACCAGTCGGACCTGCCGGACTTCATGGTCTTCCTGAACTGGAAGGAGTTCCCCTGGCACTGGGCGTTGTCCGACAGCTTCGTGGCGCAGGCCCTGCTGGTGGTGCTGGTGCCGGGGTTGCTGGCCTTCGTGTTCGGCTGGTTCGCGTTCCGCTCGCGCATCAAGGGCGTGTACTTCTCGATCATCACGCAGGCGCTCACCTTCGCCGCGATGCTGCTGTTCTTCCGCAACGAGACCGGGTTCGGCGGCAACAACGGCTTCACCGACTTCAAGCGCATCCTCGACATCCCCATCGCCACGCCGCAGATGCGGGTGACGCTGGCGGTGCTGTCGGGGCTGGTGCTGATCGGCTTCTTCCTGATGGCGCGGGCCATCGTCACCAGCAAGTTCGGCCGCGTGCTGCAGGCGATCCGCGACGCGGAAAGCCGCGTCATGTTCACGGGCTACGACCCGGTGGCCTACAAGCTGGCGATCTGGACCCTGTCGGCCGTGATGTGCGCGGTGGCCGGGGCGCTGTACGTGCCGCAGGTGGGCATCATCAACCCGAGCGAGATGAGCCCGGCGGCGTCGATCGAGATCGCGATCTGGGCCGCGGTGGGCGGCCGCGCCACGCTGATCGGGCCCATCGTCGGCGCGTTCTTCGTCAACGGCGCGAAGAGCTGGTTCACCGCCGCGTTCCCCGAGTTCTGGCTCTACTTTCTCGGGGCGATGTTCATCGCCGTCACGCTGTTCCTGCCGCACGGCCTGGTGGGCCTGGTGACGCAGTGGCGCCGCAAGGAGCGCAAGCCATGACGCCCGACCTGATGGAGGAGGGCACGCGCCGGCGCGAAGCCTATGCCCAGCGCCAGGCCGCGGCCCAGGTGAACGGCGGCGACCGCAGCGCGGCCTACGGCCGCGTGCTGCGTCACGGCGTGCCCGACTTCGCCCACGGCGTGGCGCTGTACCTGGACGACGTCACGGTCAGCTTCGACGGCTTCAAGGCCCTGAACTCGCTGTCGCTGGCGATCAACGTCGGCGAGCTGCGCTGCATCATCGGCCCCAACGGCGCCGGCAAGACGACGATGATGGACTGCATCACCGGCAAGACGCGCCCGGACAGCGGCACGCTCTCGTTCGGGTCCAACATCGACCTGCTGCGCCTGAAGGAGCCCGACATCGCCCAGGTAGGCATCGGGCGCAAGTTCCAGAAGCCCACCGTGTACGAGCGCCTGACGGTGTTCGAGAACCTCGAGCTGGCCCTGGCCGCCGACCGCCGCGCCCGCGCCGCGCTGCTGTCGCGCCTGTCGGGCGAGCAGCTCGACCGCATCGGCGCCACGCTGGAGCGCATCCACCTCAAGGACGAGGCGCAGCGCACGGCGGGGCTGCTGTCGCACGGCCAGAAGCAGTGGCTGGAGATCGGCATGCTGCTGATGCAGGACCCGAAGCTGCTGCTGCTGGACGAACCCGTGGCCGGCATGACCGACGAGGAGACCGAGCGCACCGCCGAGCTGTTCCTCAGCCTCGAAGGCGAGCACTCGCTGGTGGTCGTGGAGCACGACATGAAGTTCGTCGACCAGCTGACCGAAGGGCGCAAGAAGGTGACCGTGCTGCACGAGGGCAGCGTGCTCGCCGAGGGGCTGCTGTCGGAGGTGCAGGCCAACGAGAAGGTGGTCGAGGTGTACCTTGGGCGGTGATTCGCGGCTTTGGCCTGGCGCCGCCTTGGCGAGCTCGTGCGCTGGGGCCGGCACCGACCGTCGTCCGCAACTCGCGGGCACGCCGCCGCGCCATCATCGGCACGCGCTTCGCGCCGCGCCGAGGAAGAGCCCATGCTGAAAGTCGACGGTCTCAACCAGTACTACGGCGGCAGCCACATCCTGCGCAACCTGTCCTTCGAGGCCAAGGTGGGCGAGGTGACGGTGGTGCTCGGCCGCAACGGCGTGGGCAAGACGACGCTGCTCAAGAGCCTGATGGGCGTGGTGCCCGCCAAGACCGGCAGTGTCGTCATCGACGGCACCGACATCACGCGCGCGCCGTCCTACGACCGCGTGCGCGCCGGCATCGGCTATGTGCCTCAGGGCCGCGAGATCTTCGGCCGGCTGACGGTGGACGAGAACCTGCGCATGGGTCTGGCCACCAAGCCCGGCAGCACGCCGGTGCCGCCGGAGCTATTCGAGCTGTTTCCCGTGCTCAGGCAGATGATCGGCCGCCGCGGCGGCGACCTTTCGGGCGGGCAGCAGCAGCAACTGGCCATCGCGCGCGCGCTGGCGGCGGGCCCCAAGCTGCTGATGCTCGACGAACCCACCGAAGGCATCCAGCCCAGCATCATCAAGGACATCGGCCGCGTGATCCGCATGCTGGCCGACCGCAAGACGATGGCCATCGTGCTGGTGGAACAGTTCTACGACTTCGCCGCCGAACTGGCCGACCAGTACCTGGTGATGGAGCGCGGCGAGATCGTGATGCGCGGCCGCGGCGCCGACATGGCGCGCGACGGCGTCAAGGAGCGCATGTCGATCTGAGCCGCGGCGCGGCGGTTGCTCAGGTGCGCCACACGCGCGGCGGCTGGGCGTCCAGCTGCCACGCCGCGCGGCGCCAGGCGGCACGCACGGCCGACGCCAGGGCGAACACGGGCTCCACGCGCTGCGCCAGCGCCCGCGCCAGCACCACGCCGGGCGCCGGCGCCGTCACGCCGGCCGGCCCGCCGAAGCCCGACGCCGCCAGCGCTTCGCGCGCCGTGTCCACCAGGGCGTCGCGCTGCGACGGTGTCAGCGCCGACCCCGAGGCAAACCACACGCTGGCCAGCACGCCGTGGCCGCCCAGGCCGAGCGGGCTGCGCAGCAGGCGATGGTCGCTGGCGGCGATGCGCCCGCGCTCCAGCCAGCGCCCGGGCCATTCCAGCCGCTGCTCGATCCAGCCGGCGTCGAACGCCTCACCGGCCGCCGGCAGGCCGAGCGCCAGCAGATCCCAGCCGATCATCGCCGCGCCCTCGGCCAGGTCGAACCGCACCGCGTTGACGGCGTGGCAGCCTCGATAGGCGATGGCTTCCAGCGGCAGCCACTCGACGCGGGCGCCCTCGGCCGCGCGCAGCAAGGCGCGCTGCTCGCCCACCGCGCCGGCACTGCGGTAGAAGCGCGTCGCGCCGGGCGTGGTGATCACCGCGTGCGTGCCGGCACCCAGCTCGACGTCGATGTCCAGCAGGTCGCCGCCGACCACGCCGCCGGGCGGATGCACCAGCACGTGGTGGCAGATGCCCGGGCCCTCCGGATACAGCGCCTGCAGCACGCGCAACGGCCCCTCGTGGCGGTCGTGCGCCACGCAGCGCTCGCCGTCGCGCCGGTAGCGCAGCTCGAGGCGGCCGGTCCAGGTCATCGGCTGGCCCAGAAGTCGCGGTGCAGCGCGGCGATGGCCGGTGCCGCCTCGGGCACCGGGCCCACCACGTCCAACGCCTTCTGGCCGCGGGCGAAGACCTCGCGGCAGGGCAGGTCCAGCGTCGGGTTCTCGTCGTGGTTGCCGGTCAGCGCCAGCAGGTCGCGCTCGGTCATGCCGTAGACGAGCCGGCCGATGTGCGCCCAGTACTGCGTGCCGGCGCACATGGCGCAGGGTTCCACCGTGGTCACCAGCGTGCAGCCCCACAGCCGCTGCGGCGTGTACTCGCGCGCGGCGCGGCGGGCCAGCAGCGACTCGGCGTGTTCCACAGTGTCCACGTTGCCCTGTTCCATCAGCACCGTGCTGCCGTCGGCGTCGACCAGGATCGCTCCGAACGGGTGCCGGCCCTGGGTCATCGACTCGCGTGCCACCTCGTTGGCGCGTTGCAGGTGATGGAGGATCTGTTGCGGGGTCATGGCAGGGCAGGGCGGCGAGCAGTGGACGACGCCGCCGCTTATAGCGCAAGACCCGTGCCGCAAGGGCAAGGCACACTCGCGCCTGCACACGAACCATGCCACCGCTGCAACCCGAAACTTGGCATCCCCTGGCCGTCGCGCTCGGCGGCGTGGCCTATTTCGCCGTCCTCTACCTGACGGCGGGCTGCCTGGCCGGCGCGGTGCGCTCGCTGCTGCAGCGCCGGGGCTGGGCCCGCCTGCTCGACCCGCGGCGCCTGCCGGCGGGCCAGGTGCAGCGCGAATGGCGCCAGAGCGCGCTGTCGGTGCTGATCTTCGGCACGGGCCTGCTGCTGCCCTGGCAGATGCTGGTGCAGGGCTGGGCCGGCCTGCATCCGGGCAACGAGCCGCTGCGCGTGGTGACCGAGCTGATCGCGCTGCTGATCTGGAACGACGCCCACTTCTACCTCGTGCACCGCACGCTGCATCACCCCTGGCTGCTGCACGCCGTGCATGCGGCGCATCACCGGTCGGTGGTCACCACGCCGTGGTCCACCTATGCGTTCCATCCGGTCGAGGCGATGCTGCTGGGCAGCGTGCTGATGCCGCCGATGCTGGTGTGGGACTTCACGCCGCTGGCGCTGGCCCTGCTGCCGGTGCTCTCCCTGACCTACAACGTGATCGGGCATGCCAACTTCCAGGCCTTGCCGCGGCGCTGGCGCTGGTTGTCCAACGCGCAGGACCATCACCTGCACCACGCCTGCCACCGAGGCAACTTCGGCTTCCTGTTCACCTTCATGGACCGCTGGTTCCGCACCGCGCTGCCGCACGACGCCGCGCGGGCGGTGATCGACGCCGGGCTGGCCCGGGAGGCCCGGGAAGCCGGTCAGGGCGGGCAGGGACGCGAGCCCGCCCCGGCCCCTGCCGGCAGCTCGGCCGTGGACGCGCGATGAGCGTCGCGGTCGGGCCGCTTCGCCATGCGCGCGATCTGCAGGGCCTGGCCTATCTGCTGGCCGTGCCGGCGCTGGCGCTGTGGCAATGGCGGCACGGCTTCGACGCGCTGCTGTACGCGGCGATGCTCACGATGTGGATCGGCATCGGCGTGATCCACCACCATCATGCGCACCGGCCGATGTGGCGCGGCCGCGCGCTCAACCGCGCCACGGACCTGGCGCTCGCGGTGCTCCAGGGTCATCCCACCTACGCCTTCGCCGCGACCCACAACGCGAATCACCATCGCCATCGCCACGGGCCGGGCGACTGGGCACGCACCTACCGCTTCGCGCGCGGCGACACCAACGACCTCGCCGGCTGGCTGCTGCATCCGCTGCAGGCCGCCGCGGCGCTGTACCCCCACTTCCTCGATCACCTCGTCCGCCAGCGCCGGCATCGCCCGGGCGTGTGGCGCTGGGCGGTGCTGCAGTACGTGCTGGCGGGTACCGCCTGGCTGGTGGCGCTGGCCGTGGACTGGCGCAGTGCCCTGCTCTACGTGCTGCTGCCGCAGGCGGTGGCGATGCACTGGCTGCTCGGTGCCAACTACTTCCAGCATGCGCATGCCGACCCGCACTCGCGCTGGAACTACGCGCGCAACTTCACCGGGGCCGTCAACCTGCTGTACTTCAACATCGGCCTGCATACTGCGCACCACGAGCATCCGCGCGAGCACTGGAGCCGCATGCCCGAGCTGCACCGCAGCCTGCGCCCGCGCATCGACTCCGCCCTGGAAGAGCGCAGCTTCCTGCGCTACTTGTTGCGCACGCTGGTGATGTCCGCCCTGGTGCCGCGCTGGCGCAGCCGATCCCTGATGGCTTCCACGGCGCACGACGCCTGACCCTGTCCGACGCATGCCCACCTTCTACGACGACGTCTTCATCGCCGGCACCGGCTTCCACCTGCCCGGCGACCCGGTCGACAACGACGGCATGGACGCCTATGTCGCGCCGATCAATCGCGCGTCGGGCCGCATCAAGCAGCGCATCCTGGCCGAGAACGGCATCCGCAGCCGGCATTACGCGATCGGGCCGGACGGCCGCACGCGCCAGAGCAACGCGCAGATGGCCGCCGCCGCGGTGCGTGCCGCGCTGGCCGACGCCGGCTGCGGGCTCGACGCGGTGGACCTGCTGGCCTGCGGCACCAGCGGGGGCGACGCGATCATGCCGGGCTTCGCCAACATGGTGCAGGGCGAGCTGGGCGCGCCGCCGATGCACACCCACACCAGCGTGGGCGTGTGCGCCGCCAGCCTGGGCGCGCTGGCGTTCGCCGCCGGCCAGGTGCAGCACGGCGACGCGATGCGCGCGCTGGCCGTGGGCAGCGACCTGCCTTCGCGCATGTTCAAGTCCAGCCGCTTCGCGCCGCGCGGCGATGCGGCCGACTTCAATGCCCACTTCCTGCGCTGGATGCTGTCCGACGGTGCCGGAGCGCTGCTGCTGGCGCGCCGCGACGCGCTCGACGCCGGGCAGCCGCGCCTGCGGCTGAAGTGGGTGCACATGAAGTCGTTCTCGGGCGACCACCCGGTGTGCATGCAGCTCGGCCTGGACACCGACGGCCAGCGCAGCTACCTGGACTACGACAGCAGCAGCGCCGCCGAGGCCGACGGCGCGCTGGCGCTGCGGCAGGACATCCGGCTGCTGCCCAACCTGTTCGACATCGCGATCCACGAGTACGCCGGCCTGGTGCGCGAAGGACTCTTGACCCCGGGGCGCGTGGACCACTTCCTGTGCCACTACTCGTCCGAGCGTTTCCGGCCGGTGGTGGACGATCTGATGCGCAAGGCCGAGCTGGCCATAGAGCCCGCGCGCTGGTGGAACAACCTGGCCACGCGAGGCAACACCGGCGCGGCCAGCCTGTTCGTGATGCTGGCCGATTTCCTGCGCACGCGGGCGCTGGCCGACGGCGAGCAGGTGTTCTGCTTCGTGCCCGAGTCGGGCCGCTTCAGCGTGGCCTATGCGCTGTTCGAAGTGGAGCGGCCCGGCGCGCGACCGGCCCGGCAGCGGGCCGGGGCCGGCACCGCCGAGCCCGCCCCGCCGACCGCATCGGCCGCGGCCACCGATCTCGCCGATGTCGCCGCCCCGCACGACCCGTCGCAAGCTGGCGACGACGCGCGCCTGGCCCGCCTGCTGCAGCGTCTGGCCGCGGTGTGGCACGACTACCGCTCCGCTGCCTGGCGCACGCCGCTGGTGCGCGCGATCGTGCAGCGGCGGTTCACGGTCGACGCCTACCTGCACTGGATGGCGTGCTGGATCCCCCAGGTGCGCGAGGGCAGCCGCTGGATGCGCGAGGCCATCGCCAGCATGCAGCCGCCCTACGAGGCGCTGGGGGCGCTGGTCGAGACGCACGCCCGCGAGGAGCAGTTCGACTTCCGCATCCTGTTCGACGACTACCGCCATGCCGGCGGCACCGCCGACAGCATCGACGCGCTGCGGCGCAACGCCGGCGGCGAGGCGCTCAACGCGTTCCTGCATGCCAGAGCGGCCACGCCCAGCCCGGTGGGGCTGCTCGGCGCGATCTACGTCATCGAAGGCACGGGCCAGCGCATCATCCCGGCGCTGCTGCCGCTGCTGCAGGCGCAGCTGCCGCTCGGGCCGCAGGCCTGGCGCTTCCTGGCCTACCACGGCGCCAACGACGAGAACCACCTCGCGCGCTGGCTGGCCGCCGTGCGCCTGGTGCTCGCGGCCGACCCGACCGGCCGCGCCGACGACGACATCGTCGCCACCGCGCAGCGCACCGCGCGCCTGTACCTGATGCAATGGGAGGACGCCCTGTCGCCATGAAGACCCTGCCCGACTTTCTGCTCCACGAGCACAACCCGGCCGACCCGAGCCCCTGGCTCGCGCTCTACCTCGACAAGAGCTCGCCGCTGGCCGACGACATCAAGCAGGCCTGGCTGGCCGACTCGGCGTCCGCGTCCAGGCAGTTCCTGATGCCGGTGGTGCGGCCGCTGGCGCGGGCGTGCATCGTGCTGTTCCAGCTCGTCAAGGCGGTGCTGCCCAAGCGCTGGCAGGCGCCGGTGTTCCTGCACCGCATGCTGGCCGAGGGCCTGAAGACCTGGGTGTCGCCGCAGGCCACCTGGATGATCCTGCGCCACTTCCACTTCGGCAGCGACATCCTGGCGTTCATCGCCGCCAATGCCGGCGTCAGGATCCCGTCACGCCCGCTGCGGCCGATGGAGCTGGACGACCTGAAGGACAACCTGTTCGTCCAGCACGACCTGAACCTTTTCAACTTCGTGATCTACCTCAACCGCGCGCTGCAGGACGAGGGCCGCACGCTGTCGCCGCAGCCGCGGCTGGACCTGTCGATGGTCAAC
>WBZX01002925.1_pt1 | contig 11220 bp, 11 predicted proteins | sample 5204211 | NCBI WGS metagenome assembly WBZX01 (sample SAMN12344362, study PRJNA552823) | activated sludge metagenome | biome: Activated sludge suspended growth; feature: Nitrification reactor; material: Wastewater; isolation source: activated sludge from nitrification reactor of wastewater...
TAGCCTGCGGAGGTAGCGTAGCGGATGATGTCCCACGTGATGAGGAAGTAAGCGCAGAAGCCCATTTTCTGGATGACTTTTAATTCCTTTTGGGTGCGTTCTGTGGCCTTTTTGTTGCGGGGTCCATAGCGGCGTGTGCAGCCGGAGACGGCGAGTTTGGTGAGCAGGTCCATGTCGTCTTTGGCATCTCCGGTGAAGGTGAGGCGGTTGTGCTGGATGCTGCTCTCCATGGCGGTATGGCAGGCAGCAAGGAGGCGCTGGGTATTTTGCAGGATGACGGGATACCTTTCGTAAAGTTGGTTAATCTCTCCCGGTCCGCGGAAGTATTCCCCCTGTCGCGCACAACTTTCCGGTTTGAGTCGGCTGAGTACGATGTTGAGGTCGATGCAGCGCAGCAGCTTGTGTGCTTTAAAGCCATCTTCATCGCGGAAGGTGACGGGAGCAAAAACCACCAGCTTGTGTAGGTGTTCTTTGAGGTAGGATGAAAAAAGCTGGTTGACCTCTTCGGGCCTGACGCCTATGTATTCATTGTCGCGCAGGCTGTTGATGGCCTTGGGCAGCTTGCGAAAAACGATGTAACAGTTGGGCAGTACGGGTGGCTCCTTGGGCAGGGCTTCCTGGCGGAGCGAGTAATCGGTGAGCAGGGCACACAGCTCCCGCCAGCCCTCGTCGTTGCGGGCGATGCCGAGGTAAAGAAATTCCTCTTCGTTGCGAAACTCGATGCCCAGGATGGGTTTGATCCCTTGTTTGCGACAAGCCGTAATAAACTGAAAGGCGCAGGAAGTATTGTTGATATCGGTCAGCACCAACGACGATACCCCTGCCTGGACAGCGAGATCTACCAGTTCTTCCGGTGAGAGGACTCCGTAGCGGAGGGAGTAGTAGGTGTGGCAGTTGAGGTACAAGGGAGGGGTTAGGGATTAGGGGTCATAAATATTGCGCAAAGTGCAAAGCAAAAATACATCGTTTTGACAAATTATTTGTCTTTTTTGTGTTATTTTTTGACAATATTTTTGTCATAATTTGAAAAAAGACGAAAAAGTGGGACTGAGAGGGTGTTAAATAAATTTGAAAATCGGCTTTGAGTCATCCGGATGGCCATCATCTTTTCTTTTTTTCATATATTTGCAACTCAATTTCATTAGATTATCAACCATTGCCCCTATGAGCAAAGTAAAAAAAAGCGTGGAGGTGGAGCCCACCAAATCCAGGATGGAAACGCCTGCAGGACCTAAGATGGTCGATTCACTGACCTTTGGTAAGAGGAATTACTATTTTATGCTGGGGGGACTGGCATTGATTTTTCTGGGGCTTATCCTGATGTCGGGCGGTCATATGCCATCGCCGGATGTATGGGATGAATCACTGATTTATTCAACGCGCCGGATTCTGATAGCCCCTATCCTTATTCTGGCAGGTCTGGCGCTGCAGATCGTGGCAATTTTTACTAAAAAACAATAATGGCAGATTTTCTTTACGGTCTGGTCCTCGGCATCGTGCAGGGACTGGCTGAGTTTTTGCCGGTGAGCAGCAGCGGACACCTGGAGTTGGCCAAGTATATATTTGGTGATCGCAGTCTGGGAGAGGAAAGCCTTCTGCTTTCGGTTATCCTCCACGTGGGTACTATGCTTTCGACCGTAGTGGTATTCAGGAAAGAGATCCTGGAATTGCTCCGCGGTATCTTTAAGCCGGTGAACAATGAAGAAAAACAGTATGCCCTGAAGATCATTGTATCGATGATACCTGCTGCCGTCATTGGGGTAGGTTTTGAAGATGTGTTGGAAACTTTTTTTGAATCCAAGATCCATTTGGTTTCGTTTTTCCTGATCTGTACAGCCGGTTTGCTTTGGTTGTCGGGTCGTGCATCCAGGTCCAACCAGCCGCTTGATTACAAAAATGCTTTTATCATCGGCGTAGCCCAAGCTGTGGCCATCTTGCCTGGAATTTCACGGTCGGGGTCAACCATTGCTACTTCTGTGCTTTTGGGCATCGACAAGGCGCAGGCTGCCCGGTTTTCATTTTTGATGGTGCTGCCCCTGATTTTGGGTAAGGTATGCAAAGACATCATCGATGGGGCCTTTACCGATACTACCCTCTCTCCTACCGTAGCCATTACCGGGGTGATTACCTCCTTTTTGGTAGGTATTTTTGCGTGTACCGTAATGATCAACCTGGTAAAGAAAAGCAAGCTCGATTACTTTGCCTATTACTGTCTATTGGTGGGTGTTTTTGGCCTCATCTATTATTTCACTCAGACATCTTAAAGGGTTGTGGAAAAAAACACCATCGACCCCAATACCCTGGTCATTGTATCCAGGAACAAACCTGAATTGCCTGCCGACTTTGCTGCGGGAAGTCTGATCCTTGTCAACAAACCTCTGGAATGGACATCGTTTGATGTGGTCAACAGAATCAAGTATGCCATCAAACACAACCACGGTCTGCCCGGCATCAAGGTAGGACATGCAGGTACGCTCGATCCCATGGCCGACGGCCTGCTCATCGTATGCACCGGTAAGTACACCAAGCTGCTCGAGGCTTTGAGCAGTGACCATAAAGCTTACAAAGCGCTGATCAAATTGGGGGTAACCACCCCTTCCTTTGATCGGGAAAGTGAAGAAGAAAATCAAACCGATATATCCCACCTCACCGAAGATCGCATTCACGAGGCTATAGGCCGATTTTCAGGCTGGATCGATCAGGTACCCCCTATTTTTTCGGCGGTAAAGGTCAAAGGTAAAAATGCCTATACCCTCGCAAGACGTGGTGCCGACATCGAGCTCAAATCGCGGAGGGTAGAAATCAGAAAATATGCAGTCACAGACGTATCTTTGCCCTTTGTTTCAATTGACGTGGAAGTAAGCAAGGGCACCTACATCCGATCCCTGGCCAACGACATCGGAAGAGACCTGGGGGTTGGGGCTTATCTGTACGGACTAACGCGTACTTCCATCGGCGATTTTGAAATGAAAGATGCCCTTTCGATTGACGAAGTAGTGCGCATCATCAAAAGAGAAAGCCCGACAGCAGAATAATTAAAAAATTCATGACAACAAAACAGCATACAGCATGGTAACGGTAGAAGGACTGACCAAGTGGTATGGCAGCCAATGCGCAGTTGACCACATCCAATTTACCGCCAGGCCGGGAGAAATTCTGGGTTTCCTGGGTCCCAACGGAGCCGGTAAATCCACCACCATGAAAATGATCACTTCCTACATCGAGCCCGATGAAGGCAGTGTAAATGTGTGTGGTTTCGACACCCGGGACGCAGCGATGGAGAGTCGCCGCAGAATCGGCTATTTACCGGAACACAATCCTCTTTACAAAGACATGTACGTAAAGGAGTTTCTGGCCTTTGCCGCCGGCATACACCGCATCGATACGCCGTCTGCCCGCATTGCCACGGTCATAGAAATGACAGGGCTTGGCAAAGAACAGCACAAACCCATCCATGCGCTCTCCAAAGGGTACCGGCAACGTGTGGGCTTGGCACAGGCCATGTTGCATGATCCCGAAGTTCTGATTCTCGATGAGCCTACTTCCGGTCTGGATATGAACCAGCTGGCCGACATCAGGGCATTGATCCGCGATCTGGGCAAAGAAAAGACCGTTATCTTTTCCACCCACATCATGCAGGAAGTCCAGGCCTTGTGCGACCGCGTGATCATCATCAATGAAGGCAAACTCGTAGCCGATGATCCCATTGGGGAATTGCAGAACCGCATCAAAGGCGAAAATCTGATTACGGTAAAGTTTCTGGAAAAAAATTATTCGGTTCTGGATTTGAAAAATATCGCCGGCGTGCAGCGACTTGAAAGCCGTGACCACGAAGTAAAAATATATGCAGACGCCGGCAGGGATGTAAGACCCGATGTATTCAGGCTCTGTGCATCTCATGGCTGGGTCATCATAGAAATGGCACAGGAAAAACTCAGTGTGGAATACATATTTCAAAAACTTACAAAAAGCAACCATGATTAGTATATTCTGGAAAGAAATTCATACCTTCTTCAGCTCGCTGATCGCCTATATGGTCATCGCCGTCTTTTTGGTGCTCAACGGTTTGTTTATGTGGGTATTCACCGAAAGCAGCGTGCTGGATTACAACTATGCGTCGATGGATCCCCTGTTTTCACTGGCGCCCTTCATTCTGCTCATCCTCATCCCTGCCATTACCATGCGCAGCTTTGCGGAGGAGCGTCAAAGGGGAACCATAGAGTTTTTATTTACCAAGCCGCTGAGCGATTACAACATCATCCTGGGTAAGTTTCTGGCCAACCTTTGTCTGGTTGTGTTTGCGCTGGCCCCTACCCTGGTTTATTATTATTCAGTATATCAATTGGGATCTCCTGTGGGAAATCTTGATAGTGGTGCGATTGCCGGATCGTATATAGGATTGCTTTTTCTATCGGCCTCGTTTGTGGCTTTGGGCATGCTGGCCAGCGCGCTGACCGACAACCAGATCGTAGCCTTTATCCTCGGAGCCTTTTTGTGTTTTGTAGTGCATTGGGCCTTTGACTATTTGGCGTCAATGCCCGTATTCATTGGCAACATCGATTCCTTTATCGACAAATTTGGTATACAGTCGCACTACGACGCTATGAGTAAGGGTGCCATAGATAGCCGCGATCTCGTTTATTTTGCCGGTTTGATTGCCATTTGCATAACGGCGTGTCATGCCATCATCACTTCAAAAAAATAAGCCATGATCAAAAAGATATCACCGGCATGGTACAGTTTTCTGATGGTTGTGGGCATTGCCATTTTTGCCAATTTTATTTCTGCCTATTTTCACACCTATGTAGATCTTACACAGGACAAACGATATACCCTCACCGATGCCACGGTTGAAACCTTTGAAAAAGTTGAAGAAATCGTGTACATCAAAGTATTGTTGGATGGCGATTTCCCGGCCGGCTTCAAACGGTTGCAGGCTTCCATCCGGGAAGTACTGGGACAAATCAAATCGGTCAATCCCAAAGTTCAGTTTGAATTTGAGAATCCCGTTCAGGGCACACAGGATGACATCATCAAAACCAGAGATGCCCTGGCCAAAGAAGGAATTGTACCCACCTCACTAAAATATTACGATGGTACGCAGTTGGTGCAAAAGGCCATTTACCCTTATGCCCTCATCAACATTGGTTCGCGTAAGGCCGTGGTGAATTTGCTGGAAGAGCAGCAGCCGGGCAGTGACGAAGAAGTAATACTCAACAATTCCATATCCCTGTTGGAATACAAGTTTGCGCATACCTTACAAAAGATGATGCTGCGCGAAAAACAAAACATCGTGTTCAGTGCAGGTTCCGGAGAATTGGACTCGCGATTTACCTACCGACTTGAAAAAGAACTGCGCAAGTTTTACGACACAGGGCGAATAGTTTTGGACAGTGTGGTTCAGATCGACACCTCCGTGAATTTGCTCATCGTTGCAGCTCCCAAAAGAGAAATTTCTTTGCCCAATCAATTTAAGATCGACCAGTATATCATGCGCGGAGGTAAAGTGATCTGGGCTATGGAAAAACTTACAGCGAGTCTCGATAGCATAGCGAAATACAACTTTTATGTACCACAGGATATCGTTACCGGAGTGGATGATATGCTCTTTAAATATGGCGCCAGGGTGCAGCCCAATCTCATCATCGACCTGGAATGTTCCGCCATTCCTCAGATTGTGGGCATGACCGGTGACAAGCCCCAGACCATGATGTTTCCCTGGTATTACCATCCGGTTCTGCAATCGCTCAATAATCACGTAATTGTAAAAAACATCGATCGGGTCAACATGTTTTTCCCGGCGAGTATTGATACAGTAGAGACAGCTACGCCCATTAAAAAGACGGTGCTGTTGGCCAGCAGTCCGTATTCCAGGACTCAATTCAATCCGGTACGACTCAACTTTGAGATCCTCAAAACCGAGCCCGATCCTGCTAAATTCAATGATGGCAACAAAGCAGTAGCTGTCTTGCTTGAAGGAGAATTTGAATCCTTTTTTAAAAACCGTGTCAGTGCTTCATTTCAGGAGACGCTCAAACAGCTGAATACAAAATTTGTAGAAAAGAGCGTAGCCACCAAGCAGATAGTTTTCAGTGATGTAGATTTTATGCAAAACCTGATCAACACCCGCACCAACGAAACCGAGGAAATAGGTTTTAATAAGTGGGAGATCAAATATTACAAAGGCAACAAAGATCTTATCCTCAATGCCATTGAATATTTGCTGGATGAAGAAGGTGTGTTGAGTGCCCGATCCAAAGAAATCAAACTTCGCTTGTTGGATAAGGTCAAAGCTAAAAAAGAAAAAACAAAATGGCAGTTGATCAACATCGTATTGCCATTGGTATTTTTGGCTCTATGCGGTGCTCTGTACACCGTGTGGAGGAGAAGGAAGTACACCAAATAAGCAAAGAAACCATGAACAAAAAATATATATTACCCGCAGTACTTGCCTTATTGATATTATGCAGTGCCATGCTATATTGGTGGAAAGGCAAGCCCGAAGATTTGGGCATGGACGTCAGCGACAGGCGTTTCCGGATTGAAAATACAGAAGATGTCGGGTCTTTTTCCATCGAGCGAAAAAACTACCCCAAGATTATCTTTACCAAAAAGAAAGATGGCTGGTATCTGAACAGCGGCAGGAAGGCCAGGGACGAGGCTCCGGCTTACATACTCAATACCATGAAGGCGTTGACCTTAAAATACATTCCCAACAGAGCCGGCACGGAGGTGATTAAAAAAAGCATAGCCAAAACGGGGATCAAAGTTCAGTTTTTTGATAAAGAGGATGAATTGATGAAATCCTTTTTTATCGGCAATGAAATTGGTGATGGTTCGGGCACTGCCTTTTTAATGGAAGGAGCAGAGCAGCCGTATGTATTGTTTACACAAGGTGCTTCCTACTCCATCAGAACGAGGTTTCTTTACGGAATGAATGAGTACGAGACCAAAGATATATTTGTAGAAAAGGCCGGGGATATAGAAATGGTAGAGATCAAATACCCTTACGACAAACCCTCATCCTTTACCTTAAAGAAAAAACTATTGGGTTGGGAAATCACCAATCCTTATACCGGTACCAAGTTACCCAAGCTCAATGAAAAGCTGATAGAGCCTTATCTGGGAGGGTTTTCCAACATCGTAGCAGAATACAATGACAGCAATAATCCCAACCGTGAAATGATTTTGCGTCAACCCATTTTTTGTGAAATCACGGTGCAGAAAAAAGATGGTACCAAAAAACACGTCACAGCCTGGTCTTTGGCCAATATAGAGTTTAAGCAAAACAAATACAGTCCCAAAGAAGTAGGAGAAGATACGCGTTTTGAAGTATTGACAGATGGCAATGAATTTATGTTGATCCAGCACAGAGTCATTGGTAAAATTATGCTGGCATTTGACTCATTTGCTCTTCGTTGAGTGTGATCGATATTTTTATTTGATTTAAAATTCTGTTTATTTTATCCTACACTGCCCTTTTCCCCACGCAGTCGTTGCCTTATTTTACAGGCATTCCAGACGATTTTATATAAGTAATATCATGGTTGTTCCTTTTACCAAATCCATTTTCCTGAAATAGGACCGGACAGCAGGGTGCAAATGTTAAATTGCATGTCGCTTCTGTTAAGACACCGTTAAATAACATCATTTCGTCGAAGTAAAAGTCTATTTGGTCTATGCCCGTGCAACCTGAAGTACACTCGTGGCGTCTGTAGAGTATTAATTTAAACAAACAATCAAATAAATTTTTACCCATGAGAGTTACCAAGTTTTTAGTTGCCGGTTTGCTGACATTTTCTGCCTTCGTAATGAATGCCAAAGACATTGATCCCAGTCTTACAGAAAGAGTAAGAAACGAAGTGGCGAAACACCTTATGAAAGCCGATTGGCAATCCACTACCAAAAAGACATTCCTGATTACGTTTGTTGTGAACAGCAGCGGCGAGCTTTTGGTGAGCAGCACCAGTGACAAAGAGCTGGATGGAAAGGTCAAGGACATTTTGAATTACAAAAAAATCAGTACAGATGGTCTTAAACCATTTGAAGTATATACCCTTCCGGTGACCGTTCAATAAGGTCACCAGAGGTCGATAAGATTTTAAGTGAGAGTTTCTATTAAGTTTGGCCTGGTTTTGTCCACCAGGCCTTTTTATTTTGCCAATTTTCGATCTGCTTCAAAATTTTTCTATAAATGTGACAAAAACTTACATTTTATATGCCAGAGCGGTGAAAATTACCACAAAATAAAATTTGCCATATTAAAATTTTGTGCCTAATAATCAATAAGTTATATCAAAAAAATGACGAAAATCACCCAAAAAAGTGCTTTAAAGTCGCCTTTTCGGAATTAACTAAAAATTTATTCCTTAAAAATTGGAGATTATTAAAATTTTATTTTAATTTGCATTCGTTTATGAAAAGCCTTTGTTAAAATAAAATTTCAATAATTCTATGTCAGATTACAAATTAGACAAGATAGATCTTAAAATCTTGAAATTATTGCAGGAAAATAGCAAGATTACCAATCTCGATTTGTCCCGCAAGATAGGTCTATCACCAGCCCCCACTTTGGAGAGGGTTAAAAAACTGGAACAAGCCGGTATTATCCTCAGTTACCACGCAAAAGTTGATTCTACAGCAATAGGTTTAAATGTAAAAACTTATGTACTGGTGTCTTTGGCATGGCAAAAGCCCAATGCCCTGGAAAACTTCATCAAGAAGGTAAAACAGGTAGATGAAATTACAGAATGTTATATCATCACAGGTGATGCAGACTTCCTTTTGAAGATAGTATGTAAGGATATTCCTACCTACGAAAAGTTGTTGTTCAAGACCCTTTCACAGATCGAGGAGATCGAAAGATTGAAAACCTTGATGACACTTTCCAAAGTGAAAAAAGAAAAAGTATTGCCATACGATTACGAAAGTGATCCGGATGCCGAAGAAGGCGTTGAAGGCGGGGAGCAGACAGCACCGCAGCAATAACTTAAAAAACAAAAGGCTGATTCATCGAATCGGCCTTTTTTTATTACCATTTATCTGGAAGTAGATCACACTTTATAAGTTGACTCCTTTTTAGCCATGATTTTTTCCATCCAACATGCTTCCTTCCCCAATACATCTTATGTGATGGGCACCATGCACAGCAGGGACAAGCGTGCCTTTACTTATTTTGAGCGGGCTTGCGAGCTAATGGAGCATTGCAAAGTTTACAGTCCTGAGATGAATACCCACGAGGTAGATGCCGTAGCATTGCAGCGGGCCTTTTTGCTTCCCGCCGGCATGGAGCTGGAAAATAGTTTGGGAAGGAAGAAATTTGATAAAGCTGTCCACATGCTGCTCAAAGCTTTTGGCGTACCTCTCGAAGCCCTTAGCAACATGAGTCCCATTTTCATACAAGGTGCCATGATGGCCTCGTGTCTGGGAAACGACTATGCAGCTACCCTGGATCAGTATTTGCTGGACCATGCCCTATCTAAGAATATGGAGATCCGCGGTGTAGAGAGTCCGGAAGATCAATACCAAATTGCCAGGTCGCTGGATCCGGGTGTACAAATCAAACAGTTTGCAACCATTATAAAAAGACCCGATAAATTCAGGCACCAGGCGCAAAGATTGGCCGATTATTACAGTCAAAACCAAACCAATGCCCTCTACCAGCTGGGGAAACGTGGGTTGGGTGCATTTCGGAAAATTCTGTTGTACGAACGCAACTACAAAATGGCGGATACCGTATATCAATATGCCCTGGAAAATGCAACCTTTACCGGTATCGGAGCCGCCCACCTTCCGGGCGAAAAGGGTATATTGAGACTGCTTAAACTGAAGGGTTGCAAAATAAAACAGGTAGTCTAAACCAAAGCGTTGTTTCTTACTTTCAACTTGCGCTCCGCAAGGTCAATGTGGAAATGGATGCTGTTGCGCAGCTCTCCATCCAGTTGATAATAGATGGTTTCTTGGGCTGTGATCTCCAGTCTTTGTACCGTATGGGTAAACACACCTGCTACAGACAGGTGGCTGCCTCTTTCCACCTTGGGCAGGAAAAATAATCTTTGCCAGATCGATTTGGGCAGGCAGTAAGTGAGGTTGAGCCAGCCATCATCAATCCTGGCGTGAGGTGCTACGTGAAAGCCTCCCCCGGTCCGACTTGAGTTGGACACCTGACAAAGCAGCAATGGCGAATGGACGGTGTGTTCCGGCCAGCTTAGTTTCAGCACTTTTTCATTATAGGAAAATATTAGTCTGATGACCACCAGCAAATAGCCCAGATGGCCGCCAATCCAACGGATTGTTTTCATTTTCCTCAGTACTTCCCCATCGAAACCGAGACCGATCATGTTGACAAAATATTCTTCATTGCACCTACCGACATCTATGTGCGTTGTGGGATACGTTTGCCAGTTTTGCATTTGATCTGCAATATCAGTTTCACCAAAAAGCTTCCAATGGAGGTCGTTTCCGGTTCCGCCGGGGAACAGGGTGAGTGTAATATGGGCCGGCACTTTGTACTTATTGATAAAATAGTTGAGGGTGCCATCACCACCGAATAAAAAAACCTCCTGACAACTATCCAAATCATCAGGCCAGTCGTTTTCAAAAGCCATGAAGGCCAGCCCCATAGACTGGAGTCTGGCCTTCATGGTTTCTGCCATCGCTTTTCCTTTACCGTTGCCGGAATAAGAATTGTATAAGATCAGGATATCCATTGTATTGACTTACCGGAAGTCCAAGATACAAAATATCGCTGAAGTGGCAGTCATTATTCGTGTTCATAAGACTTAAAGGTAAACACACGGGAAACATTGAATCCAAAATGAATGTCGCCATCGAGCCAGTTGCCCACCGTTTCGGTGATAAAGCCCTTTTCAATCATTGAAGTTGAATTGGTGAAATGCAGCTGGAATACGTGGCCCCCTGTTTCAATATCAAAACCAAGTGACAACGAATTTCTGTATCTCGATGCAATTTGGTCCGGCAACACATAGATGTATTCCGCATTGAGTGCAATCCTTTTGCTCAGTTTTATTCTGCCGGCACCGGCTATTGCATAAACATCATTTTTTTCAGCTTTGGTAGCCGTAAGGTTGCGGTGTACCACGGTTGGAGAAAGCTGCAAAGAAAAACCTTCTGAAAATTTACGTCCCAGGATAACTTGCCAGGTGTAGTACAATCGGGAAGAAAAATAATTTTCCCTTTCCTGATCTGCGAAGGGTGTGG
>WBZX01002926.1_pt1 | contig 11218 bp, 16 predicted proteins | sample 5204211 | NCBI WGS metagenome assembly WBZX01 (sample SAMN12344362, study PRJNA552823) | activated sludge metagenome | biome: Activated sludge suspended growth; feature: Nitrification reactor; material: Wastewater; isolation source: activated sludge from nitrification reactor of wastewater...
AAGAAATGCTGTCTGGATAAGGCGTAGCGCTTCGGGCAGTTGAAATCGTCGGCGGCGAGAAGGTTTGATGGATTGTTATTGTTGGTTTGAGCTATCCCGGTTGCCCTGAAATCCAGAAAAGATTTTCCCACAGGGACAGCTTTTGTCCCTGTGGCAGAGGAGAATGACACGAGAAATAACAGAAAGGGGCTGCCATGTCACGACGCACATTTCTACAACGCCTTGCCGCGCTCGCGGGCGGTCTGGCCGTACCTATTGCCGCAAAGGCGCTGCCGATCACAGAAAAACCCCTGCAAACCTCGCCGCTGGCCGGGTTTCAATACCATCACGGCGAAGCGGTGTGGACGCAACTCTCTGTCGGTCAACGGCTGCAATTAGTTCGAGAGGCAGGCAATAAATATGACAACCGCGCGGTGCGCGTGGAATGGCAAGGCCACAAGCTGGGCTATATTCCCCGGCTCGATAATGCCGCCGTTTCGCAGTTGCTGGATCGTGGAGAAAGGGTGGAAGCGGTGGTTGCGGGGTTGGCGGAGAGTCACGATCCGTGGAAACGGGTGAGCGTGGAGGTGCGATGGGTGATATAAACAAAAAACCCTTGGCGCATGTGCGGCAGAAGCCGGATGGGCGATGGGATGAGCATTATCTGGACGATCATTTGAGGGATGTCGCCGATCTTGCGGCTGGATTCGCCGCCGTTTTTGGCAGCCAGGATTGGGCGCACCTGTCCGGGGTGTGGCACGACCTCGGCAAATTTCGCGAAGCTTTTCAGAAATACATCAAATCCGTCAGCGGCTACGATGCCGAGGCGCACATCGAGGGTGCCCCTGGGCGAGTGGATCACTCCACCGCAGGTGCGGTCCACGCTATTGAGAAGCTGGGCAAGCCTGGGCGCATCCTCGCTTACCTGATTGCCGGGCATCACGCCGGATTGCCCGATTGGAATGGCGATCCTTCCACGCTATTCCAGCGAGTTGAGGACGGCAAGGCCAAAGGTTATCTGCAAGAAGCCCTGTTTGCCGCATCGGAGGCCTCCCTGCTTGACCAACCGTGCCCAACGTCATTGCCTCCCAGAGAGGGATCGTTTGCACTGTGGATCAGGATGTTGTTTTCCTGTTTGGTGGATGCAGACTTTCTCGATACCGAGAAATTCATGAACGAGGGGCGAAGTGGACTACGCGCCAACTACCCGTTGTTGCCTGAATTGCAATCTGCATTCGATAGCTACATGACGGACAAGGCCGCCAATGCGACGGATTCCCCGGTTAACCGCATCCGTGCCGAGGTGCTGCATCAATGCCGTGAGAAGGCGACATTCCCTCCCTGTCTGTTCTCGCTTACCGTGCCGACCGGTGGTGGCAAAACGCTTTCCAGCATGGCGTTTGCGCTGAACCACGCCGTGCATCACGGAAAAGGCCGTGTGATCTACGTCATCCCCTACACCAGTATTCTTGAACAGACGGCGGAAATCTTGCGTGGGATTTTCGGCGTTGAAAACGTCATCGAACACCACAGCAACCTCGACCCGGACAAGGAGGATTCGCGTTCTCGGCTCGCTACGGAAAACTGGGATGCGCCGATTATCGTCACTACCAACGTGCAGTTCTTCGAGTCGCTGTTCGCCGCCAGAACCAGCCGTTGTCGCAAGCTGCACAACATCGTGAACAGCGTTGTTGTGCTGGACGAGGCACAACTGCTGCCGCCGGAATTTCTCGAACCCATCCTGCACGTCATGCAAGACCTGTCGCGCAACTACAAGGTAAGCATGGTGCTTTCCACCGCGACGCAGCCCGCCTTTTCACCGCGTCAAAAATTCGCCGGTCTCAAGGATGTGCAAGAGCTGATGGACGCCCCGGATGTGCTGTATGCCGATTTGAAACGGGTTGAAACCGAGTTGCCGCAGGACTTCAACACCCCGCGTACTTGGGAATCCATCGCCGATGAATTGCAGCGATACGATTCCGTGTTGTGCATCGTCAACTCCCGCGTTGATTGCCGTGCGCTACACGCACTTTGCCCCAAGGACACTATCCATCTTTCCGCGTTGATGTGCGGACAGCACCGTAGCCGGGTGATTGCCGACATCAAGCAGCGCCTGAAAGATGGCATCCCCACCCGAGTCGTCAGCACACAGTTGGTCGAAGCCGGGGTGGATATGGATTTCCCCGTGGTCTATCGCGCCATGGCCGGGCTGGATGCCGTGGCGCAGGCTGCCGGGCGCTGTAACCGCGAAGGCGGGCAGACGGGTATGGGAAAGGTGGTCGTGTTTGTGCCGCCGAAACCAGCAGCCCCCGGGCTATTGCGCAAAGCGCAACAAAGCGGGCAGGAAATCATGCGCTTGACGGAAGGCGACCCACTCACGCGCGAACGCTTCGAGGCATATTTCCAGCACTACTACGCAAGCCTTAACAGCCTGGATGAAGAGGGCATTGTCGGCCTGCTGGATATGTACAACCGTGCAGAAGCCAGGCATGCCGAATTCAGTTTCCGCACCGCGGCTGAAAAATTCCGGCTTATCAAAGAAGAAGGCCAGACCGCTGTTATCGTGCGCTATGGCGAGAGCGAAAAGCTTATCGCCGCGCTCGAAACCGGCCAAAATCTGGAGCCGCATGTGCGGCGCGGTATCTTGCGAGGTCTGCAACGCTACACGGTCACTATCCGCGAGCCAGATTGCAAAGCATTGCAACAAGGTGGTGACGTGAAGGAGCTGTTTCCGGGGCTCTATGTGCAAGCTACGGATGGTTTGTATGACCACCAACTCGGTTTGGTGATGGATGGTCGGATGAATGCCGGAAGTCTTGTAATCTAAAAAAGCGTATGATGTGACCATGTTTTCATGACCATGGAGAGCGAGATGGAAATTTCAGCCGGAGAATTCAAGGCCAAGTGTCTAAAACTGATGGACGAAGTGGCGAACAGCCATGAAAAAGTGGTGATTACCAAGCGCGGCAAGCCTGTTGCCATGCTGGTGCCGGTAGAACCGGAAGCGGCCAAACCCTTGTTCGGCTATATGGCAGGTACCGTGACCGTGCATGGCGACCTCATCGCGCCGGTTGACGAGGAATGGGAGGCGGCATGACGGCGGAACGCCCACTGTTGCTGCTGGATACCCATGTCTGGCTCTGGTTTGCATTGGGCGATACCGGACGCCTGAATACCCGGATGCAGACACTCATAGAAACCGCGTCCCTCAGCGGCGGGTTGCTGGTTTCTGCCATATCGGTATGGGAAGTCGGCATGCTGGAGGCCAAGGGGCGCATCACCCTTGGCATGCCTTGCGAGCAATGGGTCAATGCCGCTCTAGCCTTGCCCGGCTTGCGCCTTGCCGGATTGACGCCGGAAATCGCCATTGCCAGTTCGCGTCTGCCCGGTGAAATGCACGGCGACCCGGCGGATCGTATTCTGGCGGCCACGGCCAGAACGCGGAACGCGGTGCTGGCTACGGCGGATGAACGGCTGGTGGAATATGGGAAAGCGGGATTTTTGCGGATATTGGACGTGAGGCGCGAAAACAATGAAAACCTATTGTCTTGAAGTCACCGGCGATTTTGCCTGTTTCACACGGCCTGAAATGAAGGTCGAACGGGTGAGTTACGACGTGATGACGCCATCGTCCGCCCGCGCGGTGTTTGAATCCATCCTGTGGAAACCGGCCATTCGCTGGCATGTCTCGAAAATCGAGGTGTTGAAGCCGATACGTTGGGTTTCCATTCGGCGTAACGAGGTCGGCGCGGTGGTATCGGTGCGCAATGCGCAGGAGGCCATGAACAAAGGTTCTGGCAACCTCGCGCTGAATATCGAGGACGAACGTCAGCAACGCGCCGGGTTGTTTCTGCGCGACGTGGCGTATCGCATCCACGCGCATTTTGAGCTGCTGCCCGATGCAGGCGAGAACAATACGCCGGGCAAGTTTCTCGACATGTTCGAGCGGCGCGCCAGTAAAGGGCAGTGTGTGAACCAGCCTTACCTCGGCTGCCGCGAGTTTGCCTGCGATTTCCGGCTGGTGGATGCGGCACAGCCGCAAGCCGCGCCCATCGCGGAAACACGCGACCTCGGCTGGATGCTCTACGACATGGACTACGCCAAGGTCAGCGACTCGCAGCCGCGCTTCTTTCGCGCGCAGTTGGAAGGCGGCGTGCTGAACGTCCCGGCCTGGAACAGCGAGGAGGTGCGAGGATGATCCTGCAAGCGCTCAACGAGTACTACCAGCGCAAGACCCGCATGCCGGACAGCGATCTTGCGCCGCCGGGATTCGAGCACAAGGCGATTCCTTATCTCATCGTGCTGTCGGCCGATGGCGAATTCGTCGGCTTTGACGATACGCGCGAAGGCGAAGGCAAGAAGAAGGTCGCCAAGACCTATCTTCTGCCGCAAACCGTCAAGCGATCTTCCGATGTAGCTGCCAATCTGCTGTGGGACAACTCCGGTTATGTGTTCGGCATCGACTCCAAGGGTAAACCGGAACGTGCCCGTGAGCAGTTTCAGGCTTTTGTCGAAGCTGTCCGCATCCGCTTTGCGCAATGCGAGGATACGGGTATTCGCGCCGTGCTTGCCTTCCTTGAATGTGGGGACTTTGCCAAGGTGTTTGAACATCCGCTATGGGCGGAGATTCTGGACAGCGGAGCCAACCTGACCTTCCGGCTGGAAGGTGATGCGATTCCTGTGTGCGAGCGCGAGGTGGTCGTCGATGCTTTGTCTGCCACAAATGAAGAAGAACCCGGTGAGCAGGCCTTGTGCATGGTGTCTGGCGAGACGGATGCCATCGAACGCCTGCATCCCTCCGTCAAAGGCGTGTGGGGGGCTCAAAGTTCCGGCGCGAGTGTCGTTTCGTTCAATCTCGATGCCTTCAGCTCCTATGGCAAATCGCAAGGCGACAATGCGCCGGTAGGCAAGCGCGCCGTTTTCGCCTACACCACGGCGCTTAACCACCTGCTGGCAAAAGGCTCGAAGCAGCGCATCCAGGTCGGCGATGCATCGACCGTGTTCTGGTGCGCTACGCCGGGGCATGCCATGGAAGAACTGTTCTCCGGGTTTTTCGGCGAGCCGGACAAGGATAACCCTGACTCCGGGATCAATGCGGTTTCCACTTTGCTCAATGCGCCGAAAACCGGCGCGGGCAGCTTTGAGGATGATGGTACGCGTTTCTACATGCTGGGCCTTGCACCCAATGCCGCCCGCATCGCGGTGCGCTTCTGGATGGTCAAGACCGTAGGCGAGCTGGCAGTCAATATCCGCAAGCATTTCGACGACCTCCGCATCGCCCATGCCCCGCATGAGCTGGAAACGCTCTCGCTGTTTCGCCTGCTGGTTTCGACCGCCGCACTGGGCAAGGCGGAAAACATCCCGCCTAACCTTGGTGGTGAGGTAATGCGTAGCGTGATCGAAAACCTGCCGTATCCGCAAACTCTGCTTGGCGGAGCCATCCGCCGCATCCGCGCCGAGCAGGAAGTCACTTACCCGCGCGCCGCCATCATCAAGGCGTACATCAACCGTCAATCAGGCAAGGAGGAACTCAAAGTGTCTCTGGACGAAAACAACACGAATGCTGCGTACCGGTTGGGGCGGCTGTTTGCGGTGCTGGAACGGGCGCAGGAACGCGCCAACCCCGGCATCAACGCCACGATACGCGACCGCTACTACGGCGCGGCTTCCAGCACACCGATGACAGTGTTTTCAACGCTGCTCAAGCTCAAGAACCACCACATCGCCAAGCTGGATAACAAGGGCGAGGCGGTCAATCTGGAAAAACTGATCGGGCAGATCATGGATGGTGTTGTCGATTTTCCCGCCCAGCTTGGGTTGCAAGACCAGGGCCGTTTCGCCATCGGCTATTACCACCAGCGGCAGGCATTTTTCACCAAATCCGAACCCACCACACAGGGAGCATAAACATCATGGCTTTGAATAACCGTTACGACTTCGTTTTGCTGTTCGACGTGAAAGACGGCAACCCCAACGGCGACCCGGACGCAGGCAACTTGCCGCGTGTGGATGCGGAAACCGGCAAGGGTCTGGTGACTGACGTGAGCCTCAAGCGCAAGGTGCGCAACTTTGTCGGCATTGTCAAAGGCGAGCAGCCGCCATTCGAGATTTACGTCAAGGAAAAAGCTATCCTCAACAAGCAGCACGAACGAGCCTACCAGGGCATCGGTGCGGCCGACCTACTGGGCGGCGAGGATAAAAAGCGCAAGGGCGGCGATAAGGTGGGCGAAGCGCGTGACTGGATGTGCAAGAATTTTTTCGACGTGCGTACCTTCGGCGCGGTCATGTCCACCGGCGTCAATTGCGGCCAAGTACGCGGCCCGGTACAACTGACTTTCGCCCGTTCCGTCGATCCAATCGTGGCACAGGAACACTCCATTACCCGTATGGCCGTCGCTACAGAGGCGGAAGCCGAGAAACAGGATGGCGACAACCGGACCATGGGCCGCAAATTCACTGTGCCGTACGGCCTCTACGTTGCCCACGGCTTTGTCTCTGCTCACCTCGCCAACCAGACCGGTTTTAGTGATGAAGACCTCGGACTTTTATGGCAAGCGTTGGCGCAAATGTTTGAGCATGACCGCTCCGCCGCGCGCGGTGAAATGTCAACGCGCGGGCTATATGTGTTCAAGCATGAAAGCCAGTTGGGCAATGCTCCGGCGCATAGCCTGTTTTCCCGTATCCAGCCTGCACTCAAGGATGGCTGTGCAGTCCCGCGTGATTTCAGTGATTACACCGTCACAGTGGATGACGCTGGCTTACCACAGGGCGTCATCTTGCAAAGGATAGTGGGATGAGTTGGTTACGCAGTTGGGCGCCGGTTATTTTCCCGGCGATATTTGCGTTGTTGATGGTGGTTGTGTTCTCCACCACATCTGGCAACGCCACCGGCACGGTATTTTTACGGCCCCCCGGCTGCATCGCTGTGCAGATGGCAGGGGCTGTGACAACGCCAGTGGAGCCGGAGTGCCGTTTGCAGGCGCATGCGGATGTCAGATGGTATGGTTTTACCTCGTTGCGGCTGGAGAACAAGAAGAGTTTGCGCATCAATAGTTCGGAAGTGTTGGCAATTGTTCATCAACGCTAAACAGCCCCATGTACACTGTCGGAAAGCCCCGGTTGTGTTACCACGGTGGCAACTTATAATGCCAACATGCCGATGTAAGGAGAGATGACATGCAGTACGCTGAGATCATTGCCAGAGAAGCAGATATGCTTCCCGTGGAGAAGCAGGCAGAGGTTCTCGATTTCATTGAGTTCCTCAAGGCAAGGCAAAGCCATGCGGAAGATGTTTCGATACCTAAAACCGCGAAAGACATTGAGGCATTTTTTCGTAGTTTCGAGGTAGATACCAGCGGTTACAAGTTCGACCGGAAAGAAGCCAATGCCCGTTAAGGCGTTTATTGACACGAACATTGTCATTTACTCCCTTGGGCCCAATTCGGCAAAGGCTGCTCTGGCGGCCCCCTTGTTTGCTCATCGCCCCATTATTTCTACTCAGGTACTTTCCGAAACGGCGAATGTGGCATTGAAAAAGCTGGCTTTGTCGTTAACTGAAACCGGCAAACTGTTAGCGATGCTCGAAGCGACATGCCGGGTGGAACTGGTGACGCCTGTAACATTGCTGCGTACCCTCGACATTGCGGGGCGTTACGGATTTTCCTGGTTTGATAGCCTGATCGTCGCAACAGCTCTCGATGCCGGATGCGATACGCTTTATACGGAAGACTTGCAGCATGGGCAGGTGATCGAAGGCAGGCTCACTGTCATCAACCCGTTCGTCGGTTAGTCGCACTGGGGATGGAAGCCGCCGACCCCATCATGCTTTCTGCGCTCCAGCACTGGAGCTATTGCCCGCGCCAGTGCGCCTTGATCCACCTGGAGCAGGCTTTCGACGAAAACGTGCACACCATGCGCGGCAATGCCGTGCACGAGCGCGTGGACGAGCCGGGCTTTGAAACCTTCGAGGGCGTGCGTAGCGAAAAGGCCTTGCCGATCTGGTCGGATCGGCTCGGTTTGGTGGGCAAGTGCGATGTGGTGGAGTTCCACCCCGACGGGCGCATTTATCCAGTGGAATACAAGCATGGCCGGAAGCGTGTGCAGCCGCATGACGATCTGCAACTCGCCGCCCAAGCCATGTGCCTGGAAGAAATGTTCGGCAAGCCGGTTACGCAGGGCGCGATTTACCACCACACCTCGCGCCGACGCCGTGAGGTGGCGATGACGCAGGAGCTGCGCCACATGGTGGAAGACACCGTTGCCGCGATTCGCGCCATGCTGACAAGCGGGCGCATGCCGCCGCCGGTGAATGATGCGCGTTGCAAGGAGTGTTCACTCATCGATATCTGCCAGCCGCAGGCCATTGTAAAAAATGCGGAGCATGATGCGCTGGCCGTTGGACTGTTCGATGTCGATGAGTAACGTATTGGCGGGAAATGTCTTTGGGTCATCAGCTTGCGGCTATACAGCAAGCTGATTTGAGGGGAATCAGGATGGCTGAATTGCGGAACATGAAGCATCAACCTATGGCGTCGGATACGGAGCCGACGGACGAGGAGTTATCCATGGTGATGCAGGAGGCGTGGGATATTGCCATGGCGCGCAAGCGCGAATCCGACGAATGGATGCGTCGCCAGTTGGCCCAAGCCGTGGCTGAAGCGCGCCGCAGGGACGTTGCGCTTCAAATTTGAAATCGCGTTTAGTCAGGGATATTGCCATGAGTGAAATTCTGTTTCTCGTAGAACAAGCCCCGGAAGGCGGCTACACCGCGCGCGCTTTGGGCGATTCCATCTTTACCGAAGCGGATTCCCTGCCGGAGTTGCGCAAGATGGTGCAGGACGCCGTGCATTGCCATTTCGACGAGGGGGATATGCCCAAGGTCATCCGCCTGCACATCGTTCAGGAAGAGGTGCTGGCGGCATGAGGTTGCCGCGCAACCTGACCGGTGCAGAGTTGATCAGGCAGCTAGCCAAGCTTGGCTATTGCCAAACACGCCAGACCGGCAGCCACGTGCGCATGACCTGCGATGCGCCGTACCAGCACCATGTCACTATTCCCCTGCATGACCCGCTACGCATCGGGACGCTATCCGCCATTCTCGGCGCGGTGGCCGAAGCGCAAAAAATCGGGCGCGACGAATTGCTGGAACGGCTGTTCGGCTAGATTTTTCACGAACATGGCGCGCCAAATCCTCAACACCCTCTACGTCATGACGCCGCACAGCTACCTCCATCTGGAGAACGACACCCTGCGCGTCGATGTCGAGCACCAAAAGCGCATGCAGGTACCCTTGCACCACCTCGGCAGCGTGGTCACGCTGGGCAATGTCATGCTTTCGCCCGCGCTGATGCACCGGTTGGCCGATGACGGAGTCGCGCTGGTGCTACTCGATGGCAATGGCCGCTTCAAGGCCAGACTGGAAGGTGCGGTTTCCGGCAATATCCTGTTGCGGCAGGCCCAGCATGCCCAAGCCGCCGATGCCAATTTTGCCCTCAAGACCGCCCGCGCCATGATCGCCGGTAAACTGCGTAATGCGCGCCAGGTACTGCTGCGCGGCGCGCGCGAGGCAGCGGATGACGGTGATGTACGGATACTTTCTGCTGCGGCAGATTCTTTGCGAATTTCGATACGTAACCTGCCGCATGCGATCGATCTCGACAGCGTGCGCGGCATCGAAGGCGATGCCGCCAAGGTCTATTTCTCTGCGTTGAACGGCGTCGTAAGGCGCGATGCTCGCAAGGTTTTCGCCATGGATGGCCGCACCCGCCGCCCACCGCGCGACCGCTTCAATGCGCTGATTTCGTTTCTCTACTCCATGCTCATGAACGACTGCCGCTCCGCGCTGGAAGCCGTCGGCCTCGACCCGCAACTCGGTTTTCTGCACGCCGTCCGCCCAGGTCGCGCCGCACTGGCGCTCGACCTCATGGAAGAATTCCGCGCCGTGATGGCGGATCGCCTCGCACTCACCCTGATTAACCGGGGCCAGATTAATTCAGATGGTTTTGATGAGCGCGAAGGCGGCGCTGTCATGCTAGAAGGCGACGCACGCCGCGCCGTGGTGGTTGCCTATCAGGAACGCAAGCAGGAAGAAATTACCCACCCCCTGCTCGACACCAAAATGCCCATCGGCCTGTTGCCGCAAATCCAGGCCCGTTTGCTGGCCAGGCACATCCGGGGTGAGACGGAACACTACATCCCGTTTCTTGCGAGATAACCATGCTGATTATCGTTACTTACGATGTCTCCACCGAAACTCGCGAAGGTCGCCGCCGTTTGCGCCGCGTAGCGAAAATCTGTGAGGGCATCGGGCAGCGCGTGCAAAAGTCGGTGTTCGAATGCCGCGTTAATCAGATGCAATACGAAGAACTGGAACGCAAACTACTGGCTGAAATCTCCGACAAGGAGGACAACCTTCGCCTGTATCGCCTTACCGAACCTGTCGAATTGCACGTCAGGGAATACGGTCACTTCAAGGCTGTGGATTTTGAAGGGCCACTGGTGATATGACGATGCGCGAACATCAAGCATTGCCGCTAGTGCGGATGATTCGCGCGTGCGGTAACATACTGTGCTGGCTGGATTTTTCAGTTGGCACAAAAGATTGCGCGGATTTCAGGAACCCTGTTTCTCCGAGGTTCGCGCAAAGTGCGCTTGAAACCACCTTTAATCAAGGTATTGAAAGCGTACTGTAGCGCCTGCCCTTCGGGGCGGGCGAGGATTGAAACCAAATGCCAGCGTGGAAGCATGCAAAAAGCACCATGTAGCGCCTGCCCTTCGGGGCGGGCGAGGATTGAAACTTCTTTGAGTTCTGCCTCTGGTGAGGCTCCTTCTGTAGCGCCTGCCCTTCGGGGCGGGCGAGGATTGAAACAAGTTGATGCCGATGGTGTCTTGGCTGAACCTGCGGTAGCGCCTGCCCTTCGGGGCGGGCGAGGATTGAAACTTATGTGTCCTTAGTATAAATCTAGGGACACGCGCCGTAGCGCCTGCCCTTCGGGGCGGGCGAGGATTGAAACGCACTCGGGGAAATGCTCGGCCTTGACCTCAAGAAGTAGCGCCTGCCCTTCGGGGCGGGCGAGGATTGAAACGCGCGTCGCTTTGGTCGAGTTCGATTGCGCAAAGTAGCGCCTGCCCTTCGGGGCGGGCGAGGATTGAAACCACGCTGGGCACTATCAGCCGCACGAGCAAATCCGTAGCGCCTGCCCTTCGGGGCGGGCGAGGATTGAAACACAATAACGCCGGT
>WBZX01002928.1_pt1 | contig 11213 bp, 7 predicted proteins | sample 5204211 | NCBI WGS metagenome assembly WBZX01 (sample SAMN12344362, study PRJNA552823) | activated sludge metagenome | biome: Activated sludge suspended growth; feature: Nitrification reactor; material: Wastewater; isolation source: activated sludge from nitrification reactor of wastewater treatment...
GGAGACCGTCGGATCGCCCTCGTGCCCGTCGGCCCCGTCGCTGCCGTCGGCTTGGCCGCCGGGATCGGGCGGTACTTGCTCGCGCACCCACGTCGCGAGCGCTCGCGCGGCGGCGACGCTCTCGGCGCATGCGGGCGCAATCTGGCTCGGCGGCACCACGAAGTCGTCGCCGCGCAGCTCGATGGTGAAGGCCATGATGCCGCGATCGCCGTAGCTCCAGTCGTCGACGGCCCCCGCGGCGGGGTAGAGCTCGGCGGCGTGGATCGACGCGTAGTCGGTCGACGTCGCGCCCCACATCGCGTCGGACATCTGCTCGCCGAGCTGGGCCAGGGTGGCTTCGTCGGAGGGCGCGGCGTAGGTGTAGCCCCACGGGCGCAGCACCAGCTGCGAGTAGCTGTGAAAATCGATGTGGGCGACGATCTGCGGTCGCGCGACGATGAAGTCGCGCAGCGCCACCGTCTCCGGCTCGCTGAACGCGAACGGTCCGTGGTAGTCCTCGTCGTAGGGATTGTCGCTGGCGCCGACCACCGCCCACTGATAGTCCCAGTTGCGATTGAGGTCGACGCCGTAGCCGTCGCGGGCGTTCTTGCGCCAGTAGCGATCGTCGGTCCAGCTGATGACGTAGCCGTCGGGGTTGAGCACCGGCACCACCCACACCTCGACGCTCGCCAGCAGATCGGTGACGTCGTCGTCGACGCCATCGCCGGTGGCGAACGCGTCTGCGACGCACATCGAGACCATGGTCGCCAGCCACTCGCGCGCGTGCATGGTGCCGGTGAAGAGCACGGCCTTCGCACCCTCTGGGGCGTGGGACAAGCGCAGCGCGCGAATCGGCCGACCCTCGAGCGAGCTGCCGAGCTCGACCACGCGCGCGAGCGTGGGCGCGTCGGCGGCGATGCGATCGAGCTCGGCCATGATGCTGTCGTAGTCGCGGAAGTCGTCGAACCACGCGCCGGCGACGGGCGTGCGGGTGGCGGCCAGCCGTGCACGCTCGGCGTCGATGTCGTGCTGCAGGTCTTCGCGCCGCAGCTCGTAGGACACGCCGGCGGCGGCCAGCGCTCGACGCTGCGCGTCGGTCACCCGCGCGTCGACGAAGCCGGGCCCCGGCCGCTCCTGCAGCAGCTCCTCGCTGACCGATCGCAGCCACGAGAGCTCGGCGTGGTCGTCGACCCACACCCGCACGATGGCGTGGTCGTCGTAACGCGCCGGGGCCGAGAGCGACAGCGAGAGCGCGAGCAGTACGATCGACGTCACGATCGGCAGCGTGGAACGGCGCCCGCATCGGCGGCAAATGGGCGAATTGCCCAGCTCGCAGTCGAGTCGCAGCGGTGCGGCACCCGTGCGGTGATGCCCGCGCTGCGCGAGTCGCCCACCGCCGCGCCGCGGGGATCGGACTACGACGGGAGCAGCTCTGCGATGGGGGCGGCCTCGTCGATCAACGTGATCGGTCGACCGGCGGGCGACATCAGCTGGGTGTCGGCGTCGATGCCCAAGCGCGCGGCGATGGTGCGGTAGAGCTCGGGCACGCTCACCGGTCGGGTTGCGATCTCGCGACCGTCGTCGCTGGTGCTGCCGATGACGCCGGGGCGCACGCCGCCGCCGGCGAGCAGCACCGCGCTGCTCCGGGGCCAGTGATCGCGTCCGCCGCGGGCGTTGATGTTCGGCGTGCGGCCGAAGTCACCCATGCACACCACCAGCGTGCGCGCGAGTCGACCACTCGCGCGCAGATCGTCGAGCAACGCCGCGCAGCCACGATCGAGCTCGGCCGACAACGTGGCGGTGCGCGCGAAGTTGTCCTCGTGGGTGTCCCAGCCGGGCAGCCCGACCTCGATGAACGGCACCTCGGCGTCGACCAGACGGCGCGCGAGCAGACAGCCGGCGCCGAAGCGACCGCGGCCGTAGCGATCGCGGGTGGTCGCCGATTCGTCGTCGAGATCGAAGGCGTCGCGCCGTGGCGAGCCAGCGATCTCGCGGGCCCGCGCGAGCATCTCGCCGTGGGCGTCGACCGGGCCGTGGGCGCGGCCGTGGGCGAAGTGCTGCTGCAAACCATCCAGCACCTCGGCGCGCGTGCGACTCCGCTCCGGCGCGAGCGCGCGCGCGGGCTCGAGGTTGCGGACCCCACGCTCGGCGTCGCGGATCGGCAGCACCGCGTGTCGAGCACCCAGCAGGCCCGGCCCCTGGGTCGGCGGACCGATCGAGACTGCGCCGACCAGCGCGGGCTCGGGATGCAGCGCCGAGACCATCGCCGCCAGGCCGGGATGGACGACGCCGCCCTGCGGCGCGTGACCGGTGCGCATGAGGTAGCGGGCGCGATCGTGGTTGCCCTCCCGGGCCGACAGCGTGCGGATGATCGCGAGGGCGTCGGCGCGCGCGGCCAGCAGCGGCAGCGACGCCGCGAAGCGCACGCCGTCCTGCGCCGTGGCGATGGCACGGGTGGGCCCACCGGTCTCGCTGCCGGGCTTGGGGTCGAAGGTCTCGAGCTGGCTGGCGCCGCCGTGCAGGTACAGCACGATGCACGAAGCCGCGAGCGGTGCCGCTGCGATGGCACCGTGGGCGAGGCCCGGGGCCGCGGCGAGTGCGAGGCCACCGAGCAGGAAGTTGCGGCGAGAGACGTTGGGGGTCGTGGTCATGGGTGGCGCTCGCTTCTAGTGGTTGGTGGTGAACTCGCTCGAGACCAGCATCGCGTGCACGAGGTCGCTCCACGCTTCGGGGCCGCCGCGCTCGACGGCGGATCGGGCAAGCGCGCGCTCCTCGGCGTCGGGGGCGTGGGTGAACAGTCGCCACCACAGCGCCTCGATGCGCGCGTCGGTGTCGTCGTACTCGCGCAGCACGTGGGCCAACACCGTGTCGCCGCGGGGGCGCGCAGCAGCCTCGTCGAGCACGCCGTGCTGCAGCAGCAGCGCCTGCGGCAGGCTCGGACCTTGATCGGCGGCGGCGCCCTCGTCGTCGTCGAAGGCGAAGCGGAACTCTCGCAGGGCCGCGCGTGCGCCCGGCAGGCCCTGCGGGCGCTCGCCAGCGGCGAGGCCGGCGGCGACGCCGAGCGATCCCAGCAGCGCCGTCGACGGCAGCGGACGCACGCGGGCCTGGGCGAAGGCTGCGACCCGTGCCGCGCCGTCGCCATCACCCCGACCCGCGGCGCGATAGGCCGACGATCGGACGATGGCGCCGATCAGCGTGTCGAGCCGATGGTTGCCGGCGATGAAGCTGTCGGCCAGCGCGTCGAGCAAGGGCGGCACTGCACCGTCCACCGGCAAGGCATCGACCGGCTCGATCACGCCGGCGCCGAGCAGCTGTGCCCACGTGCGGTTGGCGATCGCCCGTGCGAAGCGACGATCGCCGAGGATCGCCGTCGCCAGCGCCTCCCGTCGATGATCACCGGCGGTGGTCGGGGTGCCGAAGTAGCGCGGCAGCACGATCTCTCCGGTGGGCTCGTCGGGCGGATCTTCGGGGCGCGGCAGGCGGCCCTGGCCGCGCGCGCGCTCGCTGACCCGCACTGCGAGGCCGTCGTCACCCTTCACGGGGCGCACCTGCGTGCGTGCGAAGTGGGCCGCGAAGGCGTGGAACTCGCGCTGCGTGTATGCGGCGTCGGGGTGATCGTGGCACTGCGCGCACTGGATCTGCGTGCCGAGGAAGATGCGGGCCGTCTCGCCCGCGAGCGCGGCGGTGCGGCCCTTGCGACCGAAGCTGGCGAGGAAGCCGGCCGGGCCCTCGGCCGTGAACTCGCCCTGCGCGACCAAGATCTCGCGCGTGACGTCGTCGAAGCCGCGGTCGGACGCGAAGGCAGTGGTCAACCACGCGGCGGTGCCCTGCTCGATGGCGGGACGATCCTTGAGCGCCTGCGCCAGCAACACGTCGGTCCACGTGCTCGCCAGGAACGCGGCGTGCTCGGGGTCGGCGAGCATGCGATCGATGGCGGCGTCGTAGCGCGTGCGCGGGTCGGCCCCGCGGTAGTCGTCGAGCTCCGCGGCGGTCGGGATGCGCCCCAGGAGGTCCAGGCTGGCGCGACGCAGCAGCGCGAAGTCGTCGTCGGCCGCCGGCGGTCCGAAGCCGGCGTCGGCGAGGTGGCGCGCGATCGCGGCCTCGAGCGTGCCGCTCGCCGGCGAGGCGTTGGCCGCCGCCGGCGCCTCGTCGCCGCCGCGCGGTGCGATCGCGGTCGGTCGACAGGCGACGAGCAGCAACCCGGCCGCGACCGCGATCGCGCGGCCGCGCGATCGCAGGGGCACCGCGGGGCTTCGTCGAGGGCGGGTCGCTGGCCGTCGCAGTCGCATGCCCTGCAGCCTGTCACGTCCGGTCGCCACCGCCGCCGGTTTCACGCGCGGTTTACCGCGGTGCTTTGCTACCATGGTGCATCGTGGTGACGACGAGCACGCGTACGAGCAATCCCGCGATCTGGGCCCTGGCGGTGGGTGTCGGCGGTGGCGGGTGTTCGGTCGACACGCGCGACGATCCCCAGCCGACGCAGACCATGACCAGCGTGGCATCGTCCGCGACCGAGCCGACCACGGTCACGGACGCCGACACCAGTGGCGCCGGTGGATCGACCGCCGTCGGTGTCGACGGCACCGCCGGCGAGAAGCTCGATCTCGGCGTGATGGCCGGGGGCTGCAGCGCGATCGATCTGCTGTTCGTGATCGACAACTCGCAGTCGATGCACACCTACCAGGACGCGCTCGCAGAGCAATTCCCGGCGTTCGTCTCGGCGATGTTCGACGCGATTCCACCGGGCATCGACGTGCACGTCGGGGTCACCACCACCGACTTCGACAACCAGTGCAGCGCCGCCGAGGCGACCGCCAACTGTCAGACCTCGTCGAGCCTCGCGGACGTGGAGAGCCACTACCAGCCGCCGACCAGCGGCGACGATGGCGGCAACGGCACGCAGGGCCGGCTCTTCGAGTGGGCCGGCAAGCGATGGTTCGAGGCCTCGTCGAGCGACGATCCTGCGGCGTTGTCGCAGTGGTTCTCGGGTGCGGCCACGGCCGCGGGCGAGGCGGGGTGCTCGTTCGAGATGCCGGTCGCCGCCGCCGGCTTCGCGACCCACCCCGCCAACGACGACACCAATGCGGGATTCCTGCGCGACGAAGACGCGCTGCTCGTGATCTTCTTCCTGACCGACGAGCCCGACAAGTCGCCCGAGTCGAAGGACGTCTACGCCGGCATGATCCGCGACGCCAAGCAGGGCTGCGGTGGCGATGCCTGCGTGTTCGTGGCGGGGCTGGTGCCCGGCTGCATCGCCGGCGTGAACCAGAAGCTGTGGCAGTTCATGGGGCTGTTCGGTGCCGAGCCCAGCTGGTCCGACATCACCGACGTCGCGCACTACGACGACCTGGTGGGCAGCGTGCTGGCCGACGCGGTCGCGCAGGCCTGCGCGAACATCCCGGTCGGTTGATCGCGGGCCGCTACCGCGGCGATGCGACTGCGAGCAGCCCCGCGATCGCGGTGTCGAGCCCGCGCCAGTGCGGTTCGCCGCGGCCGACCCACGCGACCTTCGCGGCTCGGTCGACGAGCACCGCGGTGGTGTGCGGCGGCAGACTCGGGGACCACCGCTCGGGCGTCGCCGCGATCGCGGCCGCGATCGTGGAGCCGAGCCGTTGCTCGGCGGCGAGCCTCGCCGCCTCCGCACGCGCGGCCTCGGCCTGCGCGTCGGCCAAGGGCGCCGCGCCGACCGCTCCGAGATCGGTCAGCACGATCACGGTCGCGAGGCCGTTGTCGGCCCAGAAGCGCGCGATCGCGTCGAGGTCGCGCACGGTGTCGTCCTGGCGCGCCGCGTCGGCGCCGGTGATCACGAGCAGGCGCGGGCCCGGCTCACAGCTGGCGCAGCTGCGTGCGCCCGAGGCCTCGATCACGTCGATGCGCGGCATCGCGTCGCCAATCGCGAGGGTCGCGGGCTCCGACGGCTCCGGCTCGGCGGCGGCGACCGCCGACGGCGACGGCTCGGTGGATGGATCGCGGGGGGCGTCGGCGTGGCGCGCTGGCGACGGCGTGGCGACGGGGTCGTGCTCACGATCGCAGGCGCCGATGAGCATGCCCCCGGCGAGCGCGTAGATCTGCGAGAACGAAGGGCGTCGCGGCAGTGTGCGCAGGGGCATGGGACCGCGTAGGCCCGCGGCCTCGGCAGCGTAGCATCGCCGGCGCGCCGCCGACAGCCGAGCGTCGGCGTGAGGTGCTCCCATGCGAGGGGCACGCGAGGGGTCGTGCACGAACGTGCACGGATACCTGCGGGGTATCGCGACGTACGAAAGCGATATCGGACCCCGCAGAGGCGACGCGTCCACGATCGCGTCGCGTGCACGCCAAGATGCCGACGTGACGACCGCGGACATCCGACGCAGCGCAGCACGTTCACGGCCGGTGCGCCCGGTGGCGCCGACGACCCGCACTGCGATGCCGACGCGGCCGCGGCGGGCTTCGAGGACTGGTGGATGCCGCTGCCACGCGCGGGCGGCTGATCGCAGGCGGGCGGCCGCGCACGCCCACGCCCGCGCGCCAAAGCGGTTATCATCCGCCGCGATGCCGACCACGAGGCGCGTCTTCCTCGCCAGCTCTGCGCTCGCAGCGGCCCAGCTGGCGCTGCCCGGGCACGCGCGGGCACTGCCCGCGGGCGTGAAGCAGCCGGCGCCCGGCAGCGCCGGGGCCTCGAACGCCGACGCGACGCTGGTGTCGACCAGCCCGTTGCCGGCGCTGGCCCAGCTCGCGACCGCAGCGATCGATCGCGCGCGCTCGAAGGGCGCCAGCTATGCCGACGCCCGCCTGGTGTCGTGGACCGCGGAGAACGTCGGCGTGCGCGACAGCCGGGTCGATCGCCTCACCCGATCGGAGTCGCTCGGCATCGCGGTGCGGGTGCTGGTCGATGGCGCGTGGGGCTTCGCCGCCTCGCCGCAGCTCGACGCCGCCAACGTCACCAAGCTGACCGATCGCGCACTCGCGACCGCGAAGGCCAATGCGGCGCTGCGCAAGCGCCTCGGCACGCCGGCGGTCGAGCTGGTCGCGACCCCGGCCGCGACCGGCACGTGGGTCACGCCGCACACCATCGATCCGTTCTCGGTGCCGGCCGCCGACAAGGCTGCGCTGCTGCTCGAGGCCACCGCCGCCGCGCTCGCGACCAAGGGGGTGGGTCACGCCGATGCCAGCGTCGCGTGCGTGCGCGAGGACAAGCTGTTGGTGACCACCGACGGCACGCGCGTGCACCAGGTGCACCTGCGCATCGCGCCCGAGCTCAGCGCGACCGCGGTCGATCGCCGCCGCGGTCGCTTCGCCACCCGCGACCACGAGGCCGCGCCGATGCAGGCCGGCTGGGAGTACGTCACCGAGCTCGGTCTCGCCAACGCGGCGCCGAAGGTCGCCACCGAGGTACTGCAGAAGCTCCACGCGCCCACGGTGCAGCCGGGGCTGCAGCACGTGGTGCTGGCGCCGTCGAACCTGTGGCTGACGATCCACGAGAGCATCGGCCACCCCACCGAGCTCGATCGCGCGATGGGGCTCGAGGCCAACTTCGCCGGCACCAGCTTCTTGCACCGCGACGACGCCGGCAAGCTCGAGTACGGCAGCGCGAAGGTGTCGGTGGTGGCCGATCGCACGCAACCCGGCGGGCTCGCCAGCGTCGGCTGGGACGACGAGGGCGTGCCGGCATCGCGCTGGGACTTGGTGCGCGCGGGTCGTTTCGTCGACTGGCAGACCACCCGCGAGCAGGCCGCCTGGATCGGTCAGACCGCGAGCCACGGCTGCAGCTACGGGCACGGCTACGACGGTGTGCAGTTCCAGCGCATGCCCAACGTCAGCCTGCAACCGGGCGCCGACGACCTCGTGACCGAGGATCTCATCAACTCGACCGAGGACGGCGTGTACATCACCGGGCGCGGCTCGTGGTCGATCGATCAGCAGCGCCACAACTTCCAGTTCGGCGGGCAGATGTTCTACCGCATCCACAAGGGGCGCATCGCCGAGGTGCTGCGCGACGTGGCGTACCAGGCCAACACGCTCGAGTTCTGGCGCAGCTGCGATCTCGTGGGCGGTGCCCGCAGCTATCGACTGGGCGGCAGCATGGGCGACGGCAAGGGCGAGCCACAGCAGAGCAACGCGGTCAGTCACGGCTGTCCGCCGGCCCGCTTTCGCGCCAACGTGATCCGCACCGGAGGTGACCGATGACGATGTCCATCGCCGCCGCCAAGGCGCTGTGCAAGGCCGTGCTCGCGCAGGCGAGCTTCGGCGACGTGCGCGTGCGCGTGCGTGCGCAGCAGACCGGCGATCTGCGCTTTGCTGCCTCGCAGCCCACCACCGGCGGCGACGTCGAGACCGTGAGCATCGCGGTGACCGCGGTGCGCGACGGTCGCGAGGCCACCGTCACCGGCAATCGCACCGACGAGGCGTCGTTGGCCGCGCTGGTGCGTCAGGCCGAGCAGGCGGCCGCGCTCGCGCCGGTCGATCCCGAGGCCACAGGACCACTCGGGCCGGTCAAGCCGCCGCGCGTGCTCGCGCGCGATCCCAAGGTCGCGCGCATGGATGCCGCCGCACGTGCCGATCGCGTGGCCGAGGCGATCGAGGCCGGCGTCGCCAAGGGGCTCGAGGTGTCGGGGCATCTCGTGCACGGCGAGCTGGTCGAGGCCTTCGCCGATCGGCGCGGCCTCTCGTTCGCGCACGACGCGACCACGCTGCGCATGACCTGCACCTGTCGCACGCCGGACGGCACTGGCAGCAGCAAGGGCGGCTTCGCCTCGCACGCGCTCGCGGGGCTGGCTCCGCGCGCGCTCGCGGAGCAGGTCGCCGATGTCGCGCTGCGCAGTCGCGAACCCAAGCCGATCGACCCGGGCAGCTACACCGTCGTGCTCATGCCCGACGCGGTCGCCGAGCTGCTCGAGTTCCTCGTCGACGCCATGGGCGCGCGTGCAGCCCTGCAGGGGCGCAGCTTCTTCGCCGCCGAGGGTGGTGGCACCAAGCTCGGGCAGCCCGTCTTCGATCCCCGCGTGGTGCTCCGCTCGAACCCGGCCGATCGCAAGCACCCGTCGTCGCCGGTCGCCGACGATGGTCGGCCGCAGCCGACGCTCACGTGGATCGATCGCGGCGTGCCGCAGGCGCTCCACGCCGATCGGGGGTTCGCCGCCAGCGCGTCGATTCCCGCCACGCCACGGCCGAGCTCGATCTTCATGGATGGCGGCGGGCAGAGTGTCGATGCGTTGATCGCCGGGGTGAAGCGGGGCGTGCTCGTCACGCGGCTCTGGTACAACCGCATGCTCGACCCGCGGGGCATCGTCGCGACCGGTCTGACCCGCGACGGCACGTTCTGGATCGAGGACGGCAAGCTCGCGCATGCGGTGAAGAACCTGCGCTACAACGACGGGCCGGTGACCGTGCTCAGCAAGCTCGTCGCGCTCGGGACCCCGGTGCGGGCCGGACTCGTGACCGAGCGGGTGTGGGTCGTGCCGCCGCTGGTGATCGACGGCTTCCGCTTCGAGAGCAGCTCCGACGCGGTGTGACGGGCGGACGCGCGCGCCCGCGGTGAGGCCGTCGCCTCCGCGTGCGAGCCCTGCGGCGTGCTGATCGCTGCGAATGGGCGAGTGGGCTAGTGGCGCGACGAGGGTTGTGCGGGCTCGCTGCGCCGTCGCGATACGCAGGCCCACGCGCGCGGCGGCTCGGCGGTGCCGAGATCGAACGACGTGCCGCGCAGCTCGAGGATCTCGAGCACCGGCTCGATCGCGTTCGCGAGGTCCCGCGCCGAACGCCGCGGGGGGCCGCTGTCGCGGGGCGCTCCCTCGGTGCTGCCCGCGAGGCTGAGCCAGATGCCGCCAGGCGCGAGCACGCCAGCGACATGCGCAGCGAAGCGCGCGCGGTCCTCGGCGTCGAACAAGTGAAAGCAGCCGCGGTCGTACACGAAGTCGAACGGTCCACCGTCGGGCGCTGCAGCCAGGAAGTCGCCGACGGCGAAGCGCACACGCGCGGCGAACGGCTCGGACGCGACCTTCTCGCGGGCCATCTCGATCGCGCGCGGTGCCAGATCGACGCCGAGCACCTCGAAGCCCCGCGACGCGAGCCAGCGCGCGTGCGTGCCGGTGCCGCAGCCGATGTCGAGCGCACGGCCGGGCGCGATGCCGTGCGCATCGACGTACTCGACGAGCACGGGATCGGGCTCGCTCACGTCCCAAGGCAGGTGGCCCTGCACGTAGTTGTCGTTCCAGTCGTCGCTCACGCCCGCGAGGATAGCTCGACTCGCGCCCTAGAATCGTCGCCGTCGAGGACTCGCGCAGCCGGGCGGGGCAGTGGCTTCTCGATGCTCCGCGAGCGCATCGGCACCCGACCGGGAGCGACGAGACGGCGCGCGCAACCACTCCGTTGCCGGTGTCGACCGGCGCGACAGACGTCGCAAAGGAGCGGGCATGGAGACACCATTTTTCGGAACCATCCTCTGGGGCAACGGTACGCCGGCGGCCGGCGTCGAGGTGCGCGCGATCGATCTCGATCGCGATGGCAGCGACGACGACATGACGCGGCGGGCCGGCACCACCAACGAGTCGGGGGCCTTCGACGGGCGCTACGATCCCGCGTGGGGCATCGATCGCCACAGCGAGCAGGTGACGACATGGGAGCCGGCCGATCCCGCCCACGGCAACTTCACCCCGGTCCGCGTCACGCACACGGTCGACGTGGTCGACCCCCTCGATGTGCCCGACTACCGACTCGAGTGTCGGTTCGACGTCGGCGACGAGCACCTGCGGCAGCGGATCCCGTTCCTCCCGACCGCTCAGTCGCTCTCGCGCGTCGGACGAGCAGGTCGTCGCGAGGTCTTCGCCATCACGCGGCGGGGGCCGCTGGCCGTGGCAATGCGTCCACTGGCTGCTTCGTCGAGCGTGATGGTGGCGCGTGAGACGATGCCGGGGGTGTGGAGCGACTGGATCGACCTCGGCGATCGCCTGCGTGGAGGCGGCCCGCTGCGGTTCGGCGTCGAGGCCGATGGTCGACTGGTCGTGGTCGGGATCGATGGTGACCGCGCGCTCTCGGTGCGTCGCGAGCAGAGCCCCGGGGGCAGCTGGGAGGCGTGGACGTCCCTGGGCGGGACCGTCGCGTCGGGCGGCAGCTTCGCCGTCGCATCGAACCAAGATGGTCGACTCGAGGTGTTCGTGCGCGGTACCGACGGTGCGCTGTGGCATCGCTGGCAGCAGGCACCCGGCGGCGGCTGGGGCGGTTGGGAGTCCCTCGGTGGGCAACTCGTCGATCGCGCCGCG
>WBZX01002929.1_pt1 | contig 11209 bp, 8 predicted proteins | sample 5204211 | NCBI WGS metagenome assembly WBZX01 (sample SAMN12344362, study PRJNA552823) | activated sludge metagenome | biome: Activated sludge suspended growth; feature: Nitrification reactor; material: Wastewater; isolation source: activated sludge from nitrification reactor of wastewater treatment...
CTCCTCGCGCACGGCTTCGCACCGTGGCCGCGGGCCGCCGGGCAGCGCTGCCGCCAGCGCAGATAACGTCAGGGGCTTGCTGAGGAATGAATCCATGCCCGCGGCCAGGCAGCGCTCTCGGTCGGCCGGCATCGCGTTCGAGGTCACCGCGATGATGGTGGCCGGCGGCAGTGCCTGCGCGCGCTCGTGCTCGCGGATCTGCCGCGACGCCGCGAGCCCGTCGAGCACCGGCATCTGCCAATCCATGAGGATCGCGTCGAAGCGCCCGCTCGCGGCCGCTTGCACCGCGGCCCGACCATCCCCGGCGACCTCGCAGGTGCAGCCGAGCCGCTCGAGCATGCCCTGCAGCACCTCGACGTTGATGCCGTTGTCCTCGGCGACCAGCACGTGCAGTCCACGATGCTCGGCCAGACGCACCTGCTCGGTCGCGATCACCTCCACCGGCGCTCGCGTGCTCGCTACCATGCGCAACACGATGGTGAAGGTCGAGCCGGCGCCGGGCTCACTGCGCACCGTGACGCTGCCGTCCATCATCTCGGCGAGCTGGCGCACGATCGCGAGCCCCAGGCCGGTACCGCCGTAGCGTCGCGTGGTCGAGCCGTCGGCCTGGGTGAACGCGTCGAAGATCGCGCGCTGTGCCGCGGGCTCGATGCCGATGCCGGTGTCCTCCACCTCGAGCTCGAGCTCGATCGCGTCGCCTTCACGCGCACGTTGGCGGAACCGCACGGCGACGTGGCCCTTGGGCGTGAACTTGATCGCGTTGCCGACCAGGTTCGTCAGCATCTGGCGCAGGCGCAGGCTGTCGCCGATCATCGCCCGCGGGAGCTCGGGATCGATTGAGCGCATCAGCTCGATGCCGCGGCGTCGCGCCGTCTCCGCGAGCAGATCGAGGGTGTCGTCCATCACGGGAGCGAGCTCGAAGCTGCGCTGCTCGAGTCGGAGCTTGCCCTGCTCGGCCTTGGTGAAGTCGAGGACGTCGTCGATCACGCGCAGCAGCAGCTGCGCCGAGCGTCCGATGGTATGCACGGAACGACGCTGAGCCGGGCTCAGCTGCGACTCGAGCAGCAGCTCGGTCATGCCGAGCACGCCGTTCATGGGCGTGCGCAGCTCGTGGCTGATGCGTGCGATGAACTCCGACTTGGCTCGCTTGGCCGCGTCGGCCGCGAAGGTCGCCGCGCGGAGCTCTTCGTTGGTGGTGCTGAGCTCGCGCATGGCGCTGCGCAGCGCCGCCGTGCGCTGGCGGACCTCGCTCTCGAGCGAGGTCGCGCTCTCGAACAACGCGAAGGGGCTGCCCTGATCGAGGCTGCGCTCGACGCGGCTCATCAGCGCGCGATTGATCTTGGTCAGCTTCGCGTTCTCGGTCCGCAGCCGCTCCAGCTCGCCGTCGTCGCCCACCGGTCGTTCCTACGCGCGGCGTCCGATCGCGACCCCGGTGAAGGTCTGGTTCACGTGCACGGCGTTGTATTGCTCGCCGTAGGTGCCGAAGCCGATCACGTTGTGCGCATCAAATAGCTGCCCGACCTCGGCGGTGATGTTGCGCTCCTTGCACTCGAGGTGGCGCAGGATGCAGTCGCACCCCAGCACCAGCTGGGGCTTGCCGAGCTCGAACTCGAGCTCCTCGAGCTGCGTGCGAAGGCCGGCGACCAGGTCGACGCCCCGTGCCACGGTCAGCACGACGCCCTCTTCGATCGCGCAGAAGAAGGTCAGGCTGCCGTCGTCGTTGACCTTCTGGATCGAGCGCACGTACTCGTCGCCGCCCATGCGGACCACCACGGGGTGGCACGCGAAGATGAGCGGCGTGAGATCGTCGACGTCGAGCCCGACGATGCGTGCGAACTCGCGGCCCGCAGGCTCGCCGTTGATCTCGGTGACGATGCGGCGCGCCGGTTCCGCTCCGGTCACGACCAGGCGCGACTCGGCGCGCACGAAGTGCTGGGTCTTGAACACGCGGAACGGCTGCGAGGTCTGCATCAACAGCAACACCGCGCAGTTCTGTCGGAACCGGCCGTCGTGGTAGATCCAGGTCTCGCCGAAGCGCGTGCCGTCGCCGGCCGAGCCGCCGAACAGCTGCACGTCGCCGAGATTGCGGTATAGCTGGCTCACCACCACCTCTTCGAGGCCACTGAGGCCGTCGATGAGGAGGAACGCGAAGGTGTTGCTGCCGTCGACGGGTGTGCCGTGCTGCTCGAGCTGTGTGATGAGACGCCGCGTCACAGCGGCGGCGTCTTCGGCCCGGAAGTTCGCGAGGTCGTCGATGCGAGCCGCTTCGACGCGGAGGTCACCGCCGATGCTCACGCCCGCGATGGAACCGTCGAGGTAGCCGAGCGGGCCGATCTCGCCGGCGGTGGTGCAACCCACGACGAGGCCGGCGGGAAACTGCTCGGCCAGCGTCGCGCAGAGCGCCTCGGAGGCGTACTCGGGCGCGCAGTAGAACAGCGTGAAGACCGGATGCTCCTGGGCGAGCTGCGCGGCCAATTCGGTGAACGCGGCGCGCGGCTCGGGGGCGGCGCTCGCACCTCGACGGACCTCGAATGCCTGCGCGTGGGGCGTGGTGCCGTCGGCCATGGCCGGCAGCATCGACCCCGGCCGGGCGTGCCTTGAGTGGCCAAGGCGGCGCGGTACGAAGGAGCATCGCGCCGCGGCAGCGCGCGCCCGCGCAACGGGCTCAGCGCGCGGCGAGCCCCTGGCACCACGCCGCGCCGGCCATGCGACAGGTCAGCGTCACCGCCACCGGACCGCGCGCGCACTGCCAATCCACCACGGTCGCGCACGCACGGTCCCACTCGGGCTCGTCGAGCTCCGCCGGCGGGTCGACGATTCGCGCATTGATGGCGTGGGTCACCGGTGTCAGCAGGCGATCGTCGGACACCAGCACCTCGCGCCAGCCCAGTGCGACCGCGTTCCAGGCCTCGGTGACATGCTCGTCGAGTGGTTCGCCGTCCTCGGGCGCCCATGTCAGCTGCCAAGGCCCGCGCTCGTACGACACCGACATGCCGCCCGTCAGCGGCGCGATGGTGACCGTGAAGGACTCGTCGTCGCGCTCGAGGCGTGCGGCGCCGGCGAGATCGTCGATGTCGAACGCCGAGCGGGAGATCTCGACGCCGTCGAGGTCGAAGCCGAGCAACTCGGTGCGATCCGCCTCGCGTTCGATCTCGACCCGGTGGATCTCGAACGTCCGCGGCAGGTCGGGGCTGCCGCTCCCGCGCGCGCAGCCGCCCGACGCCAGCGCGGCGCACAGCCAGCGCAGCTGCAGCACCCGGCGCAGCTGTAGCACCAGGCGGAGCTGCACACGATCGAAGAGGGCGCGCGGCGTCGGCATCGGGAGGCCTCGGAGCACGAGTGCCGCCGCCGGCGTCCCGGTTCCCGATCCGTGTTCGTCGGCGGGCGGGCGATGGCGTCGACCCGGCCCGCAGCGGGACGGCAGGTGCGGGGCCGCCTCAAGCTCGGCGCGCGCGTGGTCGATGCCGCCGATCATGGACACCATCCTCGTGGTCGACGACGACGAGCTCGTCGCCGACCTGCTCCGTGCGGTCCTGGAGCGGGCCGGGATGCGCGTGGTGGTTCACACCTCGGGCTTCGGACTCGCGGTCGCGGTGCGCAAGCATCGTCCCGCGTTGGTGGTGCTCGATGTCAACATGCCGGGCTTGAGCGGCGTGCAGGCCGTGCGTGCGATGCGAGCGCTCGATCCGACCTATGGCATCGACGCGCCGCTGCTGCTGCACAGCGGGCTGCCCCACGCGGAGCTCGAAGAACTCGCACAGCAGACCGGCGCGCGCGGGTGGCTGCGCAAGCCCGCGCGCGCGGCCGAGACCGTTGCGGCCGTGCGTCGGGCGCTCGGCCAGCAGCCCGACGCAGACGACGTGAGCACCACGCCAGAACCGTGAACGCGGCCACCGACGTGGGGTGCACGCGGTCGCGCATCGCGGCAGTGCCCGACGGTCGTGATTCGTGATAGCTGCAGGGCCGTCATGAGCCCACGCAGCAGCTTGCCCGCCCGACCCTGTGATGCCGCACTGCACACCCTGATGGTCCACACCATCAAGGCGCTCGCGATGGACGGCGTCGAGCAGGCCAAGTCGGGTCACCCCGGCATGCCGATGGGCACCGCCGACATGGCGGCGGCACTGTGGCTGCGCGTGCTGGTGCACGATCCCAGCGCGCCGCACTGGCCCGACCGCGATCGCTTCGTGCTCAGTGCCGGTCACGGCTCGATGCTGCTGTACTCGCTGCTGCACCTCACCGGGTACGAGCTGCCGATGGGCGAGCTGCAGCACTTCCGCAAGCTGCACTCGCGCACGCCCGGTCACCCCGAGTTCGGTCACACCGTCGGCGTCGAGGTCACCACCGGTCCGCTCGGCTCGGGGATCTCGGCGGCGGTCGGCCTCGCGATCGCCGAGCGGATCCTCGACACACGCTTCAACCGCGACGGCCACACCATCGTCGATCACTTCACCTACGGCATCTGCAGCGACGGCGATCTCATGGAGGGTGTCGCGAGCGAGGCCGCCAGCATCGCGGGGCACCTGGGCCTGGGCAAGCTGGTGTTCCTCTACGACGACAATCACATCACGATCGATGGCTCGACCGAGCTGAGCTTCAGCGAGGACGTCGGCGCGCGCTTCGAGGCCTACGGCTGGCACGTGCAGCACGTCGACGGCCACGACGGCGAGGCCGTCACGGCCGCGCTGCAGGCCGCGCGAGCGATCGCCGACAAGCCCTCGCTCATCGCGTGTCGCACCACCATCGCCAACGGCGCGCCGAACAAGGCTGGCACATCCGCGAGCCACGGCGCGCCGCTGGGCAAGGCCGAGGTCGAGGCCGCCAAGCAGGCGATGGGCTGGCCGCTCGAGCCGACCTTCCGCGTGCCGCCCGAGCTGCGCCGCGAGCTCGATGCGCGACGCGATGCGCTGGCGCTGACGCGGGTGCAGTGGGAGCAGCGCTTCGCGGCGTACCGCAGCGCGCACCCCGAGCTCGCGGCCTCATTCGAGGCGGCGATGCGGGGCGAGCTGCCCGCCGAGGTGTTCGCGGCGCTGCCGAGCTTCCCGGTCGGCACGCCGATTGCGACCCGCAAGGCCCAGCAGAAGATCCTCGGCGCCATCATGGCCAACGACGCCGGCTTCGTCGGCGGCTCCGCCGATCTCGCCGAGAGCAACGGCGTGCACCTCTCCGGCCTCGAGGACCAGAGCCGTGCGCACCCCGGCGGCCGCGTGTTGCACTTCGGTGTACGCGAGCACGGCATGGGCGGCATCACCAACGGCCTCGCCCTGCACGGCGGCCTGCGTGCGTTCGATGCCACGTTCCTCATCTTCTCCGACTACATGCGCGGGGCCGTGCGGCTGTCGGCGCTGATGGGCCTGCCGGTGGTGCACGTGTTCAGCCACGACAGCTTCTGGCTGGGTGAGGACGGGCCCACCCATCAGCCCGTCGAGCAGTGCATGAGCCTGCGGATGATCCCGCAGCTCGACGTCGTGCGGCCTGCAGACGCGCGCGAGACCATCGGCGCGTGGAAGCACGCGCTGTCGCGCAAGGTCGGCGAGGGTCCGACGGCGATCCTCGTGACGCGGCAGAACCTGCCAGTGTTCGCCGAGAGCCGCGACGACATCGACGAGGGCGCCTACGTGCTGTGGCAGCCCGACGGCGTCGATGCGTCGGCGTTGCACGGCATCCTGGTCGCGACCGGCAGCGAGGTCGCGCTCGCCTACGACGCCGCCAAGGCGCTGCACGCCCAGGGTGTGGCGGTGCGCGTGGTGTCGATGCCGTGCTGGGAGCTGTTCGAGCGTCAGCCCCAGGAAGTTCGCGATCGCGTGCTGCCGCCGTCGGTGACGCGGCGCCTGTCGATCGAGGCCGGCGTGACGCTGGGCTGGCAGAAGTGGGCCGCGCACAACATGGGCCTCGATCACTTCGGCGCCTCCGCGCCGGCCGAGGACCTCGCGAAGGAGTTCGGCTTCACCGTCGACGCGGTGGTGCAGCGCTACCGCTCGCTGGCGTGAGCCCCGGTACCACGCAAGTGTCGAAGGGCGGCCCGCCCTTCTCAGATCGGCGCGGTCCACTTGAGCACCAGGTGATCGCGCATCTTGGGCCGCGCGCGGTGGTTGGGCGCGCGGACCACCCAGACCTGCTCGAAGTCGATGCCCGCGATGTCGAAGTCGTGGGCGATGATGCGCGCACCCGGGTTCAGCTGGCGCAGCTGCGGCAACAGGCGCACGTTGAGCTCCGGCGAGAGGTACAGCATCACGACGGTCGCGGGCCGCAGGTCGACGTCGAAGAAGTCGCGCTGCTCGATGGTGACGAGCTGCGAGAGCCCCGCGGCGTCGACGTTGGTGCGCGACTCGAGCACCCGCACAGGGTCGAGATCGAAGCCCCGACCCCGCGCGTCGTAGCGCTCGGCCGCCGCGATCAGCAGGCGTGCATCGCCGCAGCCGAGGTCGTAGACCACGTCGTGCTCGCGCAGGTTCGCGGCTTCGATCATCTGATCGAGCACCGCTGACGGCGTGGGCACGTACTCGATGTCGCCCACAGGCGGGGTGAGATCGGAGATCGTCATGGTCCGCGACGGGGCCGGAGACCACGCTAGCACGCCTCACGCAGAAGTTTTCACCCGGGCGTGCGCATGCGGTGCTCCCGTCCCTCGACATGCAGCCACGGCGCCGCTCCTCCCGCCCCGCGCGATCCCTCCCGCTCGCCTTCGCCATCGTGGGCGCGCTCGCCTGCGCGAGCGAGCCCGACGACGGCGCGGCCGACGGATCGAGCGGCGGCAGCGACACGACCGTGGGCACCACCGTCGGGAGCACCGTCGGCGACGACAGCAGCGGCGCCGTCTCCACCACCGTCGGCACCACGACCTCGACGACCGCGACCAGCTCCGCGAGCGACGACAGCGGCAGCGACGACGGCAGCTCGACCGGTACGCCCGTCGAGCTGACGCCGATGTTCGTCGCGATCGGCGACGGTGGTTGGACCGCGAGCTCGTGCGATCGCGGGCGCACGTGGACGACCCACGCGTTCTCCGACGAGCAGGGCGATCATACCCAGTGGACCGGCTTCGGCGGGCTCGCGTACGGTCCAGGTGGCTTCGTGGCGGGCTTCGGTTGGGGCGCCGAGGGTGGCCACATCCTGCACGCCGCCGACGGCGTGACGTGGACCGACCTCCCGGCGGAGAGCTTCGTCGATGGCGGCGCCGCGATCGGCTACGGCATCTACACCAGCGGCGTCGCAGCCCTGCCGTCGTCCTTCTTGATCTTCAGCCAGCGCGTGTGGCGATCGACCAACGGTGTCGACTGGGTCACCACCGACGTCTCGCTGCCCCCGGGCGCCGAGCAGCTGCGACAGCTGCGGGGCTTCCCCGATAGCGCGCTGTTGGTCGCCGCGGTCGAGAGCCAGAGCGGCAACCAGCATCCGATGGGCAACTTCGTCGTCGTCAGCGAGGACGAAGGGGCCACGTGGAGCGAGGGCACCGGCTTCGACAACGACTGCGCGTCGCCCATCCAGCACAGCGGCGACATCGAGATGATCGGTGACACCTTGCTGGTCGCGACCGGTGACGTCTGTCGCTCGCCCGATCGCGGCCTGACCTGGGAGGTCTACACCCAGCCGACCGGCGGCTCGATCCAGGATCTCGGCCACGACGACGATGGCTTCATCGCCGCCGCCGGCACGCAGCTCGTGACCTCCACCGACGGCGTCACGTGGAGCACCAAGGGCGAGGTGGGCACGCAGCTGCGCGCGGTGGCGTTCGTCGATGGCGTCTACGCCGGCATCACCTCGCCGGGCGCCGCGCCGTGGTACAGCGACGACGGCATCACGTGGCAGGCCGGCGAGCTCGATGCGACGGTGGTGGGCGATCTGTGGATCCGCGACTTCGCGGCCGTGATGATCGAAGGCACCTGCGGCTAGCCCCGTGCGACGCCCGCGGGCTCAACCGCCCGACAGCTGCTTCCCCAGGCGTTCGCACATCTCCGGCTCCTGCTGCGAGGGGCAGGTGCGATCGAACAGGGCCTTCGCGCGCGCCTCGTCGGCGGGGAGCTTCTTGGTGCCCTTGCTGAGCAGACTGGCGAGCGTGAGGCATGCGGCGTGCGAGTCGAGGGTGGTGCAGGTGCGCTCGAGCAGCGCGAGGCCGCTGGCGACATCCTCGATCGCGGCGAACTCCTTGCCGCCGCCCATGGCCCCCAGCAGCAGCAGGCCCAGCTCCGTGCAGCGCTTGGCATTGCCGCCGTCGCAGCCGCGGCGCATCACCGCCACGCCGCGGGGCAGGTCCTTCGTGGTGCCTTCGCCCTTGAAGTAGCGGCTCGCAACCAGGAAGCAGCTGTCCTCGCGGCCGAGATCACAGGCGCGCTGGAACAGCTGGGTCGCGCGGGCATCGTCGCGCGGCCACCGATCCTTGGCGTCAGGGCTGCGGTGGGCGAGCCGCGATGCCAGCGTCACGCAGGCCTCGGGGTCGCCACCGGCGCAGCCCTTCTCGAAGCTCGCCGTGGCGCGTGCGATGTCGGGGCCCTTGCCCCCCGCGCCGCTCTCGTCGAGCGCCGCGAGGCCCGTGCATCCACGGGCGGCGCCGCCGGTGCAAGCGCGTTCCAGCAACGCCGCGCTCCTCTCGATCGGCAGGCGATCCGCGACCGGTGCGCTCCAGTCCGGCAGTGCCGCGTCGACGCAGCTCTCGGCGTTGCCCTTCTCGCATTGTGCGAGGCACTCCGGTTTGTCGTTCGGGTTGCACGCGAAGGCCGCGATCGGCTCCGTCGTGCACTTGCCGGCGCTGAGCTTGTAGCCGCTCGGACACGGGTCGAGGCGGGTCGATGCGGTCTCGTCGGTGGCTTCGCTTCGCTTGCTCGTGACCGGCACCAGCTCGAGTCGGATCGAGGTCGCGCACTGACCGGGGGGAGCCGCGGCCGCTGGCGTCGCCGCGCGGCAGTCGTCGAGCTTGCCGTCGCGCATGGTCGACTCGCGGCCCGCCTTGCTCGCCGCACCCACGCCGGCACCGAAGATCTCGGCCGCCGCCAACACGGCGGCATCGCTCGCACGCTCGAGCGCGAACGCGCCGACCACTGCCGCACGGACGAAGTGGGTCGCGCCGTCGCATTGCCCACGAAGCTGCGCGGGTGTGGCCTCTCGCAGCGTCGTGCTCTGCTTGCCGATCATCGCCAACGCGAGCTGGAGGCTGTTGCCGCGCTCGAGACTCGCGGCAATCGTGGCACCCGAGATCGGGAGGTTCGCGCGGACCTCGTCGCGGTTGCGAAGCACGACCACGTCCTCCTTCAGGCTGACCCCGGCGTACTCGAAGCCGCCGTCCAAGCTGCAGTCCTGCAACAGCTGCAGCTCGCCGCAATCGAACCTGACCACGGGCACGCCCTTTCGCATGGCGAGCTCGAGGTCCATGCGTTGCTTCGATGGCAGGTCGATCACCAGCGGCTCGCCGTAGGTCGGCGCACCACCGCAGCTCGGAGCCGGTGCCGCGTCGTCGTCGAGGGCGTCGTGGGCGGTCGGTGCGTCCGTCCGCGCCGCGTCGGCGAGCTTGCCGGGGCCGCACGCCGCGGCGGTGATCGCGGTGACGAGCAGGAGTGCGCGGCGAAGACGGGGCAGGGCGGTCGAGGTCACGGGGCGGTTCCTTGCTCCCCTTTGGGCCGGAGCGACCGCAGACGTGCGACGGTGGGCGAGGTCGCGTTTTTTTTCCGGCGGCGCGGGGCGGCGCTCCAGCGCTGCTGCGCGGTGGCTTCAGGACGCCGTGCTAGGCTGAGATTCGCGGTGGGTGGGATGAGCGTGCGATCGCGGTGGATGCGGATGCGTGTGCGGCCTGTGGCCGCGGCTGGCTTCGCGCTCGGCGTGGCCGGCTCGTTCGCGTTCGCCGGCGAGGGCTGCTTGACCTGCAACGAGAGTCTCTGCAATTCGCGGCTCGCGATCACGATTCGCGAGTCCAGCGGTGCGCTGCGTCCTGGCGTGTGGACCTTCGAGTTCGTGGTCGACGACGCGCAGACGCTGCAGGCTCGCTGTGAGATCGGCGCGGACTCCCGCACCGCACACTGCGATGCCGGCGACCTCGACGTCTCGCCGGTCATCGTCGACGACCCGGACAACCCGTACACCTTCTTCCTCACCGCGTTCGAGGGCGACGCAGGCACCGACGAGCTCCCGAGCACGCTCGACGTGCGCGTCGCGGTCGACGACGCGTTGTTGCTCGAGCGTCGCCTCGAGCCCAGCTACGAGCTGACCGAGCCAGCCCGCTGTGATCCCGACTGCTTCAGCGACCAACTGTCGCTGAAGCTCCCGTAGCGGCATCGCCTCCGGTTCCGCGTCACGGCGCGGCGGTGGTCCAGATCGCGATCTCGCTGCCCCACGCGGTGGCGATGTCTTCGCGGCCGTCGCCATCGAAGTCACCAGCGGCGATCCACTCGATCGGCTGGCCGGTGTCGAAGGTGCTGCTGCAGGCCAGGTCGTCGCGCACGACCGAGAGTCGGCCGCCCGACGCGAACACCAACGCCTCGCGGGCGTCACCGTCGAGGTCGACGCCGACCACGTCGCGCAGCTCGTCCGGCACGCCGAACGCGGAGAGACCCCCGCCGAGCCCGTCGAAGACCTCGACGTACGTCAGGTACTGGAGCTGCAGCGCCCGCGCCACGCGGTTGCCCGTGACGCCGTTGCTCGCGATCGCCACCGGCCCGGGCAAGTCCTCACCCGACGCCTGCATCCAGTACTGTCCGTCGGGATCACTCTCAATCGTGCCACCGCCATCCCATCGCCAGGTCGCGTTGTCGAAGTGGGCGACGACCTCTCGGCCGTTGCCAGCGTCGAGCTCGCCGGTCGCGAAGCCGTAGAGCCTGATGCCGGTGCCGAGCACCGCCACCGGGCCGAGCACGTCGCCCTCCGCCTGCGAGAGTGCGACGCCCAGGGTGGGCTGCCCGAAATCGTCGAACTGACCGACCACGTCGCCGCGGCCGTCGCCGTCGATGTCGGCGATCTCGATGCGCGAGGCGAGCAGGGGCGTCGTGGCGCCGAGCGAGAGCACACCGGCGCCGTCGTTGATCCACGTGACGATCTGCCCGGGCTCGTCGGCGATTGCGACCGCGAGGTCCTCGTCGCCATCGCCGTCGAGATCACCGGCGGCCAGGTCCATCACCTGCACTGGCGCGGCGAACAGCGGCGCGCCGGCGACTCCGGTGCCGCCTGCGAGCACCGACACGTTGTCGGCGGTCGCGACCGCCAGCTCGCGCGCGGCGTCGCCGTC
>WBZX01002930.1_pt1 | contig 11207 bp, 9 predicted proteins | sample 5204211 | NCBI WGS metagenome assembly WBZX01 (sample SAMN12344362, study PRJNA552823) | activated sludge metagenome | biome: Activated sludge suspended growth; feature: Nitrification reactor; material: Wastewater; isolation source: activated sludge from nitrification reactor of wastewater treatment...
ACCCGGGCATGTACGGCATCTTCCTGTTGATCGAGGCCGTGCGGCAACTGCGCGGCGAATGCGGCGAGCGCCAGGTGAAGGACGCCGCCACCGCGCTGGTGCACGGCACCGGAGGCACGCTGTCCAGCGGCGCCACCTGCATCCTTTCGACGCGCTGAGACGGCGCGGACCACCATGTACGACAAGCCCCTGCCCATCGTCGATCCCGAAAGCGCACCCTACTGGTCCGCCCTCAAGGAGGGCCGCCTGATCCTCAAGCGCTGCCGGGACTGCGGCCGCCACCACTTCTACCCGCGTGCGTTGTGCCCGCATTGCCACAGCGATGCGCTGGAGTGGTCGGATTCGCGCGGCACCGGCAGCATCTACAGCTACACCGTCGCACGCCGCCCGGCAGGTCCGGCGTTCAAGGCCGACACGCCCTATGTCGTTGCGGTCGTCGACCTCGACGAAGGTGCGCGCATGCTGACCAACCTCGTCACCGACGACGTCGAGTCGGTACGCATCGGTCAGCGCGTCGCGGTCCAATTCGACGCAGTGACGGACGAGATTACACTTCCCAGGTTCAAGCTGGCCTGACGGGGTTTGCCACCGGCTCGCCCATTTTGGGGCGTCGACAGGCCTCGAACGGCGAAGGAGGAACCGGATGGCCCCCCGAATTCCTCTCTGGCGACAAGCGCTGGCCGCCGCGGCAGCGCTGGTCCAAGAACCGGTGGTGCTGATAAATGGCCGCACGGGCCAAGTCGAGCATGTGAACGCCGGGTTCAGCGAGCGCATGGGCCACCCTGCCGACGCCGTCGTCGGCCGAACGCCCGCAGCGGGCGGCTGGTGGACCGCGTCAGCCGGGCCGACAGGACTTCTCGACGCTCTGCTGGACGCCAACGCCATGCACGAGGCCCGGCTCGCGCTGCGCCACCGCGACGGACGGGCCGTGTCGCTGAGCGTGCGTGCGGCGCGTGTCGGACCTGCGGGGTCACACCTGCAAATCGTTGGCCAGGCCGATACCGACCGGGTCGAGCGCGACGCCCTGTTCCGGCACGTGCCGGTCGGGCTGGCGATGACCCGGTCACGCCGCTTCGTCCAGGTCAATCCGGCGTTCGAGCGCCTGTTCGCCTGGTCGTCCGGCGAACTGGTTGGCCAGCCCGGGCGTGCGGTATGGCCGAGCGACGAGGTCTACGAGGAGATCGGCCGGCGGCTGGGGCCCGGTCTGCTGCGGGGCGAACTCGTCGAAGTCGAGCCCGTCGAGATGGTCACCCGCGACGGCAGTGCGCGGGTGCTGCGCATGGTCGCCCTGGCGATGGCCCCCGGCCAGGGTGTCGAGGGCGGCACACTGTGGATCTGCGAGGACGTGGGCGAGCGGATCCGGCTGGGCAGGGCGATGGTCGATGCACGCCGTCGCGCAGAGGCCGCCAGCCAGGCCAAGAGCCAGTTTCTCGCCAACATGAGCCACGAACTGCGAACCCCGCTGAACGCCATCCTCGGCCTGGCACGGCTGCTCCAGCAGGACGGATCCATGCCGCCGGCCCTGGCCCGCCACGCCGGGTTGATCGCCGACAGTGCCAGCGGCCTCGCGGCGGTGGTTTCCGACATCCTCGACCTCTCGAAGATCGAGTCCGGCCACGTCAAGCTCGATGTGGCGCCGTTCGAACTCCATGAACTCGTGCGGTCGGTGCACGACTCGTTTCGGGTGCTGGCGACATCGCGCGACCTCCTGTTCACTCTGGACATCGCGCCCGCTGTGCCACGGATCGTCGAAGGCGACGCGCATCGGGTGCGGCAGATCCTGGCCAACTTCGTCAACAATGCGCTGAAGTTCACGGCGGTCGGCGAGGTGCGGGTCGCGCTGACCTCGGAGAAAGCCGGCCGGGTCCGCTTCGAGGTGCACGACACGGGCCCGGGCTTCGACGACGCGACACGGGAGCGGCTTTTCCAGCCGTTCAGCCAGGCCGACGACTCGACGACGCGACGCTACGGCGGCACGGGGCTCGGCCTGTCCATCTGCCGGGAACTCGCGGAGCTGATGGGCGGACGCGTGGGCGCCGTCGGCCACCCGGGAGCGGGCAGCGAGTTCTGGCTCGAGTTGCCGCTCGCGTCCTCGGCGGCCGTGCCGGTGGCGTCCGATTTCGGGCAATTGGACGAGCATGCGTTGGACGGCGTCCTGGTGTTGGTGGTTGAGGACAACCCGGTCAACCTGCTGATCTGCACCGCGCTGCTCGAGCGGCGCGGCGCGCAGGTCAGGCAGGCCGGTGACGGGCTGGCGGCCATCGAAGTGGCGGAGACGGCGGCGGCCCGCGGAGAGCCACTCGACGTGGTGCTGATGGACCTGCAGATGCCGGTGCTCGGCGGTCTGGAGGCGACGCGCCGGCTGCGTGCGCGCTGGACGGCGGCGGATCTCACCGTGATCGGGCTGTCGGCAGCAGCGTTCACGTCGGAACGCGCCGAGGCACTGGCCGCGGGCATGGACGACTTTGTCGCCAAGCCGATCGAACCCCGCCGGCTCGAGCGGGCGATCGTGCGTGCGCTGCGGCGGCGTCGGCATGGCGGGGCTTGAGCAGCCGAACGACGCGGCGTACGAACATCGACAGTGAAAGGACAAGACCCATGCCGTCACCGATGCTTCAGGTGACCCGCCTGGCCGGCGCCATCGGCGCCGAGGTCTGCGGGCTGGACCTGCGCGAACCGCTCGACGGCGAGCAGGCTGCGCAGCTGCGCGCCCTCTGGCTCGAGCACGGTGTCGTCTTCCTGCGCGGGCAGGCCTTGGACAGCGACCAGTTCCTCGCCTTCGCGCGGACCATCGGCACGCCCGTGGAGTATCCGTTCGTGCGCGGCATCGAGGGCTATCCGCACATCATCGAGGTCAAGAAGCTCGCGCATGAGCGGGTCAACTTCGGCGGTGTCTGGCACACCGACACGGCCTACCTCGAGCGGCCGCCGATGGCCACGATGCTGCTGGCGCGCGAAGTCCCGCCGCAGGGCGGCGACACGCTGTTCGCCAGCCAGACGGCCGCCTTCGAGGCCTTGTCGGACGGCCTGCGCAAGCTGCTCAGCGGCCTGCGTTGCGTGAACAGCTCGGCCAAGGCCGACACCTCGCGCACGCGCGAGGACCGCATCGCCGAGGGCGGCCAGGCGCCGCGGGAGCACTTCGAGGCCGAGCACCCGGCCGTGCGCATCCATCCGGAAACCGGGCGCCCGGCGTTGTATATGAACGCCGGCCACACGGTGCGTTTCGCGGGCATGACCGAAGCCGAGAGCGCGCCGCTGCTGCAGTTCCTCTTCGAGCACCAGCACAAGGAAGAATTCACCTGCCGCTTCCGATGGGAGCCCGGTTCGCTGGCGCTGTGGGACAACCGCAGCACGCAGCACTACCCGATCAACGACTACCACGGCTACCGCCGCGTGATGCACCGCATCACGCTCGAGGGCGACGTGCCGCGGGGCGGCTGATCGCGGGCGACACACGGGTCTACGCATGCAAGCGTGCCGGGCCACGACCAGCGTTCAGCCCAGCGCCACGCGTTGCACGCGCGCCAGCGCGTCCAGCACCGCCGGCCGCGCACGGTGCTGCGGGTCGTGACCGACGCCCGGCAGCGCCGTCACTTCGAGCGGCATCGTGCCGTGCTCGACCAGCACGCGGGCGCTGGGCCGCCAGCCGTAGTCGTCGGCCTGCCCGAACAGTGCGGCCACAGGGCAGCGCACCTGCGCCACCTGCGGCGCCATCGTCCAGTGCACCGCTTCCTCGTCGGCCCACGCGCCGTGCCAGCCGCGGAACATCGACTCCGTCTTGTCGCCGTGGTGGCGGGCGAGCTTCTCGCGCAGGCCGCCACGCTCGAAGGCCTCGCGGGCATCATCCATCGCACGCACCATCTGCAGGTCGAGCGCGATCGTCGGCGAGCAGGCGCACACGCCGAGCACCGCCTGCGGGTGGGCGGCCGCGGCGAGCACCGCCATCGCGCCGCCGTCGCTGTGGCCGAACAGCAGCGCCTGGTGGATGCCGAAGTGCCGCAGCAGGTCGCCGAACACCGGGCCCGACTCCGCGTGGCGGTACGAGCGGTCACGGCTCGGGCCGTGCGGCTCCGAGCCGCCGTAGCCCCAGCGGTCGTAGGAGAGCACGGCCAGGCCGGTGCGCTGGGCGATCTGCTCGGGCAGGTCCTTCCAGGTGCTGGTGCAGTCGAGCCCGCCGTGCAGCATCACCACCACCGGCGCGCCGGCGTCGATGCGGCCCCAGCTGCGCGCGGCAAGCGTGCGGTCGCCGCCGGTGAATTGGTGATCCTGCATGGGTGATGACACCCCGGCTCAATAAGACTTCGGCAGCCCGAGCACGTGCTCGCCGATGTAGTTCATCAGCATCTCGTTGTTGATCGGGGCGATCTCGAGCAGGCGGATCATCGGCCACAGCGTCACCACGTCGTAGTCGCGGTCGAAGCCGTAGCCGCCGTGCGTCTGCAGCGTGGCATCGATCGCGGCCACCGCCGCGCGCGAGGCCAGCAGCTTGGCCATGTTGGCGTGCGCGCCGGCGTCCTCGCCGTTGTCGAAGCGGTCGGCGGCGTCGTAGGTCATCAGCCGCGCCGCCTCGATCTCGGCCTTGGCCAGCGCCAGGCGATGCTGCAGCGCCTGGTAGCTGCCGATCGGGCGGCCGAAGGGCTTGCGGTCGTTCGCGTAGGCCACGGCTTTCGACAGCGCGTAGTCGCCCAGGCCGAGCGCCGCGCCCGCGGCGAGCAGGCGCTCGGAATTGAGGCCCTCGAACATCAGCTTGGCGCCCTTGCCGGGCTCGCCGATCACCGCGTCGGCGGGCAGCTGCACGTTGTCGAAGAACACCATGTACTGGCGCTCGGCCGTCTCGACCTGGATGTTGAGCTGCTGCAGCTTGACACCCGGCGCCTTGACGTCGAGCACGAACAGCGACATGCCCTCGGTGCGGTGCTTCACCTCGCCGGCCTTGGTGGTGCGCGCGACGACGAGCATCGTGTCGGCATCGCGTGCCCCGGAGATGAAGACCTTCTGGCCGTTCAGCGTCCAGCCGCCGTCGGCGTTGCGCGTGGCCAGGGTCGTCATCGCGAAGCTGTTGGTGCCGGCGTTGGGCTCGGTGATCGCGAAGCACAGCTTCTTCTCGCCGGTGCAGGTGGGCGTGACGTAGCGGGCGATCTGCTCCTTGGTGCCGTTGCGCACGATGGGCACCCGGCCGAGCCCCGTGACGACGAGGAACAGCGTGGGCACGCCGGCCAGCGCGAGCGCCTCGTTGAGCGCGGTGATCTCGAGCACGCCACCGCCAGAGCCGCCGTACTCCTCGGGGATCGACAGGCCGAGCAGGCCGAACTTGCCGAGCGCCTGCCACAGCTCGTCGGGGAAGCGATCCTCCTTGATGCACTGCAGGATGTAACTGCGCGGGTACTGCTTGGTGACGCCGCGCGCCGCTTCCTGGATGTCGCGCACGCGGCTCTGGATGATCGACGAGGCGGTGGTACGGCCGGCCGGCGCGGCGAGGGTGTTCATGGTCGTGTCCTTTCGTGAGGGGTTCGCGGAAGCCCGGTCTCGGGTCAGAGCGCGAGATCGGCGGGAATCGTGACCGGATGGTCGAGCAGCATCTGCGCATAGGCCTTGCCTTGCGGATCCATGCGTACCGAGGCGATGCCGCCGCCGCCGAGCGCTTCCTGCAGCGTGAAGTTCAGCGCGTGGGTGCCCGGCAGGTCGTAGCGGCGCACCGCGCCGTGCACCAGGTGCGCGAACCAGCGTGCCACCGCGTCCTCGGTGATCGCGGCGCGGATGTAGGGCAGGAACTCGGGGCGCCGCGCGATCAGGCCGATGTTGGCCGCATCGCCCTTGTCGCCGCTGCGGCCCCAGGCCAGCTGGACCAGCGGCACGCTGCGCATGCCACGCGCGAAGGCCTCCGCCGCCGGCAGCGGGCCGCCGACCGCCGGCAGCGCCGCATCGTCGAAGGGCACGCCGCCCAGCGGCGGCGCCGCCACCTTCTGCGTGCCCATGTCGAGCGTCACCGACAGCTGCGCCTTCGGCACCAGGCAGGAGAACAGGCGCACCACCGGCTGCACCTTCGGCCGCCCGCCGGTGAAGCCGGTGATCGCCGGCGCCGACATCAGCGCCATCGGCGCCACCTCGCGCGAGAACAGTTCCAGCGCGTCCTTCAGCGGATGGCGCACGCCGACCTTGAGGATGACATCGCGCGACGCGGCGCGGGCGTGCGGGCCGTAGGTGTCTTCGGCGCCGATGGCCTCGACGCTGGTCTCGGTGAAGTCGGGCCAGCCGCGGTCGCGGAAGTGGCGCCGCATGCGCGCGAGCATCGCGGCGCCGACGCGATGCGCCTTCGCGCCGGCGTCGATGCCGCCGATCATGAACAGGCTCATCGCGCGGAAGCCGTCGGCGTAGGTGACGCTGACCTTGGCCTGGTCGGTGGGCGGCAGCCCGCGTGCGCCGCGCACTTCGACGCGGTCGGCGCCGGCCTGCGTGAGCGTGACGCCGGTGAAGTCGCACACCACGTCGGGCAGGATGTAGGCGCGCGGGTCGCCGATCTCGTAGAGCATCTGCTCGCCCACCGTCGACGGGCAGACCAGGCCGCCGGTGCCCGCCGGCTTGGTCATCACGAAGCTGCCGTCGGCGCGGCACTCGGCGATCGGGAAGCCCATGTCGTCCCAGCCGGGCACGCTGGCCCAGTCGGTGTAGTTGCCGCCGGTGGCCTGGGTGCCGCATTCGATGAGATGGCCGGCCAGGCTGCCCTGGGCGAGCTTGTCAAGATCGTCGGCGGTCCAGCCGAACTCGGCGATCAGCGGCGCCAGCGTGACCGCGCTGTCGACGCAGCGGCCGGTGACGACGATGTCGGCCCCCGCGGCCAGCGCCGCGGCGATCGGGAACGCGCCGAGGTAGGCGTTGGCGCTCATCACCTTGGCCGGGAAGGGCGCGCCGGAGAACATCTCCTTCACGCCCGCCGCGCGCAGCGCCTCCACCTGCGGCATCAGGTCGTCGCCGAGCACGGCGGCGATCTTCAGATCGACGCCCTCGGCCTCGGCGGCGGCCAGCAGCGCCGCGCGGCAGGCCGAGGGGTTGACGCCGCCGGCGTTGGCCACGACGCGGATGCCGCGCGCCTTCAGCTCCTTCATCAGCGGCTTGACGGTGGACACGAAGTCGGGCGCGTAGCCCTGCGCCGGGTCCTTGGCCTTGGCGCGGATCAGCAGCGACATCGTGATCTCGGCCAGGTAGTCGAAGACCAGCACGTCGATGTCGCCGCGCTGCACAAGCTGCGCGGCGGAAAACTCGGTGTCGCCCCAGAAGCCGGAGGCGCAGCCGATGCGGAGGATGTTCTTGCCCATCGGAAAGTCCTTTCTCAGGTGTTGCGGCGCGGCCAGAACACGCGCCAGATGCCCTTGGCCGTGGCGCACACGCGGCCCTGGTCGTCGAGCAGCTGGCCTTCGGCGAAGGCGACATTGCGGCCCGCGTTCACGACCTGGCCGTGCGCCGCGAAGCGCGCGCCGGTGGCGGCGCGGACGTAGGTGATGTCGAGGTTGATCGTCGACTGGGCGTAGGCGAGCGGGTCGATCTCGCGCATCTCGGGGCGGGCCAGGCTGGCGCTGGTGATGGAGCTGCCGAGCGCGCCGTCGAACATGTAGGCGATCACGCCGCCGTTGAGCACCGCGTCGGAACCGCCGCCGCCGCGCTGCGTGGCGCTGGGCGAGCGCAGGTGGATGATGGCCCGCCCAACGCCCGCGAGCTCGAGTTCGAGGCCCTGTGCGCTGAGGAAGCTGCCGCCGCCCCAACGCTCCCAGAAGGCATCGACGACGTGGGCGGGCAGGGGTGGCAAGTTCAAGGCGGCGTCTCCTCGGGAATGCGGATCGGTGGTGCGGATGTTCAGGGTGCCAGCCCGAGCGCGCGGATGCGTTCGATGTGGGCCAGCAGCGAGCGCTTGGCCACGGGCCACAGCGGCCTGGGTGTGTCGGCGTAGGCCAGCGGCACCCAGTCGTCGGCATCGCCGTCGGGCCGCTCGCGCATCGCCGCGACGACCTTGGCCTCGCGCGCGAGGCGGTGCGCCTTCAGTTGCGCGAGCGCGCGCCGCGCCGCGCCGATCACGTGGCCGTGCGCCGGCAGGATGAAGCGCACGTCGAAGCGCTCGCACTCGCGGTCGAGGCGGTCCAGCGAGTCGATGTATGCGGCCATGTTGCCGTCGGGCGGGTCGATCACGGTCGTGCTGCCGTTGAGTACGTGGTCGCCCGACAGCAGCAGCCCGTCCTCCTCGACGACGAGGCAGACATGGTTGGCGGCGTGGCCGGGTGTGTGCACCGTGCGCAGCGTCAGCGGATGCTCGGCATCGGCCAGCGTGATGCGCTCGCCGTCGGCCAGCGCGCGGTCGGGCGTGAACTGCGAATGCGCGCGCGCCGTCGGCGCCGAGGGCAGGCCGAGGATCGGCGGGCGCCGGCCCGTCGCGGCTTCGCAGGCGGCAGCCAGCGGAGCGGCGGCCGGCGAGTGGTCGGGGTGCGAATGGGTGCAGACGATGGTGCGCACGTCGCCGCCGGTGGCCGCGACGATGCTCGCCACGTGCGTGTCGTCGGGCGGGCCGGGGTCGACGACGATGAAGCCCGCGGCGGCGCTGCCCAGCAAATAGGTGTTGGTGCCCGGCCCGGTCATCACGCCGGGGTTCGGCGCCGTCAGCCGCCACAGGTGGCGCAGCAGCTGCACCGGCTGCTCGCTCTGCCAGTCCAGCGCATGCAGCAGGTGGCCGTCGGGGCAGACGAGTTCGAGTTCGCCGAACGGCAGATCGCTCTCCATGTAGCGCTGCGGCTTGCCGCCGACGAGGCCGCCGCGCGGGCACGACTCCCAGTGCGGCCGGTTGCCGGCGCAGGCGGCGAGCGCAGCATCGACGCTGTCGAACCCCGACAGCCAGCGCAGCGTGCGCAGTGTCGGGAAGATCATCGGCAACGTGCCCGCCTCAAAGCGCGCCAGCGCATCGGCGGCGCGCAGCCACACGGGCTCGAACTGCTCGGCATCGTCGGCCACCGGCGTCTGGCCCTCGGGCATGCGGCCGATGAGGAACAGCGTGTCGAAGCGGCGCGGCTGCACGTCGCGGTCGGTGGTCCAGCGCACCGCCACGCGCAGCGCGTCGGCGGCGAGCACGAGGCCTTGCCCGCGCAGTTGCGCGGCCAGCGGCTGGCGGCGGTCAAGCTTGGCCAGCTGCGCTGCCGTCACCGCGCGGCCGCCGGCGTCGCGCGCGTGCAGCACGCCCAGCTCCTCGAAGCTCTCGCGCAGCGCGGCCACCGCCGCGGCCAGGTGCGGCAGCGTGGCCGCGGCGGGTGCGACGAGGTCGTGCGCCTGCGCGTCGGCATCGTCGATGCGGCCGCCCGGGAACACGAACACGCCGGGCAGGAAGCTCGCGTTCGGCGACCGCCGTGTCATCAGCACCTCGGGCGCGCCGTCGGTGTCGCGCAGCCACAGCAGCGTCGCCGCCGGCCGCGGCGCAACGGGCGTGCGCGCCGGGTGCAACTGGAGCGCGGGCCGCACCATGCTCAGGCGCTCGCGCTGTTCGAGCGCAGCAGTTCGTCGAGCGTGCGCTCCAGGTGGCGCTGCGAATTGCACTCGCGCGCGATGTGGCAGTAGGGCGCGTAGTGCTTCATCTCCGAGTCGCCCAGGCCCCAGAACGAGCGCGGCTCGGGGTTGAGCCAGATCACGCGGCGCGCCCGGCCATACAGCGTCTTCATCACCTCGGTGCGCGCTTCGCCGCGGTTGTTGCGCGCATCGCCGAGCACGAGCACGGAGGTGCGGTGGTCGATGCGGTGCATCAGCTGCTCGTCGAGGTCGAGCAGCATCTGGCCGTAGTCGGTGCCCGAGCCGCCCACCGCGTTCAGCACCTTGTCCACCGCCTGTTCGACCGGCAGCGCCTCGAAGGTGGCGCCCACCTCGACCAGGTGGTTGGTGAAGGCGAACGACTGCACGTCGGACAGCAGCTCGTCCAGGCTGTACAGGAACAGCAGCAGGAAGCGCGCGTACTGGCGCACCGAGCCGCTCACGTCGCAGATCGCCACCACCTTGGGCCGCTCGACGCGCGTGCTGCGCCAGTAGGTCTCGAACATCACGCCGCCGTAGGCCGCATTGGCGCGCTGGGTGCGGCGGAAATCGAGCTGGCCGCGCTGCTCGCGCCGCTTGCGCCTGGCGTGGCGTTCGGCCAGCCGGCGCGCCATCTTGCGCACGATCTCGTGCATGCGGGCGAAGTCGCGCCGGTCGATGCTGGACAGCTTCTGCGACTGCAGGAACTCGTCGTGCAGTTCGCGCGTGGGCGCCGTGCCGTACATCGCGAGCTTGCGTTCGACGAAGTTGCGCACCTCGTTGAACAGGCGCTTGCGCGCCAGTTCGAGGTCGGCCAGGCGCTGCGGTGCGAGCGTCTGGCGGCGCGCATCGGAGATCTCGCGGTCGAGCAGTTCCAGGCCCATCGCCTGCTGGATCTTCTGCGTGTAGTGGCCCTTCTGGGTGAAGAACCAGATGTCGGTCAGGCCCACGTCGCGCGCCGCCTGCTGCATGCGGCGCGAGAGGGCGGCGGAGTCGCCGGCCATCAGCAGCTGCGACAAGGCCTGCCCGGCGCTGCCCTGGCAGCCCCCCGGGCCGCCGCTGCCCTGGCCGCTGCCCTCGGGCGGCGGGTTCTGCGGCTGCGCGGGTGCACCTGGTTTGCCCTGCGCGACCGCGCCCGTGCCGAACGAGTCGAAGCGGAAGAAGCGGTCGAAGGTGTCGTCGAAGATCGCCCGGTCGGGCAGGTTCTTGGCCAGCGTCGCGCCGAGCGCGGACTTCAGCAGCTCGCGCTCGCGCCAGCCGACGAGTTCGGTCGCGCGCGCGGCGTCGATCTGCGCGTTCAGGCTGACGTCGAGGTCGCTGCCGCGCAGCGCCTTGAAGAAGTCCTCAAGCGTGGCTTGCATGGGGCAGCTCCGCGTTCTTGCGCGCCTTGTCGAGCAGCGCCGGCAACTGCTCGGTGGCGGTGGTGATGTCCAGCTCGAACTTGAGGAACACGTTGAGCGTGTCGCGCACCATGTCCAGGCTCAGGTGCTCGGAGTTGAGCAGCAGCAGCGTCTTGGCCCAGTCGATGGTCTCGCTGACCGAAGGCTGCTTCTTCAGGTCCAACTCGCGCACCGCCTGCACGAAGGCCACCAGTTCCCTGTTCAGCTTCTCGCTCAGCCCGGGCACGCGCCGCTCGAGGATGCGCCGCTCGACCGCCGCATCGGGGAACGGGA
>WBZX01002932.1_pt1 | contig 11200 bp, 14 predicted proteins | sample 5204211 | NCBI WGS metagenome assembly WBZX01 (sample SAMN12344362, study PRJNA552823) | activated sludge metagenome | biome: Activated sludge suspended growth; feature: Nitrification reactor; material: Wastewater; isolation source: activated sludge from nitrification reactor of wastewater...
GCCGGTGCGAGTTCGTGGAGGACGGAGAGCAAGGCTACCGAATCCGGCCCGCCGGACACGGCCACCAGAATTGACTGGCCCGATTGGAGTAATGCGCGCAGGCGAAGGGCCCTGGCAACCTGGTTACGAAGCGGGTGCGGCGGCGTTGTGGAAGAACCTGCCATCGCTCATGACTGGGAATGGAGGGGGGAGACCGTATCTACTGCCGTCTCGCGCAACTGTGTGCGGGCGGCATCCACATCCAACTCGATCTGTCTGGTCAACGCCTCTGCAGACGCGAACACGCGGTCTTCTCGAACAAATCCCAGCAGCTCCACACGAATTGTCTCTCCATAGAGCTCCAGTCGCTCATCCAGGATCGAGACCTCGAGTAACCGTTCTCCGGCCCCAAACGTGGGCCTGGTGCCGATGTAGACGACCGAGTCTAAGGCACGCCTATTCCAGAGCACTCTCGCGGCATAGACCCCGTCGGGAGGAATGACTCGGCCTTCAGGGAGGCGAAGATTGGCCGTGGGCCATCCCAGCTCCGTCCCGCGGTGAGCGCCGGGAATCACCTGCCCTTCAATGCCATAGGGTCTCCCGAGGAAGCGAATGGCTTTCTGCAGGTCACCCGCTTGAATCATCTGGCGGATCCGCGTTGAGCTCACCACCTCGCCGTCAATCATGACCGGTGGCGTCGGATGCACGCGAAACCCGAGCTGTGCGCCGAGTTCAAGCAGATCCGCAATTCGACCGGCCCGCCCCTTCCCGAACGCAAAGTGCTCTCCGACAAACAACTCTCGCGTGCCGATTCCATCACACAGCACTTGCTTCGCGAACTGCGCAGGGCTCAATGAGGCAAACGCGGTCGTAAATTCCAGAAACACCACTTCATCGATGCCTGCAGCCTCGAACCGAGCCAGCTTTTCCTCCGGCGTCGTCAGAAACATCAGATTGACCTGAGGAGCCAGAATCTTGACCGGATGCGGATCAAACGTGAGCACTAGCGCTGTGCCCGCCTCGCGCCGAGCCGTTGAGACCACCCGATCCAAGAGGGCCCGGTGGCCGTGATGATGACCATCAAAATTGCCGATGGTCACGACAGAATAAGGCCTGGCGATAGACGGGGTAAGACCGCGCGAAACTTTCATGCGTGCCGTGACTGAAGCAAGGCGGCCGCTTCTTTGGCAAAATAAGTCAGGATGATCTCGGCCCCCGCCCGCTTGATCGACAACAATGACTCCATCATGGCTCGACGCTCATCCAGCCATCCCGCCTGTGCAGCAGCTTTGATCATGCTGTATTCGCCGCTTACCTGATAAGCGGCAATGGGCAGGAGCGTCCGCTCACGCGCCGCGCTGATGATATCCAGATAGGGCATCGCCGGCTTGACCATGATGATATCCGCGCCCTCTTCGACATCCAGATCGATTTCCCGTAACGCCTCTCGCTTGTTGGCCGGATCCATTTGATATGACTGCCGGTCGCCGAACTGCGGGCTGGAGTTGGCGGCATCGCGAAAGGGCGCATAAAAGCAGGACGCGAATTTCGCCGCATAGGCCATAATCGGAATGTCCACGAATCCAGCCCGATCCAGTTCGTCGCGAATGGCGGCCACCCGTCCATCCATCATGTCTGACGGGGCGACCATATCGGCACCCGCCTCAGCATGGGTCTTCGCCATGGCCCTCAGACAATCCAACGTCTCGTCGTTGACGATTTTTCCGTTTCTGACGATGCCGCAATGTCCGTGGCTCGTGTACTCGTCGATGCAGACATCGGTAATCACCACCAACTCAGGAACCTGGTCCTTCAGGGCGCGAATGGCGCGCTGCACGATTCCATTCGGGTCGAAGCCCGAGCTTCCTCGCTCGTCTTTTCGATCCGGTATGCCGAAGAGGATCACCGCAGGAATCCCCAACGACTTGACCTCCAACGCCTCTTTAATCAGGAGATCAATGGACACACGGAACTGTCCCGGCATGGAGCTGATCGGTTCCCGCCGTCCCTGCCCTTCGGTGACAAACACCGGATAGATGAAGTCACCCGGACTCAGGGTCGTCTCTCGAACCATACGCCGAAGCGGCTCGGTTTCCCGCATGCGACGCATGCGCTGCATCGGAAAGGCCATGCGCTTATTTCCTCGGTAAGTTAGTCAGGAAGACCACCAGATCACGCACCGAAATCATTCCGACCAGCTGCCCGTCCTTCGTCACCCCGAGATGGCGAAGATGCGTTTGAGCCATCAAGTCGTTCGCATCCAACAACGTCTTATGCTCTTCGATTGTCACGAGCGGCGCCGACATGATTTGTTCCACGGTCGTCTTCGTCATATCGGCCCCGGTCGCCACGACTCTCCGGACCATATCCGTGTCCGTAATGATGCCGATGACATCCTTGCCGTTGGTGACGAACAAGCTGCCGATGTTGCGATCCCGCATGACGCGGCCCGCCGTGCGCACATCCACATCGCGCTCCACTGTGATGAACTTATCCTTCGGAACCATGAACGACTTGACTGGAACCATGCGGCATCCTCCCTGTTAAGTGACGAACATCTTGCCGATCAACTGTCCACGATCATCGATTCGCCGAGGCGGGTCGGCGATCAGACTGACTGTCCACATGCCGGACGATAGCGTCCGCCAATGCAGGAATAGTGTTCTCCGCCGCCATGACATGCACCGTCAGGCCGGCTTCCCGAGCGGTGGCCGCCGTAATGGGACCGATGCAGGCGATCGTCGTCTCCCCGATCCGTCGCAACAATTCATCCTTCGAGGGAAACAAGCCGACAAAGTTTCGTACCGTCGACGAGCTGGTAAACGAAATCACATCAATCTCACCGGCTGCGAGCTGACCAAGCAGGCGATCCAGCGCGACGCTCGGAAGAATGGTGCGATAGACCGGCACCACATCGACCTCCGCCCCTTGTGCAAGCAACTGCTCCGGCAGCAGCTCTCTGGCCACCAGCGCACGGGGTATCAGCACCTTGGCTCCGCGAAGCTGTCGCCCGGCCAAGGCATCAAGAATACCTTCCGCCTGAAACTGCTCCGGAATCACATCGGCACGCAAGCCGTACGCGGCCAGCGCCTCTGCGGTGCGTGGCCCGATGCAGCATATGGTGAGACCGGCTAATGCGCGGACATCACGCTGCGTGCCGAGCAGGCGCGTCATGAATGGCCCTACGCCGTTCACGCTGGTGAAGATTAACCAGTTGTACGTAGATAATCGCGCAAGAGCCGCATCCAGAGGAGCCTGGTCTTCAGGGGCCGCAATTTCAATGGTCGGACATTCCACCGCCTCCCCGCCCTGAGCCTCGATCAGATCGGAAAATTCGGCGGCTTGGGGCTTTGGTCGCGTGACAAGAATCCGTTTTCCAAACAACGGACGCTGCTCAAACCAGTTGAGCTGCGCTCGCAGACGCACCACCTCTCCGACCACGATGACGGTCGGCGGTTCCATATGGGCAACCGCCGCCTTCTCCACGATATCGTCCAGCGTGCCTACAACCGTCCGCTGCGACACGCGCGTCCCCCAGCGAATGACGGCTACAGGCGTGGTGCCTGCCTTCCCTTCAGCCCGCAAACACTGCACAATCTTCGGCAAGTTGGTCATGCCCATGAGAAAGACCAGGGTGCCGTGCACCGTCGCCAAGCGAGTCCATTCGATGCTGCTGCGTTGCTTCGTAGGGTCCTCATGGCCGGTGATGAAGGTCACCGTCGAGGCAAGCGTCCGATGCGTGACAGGAATCCCGGCATAAGCCGGAGCCGCCACGGCCGCTGTGACACCGGGCACGACTTCGTACTCCAATCCAGCCGCTGCGACGGCTTCCGCCTCTTCCCCGCCCCGGCCGAATACAAACGGATCGCCGCCCTTCAGCCGAACTACACATTTTCCGGCACGGGCTTGATCGACCAAGAGGCGATTGATCTCCGATTGGTCGCGATAGTGGCCACGTCCGCGTCGCCCGACGTAGAGTCGCTCTGCCGTTGAGGGCACGTGCTGCAACAGCGCTTCGTTCGCAAGGTAATCGTAAAGGACGACATCGGCCTGCTGCAGGCACTCCTTACCGCGCAACGTCAGCAGCTTCGGATCACCGGGACCGGCGCCGACCAAATAGACAGTTCCTTTGCGGGTCGTCATGACCATTACGTTCGCCCGTAGATCTCCTTGAGAATCACGTCTCCACCAGCCGATAAGAGCCGTTCCGCAAGCGTGGTTCCAAGTTGGTGCGCCTCGTGAGCCCGACCTTGGATGTGCTGCCGAATCACCCGCTTTCCATCCACACTTGCCACGAGACCATCCAACCGCAGGGTCTCGCCGTCCAATAGGGCATGCGCGGCGATAGGAACCTGACAGCCTCCTTCCAACCGGTGCAGCAAGGCCCGTTCGGCGGTCACGGTCGTGCGGGTGGGACGATGTTCGAAACGAGCCAACAGATCGCGGACGAAGCTGTCATCCCTTCGCGCCTCGATGCCCAACGCCCCTTGCGCAATGGCGGGCAGGCTCAGTGCTACTGGAAGATACTCCGTAATCTCCGTATCCCACCCCAAGCGCCGCAAACCGGCAGCGGCCAACACGATGGCATCAAACTGTCCCTCACGCAATTTTCTGAGACGCGTGTCCAAATTGCCGCGCAGCATCTCGATCACAAAATCGGGCCGATGATGCAGCAACTGGGCTTGGCGCCGCAGACTACTGGTGCCGATGCGGGCACCAGGCTTCAGCTGATCCAGCCGGCACCCATCACGGGTGATCAGTGCATCACGCGCATCTTCACGGGGAGGCACGCAGAGAATGTCCAGGCCGTCGGGTAATGCCGTCGGCACATCCTTCATGCTATGGACGGCGAGGTCGATCTCCCCGCTCAGGAGCGCATCTTCGATTTCCTTGACGAACAGTCCCTTACCGCCGATTTTTGCCAGCGGCACATCGAGGATTTTGTCGCCTGAGGTTTGGATGCGCTTCAGAGAGATGGTGACACCGGGATCCAGTTCCTGGAGACGCGCCTGAACCCACTCGCTTTGATGCACAGCTAACTTGCTGCCTCGTGTCCCGAGAATAAGCGCGCGACTCATCGGAACTCACAATCGGATCGGCTGGTCATGAAGGTCGGAGGGGCTGTAACGAATAATGTGCTCATAAGGGAATCACGGCGTTGCGGCTCAACTCACTCGCCGGCTCTGCTCCTTCGTTGTATGCTGTACCAATGAGGCCTCGGACACCTCGGAAAATTCATTGACGCCATTGCCGGCACTGCTTTTCTCCGCTCCATCCTGCACCTCGGTCTGCGCCGGCGGGTACACAGCAGGTGTATCCTCTAAGCTAAAAAACCGGCGGGCGGCGTCGACATAGGCTGCGCCGCTCGAAGACGTGGCCTCGGCTTTCAAGGTCACCATCGTGCCATGCACCATTTTATTCACAATGGCCGACGCCAAGGCTTCTACGGCGGATCGATCCTCCGGAGACAAATGCGCCAACCGGGCAAGCACCTTATCGACCTCGCGGCGTTTGATTTCTTCGGTGCGGCCACGCAGGGCAACAATCGTCGGCGTCACTTCTAACGATTGCAGCCACTGTCCGAGTACGGCCACTTCCTCCACAACCATTTGCTCGGCCTTCGCCGCTTCGCGCAACCGGTCTTCCCGGTTTTGCTCGACCCGCATGTGCAGATCGTCGATGTCGAAGAGAAACGCATCGTCGATCGGCCTCACCGCAGGGTCAATGTTGCGCGGCACGGAGATATCGATCAAAAACATCGGACGACTCATGCGTTGTCGCATCGCCCGCTGCACATCATCGGCCGTGACCAAATAATGTGCCGCTCCGGTCGACACGAGCACGATATCCGCCCCGGCCAGCTCCGTTTTGTAGTCCTCAAACGGAACGGCGGTGCCGTTAAACTTCTGGGCCAACTCCAAGCCATGTTGGAAGTTCCGGGTGGTGATCCTAACTTGCTGAACCCCATTGGCAATCAGATGACGGGCCGCCAGTTTCGCCATCTCGCCGGCGCCGATCAACAACACTGTCTTCTCAGTGAGGTTGGAAAAAATCTTTTTGGCCAATTCGACTGCCGCGTAACTGACGGACACAGCCGTCTCCGCAATTTTGGTTTCGGTTCGCACACGCTTGGCGACCGAAATGGCTTTCTTGACGATCTTGTTCAGCAATAACCCGGAGGCCTTATGCGTCAGAGCCACTTCGAACGCATCCTTGATCTGTCCGAGAATTTGGGATTCGCCGACGATCATGGAATCGAGGCTGGATGCGACGCGGAAGAGATGGCTAATGGCACGATCGCCGGCATGCCAGTACAGATGCGGCGTCAGATGTTCCGATGACAGAGAGAGATGGGTGTCAGCCAGAAATTCCTGAACACGTCCATAGCCGCTTTCCAAGTCTTCGACGACGGCGTACACTTCGACACGATTACACGTGGACAACAGCAGGCCCTCGCGCACGCCCGGATAGGTACAGAGACGACTGAGCGCTTCCCGGAGACGACTTTCAGGAACGGCGAGCTTCTCCCGAATCTCGACAGGGGCGGTCTTATGGCTCAACCCGACAACGATGACATGCATCAGGACACCGAACCGTGACTTTTCAACACGACGCCGATCAGGGTCAGAATGACGCCGGCAAATCCGATGATGGTGAGATAGGCGGCTCGTTTTGCACGCCAGCCGATGGTCAAGCGTCCGACCAGCACAGCGAAATAGAAGCCCCAGGTCACCATGGCCCAGGTTTGCTCAGGATTCCAATTCACATAGGAACCCCGAACAATCTCCGCCGAAAATGCGCCGCTAATGATCCCGAGAGTCAGGAGGGGAAATCCCATGACTATCGATTGCTGATTCAGATGATCGAGATAGTCCAGCGCGGGCAGCTTTGCGTAGAGCACATTGAAGCGCTTTGACTTGAGAAGACCGTCCTGAATGAGATACATCACCCCCGCGACGAAAGCGACGGCGAACCCCACGGTTCCCAGCATACTGAGAGTGACATGCACCCACAGCGTTTTGAAGACCGGTTGTAGGCTCGACGCCCCATCCGAACGAAATGCTGCAGCGGTGACAAGGGACACCAGCGCCAGCGGGACGATGAAGGAGCCGAGGACATGGAGTTGCCGCCGAAATTCTACCGCAAGGAATACGAGAATGAGCATCCAGGAAAAGAATGAGAGGGCTTCATGAAAAGTCGGCAACTGAGCCTGGCTTGAATCAGCCATCCTAGCCACCAGCGCGACGGTATGCGTCGCAAAACCGGCGGCGGTAATTCCCAGCGAGACCTTTGAAAGGGTTTCGGCACGGCGAAGCAAATAGGCCAGGTAACACACCGTACTCACGAAATACAGCCCCATCGTGAGCATGAAGAAAACCGACGACATACGGCCCCTATCCTCGCAACATTTCAGCGCAAAGCTACTTTTTTCAGGAACTGGAAATTATATCGATGCGACGAGAACGGAGTCAAGAAAAGCGCGCTCAATCCGGCACCGGACCAGGAAGGTTGTTCATCGTGGGGGTCCCGATCGGGCATCCCGATGACATCACGGTTCGAGCCTTGTCGACACTTCGACAGGTTGATCTAATCGCAGCAAAAAATCCTCAGGCCACTCAAGCGCTGCTTTCGCATCATGGCATTCAGGCCGCCGTCACGACCTATGATCGCGAGAATGCCGCTGAGAAAACCCCAGTCCTGTTAGAGCGCCTTCACCAAGGCCTCCAGATTGCTTTAGTGTCGGACTGCGGAATGCCCGCGATCTATGATCCCGGCCGAGTGTTGATCTCCGCGGTAGCCAAGGCACATCTCCCTATTGAGATGATTCCAGGGGCGTCTGCCGCTGTTGCGGCAGTTGCGCTGTGTGGCATGGATGGAAACGCATTTGTCTTCGAGGGACGTTGGGCCGGTGGGCTACGCAACATAACGCATCGCCTTCAAGCGCTCCGCTCCGAGCCGCGAATCATGATCTTTCTCCCTCCGGCGCAAACGCTATCCCCCCTCCTCTCTCGTATCTTGGCCATATTCGGAAATCGACGAGTGGTCGTGGCGCGGGATCTTACGAAAGCCACGCAGAAAGTCGTGAGAGGACGAGTTCGCACTGTCCTTGCAAAACATGCCCTTCACGACGCCGGGTCGCAGATCACGTTAATTGTGGAGGGCCTGAAAAGACGAGGGAAGACTGGAGAGGGTCCGGTATGACAACTTATTCGTCGAGACGCTTTCGTATTACGACACGAAAAGACTCCTCGACACGCTCCTGCGAGACGACATCATGCCCATCATCGCTGACACTGCGAGGTACGTTTCGAATAGGGTCACCATCATCCAGGTGAACGAGGAGCAATTGCCCGGGAGCCATACTTTCCAGCTTGAGCTTCGTCTTGACGAAATTGTAGGGACAAATGACCCCGCGAAGATCCAATTCTTCGTCGGGCGTGTGAACCTTTGTTGATGAATCGGACATCATTCCCGCTTTCAATAGAAGTGATGCAGTGATGGTATCAAGGGTTCCCCACCGTTGCAACGGTGACTTGGAAAAAGACATGACAGAAAAGCAAAGCGGGGTGCCTCTTGCGAGGCACCCCGCTCAACAATAGGCCACCAGGTAGCCTTAATGCTTAGTTTGTCCAGCCCTTCTGCAGATTGGGCTTGGCACCATCAGTCCCGTAGTCAGACTTGTTTTGAACTTTGGTTTCAGGAGTGACAGTCTGATAACCCCATCCCGGCTGCGGTTCACAATTCCAGCACGGTGCGGTTCCAGTGAACTCACCCACAGTCGTGGTCACCACGCCGCTCGTGACCGTTCCAGGGAACACGCCACCGACCGGACCACCGGTGTTCGTGCCGGAGTTGGTCTCAATGCCGCGCTCCGTGGAGGGAGCCGGACGCTGACCAAGACCACCAAATCCTGCCAACTTCTCGTTGCCACGCATCAAATACACTTCACGAACAATTTTACGACCAGTTCCGTAGACTCCGATGTCAGCGCGCTGGTTGGGGGCTTCCACAACCTGCAAGGAAATGTCGTCGCCGGCATTCAGCACTCGGATTTGGTCCATATTGGTCTGACCATCAAGGTAGGCCGTGAGGGAGCTCATAGCACCCTGACCAGCGCGACCTTCATCATGAGAGCTTCCGCCCGTCTCCAGGTGAAGCTTTCCACCAGGAATATCGATTGCCAGGACACGACCATAGATGGTCTCTGGCTGCGAGAGACGCTCCATGAATGCAGTCCGGTCAAACGCTGACGTGCGGCCGGAGTTGCCCGACACATCTCCGACTGAGTTGCCGACACCGAACCCTGATCCTGACGAGGACTGTGGCAAACGCTCTTGAGCGCCTGCAACACCAACGGAGCTGATAAAAAGCACCGCAGCTCCAAGTGCCAACACGTTACGCATGTGCTGCCTCCTTAGTGAGTTGGAATTGATAAGAGATTGATGATGGACGACAATAAACTAACTGAGTCATAAGTATTCCACAGCAAATTCGGGCGAACTATAGGCTAACCCCCACATCATGTCAAGAGGTTTTCGGGCGTGACATCCACTATATGGTGTCGTCGTCACCGACATAGCCCAATTCATTCCTCCTTCACTGAGATTCATGGCTGCACTCTTGGCATGGGAGGATAGAATCGGGAGGGGTCGTGAGCTGACCTGAGGCTGCAAGACGATTGGTGCCCAGAGGGAGGGTCGAACTCCCACTCTCTTGCGAGAACCGGATTTTGAGTCCGGCGCGTCTGCCAGTTCCGCCATCCGGGCATCTGTCTCGTCCTGCGACATTCAGCTCGCGAACCTCATCATTTGAGGGGACGCATTTTTAGCATGAACCTGAAGGCCCGTCAATCTGCAGGACTCACTCTTTTTTCTGAACGACACGGATGCTAGAATGTCGCGCTTCACGACGAAATCAGAACTCGCAGACTTTATGGAGGCAATCATGGCAGATGTGCAGTGTGTCACCTGCGGCCAGGCAGGCGAAGCAATTACCGATATGTTGTTTCTCGGAAAACTCGAAACTGAAATCAAGGCAAAGGTCTGCAAGCCCTGCTGGAAGAAGTGGGAGGGCATGCGCGTGATGGTCATCAATGAGTATCAGGTCAACCTGGGCGATGAAAGCGGTCGTGAACTCGTCAAGAAACAAATGAAGGCATTCCTGAAGCTGGGCGAGCAAACGGATACGTCAAAGCTGGATCAGAACTTCCGGCCGGCCGGCACATAGGCTCCAGGAGATCCCGCGCGTCGCCCGCCTGACGAACGCGATGCGCGGGTGTCTTCACTCTTTCTGCCAGCCTGCGCTGAAAAGATCCGAGCCTCGCTGCTCGGCCTCTCCGACCCCCCCGGGACGACACTGAATTCATTGACACTCTGATTTCGGAAGTGATAGAGTGCCCTATTCTTGAGGTTTTTGGCCGACATCGGGAAGGATACTCCCGCCGTGATTACACAAATGCGGGTCAAGGGGCTGATCTTCGACCCCTATAACAACGCCTATATAGTGGTGTTACGGGACGAAGAAAATTCGGATATGCTGCCGATCTGGGTGGGAAAGTCGGAAGCGAGCGCCATCGGCCTTGCGCTCGAAAGTGTGACCGCTCCGCGTCCCATGACCCATGATTTGATGAAGTCATTCTTAGAGACGTTCGATGCAAAAATCATCAGCGTAGTCATCACAGATCTGAATGACAACACGTATTTCGCCACGATCCATTTGATGTACGAAGATTCTGAATATACAGTCGACTCTCGCCCCAGCGATGCGATTGCTCTGGCCCTTCGAACCAGCGCACCCATCTTTGCCAGCGAGAAGGTGATCAAGAAACAGTCCTCCGAAGAGCTTGAACAGTGGCTTGAAAACTTGAAGCCCGAAGACTTCGGCAAACTGGATACCTAACCATGGATGCCGCCGCGCCACAGAATGAAGCCTCGGAGCTGGTTGCACTGTCCGTCAAGCAAGTGCTGGACGACGGGAACACCGATACCCGCATCGTCGTCCTCAAAAATGAGGATGCCAGCGTGACCTTGCCGATCTGGGTCGGCTCTGCAGAAGGCAATGCCATTCGCCTCGCCATGGAACATGTGGTAACGCCCAGGCCCATGAGCCACGACCTCATCCGGAGTTTCGCGGATCACCTCGGCGTTCGAATCGAACGGGTCGTGATTACGGACGTGAAGAGCAGTACGTATTATGCCAGCATTGCGTTTGCCTCAAAGGG
>WBZX01002934.1_pt1 | contig 11199 bp, 18 predicted proteins | sample 5204211 | NCBI WGS metagenome assembly WBZX01 (sample SAMN12344362, study PRJNA552823) | activated sludge metagenome | biome: Activated sludge suspended growth; feature: Nitrification reactor; material: Wastewater; isolation source: activated sludge from nitrification reactor of wastewater...
CGGCAAGCCCGCGGAAGAGTGTCCGGATGGACCGAGGTATAAGGCACTTGGAAATTCCTGGTGCGTGAACGAGGTGAAGAAGCTGGCCCGCAAGATCCAGCTGGTCGAGGACATCAAATCATCAGCCCGATGAGCACCACGGCCGAACCCATGTCCCTGAACAAGGCTCGCGAGCTTGCGCTGATGCTCGTGGAAAACTTGGGGCGGTATTGCGACCGCATCGAGATCGCCGGCAGCATCCGGCGCGGGAATGAATGGATCAACGACATCGAAGTGGTGTGCATTCCGAAGGTGGTGCCGGTCGAGCCGGTCACGGACTTGTTCGGGAACGTGAGCAACCCGGGCGAGAAGCAGCGCGACCCGAACTTCGTGGATGTGATCAAGTGGTTCTCCGATACCATCGTCAAGGGCCAGCCCTCCACGGGCAAGTACATCCAGTTCCTCACCCGCACCGGCGTGAAGGTGGACGTGTTCACGGCGACCCCGGATAATTGGGGCTACATCCTGGCCATTCGCACGGGCAGTGCCGAGTTCAGCAAGGGCCTCGCGCACCGGTGGAAGAAGCTGGGTTACGAAGGCGTCGATGGGATGCTGACGCGGTTCGGGAAACCCGTACCTTTGAAGGAGGAGCGTGACCTGTTCAACCTATTGCAGCTACCATGGGTGCCACCAAGCGAGAGGGCCTAGTGTTCCGTTGGGAGAAGCCTTTCGGGGCCGCTGATAGCCAGGAGAAGTGCGAGGTCGGGTCATTCATCCTTTGGGCGAGCGCGATAGGTAGCTGGAACGTGGTGCGCAAGAGTGCCACGGAGAAAGGCGCAGGAACGATCATCATCAGCGACCGGAACCAAGCACCCGGCAAGGACATCAACGAGGCCAAGCAACGCGCCCAGGCAGCGGCCATCGTTCAACTTCAACTCACGGGCGAATTCAACAACCAACACTGAAATGGGAGAGTTACAGCACAAGCAGCGCCTGCTGCGCAAGGTCAAACTGAACAACGGAGGCGGTGCCACCATCGACTGGCAGGACGTGTATTTCAACCCAGAGAGCAGCACTTACGTGCGCAGCACCGAGACACGCACCAGCGACGGCCTTGCGCACGACGACCTGAAGGCAGCGATCGCGCGTTTCGCCGAGCACTTGGTCATCGCCAGCGAGGAGGTACCGGAGCCCAAGGCGAACTACGACTTCGACCAGAGCATCAAGGGGCTGGACAAGTACGCGGTGAGCAGCGTGACGTTGCGCGGAGGTGACAGCGACCCCGATGGTTTGGAAGAACCCAAACCCATACAGGTGTTCATCTTCGGCAACAAGCGGCTGAAGCCAGGGTACAAGAAGAACTTCGGCACCTATGGCATCAAACTCGGGTCGCCGCAGGAGCCGTACAAGTTCAGCGCCTCGCTGGATCAGCACGTGCAGGCGCTGGAAGCAGAGGCATGGGAGTACCTGAAAGGCAAGCACGCACCGGTGCAGCAGACGGCGTTGAACTTGGAGCCGCACAACGAGGAGGACGGAGCCGAGGTGAAGCTGCTGGAGGCGTAAGCCATGGCGAAGAAGACCGACATCTTCTATCCGGATCGCATCGTCGGGGGCCGCTTCGTGACACGGGCGGTCCTCGACTTGATGCGGGAGTTGGATGATCAGCAGGTCGAGGTATGTATTCGGCCCAGGAAGGCTCGCACCAGCCTTCCACAGATGCGGTATTACCGGGGCGTGTGCATTCGCCTGCTCGCCATCACGATGCGCGAGTTGGGCATCAACGGGCCGCACGGAGGCCCTATCACGGACGAGCAGGTGCACCAGATGTGTGCGCAGCGCTGGCTGGTGGAGACCATCCTCATCAACCCGGACACTGGGGAGTGCATGGACATCGTGCCGAGCACGGCTACGGTGAGCACGGCGCGGATGACGGAGTACATCGAGGCGATCCGGGCGTGGGCCAAGGAGACGTTCGATCTCGACATCCCGGACCCACAGCAGGCGGGGGACATCCGGCTGGCGTGAAAATTATTTCTCCGGATGCTTGCAATTCCGGGCGGCGCTGTTACCTTTGGGGCGTGACCAACCCGATGAAGCACCATGAACAACTGCTCAGAACTGCGCGGCTGTAGGTACAAGTACCTGCTTGCCTGGATGGACCGCCGAGGCGCATGGACGGTCGAGCCGATCGACGCCGTGAAGATGCACGCGGTTAAGGAGCGCATGAAGCGCCGCCGATGCAACTTCCGGATCATGCGCGACACGCAATACCCATGCTCTACGCTCTTCGATGGCGAGTGGCTTCCGATGTATGAATCTGGCCACCGCAAACTGCTCTTCGAACACATCCACGTCCAGCCAGAAGCCGCTGTTTTGCGATGCGATGTGCCGGTGGTCATCAACGACGGTGGCCGCGCCGCTGCCGGGTACAAGGGCAGCACCGGCGACTGCGTGGTTCGCGCCATTGCCATCGCGTGCGAGAAGCCATATCAAGAGGTCTACGACCGTCTCTCGGCGCTGCGCATCCTTCACGCAGCCACCAAGCGCGACCGCGTGGCGCGAAGCCTGAAGGCAAAAGGCGCAAGTCCGCGCAATGGCAATCCACGCAAGGTCTACGATAAGCTGCTGGCCGAGTACGGGTGGAAGTTCCAAGCCACCATGTCATTCGGCACCGGCTGCAAGGTCCACCTGCGCCCGGATGAGCTTCCTAAAGGCCGCATCATCGTGCGTGTGAGCAAGCACCTCGCCGCCGTGGTGGATGGCGTTCTTCACGACACCTTCGACTGCTCGCGCGGCGGCACCCGCTGCGTTTATGGATACTATGCCGCACAGAAATGACCGCATGGCCCGATGGGTGGGCCAAGTTCCGCCAAACTTCAGGGATCCTCCGGCTGCAACCCACCCACGGGACCATTCTCCAACCTTTCACAAACCCCAAGCGTGACCATGAGTAAGACAACGATCAACATCGACCTGATGGACTTCGCCGAGTGCCTTGCACGGCTGGCGAGCCTGCGGCTGTACATGCAGAACCACGACATGCCGAGCATCGGCGTGGACCGCGCCGTGTGGCGCCTCACCGAGACCAACAGCGAGGCCGATGCCGCGTGGAAGAAGGCGCAGGCGGATGCCCTGCACCACCACACCGTCATCGTTCCTAAGCTGGCGGCCCTGCGCGAAGAGTTCGCCGGGAAGCGCATCGTCCAAGACCACATCCACGTACAGCCATGACCGCAGAGCAACTACCCATCGACCACCACCAAGCCATCGGCGTGGTGCAGCCCATCGTCAACGACCTACGCAAGGCGCACGTGACCACACTGGAGCGCATCGAGGCGCTATCCTCCAACGACGGAGCGCGCATCGGCATGCGCACGGTCTACGGCGTCAAGATCGCCGCGCTGGTGAAGGCTGTGAATGAACTGGTGCACTTCCAGATCGAGATCGACCAGCGTAGTCTCGATGTGGTGGCATCCATCCACGAGAAGCAGGCTGGCGATGCCGTGCACGACCTGCTGGTCCGTGCTGGGTTCGCTGATCGGTTCCCCTCAACAGACGAACAGCCATGAGCGTTGAAGATTACATCGCCCAGGCCGAAGCCGAGGGCCTTCACATCGAGGCCGGTTTCCGACGCTTGCTGGCTGCTGCGTACCCGATGGGGGTGGGCGAGGAGCAGTACAACGACGTGAGGAAGTTCTTCTTCGCTGGCGCCACCCACCTGTTCACCAAGATGCTCATGGTCATGGATGACGACCGCGAGCCCACCGATAACGACATGGCCTTCATGGCCCGCATACAAGCCGAGATCAACACCTTCGCCAAGACCCTGCACAATGACTGACGACAAGCCCACCTTCGATACGGTGATCACCGAAAGCCTCAGCACGCTGAACTTCGGTGCCACCATCACACCCCTTCCAGACAAGTTCGGGCAGGATTACAGAGCCTTGCACAACTGGCACCTTGAGCACTTGGCTGGGAAAGTGGCTGAATTGCCATCCATCACCGATGCTAAGACTTACGATCAGAACCAGCGCGCTCGGACGCATCTGGTTTCGATTCGAACCGGACTGGACAAGACCAGGAAAGCGCTCTTCGAGCCGATGCGGCGCCTGAAGACCGAGGTGGACGAGTACATCGGAACCACGGCGGATAGCGGCCTGCAAGCCCGCCTGAAGGCGCTGGAGCGCATCATCGAGGCCAAGCAGGACGCTTGGGACGCCGAAAAGGAACGGGAGCGGCAGGAGGCCATCCGCAAGATCGAGGAGCGAACAGCGGCTCGGAACAAGCGGATGATGGATGCCGGCGCTGCGTTCGATGGCGTGACGTACCGGTTCGGGGAGGTTGCGATACCTCAACGGGAGGTGGCGAACATCAGCGACGAGTTGTTCGATCGGCTGTGGGAGCAGAGCATCTCGCCGGCTGCGGAGCGATTGGCGGTGGAGAAGCTGGTGGAGGAGCGGTTCGCGGCGTTGCTGGCTGCGGGCATGCGTGAGGATCCCGAAACCGGCCACGCATCCTACACGCTGCTCGGTGGCCGCGAAATCATCATCATGCGCGAGGAACTGCACGATATGGCGCAGGATACCATCGACTTGGAGCTTGGGCTGATCCGAGACGATATCGCGGCCCTGAAGCGCGCCAAGGACGAGGAGCACGAGGCCATGCGCAGGCGCTTCGAGGAGCAGGCCGAGCGGGAGCGCAAGGCGGACGAGGACCGGGCAGAACTGGACCGGCAGAGGGCGGCGCTGAAGGCTGAGAAGCAGGCCACGCGGCATGAACGCTTGATCGCGCTGGGTGCTGAATGGGACGAGCGCGGCTTCTACCACGTTGGCGGCGACCTGTGCCAGGTGGTCGGTAACCTCGCGGACCTGAAGGACGAGGACTGGCAGATGGCGCTGGAGGCGGTGCCTCGCGCCAAGGAGAAGTGGGACGCTATACAGGCCGAAAAGCAGCGCGTGGCTGATTTGGTGCACCATCGCGTGCAGTGCCTCGCTAGGCATGGAGCGGAGGTGGATGAACACGGCACTTGGACACTCGGCAACGCCACAACCACGAGCCACCTGCTCGGCCAGATGGACCAAGAAGCGTGGGAGGCAACACAGGCGGCGTTCGATGCCGAGAAGGAGGTCATCGAAGCACAATCCGCCCAGCACCTCACCGTCGAAGAGACGCGGACCAGCCAAGTGGACACTCGCGAGCTTCTCGCCTGCGCCCTGGCCCTGCTTGATGAGGCCAACAAGTGCCAGACCATCGCGGCGGACGACCTGGACGACGACGAGTGCGAACAGATGTGCGTGAAGGTGGTGGCACATGCCGACGCCTGCGTGAAGCTGATCCGCGAACTCCAAACGAAACGGGCATGAAGAAGACCAGTACAAAGCGCCTGCTCTTGAAGCACGTGCAAAAGGAAATGCAGGACCAGCATGCGGTATCGATGCTTGTGATGGCTGATATCCGCGCAAGCATCAACCGCCTGGCGACTGCAATAGACGGCCTCACGAAACGCATCGAGACTATGGATGAACGGGTGGACCGGGCAGGGCTTAACGCGGTATATGCGCGCGAGGCATCCATGCGTTGCGAGGCAGACCTTACAAAGGCGGCCAGCCGACTGAACTCGCTGCGCAACGTCTTGTGTCCCGACTTCCTTCCGGTTGTTGGCGAGGTCGCGGTGGTCAAGGTCCAGCACCTGAAGCGCTACCCGCCCGGATCAATGTTCCGCATCGCACGCGTGGACAGAAGCGGTCATGTCGAAGATTCGGATGGTCATACATTCAAGGCTGTGAACCTGCGCAAGGCCACGGAATTCGAGGTTGCTGAATTCAACTTGGCAAATCCGCCAACTCCATGATCCTGCAACTCTCCCTCTCCTTCCTGGCCATCGCCATCGCGGCCATGTGTTGCGCCCCATCCATCCGGAGGGCCGATAGCGCCTTCGTGGAGCACATGTCGGCGCTCCGCTGCCATGATATGCAACGGCTACTGGCGGCCCAGGCAGCACACCGGGAAGCCCAATGGAAGTCCACGCGGAATGTGCTGATTGCATTCCTGGCGTTGGTCGTTGTCCTGCTCGCCATACACGTCCTCCTGTCATGACGATGATTTGTACTTGCCCCAACTGCGGACACTCCAACGAGGCCGATATTGACCATGTGATCGTGCGTTGCCATCGTTGCGGCCACCGCTGGGACTTGCGCGACTATGATGGCCCGGACGCCCAAGACCCGGACTACGGTGGATCATTCGATGGATTCACCGTCACCAGTGACGCCGACCCAGGACTATGAGCATCACCCCGCGCCCATACCAGCAGGAGGCCATCGACGCGGCTGTGCAGTTCCTGCGCACCAGCAAGGGGCAGAACGGGCTCATGCAGCTTCCAACGGGATCAGGAAAAAGCATCGTCATCGCGGGCATCTGCAAGGAGCTCGCGGCGCCCACCCTGGTGTTCCAGCCCAGCAAGGAGATCCTAGCCCAGAACGCATCGAAGTACCGCATGTACGGTGGCTATTGCGGCATCTACAGCGCCAGCGCAGGAGAAAAGCGCATGTCGGACGTGACCTTTGCGACCATTGGCAGCGTGGTTCGGAAGAAGCACCTGCTGGAGCGGTTCCGGTATGTGATCGTGGACGAGTGCCACGCGGTCAATGCAGAGACAGGTATGTATGAGGAAGTCCTCTCCCACATGGGCGTCCCTGTGGTGGGAATGACCGCCACGCCGTACCGCTTGGGCAGGGTCTTCGATGATAGGGGCAACACGCGATCCATCCTGAAGTTCCTCACGCGCACGCGGCCGCGCATCTTCGACAAGGTGATCTACCACATCCAGAACAGGGAGTTGTTCGATGCTGGATACCTCGCCAAGTTGCGCTACTACGAGGTGAAGGCTGTGAACCGGGCGTTGCTGCGCACGAACAGCACGGGAGCCGACTATACCGACCAAAGCGTTCGGCAAGCGTACAAGGACAGCGGGTTCCACTTGAAGCTCGCCCAGGTGGTGAATCGGCTGTTCCACCCGGAGGTAGGGCGCAAGAACTGCCTTGTGTTCACTCGCTTCACGGAGGAGGCCCGTTGGCTGGTGCAGCAGGTGCCAGGGTGCGCGATCGTGACGGCTGAGACGCCCGCGAATGAGCGCGACCGCATCATCAATGCGTTCCGTACGGGTGGGATCCGCTGCGTGGCGAACGTTGGCATCCTCACCACGGGCTTCGACTACCCGGAACTGGAGGCTGTGGTGATGGCGAGGCCTACGATGAGCCTGTCGCTGTGGTACCAGGTGGTTGGTCGCGGCGTTCGTCCGCATCCCGACAAGGCGGACTGCATGGTGGTTGACATGTGCGGGAACCTTCCGATGTTCGGTAAGGTGGAGGATCTGGAGTTGAGCGCTGAAGGCGGCTGGCACATCCGGAGCAACGGAAGGCAACTCACGAACGTGCCATTTGGCGCGGCTTACTCGATACAACGACCATGACCATACCAAACGACTACTCGCGGTGCGCGAACACGTCCTGCCCATTGCGCGCTACGTGTGCAAGGTTCACCGCTCCGCCCATGCCTGTCGCATCCTATACGCGATATGAGCCGAACGAGGACGGAACCTGTGACGACTTCATTTCAAACCAACCCAAAACGACCATGACCATACCGAAGGAAATTGACGAGCGATTGCAACGAGAGGCGAAGGATGAAGCCACGAGCGGAAGAAAAACGTGGAGCGAAGGTTACTACGCCGCCTCCCTCGCCTACAAGCGCAAGATGTGGGAGGCGGAGGCCCGCGTATCCGAGCAGGAGGCGCTTATCCTAGAGTTGGTGGAGGCGTTGGAGCTGATAGGCCCAGCCGATGAACACAGCGGGAGCATATGCGAGGCGATAGCGCACTCACGCGGAATGCTTCACGAGGGATACGAATCATGTCCCGGCATCCGTGCAATCAATGCCGCCCTCGCCAAAGCCAAGGCCCACCTAACACCACCGACCACATGAGCACAGGACCGTACAAAATCGTAGAGGATGGGGACAACCTCAAGCGTTACCGCGTCATGGGTCCAGTACCGGCGGACGGGTATCATATTTCTAGACGTGATGCGACATCGGCATGTGCGACCGCCTAGAGGCTCAGGCCAAGGGCGCTCGCACACAATCCCCCACTGACATGGACCTGAACAAAGAAGCGCAGGAGTGGTACGATAAGAGTGCCCGGTACAATGAAGATGAGTTTCCGCAGACTCAACACGGCGACCTGCTAATGCTCGAAGCATTTGCTCGGCACATCCTCTCCAAGCAACCCCCATCGCCGGGCCTGAGCGTAGATGAGGTGATGGATGCGATGGACCACGTAGGACACATGCCGGACAATAGCGACCATAGCTATCTATGGGAGGAGAAGTTCCTCGCCCGCCTGAACGAACTGGCAGAGAACAAGCGATGAGTGACGAAGCCAATTCCATACCTTAGCGCCGCGCGGTCGGGTTATCCCGATGGGTTGGTCACGCTCTCGTCATGGTGCCTCCGCGCTGAAACGCCTCCGAATGGGGGCGTTTCTCTTTTTCACCTACATTGGCCCCATGCGACCTACCATCCTGGTCATCGGGGCGATGCTCATCGCGAGCACTGCCTGCGCCGAATCCGGCGCGTATGACCTACTGGACACGGAGCGCCACGATCAAGTCGTGGATGCCTTCGGCCCAGGAGCGAGCGTAGTGATCGCCGCACGCATGGATGCCTTCGTTGGCATCCTGGTCGATTCTGATCCGGTCAAAGAACCACTCCCCTTCTCGGGGCTCGTGGTCTCGCCTCCCGGATCGAAACGACCCAAGGCGCGCCTGTCTGCTCATTCGAGCGGAGGCATGCCGGGTTAGCTTGTGGCATCACTGATGCGCGAAGGGGAGGCCGTAACCTCCCCTTCTTTGTTATACTTGCACCGTCGTTCTTTCATTGTGGGGTGGAGCAGATGGTAGCTCGCTGGGCTCATAACCCGGAGGCCGCTGGTTCGAATCCAGCCCCCGCAACATAACCCCCCAAGCGATAGGGGCTGTGTAGAGTGAGGTGTTTCGACCGGTTACAGTGCGGATACCCGGTCAAATTGCGGAAAGCGCGACTCTGGCGCATGGCCGCACTGAGAATGTAGCCGCACCCTCGATAAGCCCCGCCATGCCTGACGAGTTCAGGACCACCGAGCTACCCGGTGAATGGTTGAATGATCGAAGAGACAAGACGCCTGGCGTAGCTGCCGGGTGTTCTTGTTTGATGCTGCTGCTTACCTTAGCCCCGTGACCACCCCATTCTTCAGCATCGTGATGGCCAGCTACCTCGGCGAGTACGAGGGGAAGTATGGCAAGTCGGCAACCGATCGCATCCCCAAGTTCCACCGTGCGGTCAAGAGCGCGTTAGCGCAGACCTTCGAGAACTTCGAACTACTGATCGTTGCCGATGGATGCGCGGACACCGGGCAGGAGGCATCGCGCTATCTGGACCGCCGTGTTCGGCTGCTGGACATCCCCAAGCAGCGCCTCTGGAGCGAGAAGGTGCGCAACGCTGGCATTCACAAGGCGCGAGGCCTCTACGTCATCTACCTCGACACGGACGACGAACTGGAGGACGACCACCTGCGGCGCATCCACACGGCGCTACAGGATGCCGACCTTCCGCCGTGGGGCTACTTCACCGATCAGATGTGGGACGAGAAGCAGCAGGCGTGGATGCACCGGCCGGCCGTGGTGACGAAGAAGGGAGGAGCGGGGACGTCGAACCTTGTGCATGCAGGAGCGCAGACGGTCTACTGGCCGACCATCACGTACCGCTGGCCGGAAATGGGGTATGACCATGACTGGCAGTTCGTGAACCACCTTCGAGCGAACTTCGGCCCCGGCGTGGACCTTGGGCTTGGCGGATATCGCGTGTGCCACGTGCCGCGCAAATACGACATCTGATGCGCATCCAAGTGATCAGCAAGGACAACGGCGTGGGGCTCACCCATGACTTTCGCGTGCTGAAGGAGGCCATCCTGCTGGCGGATCCAAGCGCCGAAGTGCTGTTCACCGATTGGAAGCAGGCGCGCCGCGGCGAGCGCTTCGACATCAACTTCCACCTGGAGCTCGTTGGCAAGGACCACATGGCGCAGGCTCCGCGCAACATCTACGTGCCCAACCCGGAGTGGTACTACGCGCACCTGTGGGATCGGCTGATGCCGCGCATGAGCGAGGTGTGGGCCAAGACGCGGGACTGCGAGAGCATCTTCAGGGCCAAGCACCACCGCGTGGAGTATAGCGGGTGGACGAGCCGGGATATGCACATGCCAAGCGCAGAGCGCATCGCTGGCCGTGTATTGCACGTGGCGGGCGACAGTGATGCCAAGGGTACAGAGGCCGTCTTAGCGGCGGCCGTTGCCATGCCTTTCACTGCCTTCACCATCATCAGTCGCAGGAAGCGGCCCATGGCATCGGTAGCGAACATCAACTTCCTTGTGGACGTATCCGATGAGGTTTTGGCCGAGGCGATGAACGCCCACCGCATCCACCTCTGCCCATCAAGTTACGAGGGCTTTGGCCATTACATCAACGAGGCCAAGGCGTGCGAGGCAGTGGTGATCACCACCAACGCGCCGCCAATGAACGAACTCGTCACGCGCGATTTCGGTGTTGGAGTGGCGCCTTCGCGGTTGAGTTACAAGAACCTGGGGACCCATCAGCATGTATCGGGGATGGACCTTGCAGATGCGGTCTCAAGGGTAATGGCTGTTTCGGAAGGTATTCTATCCGACCTTGGCCGTCGCGCCCGTGTGGACTACGTTCGCAGACGCGAGGCCTTCCACGCCTTCGTTGACCATCAACTGAAGCACAAATGATCGAAGTACTAGTGAAATTCCCGACGCGGGAGCGGCCAGGAAGCTTTGCCAAAGCGCTGGGCCTGCTGGTGTCCGAGGCTCGCCATTCATCGCGTATCCACTACCTGTTCACCCTCGACGAGAACGACCCATCGTTATGGCACAATCAAGAGGTGATCTCCCGCGCCGGTATTGCCAAAGAGAACTATACCGTGGTGGTCGGTCGGTCAAAGGGAAAGATCGACGCGGTCAATCGCGACTTGTCGGCCTTCGATAAGCAATGGCGCACGGTACTGGTAGCCTCCGATGACATGCACGCTACGCAGTGGTGGGATGTCTGGGTGATGCAGGCGATGGCGCAATTCTATCCTGCGACGGATGGGTGCCTTTGGTTC
>WBZX01002935.1_pt1 | contig 11194 bp, 9 predicted proteins | sample 5204211 | NCBI WGS metagenome assembly WBZX01 (sample SAMN12344362, study PRJNA552823) | activated sludge metagenome | biome: Activated sludge suspended growth; feature: Nitrification reactor; material: Wastewater; isolation source: activated sludge from nitrification reactor of wastewater treatment...
CCGCCGTCAGAAGCCAGGCGTCAGACCTCAGGCGAGCAGCGACCGGGCGAACGCCACCCGCTCGCCCACCTCGTCGATCGTGTGGGCGGGGATGGCCATCGCACCGACCCCGAGCTCGGCCACACGGGCGCGCATCGCGGCGGTGGCGGGTTCGACGGCCACATCGCGCAGCACCTGGTCGGGTACGAGCTCGGACGCGGCGGCAGCCCCGCCGGCCACGAGCCGCCGGCGCACCTCGTCGACGAGGTCGTCGTCGACCGACCACGTGGCACGCAGCGCGGCCGACGCGTTGAGGATGCCGTAGGCCGCGATGCTGCGCGCCCGCTCGAGGTCGGCGTCGGTGTGGGTGACGAGCGGCGCCCACACCAGCCGCGGCGCCGGCCGACCGGCTGCGGCCGCGGCATCGGTGATCACCGACACCGACCGGGCGAGATCGCTCTGCGGGATCGCCCACAGCAGTGCGTCGTCGGCCACCCGACCGCTCGCCCGCAGCACACCGTTGCCGCGGCCTGCCACCACCACCCTCGGGGCGGCGAGCGGCACGTCGAGACGGCGGCCGGACGCGGGATCGAGCGGCGCCCCACCGGCGACGGCGCGCACGCCCTCGACCAGTTCGACGATCCGCCGGCCGGCATCGTCTCGCGGCACGTGGGCTGCGCCGCTCACCTCCGAGCCGCCGGCACCGAGGCCGAGCACCACCCGAGGGCCGACGAGCTCCTGCAGGGTGGCGATCGCCGAGTAGGTGTGGAACCGGTGGCGCAGGTACGGGTTGGTGACCACCGGCCCGACGGCGAGGCGCGTGGTGACCCGCCCGGCCGCCGCGGCGAGCAGCCAGGTGTCGCGCCACCAGAACGCGTCGGCGATCCCGAGCCAGTCGCCGCCGGCGGCTTCCGCCGCCACGGCCAACCGTTCGATCTCGTCGATGGTCGGGTTGTCGAGATGGGCGATGACACCGACGCTCATGACAGCTCCTCGTGCAACGGACGCAGCGCGGCCGCGGCGCGCTCGACCTGGTCGACCGGATCGGCGCCCAACAGCGCGACGCCCACGCTGACCGGTGCATGTGCTCGGGCGAGCGCCCCCAGCACCTCGCGCAGCCGCACCGGGCCGCGGGCCAGCACGAGGTCGAGCCGGTCGTCGGTCATGATCCGGGCCGCCGGTGCCTCGTCGCCCGCCGACAGCGCGGCCGCCGCGTCCTGTGCCTCGCGCCGGTCGACCCGGGCGCGAGCCAGCAGTTCGTCGGGACCGTTCGAGAAGGCGTGGATCATCCGCGGGCGGGTGGGCTCGAGCTCGCGGTCGTCGAGCAGGGTCGACACGTACAGGCTCAGCGCGACCGGCCGCGACGACTGCGCCCACGCGATCACGGTGGGCAGGAGCGACGGCGCGATGCCGGCCAGGAACACGCCGTCGGCCGCCTCGGAGGCCCAGCGGTTGAAGCGCTCGCCACGGGCACCGACGAACACCGGCAGATCGGGTGCCGACATCGCGTGCCGGGGCGGCGTGTACCCGTCGACCGAGCGACCGTCGAGCACACCGCGGATCAGCTGCATCGCGTGGCGGCAGGCCGTGAGGTGGTCGCGCGGTGCGAGACCCACCGGCCCGAGGGCCAGGTGCCCGCCCGGCCCGAGGCCGAGGATGCCGCGGCCACCCGACAGCTCGTGCACCGTCGCCATCGAGGCGGCCGTGACGGCCGGATGCCGCAGGTACGGGTTGGTGACCCCGAGGCCGAGCAGCAACCGCTCGGTGCGCACCGCGAGCGCGGCGAGCACCGCGAACGGGTCGCGAGCAGGACCCTCGTCACCGAGCCAGAGCTCGTCGAGCCCGCCGGCCTCGGCCGCGGCTCCTGCGTCGAGCAGCGCGGCCGACGGCGCGTCGGGGAACAGCCAGACCCCGGTGCGCACGGGTCAGTGCGGCATCGCACGCAATGCGTGCTCGGCAGGGATCGCGTCGAACAGGCCGAGCCCGTTCGACACCCGGTTGAGGTAGTTGTAGTACGCGACCATGCTGTTCAGGTCGAGCAGGTCGAGATCGTCGAGCCCCGCCTCGCGCAGGCGCACCACGTCGGCCTCCACCATGTCGGCAGGCGTGAGCGTGAGCTTGGCGGCGTAGGCGCAGATCGCGTCGAGCCGCTCGTCGCCGGTGTGCACGTGTCGCGGATCGGCGATCACCAGGTCGATCAGCGCCCGTTCGGTGCCGAGCTCGGTGAGCTTGATCTCGAGGCCCGACCCGCAGTGCGTGGTGCCGTTGATGCGGGACACCACGAACGCGGCGAGCTGGCGTTCGATCTGCGTGAGCGATGACGGACACCCCTCGACCGCCTTGTAGAGGCGGAGCCGCTCCCAGACGATGTCCGGGTAGAGCGACCCGAGCTTGGTGAAGTCGGTGGGCTCACCGAGCCGCTGTGCCTGCCATTCGTAGGCCTCTCGCAGCGAACCGGTGGCCTCGTCCATCTCGATGATCCGCAGCCACGCCATGGACCGATCCTACGGCCCCCGTACCATGGGGTGGGCGGCCGCTCCCCGCCGCGCCAGGAGGATCTCGTGCAACCCCATCGTGTCCGTCGTCGCCTCGCCGTCCCGGTCCGCCGCCGGCCCGTGCTGTCGATGCTGTCCGCGTCGATGATCGTCGTGTCGCTCGCCGCGTGCAGCGACGACGGCTCGGATGCGACCGACACGACGTCGCCGGCGAGCACGGTCGAGACCACGGTCCCGCTGCCGATCGCGACGTCACCGATCGGCGAGAACGACTCGGCCTACCCGCTCGACGTCGTCGACTGCGGGGGCACCACCACCTACGAGCGTGCGCCCGAGCGCGTCGTCGCCCTCGACGAGGCCGCGGCCGAGAACCTGATCCAGCTCGGCTTCCGTGACGCGATCGTGGGCATCGCCCGGTACCAGACCGACGAACAGCTCTGGCCGCTCACACGCGACGAGGTGATCTCGCGCCAGATCCTCAACGACGGCTCGACGGCGCCGACGTTCGACGACGTCCAGCGCGTCGCCCCGGAGCTGGTCGTGGCGTCCACGCCGGCGACCCTCGAGGCCGTCGCCACGCGCGACGAGTTCGCCGCGGCCGGCATCCACACGTTCGTGCCGCGGTCGGGGTGCGCCACCGACGCCGCGGCCGGCGACGACGGGCTCACCCTGTTCTACGGCGACCTGGCGTCGCTGGGTGTGGCGTTCGACGCGCAGCTGCACTCGCAGAAGATCGTCGCCCAGGTGCAGGCGCACGTCGGGCAGCTGGCCGACGAGCTCGCCCGGGTCGACGCCCAGCAGCACACCGTGTGGGTGTACGGCGGCGCCGATGTGGTGTTCGACGGCACCTCGCCCCTCGACGCGATGCTGCGCGCCGTGGGGCTGACCGTCGCCGGCGGCGGATCGTCGATCGACCTCGACGAGGTCGCCGCGGCCGATCCCGACGTGGTCTGGCTCATCACGCCTCGCGGCGCCGACCCCGTGGCGGCGGCCGCCGAGCTGCAGGCCCAGCTCGAGGCCGAGCCTGCGCTCGCCGGGGTCGCCGCGATCGAGCAGCAGATGTACGTCAGCACCCCCGCCGACCAGGTGGCGCCCACGCCACGGATGACCGACGGGCTCAACGTGCTCGGCGACCTGCTGATCGAGATGAGCTGACGCTCGCGCCGGCCGCCGCCGCGTGCGGTAACCGGGGCGTGATCTCGCCGTCGTGATCGGCGTGGACACACGTCACCGCCACGGCTCGCACCTCCGTCCGACATCTTTCACCGCGCTGCTGCTCGCCGTCGCCTGTCTCGGTGCCTGCGGTTCCGACGGCGGCGTGGTGGCGGCGCGGAGCGAGGTGGCGGCGCCGAGCGAGGCGGCGGCGCCGGCCGAGCCGGTGTCGCCGGCCGAGCCGGTGTCGTTCGTCCATGGCTCGTTCGCCCTGACCCTCCCGGGTGGCTGGCGGAGCGGGTCCGAGGCGCTCACGTTCGAGGCCACGGCCCCGGAGGGGCCCTACGAGGGCGACTCGGAGATCGACCTGGCGGCCAAGCAACCGCTGCTCGAGGCGAGCGACGGCTCGTCGAGCGCCACCGTGACCGTGTCCCGGCTGTTGCACCCGCTGCGCACCTTGCCACCGGCCGTCGCGGCAACGGGAGTGGTCGAGATGCTCGCCGCCGACGGGGTCGCCGACACCGCGTCGGCTCCGATCGATCTCGGATCCCACGAGGCGATCCGGATCACCGGGCGGCGCGGACCGGAACCGATGTCGCTGATGCTCGTCGAGGTCGCCTCCGAGTACTTCGTCATCGAGACCGCTGCGTCGGACGATCGGGCGTTCGAGATCGCCGAGACGGTGGCCACCTCGATCGAGTTCGATCCGACGGCGTTCGATCGCCTCACCGACCGCACGCACTGCCACAGCTTCATCGAGCCCGACGGCCGCCAGATCGACTACTGGGTCGCGGCGCCGTCGGACTGGGCCGCACCGTCCACGTCGTTCGACGGGTACATGTGCCTGTCACCGTCGGGCGACGAGCACGTGTTCCTGCAACTCGAGCCGACCGACTCGACGCCGCTCGAAACCCACCTGCGGGCCGAACTGAACCTGATGAACCATCCGGGTGACACGATCGAGCTCGAACGGCGTTCGGTCGTGCTCGCCGACGACACCCCGATCCTCGTGGCGCGGGTCTCGCCGACCGTCACGTGGGTCGCCGTCGACGGCACGGTCTCCCGTGCGATCCTCGTCCTGACCGTCGCCGACGCGGCGCTGATGGACGCGATGATCGACGGCATCGAGGTCGTCGGCAACTGATCCGTGTCTCGCCGGCATCCACCGCTCGACCGGTGACGCCCGCGGCGCGGCCTACGATCCCGCGCATGGACCACACCCTCGCGGGCGTGGCCGGTGAACTCGTCGCCGGCCACGTCGAGCTCATCCGCATCCCCACCGCGAACCCGGTGAACTTCCATCAGGCGATCACCGCGCCCGATGCGTGCGTCCGGCTCGAACTCGATGCGGTGCTCACCCTGCCCGACGGGCCGGGACCACACCCGGTGGTGATCGTGCTGCCGGGCAGCGCCGGGGTGTCGGCCAACCACGTGATGCACACCCAGACGTTGTCGAGCGAGGGGTACGGCGTGTGTCTGGTCGATCCGTTCGGTGCGCGAGCCGTCTCCTCGACCGTCGCCAATCAGACCCAGTACTCCTTCGCCGCCAGTGCGTTCGACGTGCTCGCCACATTGCAGGTGCTCGCGGCCGACTCGAGGGTCGACGAGTCGCGCGTGGTGGCACAGGGGCACAGCCGCGGCGGCGCGGCCGTGATCATGGCGGCGATGCGACCCTTCGCCGACGCCGTGGTGGGCGATCTGGCACTGGCCAGCGTGTTCGCCGCGTACCCGTGGTGCGGTCAGCAGTTCGCTCGGCCTGACGTGGCGGGCACCGTGGTACGGGCGATCATCGGCGACCAGGACGAGTGGTGCTCGGTGATGGCGGTGCAGGCACAGATCCAGGCGATCGCGGTGGCCGGCGGCGCCGCGACGATGCGCGTGGTGGCCGGGGCACACCACAGCTTCGACCGGTACGAGGACGTGCACGACCTGCCCGAGGCACGGGTGTCGCCGAACGCACCGATCGAGTTCCTCGCCGACGACGGCTCGATGATCGACCCGACCACGGGTGTGCCCGATCCGGCGCGCACCGACCTCGACCAGTTCCGCGCAGCCATGGCCGCCGGGTTCGGTCAGCGGGGCGCTCGGCTGGGCAGCACCGCCGGGCAGCCCGAACTGTTCCGCGACGAGATGCTCGCCTTCCACCGGATGGTGCTCGGCGGCGCGACGGCGCGCTGATGATCCTGCCGACCATCCATCTCGCGGCCTGGGCCGACCCGTCGGGCGACCCGTGGCGGGTGCTCGGCAACTCCGGGTTCGCGCGCCTCGCGATCGCCGGGTTGGCCGATCTGGCGCTCGCCCGCCGGCTGGCCGTCGCGCCGGCCGCCGACGACGAGGGTCCCGGGGGTCGGCGACTCTCGCTCGTCCCCGGCCCGCCCGTCGGCGGTCTCACGGCGTTCGTCGAGCAGACGCTCGCCGGCGTGACCAAGCAACTCGACGTCGATCGCGCCGTCCGGTCGCTGCGCGACCTCGGGCCGCAGGTCGACGCAGCGCTGGTCGCGTCCGGCGACCTGGTCGAGCAGGGTCGTCGCGGCATGTTCGGGAAGCGGACGGCGTACGCACCGGTGGCCGAGCGCGCCGCAGCGGCTCAGTCGTGGATCCGCATGCCCGGTCTGCCGCTGAGCGCGGCAGGACGAGCGCTGGTGCTGATCGCGACCACCGGCCTGTCGGCGAAGCGGATGGCACGACTCACCGGCGGACCGCTGGCGCCCGAGCTGTCGACGCTGTCGCCCTGGCAGGACTTCGATCCGGGCCTGCTCGCACCCGACGGTGCGCCGATCGGCCCGATGGTGGCCGATCTGCTCGACGCGCTCGTGCTCGAGCTGGCCGGTACGAGCGACACGACCGACTGGCTCGACGACTGACGGTGCCCGCCGGCTCGGCGGACCCGATCAGTGCGCCGTCGCCCCGTGGGCGCCCTTCGAACGACGGGGGATCCGAGCGACGATCGCCACCACCAGGAAGCCGACGGCGAGCCCCACCAGTGCGGACACACCGGTCTCGACCAGCCAGCCGAGCACCCCGCCGACCCCGGACAGGTCGTGCGCGGGTGCGGCGAGGTCGTGCACCACGTCGTGGGGCCAGTGCCATCCGAGCTCGTGCGAGCCGGCGATCAGGATGTGGCCGCCGACCCACAGCATCGCCGCGGTGCCCACGGTGGACAACAGCGACAGCAGCTTCGGCATGCCGTTCACCAAGCCGCGTCCGATGCGCATCGCCGACGGCTTGCCCGACTCGACCATCTTGAGCCCGACGTCGTCCATCTTCACGATCAGCGCCACCACGCCGTACACCGCGATGGTGATGAGGATCGCGACGATCACGAGGATCACCGCCCGCGACACGATGCTCTCGTCGAGCACCTCCTTCAGCGAGATCACCATGATCTCGCCCGAGAGGATGAAGTCGGTCCGGATCGCCCCGGCGATCGTCTTCTCCTCGGCGTCCTCGTCGAGTGCGACCGCCGGCAGGTCCTCCTCCGGATCGTGGTCGCGGTGGGCGAAGCGGTGATGGATCTTGTGCGCGCCCTCGTAGCAGAGGAAGGTACCGCCGCACATCAGGATCACCTCGACCAGGCTCTCGGAGATCGCGCTCAGCACCATCGCCGCAGGGAGGATGAAGAGCAGCTTGTTGCGCAGCGAGCCCTTCGCGATCCGTTTGATGATCGGCAGTTCGCGCTCGGCCGCCAGCCCGTGCACGTAAGTGGGGGTGACGGCGGTGTCGTCGACCACCACACCCGCGGCCTTCACGCTGGCGCGCCCCGCGGCGGCGCCCACGTCGTCGATCGATGCGGCAGCCAGCTTCGCCAGTGCGGCGACGTCGTCCAGCAGGCCGACCAGGCCTCCAGCCATCTGCGGTCCTCTCGGGGGTCGGGTGGGATCGGTCGCAGGAGGCTACCCCGGCGGCGCGACGGCTGCTCGGGCGAGCGGGCATGCCCCGACGCAGGCCGTCGGCTGTGCTGGAATCGGGGTGCAGCGCTCGACGTCACACCGGTGAGGCACCATCTCCCGGCGGCGCAGGTGACCGAGCGCGCCGATCCCGACCCCAGAATCCCGACCCCCCGATCCGTCCGTTCCGAGGAACCACCCCAGCATGTCCGCCACCACCGCGACCACCGCGTACGACGCGTCGTCGATCCAGGCGCTCTCCGGCCTGGCCCACGTCCGCCATCGCCCGCTCATGTACCTGGGGTCGGCCGGCATGGGCGTGGCCGGTCTGCACCACCTGATCTGGGAGATCGTCGACAACTCCGTCGACGAGGCGATGGGTGGGCACGGCGAGCGGATCGTGGTGATCCTGCACCGCGACGGTTCGGTCGAGGTGCGCGACGAGGGTCGCGGCATCCCGGTCGACCCGTTCAAGGAGGGGCCGCACCGCGGCCGGTCGGCGCTCGAGGTCGTGCTCACCGAGACCAACGCCGGCGGCAAGTTCGACGGCGGCTCGTACAAGGTGTCGGGCGGCCTGCACGGCGTGGGTGCGTCGGTGGTCACCGGCCTGTCCACCCGCCTCGACGCCGAGGTGTGGCGCAACGGACGCCGCCATGCGATCAGCCTGCGGTTGATGAAGGAGCGCAACGGCGCCCTCACCCCGGGCGTGCCGCACGAGCCCCTGCACGACGTCGGCCCCACGAAGTCGAAGTCCACCACCGGCACCATCATCCGCTTCTGGCCCGACCTGTCGCTGTTCAGCGACGAGCACGGCGTGCCGTTCACCAAGCCGCAGTGGTCCACCCGCCTCATCGCCGAGCGCTTCCGCCACAAGAGCTTCGTGCACCCCGGGCTCGCGTTCGAACTGCGCGACGAGCGCGACCCGGCCAACCCGGTCGTCACCGAGTGGTGCTCGCAGGGGGGCGTCGCCGACCTGGTGGCCGAGCTCACGTCCGAGAGCGACGCGGTGTCGCCGGTGCTCAGCTTCCACGGCGAGGTCGACGACACCACCGTGCACGCTGCGCTCGCCTGGACCGTCGACGGCCGCGACACCTCGATCGGCTACGCCAACGGCGTCAGCACTCCCGAGGGCGGCCAGCACATCACGGGCTTCCGCACCGCGATCACCGAGGCCGTGCAGCGCTACGTCACCGACCGCGGCCTGCTCAAGGACAAGGAGCAGGTGCCCACCACGCGCGACATCTTCGGTGCGGCCATGACGGTCGTGTCGATCATGATCCCCGGGCCACAGTTCGCGGGCAACTCGAAGTCGAAGCTGATGAACACCGAGGCGGCGGCGCGCACCCGGGCGATCGTGCTGCCGATCATGACCCGCTGGCTCGAGGAGAACCCGGCCGACGCGAAGCGCGTGGCCGACCTGGCCGTGTCGGCGATGCGGTCGCGAACCAAGTCCAACGCCGAGCAGCAAGCCGCTCGGGCGCTGCTGTCGAAGGGCTCGAAGTCGCGCAACGGGCTGCCGCCCAAGCTGCGCGACTGCACCGGCAAGACCGACCGGCCGAAGGAGCTGCTCATCGTCGAGGGCGACTCGGCGGGCGGCACCGCGCTCGACGCCCGCGACCCGTCGTTCCAGGCGATCCTGCCGCTGCGCGGCAAGCCGCTCAACACCTACAAGGAATCGGTCGACCGCGTGGTCAAGTCGCTGGCCGACCTGATCCTGTCGATGGGGTGCGGCATCGGCGACGACTTCGACCTCGACAAGTTCCGCTACGACCGCATCGTCTGTGTGGCCGACGCCGACAACGACGGGCTGCACATCCGCTCGCTCATCAAGGCGTTCCTCTACACGTGGTGCCCGGGGTTCATCGAGAGCGGCCGCCTGTTCTACGCGCTGCCGCCGCTGTGGTCCACCATGCTGCGCGGCGAGCGGATCTACCTGGCCGACGACGCGGCGCTGGCCGCGTTCCGCGCCGAACACCCCGACCACCGGGCACATGTCAGCCGCATGAAGGGGCTGGGCGAGATGGACCACCAGGAGCTGCGGCTCGTCATCGGCTCGGGTCGCACGATCGGCCGGGTCGTCGTCGACGATCCCGCCGGCCTGGCCAAGCTGACCGAGAAGCTGTTCGGTCCGAAGAGCGAGGCGCGCAAGGCGTGGTTCCTCGAACGCACCGGTGAATCGCTCGACCTCGCGAGGAGCAACTGATGGCCGCCAAGAAGGGCGCCGGCAAGCACAAGGTCGTCCCCACGATCGACTTCGAGGAGATCGTCGTCGACCTCCCCGCGGTCGAGCAGCTCGACCGCGACTACTTCGCCTACGGACAGCAGGTGATCGAGGACCGTGCGGTCCCGTCGGCCGCCGACGGGCTCAAGCCGGTGCACCGCCGCATCCTCTGGGACATGCACGTGCAGCGGTTGCTGCCCGATCGGCCGTTCGTGAAGACCGCCCGCGTGGTCGGCGACACGATGGCGCTGTTCCACCCGCACGGCGACCAGTCGATCGCCGACGCGCTCACGCGCCTGGCGCAGCCGTTCGCCAACCTGGTGCCGCTGCTCGACTTCCACGGCAACTACGGCAGCCCCGACTTCTCGCCGGCAGCGGCCCGCTACACCGAGACCCGTCTCGGCTTCGCCGGGGTGCTGCTGCTCGACGACATCGACCAGGGCACGGTGCCGATGGTCGAGAACTACGAGGGCTCCACCGAGGAGCCGGTCGTCCTCCCGGCAGCGTTCCCACACCTGCTGGTCAACGGGGCCAACGGCATCGCGGTCGGCCTGTCGTCGTACCTGCCGCCGCACGACCCCCGCGAGGTCATCGCCGCCACGCTGCACCTGATCGCCAACCCGAAGGCCACGGTCGACGAGTTGATGGAGCACCTGCCGGGGCCGTCGTTCCCGCAGGAGTGCACCATCACCAACGGCGACGAGATGACCGACATCTACCGTGCCGGCGTCGGCCGCGTGGTCGTGCGCGGTGCATGGACGGTCGAAGAGCTCGGCCGCGGGCGCCAGCAGCTGGTGATCACCTCGCTCCCGTACGCCGACACCACCACCGGCTCGACCGAGAAGTTCATCGCCGCCGTGGGCGATGCGCTCGACGAGGGCAACCTGGCGGGCATCGTCGACTACAACGACGAGTCGAGCGATGGCGCGACCCGGCTCACGCTCGGGCTCGCGTCGGGCATCACGGCCGAGCAGGTGATCCCGGCGTTGCTGCGCTGGACCAACCTGCAGGTCACCAACAAGGTGCAGATGCACTTCCTCGACGAGCGCGGCTCGGTGCGCCTCTACAACCTGCGTTCGGTCATCCAGGCCTGGATCGACCACCGCGTCCGTGTGATCGTCCGCCGGTCCGAGCGACGTCTGGCCAAGATCGACGACCGCCTGCACCGGTTGCAGGGCTTCCTCGCAGTGCTGCTCGACATCGACCGCACGATCCAGATCGTGCGCACGTCGAAGACGCGCGCGATCGCACGCACGTCGTTGATGGCCGAGTTCGAGATCGACGAGGGCCAGGCCAACGCGGTGCTCGACCTGAGCCTCGGTCAGCTCACCGAGGATGCCGTCATCGAGTTCAAGAAGGAGGCGATCGAGCTCGAGAAGGAGGCGGCCAAGCTGCGCAAGCTGCTCGGCTCGCCCACCGCCTTGCGCCGTCAGGTCGGCACCGAGCTCGAGGCCGTACTC
>WBZX01002673.1_pt1 | contig 11190 bp, 14 predicted proteins | sample 5204211 | NCBI WGS metagenome assembly WBZX01 (sample SAMN12344362, study PRJNA552823) | activated sludge metagenome | biome: Activated sludge suspended growth; feature: Nitrification reactor; material: Wastewater; isolation source: activated sludge from nitrification reactor of wastewater...
GCCGACGGCGACAAGCAGCCCTCGGCCGATTGACCCCCATCGAGTTCGAAACCATCATCAAACCCGTCGCCGATCAGGCGGCCTAACCCCAAACCCCAACTGTCACCTACACGTGCAGCAGTCCCCTGTGCGCCGGAGAACACTCCAGGCATCGGCGAGCCCACAGACCTCCGTCGTTGATCGGCCCAGGATGGACTCATCAGATCGGGCACATCGCCCGACACCAACTGGGAGGACCCATCATGAACACCATCCGCAAGATCCTGGCCGGAGCGCTCGTCGCTCTCACCTTCACCTTCGCCACCGTGGGCGTTGGAGCTCCGCAGGCCAGCGCAGCCACGAGCACCACCGCCTGCTTCAAGTGGAGCGACGGCACGCCGTACATGAACCGTACGGTGCAGCTCTGGCAGATGAACAGCGCCGGCAACCGGGTCGCCAAGTTGCGTGACGGTCGCACCGACGCCAACGGCTGCGGCACCTTCTTCAACACCCCTTCGAACATGTACCTCGCGATGCGAGCAGTGCACATCGACTACCTGTGGTGGGGCAACGCCGTCTACGAAGGCTGGACGTCCCGCATGTCGCTCCCAGGTCAGGGCGGTGCGCTCCTCGGGATCGGCTGGGTCTACCGGATCGCCTGATCAGCAATCGCCAGGGACCGATGGGGACGGCGCCTCCGGGCACCGTCCCCATCGGCGCGCCCGGCGCCGAACTGTCGGCAATCTGCCGAGGAGCGTCGCTACTTCGCCGCCTGAGTCGGCGTGATCCCTGCATCAAATTTCGAGGTCGCGGTTGCGTTGACGCCGGAAACGGCTCAGCGAAAGGTCGATCGATGAGTCATCGCCATCGAGCTGCACCAGCTCCGCCGTCGTCGGGTGTCGCCCGATGAACGCGCAGACCTGGCGACGCTGCACGACCTCGTGCAGGTCGTCGACTGGTTCGCCTGCGACGACGACCTCTCCGGAACCGCCGACTCGCTGTCTCCCCCGCCCGAGCGTGGTGGGACGCGCCGGACGTGACGAACGATGGGCGTCATCCGCGGCACGCCCGTTGCGTCGGCAAGCCGACAGACACTATTTCCGGATTCGCGGACGATGGCTGCATCAACCACCACTCACCACGGGAGCAGCAATGAACACCATCCAGAACACCACATCCACCATGTCCATCGTCCGGAAGGCAATTGTCCTCCTGACCATCGCCACCACGCTGGTCGGTGCCAGCTTCATCGGGTCGCCAGCGGTGTCGGCACGTGAGGGATCCCTCTCCACGAAGGACGGCTGCTACATCTGGATCGGCAACGTGGCCAAGCCGTCGGCGGCCCGTCGTCAGGTCACGGTCTCCGTCCGCTGCCCCTTCAGCGCCACGATCCGTGTCTCGTACGTCGGCCTCTGGAAGGACGTGAACGCCGGTGCCGATCAGCTCGTCGGCAACAACGCCTCGTTCTGGGGCAATGGTGTGATTGCGGCGAACACCACGTACAGCCGGCTGATCGAGTGGCCCGTGAGCACCTCGAGCACCTACGGCCGCTTCACCTTCCAGCTCACCCGCTGGACGTTCCCCGTCGTCATCGAGTCGTACGCCAACGCCTGATCGGCGCACGCCAGAACGATGGGCCCCCATTCGGGCGGCCCATCGTCGCGTCCGGCCTGCCGATCGGTGGACGCCAGTCGTCGTCGGGCCCGGAGCGCCGTCCGCACCACGTCCCCGCCGTCATCGCCAACATCGACGCCAGCGGATCGACAGGGATCGGCGACGCCGTCATGACGGGTGCGTTGATCGCTCGCAAGGGCCGAATCCGGCGGATGGAATTCTCAGGACGGCCGCCGCTGGTGCCGATGTCCCAACCGGTGGTCGAGGCTCTGTTGCGTTGACGCCGGCCGTCCGTCGGCGGCGAGTTCGGCGATGAGACGCCGTCACCAAGCCAGACTGCCAGTTCCTGCCTCATCAGCGCTCTCTGGGTTTCGGTTCCCGCCCGAGATCATCAAGCTCGCCGTGCGTTGGTACCTCCGCTACGGCCTGTCGTATCGGGACCTCGAGGAGCCTCTTGCCGAGCGCGGCGTCGAAGTTGATCACGTGACGCTGTTCCGTTGGGTGCAGCGGTTCACTCCGCTGCTGGTCGACGCTGCCCGCCCGTGTCGACGCGGTGCTGGCGACCGGTGGTTCGTGGACGTTACGTATGCGAAGGTCGCCGGCGTGTGGCGGTACGGGTACCGCGCTGTCGATCAGCACGGCCAGGTCCTCGACGCCTTCGTGTCCCGACGGCGCGACACCGCAGCTGCGGAATGGTTCTTCGCCAAGGCGTTACGTGATCACGGCGAACCATTGGAGATCGTGGCCGACAAGTCCCCGACGCTCGCGTCGGTGATCGCGGACCTGATGCCGGATGCCGAGCACTGCACCGAGCAGTACGCGAACAATCGGACGGAGTGCGACCACGGACGATTGAAAGCACGGCTGAGACCCATGAGAGGCCTGAAGGCCGATCGCACCGCCAGCGTCGTGATCCGCGGTCACGCGTTCGTCCAGAACATCCGACGAGGCAACTACCTGTTCGACAGCGACACCGACCGAACGCCCTGCTCGAGGCGGCGTTCGACGAACTCCGCTCAGCGCTCGAGCCTTGAGACAAGAAGGCCGCCGCCCTCAGAGGACGCGCCACGATCCCGATCAACGCAACAGTGCCGGAGCAGCCGTGAACGAGCACAAGAACCCGACGAGCGAGCCCGACGACCAGACCGACGACACCGTGGGTCACATGCCGGCTGTGCGCCGCGTCGAGCCCGCCGAGGACGACTCCGAGGGCCACCGCCACACCGTCCGCCGCGTCGAGCCCGCCGAGGACGCTGTCGATGACGATACCGACGGCCACCGCTTCAGCTTCCGCCGTTGAGCGATCCGTACGCCATCGTCAAGGCAGCCGGGGCCTACGCCCCGGCTGCGCTCGCGCCCGTCGGCTCGGCGGCCGAATCGCCCGCTCTGTCGGGAAGCGCACACTCCGAGTGTCGGAGAAGGAACGGACGGCCCCGACGAAGCGGGAGATGATGGATCTCAACAGCGGGAAACCTCCCGCACCACCACCAAGGAGCAGCCATGAACGAGCACAGCATCCCGATCAGCAAGACCACTCTTGACCCCGACGACACCGAGGGCCACCGCCGCAAGTTCCGGACGGAGCCCGCCGAGGATGCCGTCGACGACGACACCGAAGGCCACCGCCGCAAGTTCCACTGATCGAACTGCCGACCGGAACGAGAAGCCCATGACTACGGCATCTGCGACTGCATCGTTGGAGTCCCTCCGTCGGGGAGCACAGAAGCTGGGGGGCATCCTCCTCGGTGTCTTCCTCCTCTTCGCGGTGTATGCCTCGATCATGAGCCTGCTGTTCTCCGAGCCGGCAGCCGGAGCGTACGAACATCCGACCTTCGGCCTTATCGAATTCCGCTCCAACGGCCTCGGCGCGTGGCAGCGCCCCGGCGAGCCGGAGGTTCTGGTCCTCTGGAGCTCTCGCGCTGGTGGGCCGATCAGCTTCGCCTTCGGCGGCGGGCCGCGATTCAGGGCGTCGCACGACGACGGCAACCTGGTCGTGCCGGGCGCGGCGTTCGAGCCGTACCTCGAGGCTCCCGACGAGGTTGTCTTCGAGCCGGTCGCCAGCTCGCCGGAGCCGCAGGACTGACGAGTCGGAGCGCACGATCCGTTCGTCGGCCGGCACACGGACGGTGGCGACGAAACACCCGATGATGGAATTCGAACCACAGCGGAACTCCCGCACCACCACCCAAGGAGAGATCATGAAAGAACACGACGACAGGCACTGTTGCGTTGACCGAGATCGTTGCGCGCTTTCGACGGGTGGCCGTCGGTGCCTCAGTGTGCGAGCGCTGAGCAAAGGTCGTCGAACGCCGCCTCGGCTCGCGTGTTCGGATCGGTGTCGTGGTGGAACTGGGAATGGCCTCGACGGATGTTCTGCATCAGCGCGTGACCTCGGATCACGACGCTGGCGGTGCGGTCGGTCTTCAGACCTCGCATCGGTCTCAACCGTGCTTTGAGCCGGCCGTGATCGAATTCGATCCGGTTGTTCGCGTACTGCTCGGTGAGGTGCTCAGCGTCGGGGACCACGTCGGCGACCACCGACGCGAGCGTCGGGGACTTGTCGGTCACGATCTCGAGCGGTTCGCCGTGATCGCGTAGCGCCTTGGCGAAGAACCACGTAGCCGCGGCTGCGTCACGGCGTGTCGATACGAACACGTCGAGGACCTGGCCGTGCTTTTCAACAGCTCGGTACACATAGCGCCACACGCCGGCCGCCTTCACGTACGTCTCGTCAACGAACCAGCGATCGCCGGCTGCGCTACGACACGGGCGGGCGGCGTCGATCAGGATCGGAGTGAAGCGCTGCACCCACCGAAACAGCGTGACGTGGCCGACGGTGACGCCGCGTTCGCCGAGAAGCTCCGCGAGGTCGCGATAGGACAATCCGTAGCGGAGGTACCACCGCACGGCGAGCATGATCACCTCGGGCGGGAACCGAAACCCCGAGAACGCCGACAACGGAGCTTTGGGTGGTGCTGCTCGACGACGGCGACGACTCATCGATCGACCTTCCGCCACACCATGTTCGGCCTCAACGCAACGGGTCTGCTGCAGATTCGAGAACGGATCGCGCTAGCGCTGTTGCGTTGACAACGGAAGTTCGCACGGAACGTGCGACGCGGCTACCACCAACTGGGACTCGAAGCCCACACATCGGCCCGGCGCGAGGCGGCGTTCGACGAACTCCGCCCGACTCTTCGGTCATGAAGCCAGATCCGCCTCTCAAGACGCGCGCGCACGAGCGGAATCAACGCAACGCCGACCCCGAATATCTGACGAGCACTTCCGATGTCGAGTTGATGCCCGGTTGCCCGGACATTCAGGAGTGCCGCCGAGCGGCCGCCGCCAGTGTCGCCACGCCGTCGACGATGCCGTCGACCATCTCGGCGGGGTCATCGACGAGGTCGGGACAGACGATCAGGCCGATGTTCATGTCACCGTCGCTGGAGACGACCGTGATGTTGAGGCCGGTGCCCTCCATCAGCGGGCCGAACGGGTACATGGACACGACCTCCGCCCCGGCCAGGTACAGCGGGATCGGCGCACCGACCACGTTCGAGATGACCAGATTGTGGACCGGCGCGAGGAGATCGGCGAGCCGTGCGATGGAGTAGAGACGCGAGGCTGCGTGGAACAGCGGGGACGGGATCATCTCGATGACATCGCCGATGACGTTGGGCCCGACCGACTCGTGGACCTCCTTCGCTCCTACGCAACCGTGGTGGATCGATTGCAGTTGCTCGACGGGGTCGGCGAGGTGGACCGGGAGGTGCACGAACATGTCGGACACCTGGTTGGCGGCAGCGTCACGCTGATCCTGTCCGTGCACCGAGACCGGGACCGAGCACACGAGTGCCCGATCGGGAAGTTCGTCGCGGGCCGACAGGTACTCGCGGAGTCCGGCGGTGCATGCCGCGAGCACGACGTCGTTGACCTTTACGTCGAACGCCGCCGCGATGTCCTTGAAGTCCTGCAGACGGCTGGAACGGAACGCGACCGAGCGGCGGCCGGTGATCGTACCGTTGAGCGAAGTACGCGGGGCATTGAGTGGGTGGGCACCCGACTCGTCCCCGCGGAGGCGTCGCTGCAGGCTCGCGGTGACGGCGCGTCGCGCCGAGGTTGCGACGTCGATTGCGGCCTGCGCCGGGCGGAGCGGTGTGGTCAGGCGGTTCCACACGGCCCCGGCCGTCGTCTCGAACACGTTCGGAAGGTGGGTCGGATCGAACTTCGCGGGCCGACGTTTCGGCGGGGTAGGCGTGAGGTCGAGGAGGTGCGTGAGGACGTCCATGCCGGTGATGCCGTCGATGATGCAGTGGTGCATCTTGAGGAGCACGGCCACCGTGCCGTCGTCGAGGCCGTCGATGACCAACATGTCCCACAACGGTCGTCCGCGGTCGAGACGGATCGAGGCGAATTCGCCCACGAGGTCGACCAACGCTGAGGCCGAGCCGTGACCCTTCAGCGAGCGTCGATGGACGTGTTCGTCGATGTCGAAGCCGGGATCGTCGATCCAGCCTGCGTGATCGATGCCGAAGGGGACCTCGACCACCCGACGCCGCATCATGGGTATCAGGTCGAGCCGCCCAACCACATGGCGGCGGAGCTTGGCGAACGTGTAGCCGTTCGGAGCCGTCGACGGGTCGAGCACCAGCAGGCCGGTCACGTGCAAGTGCACGGTGGGGCTCTCGAGGTACAGAAACCAGGCGTCCGCTGCTGCCATTCGTTCCACGCCTGCCAACCCCTTCCTCTCCGTGTGGTGACCGAACGGGTCGTCGACTCAGCGGGCGACGTCGTCGCTCCACCACAGGCTGACGAGCCGCACGACCACCGCACCGGAGTCGTCACGAAGCTCGGTCGTCGATGACGCCTCCCCGAGCTTCCCGAAGATCCCTTCGAGCGTGTCGCGCTCGCGTTGGAGACCCGAGCGGAACTTGCGGTCGTCGGTATGACTGATCTCGTCGCGGAGACCCGACAGGTACGACTGCAGCGCCTGCTGCAGGACCGAGGACTCGTCCTCGGTGAGTGCGACCTCCATGATCCACCTCCATCGGTTCGGTCCGATCAGTCTGCGTCCGGTCGACGCGGGCTGATAGGGGCCAAGGGCCCTTTGGCCGTCGGCCCCGCGCTGATGCGAATGGCCACTGTTGCGTTCGCGAAGCTTGAGGCGCGCATCGGTCTCAGCCGCGCCTTCAGTCGTCCGTGTTCGCACTCTGATGTGCCCCGGGCGATTCAGGCGCCGCAACGACGCCGAATCCATCAACCGGGCACTCGACGACACCCTCTGGCTCCGCGGCGCCCACTCCATCGGCGCGGCGCCCACTCCATCGGCCACGAACGCCAGCACCTCAACCTCATCACCCACGCCCTCTGCGTCAACAGCCTCGCCCTGCACCGCCATGCCCGGCGCCGAGGCGACCCACCCATCACCGCCCAAGCCGCCTGACCGCACCCAACCGGGAAGCGCAGGCGGCATCGCCGCGTCCCAACACACGCAGAAGCGACCCATTCCGGTCGCCCTTGATCATGGGCTTGGTCTGTTCTCCGATCTCGCCTCGGTCAGGTCCCCCCGGGATGAGGCGTGATCTTTGGAAGTCGTCGTCGTGGAGGGTCTGCGTTGAAGGTGATGTGTGAGGGGGCGCGCGGCACGTTGCGCGTGGCTCGCCTCGACGGGGTTCAGAGCAGGCCCAGCTGGTCCACTGCCTTGAAGGAACGACGGGCATGCGCGAGGAGTTCTCCGTCGGTCGGGTGATCAACGGTCTCCACACCGGCGACACGCTCGGCGAAATGGCGGTGCCGCTTCTGCACGTAGGAGACGAAGGCGTTCTTGGCGGTACCTGGTCCGGCAACGATCACCTTCGGCACGGCCCCGACCTGGTGCACGATCTCGTCGAAGAACTTGTGGTCGTCAGCGGCATGACCCGAACCCGGAGCGCCGGACTTGTTGTGGATGCGCCCGGTTCCGTTCTCGCTCCGGACCTCGTTGAGTGTGCTCCCTTCGCCGGAGAAGCAGATCACCCTGCAATGTTGATGGTCGAGCCAGACGATGGCATGCGTGTCGGTCATTGCAAGTTCCTTTCGGCCACGAATCGACGGCCTCGGCGATAGCCGAAAGCATCACCGACTCGACGTTGCGCAGGTAGGGAACAAGGTCCCGAGGCCGTTCGCTTCAGGTCAGCCCCACCACCAGCGCGGGCACGTTGCGGTTGGCGGTGGTGCCGTCGCCGACCTGGCCGACATCGTCGCCAACCCAGCACCGACGAGCGCCATCCTGAGCGAAGGCGCACGTGTTGTCGCCCCCGGCCGCGAGCAGACCGACGTCAGGCGGCTTCACCGCGCGCCGACACAAGCGGATCGGCTCGATCGGCGGCCACATCGCCCTTGAACTGTGGAGCACCGCCCGCGTCGGCCCCTACGATGCACTCCGACATCCGGCGCGCACCAAGCAGCAGGTTTTCTGCCACGTTTCGCGCCGGCCCCGCCCTCGTAGCTCAGGGGATAGAGCATCGGTTTCCTAAACCGTGTGTCGCATGTTCGAATCATGCCGGGGGCACCAGCAACTATGGCATTTTGGGGTGGTTGAGACGAGCAGCATGACTCAGATCTCAGTTTGTCCCATGGTTTGTCCCATGAACCGTCGCTAACGTTGCCCCCATGGCACGAGGAAGAGGAAGCATCCGGCTGAAGCGCGAGCCCGACTATTGGGAGGTCCGGGCCTACGCCGGGACCGATCCTTTGTCCGGGAAGGACCGCTACACGAGCCGCACCGTGCGCGGCGGTCGACGTGACGCAGAGAAGCTGCTCGCTCAGCTGGTCGCGAAACTCGATCGCGAAGGCCCGACGACGCGCCACACCCTCAACGAGCTGCTCACGAGCCACATCGATCACCTCGAGCACCGCGGGCGCGAGGCGCGGACGATCGAGGGCTACCGGTCGATCGCCGCACAGGTCGAGAAGGACAGGATCGGCGAGATGAGGGTCGCAGACATCGGCGTGAAGGCCATCGACGACTTCTATCTACGACTCAAGAGCCGAGGCCTCGGGCCCGCTTCGGTTCAGCGGTACCACGCTCTGATGCGCGCTGCGTTCCGTCAGGCGATGGCCTGGGATTGGGTGGCGCGAAGTCCGGTGCAGCTAGCGACTCCTCCCACGGCTCCGCGCGTGGGTCGGAGAATCGCCCGGCACGACGTCGTTGCAGCCCTCATCAACGAGGGGCTCGCGAGTCGCAACCCACTCAATGGTTTGGCGCTCCGCCTCCTCGCAGCGACGGGTGCTCGCCGAGGTGAGGTCTGCGGACTGCGGTGGAACGACGTTGACCTCGACGATGGCGTCATGCGAATCCGCTCGGCCGTCGCGCAACTCGCCGACGGCTCGCTGATCGAGAAGGAACCCAAGAGCCATCAACAGCGAGAAGTCGCGCTCGACTCACGGACGATCGACCTCCTGAGGCTTCATCAGATCGAACAGCGTGATCAGGTCGCGGCGTTGGGGGCTGAGCCCTCGACCGACGGCTACGTTCTGGCCGACCTCGTCGCAGACCTGACGGGGATGACCCCCACCCCGCCGAATCGGCTCACCCAAGCCTTCGCTCGGCTAAGGGAGCGAGTGCCGGGGGCCGGGGCCCTGCGCCTCCATGACCTGCGGCACTGGTTCGCCAGTACCCAGCTCGACGCCGGCGAACCTCTCCCCGCCGTGGCGGCACGCATCGGCGACCACGTCGAGACCCTGGCGAAGGTCTACGCGCACAGGGGCCATCGAGGCGATGCCGAAGCCGCCGAAGCGGTCGGAGCCATGCTGACGACCCAATCGACCACGCAGCTGTAACTGCGATTCGGACGGTCCGGCAGGTGCTGCCGGGTGTTATCTGGTTTCGTCAAACATCGACAGATTTGCGGGACGAACCGTCGGAGGGCTGCCTGGATCAGGGCGATCACTGCGGAGGGCTGTGGAGGTGTTCCGAGCTCGGAGGGTCGGTTGAGCCAGCGACCTCGAACGTTGGCTCGATGCAAGGTGCACCTCTCGCCCAGGCGTTGAAAGAGGCCGGTGGACACCCGAGGCCGCCAAACCGCCGAGGAAAGCTGTCAAGCGTGTAGCGATCACACGTAGAGTCCGAAGACCGCTTGCCGCGGGTGCCGGCGGTCGCGGGGACGAACGGAGTGTCAGTGACTGAGCGAATCTCTCTGGACTTAGGGGAAGGCCGAAGCGTTGCGTTCGAGGTCGCTGGTATTGCACCGGGCTACGACGCCTCCTTGCGCTCGACAATGGCCGCGCCGTTCGACCTCCTTGCGGACACGGCTAGAGCGATGGTGGACAAGCTAGCGATCGTTTTCGACAGCCTTCGCGGCGCGGACGAGTTGACGATCGCCTTTAGTCTCGGGATGTCGATCGAGCCCGGCGGCTTGGTCGCTGCTGTGGTCTCGGGCTCGGCCGAGGCGGGTGTTTCAATCGAGATGAAGTGGCTGAAGTCTCCAGAGGCCTAACAAAACGGTTGAAGTCTTGCCATGCTCGGTCTTAAAGCGATCCTGCCACTTGGGCCATACTGCGTCAGAATTGTCGACGAACATGACCGAACGGTCGGTATTGCCACGCATGTTGGCGGGGGACACTTTGCTACCTGTGCCCACGTACTCAAACCCGGCAGCACTGGCGACGACACCACGATCGATGATCGATGGGCGACCGCAGTTGATGGTCCGACGAACTGGCGGGAGGAGATTGCCGAGTCGAATTGCACAGTGCTGTCGTCTCCAGCGACTGGCGGGTACGCGGGCCCGCCAGACCTAGCGCTCTTTCGCCTTAATCTCAAGCAAGAGGACGGCGCACCACTGCTGTCTCAGCTCCGGCTGCCCTACCGGGACGAGGTGCACCAGCACCATCCCTTGCTGGTCGCCATCGACCCGGTTTCCCGATTGAAGACGAAGATGGCTCTCTCCATCGAGGTCGAGGGCTTCTGGCTCGCAACCTCCGACCTCCAAACCGTTCCCGGTCAGTCGGGTAGTCCCATCGTGGATCCGGAGTCCGGCGTGCTGAAAATGTTGGTCAAGGGATGGGGCGGGCAAGAACTCGTCGCCCAGGGAGTGGGACGAGCAGCTGAGATGGACGCTTTGGCGATCCTTACATCGATCGACCCACTGCTTGAGCATCTTCCGGAGGGCCTCGATCCTCATCGAATGAACAAATCGCGCGCCACCGCCGTGGTGATTAGTTCTTCCGACGCGATTCAGGCCATAGGGCTAGACGATGTGCGAACTGCTGCCATTACGCACGTTGACACCAACCCCGGCACACCACTCAACATCGTCGGAGACGCCGGATCTGGGAAGTCAACCTTGCTGGCATCGATCCTCTCTGAGGTGAGCCGATCCCGGTCGGTCGTATTCACGGCCGCTGACGCTGACGATGACATGATCGCGATGATTCGAAAGATCGCGCACGACCGGGGTCGTCGATCCTTCGCGCAGCAAGATGACCTCATTGACCTCGCGAACGACCTACGGCAGGACTCGGCGGTTGTATTTATCGACGAGTTTCCCGCCAGCGCCTCCGGCGCCGTCGCCGCACTGGCGGCCCAAGGGGTGCCGGTAGTTGTCGCACTCAAGG
>WBZX01002937.1_pt1 | contig 11190 bp, 10 predicted proteins | sample 5204211 | NCBI WGS metagenome assembly WBZX01 (sample SAMN12344362, study PRJNA552823) | activated sludge metagenome | biome: Activated sludge suspended growth; feature: Nitrification reactor; material: Wastewater; isolation source: activated sludge from nitrification reactor of wastewater...
CCGATGAGGGCGTGTCCGGCGGCAGCGGCGCGCACGAGGGGGTAGAGGCCGTGCTCGGGCGTGGCACCGGGCGCCCATTCGCCGGCGTCGCGGCTGTGCACCGAGGCGATCCTGGCGTCCTGCCAGTTCAGCTTGAGGCGGGCGAAGGCGAGTTGCAGCGTGGATACCGCGGGCCACACTTCGATGGCGTCGGCGCCGAGCTTGCCGGCGAGGAAGGCGCCGATGCCGTGGCACAGCGGGTCGCCGGTGGCGAGCACGGCCGCTGCCTGGCCGGCGCCGCACGCCGCACGGACCCATTCCGGGACGCGGCCGAGCTGGCCGTCCATCGCCCGTTGTTCCACCCGGGAGGGAAGGTGGGGGGCAACGAGTTCCAGCGTGCGGCGGGCGCCGATGACGAGATCGGCGGCGGCGAGGCGGCGGCGGGCGGTGTCGCCCAGGCCGGCCCAGCCGTCGTCGAGGATGCCGATGAGGGCGCAGGGGTCAGTCAAGTTCGTGTTCCTCCACGGTGACGATGGGCACGCCTTCGAAATTGCAGGCGAGCACGGTGAGGCGGTGAGGGCCGGGGTAGCGCTGGCGCAGGCTGCGGATCGCGCGGACGGCCAGCGCGCGGTGGAAAGCCACGGCAAGCTTGAGCCCGGCCAGCCGCTCGGCGGCGAAACGGGCGGTTTCGGCGGCGCGGATTTCGGCGACCAGATCGGGCGGCGCGCCGATTTCGGCGGCAGCCGAGGCGATCAGTTCGCGGTCCACTTCCTCGCGCCAGGCGTGGGTGACGGACAGGCCCTGGGCGATCTTGGTGAGCTTGCCGACCATCGCGCCGACGACGATGTGCTGCATGCCCTGCTTGACCGCGGTCTGGAAGGCGGCCTTGACGAAGTCGCCCATCTGCACGAAGCAGGCTTCGTCGAGCGCCGGGTAGCAGCGCATCGCGCACTTTTCGGTGCGGCCGCCGGTGGTGAACACGACGCTCCGCTGGCCCTGGTTGGCGGCTACGTCCACCGCCTGCACCACGCTGGCACGGAAGGCGGCGGTGGAATACGGCCGCACGATGCCGGTGGTGCCGAGGATGGAGATGCCGCCGACGATGCCGAGGCGGGCATTGAGGGTTTTCTTGGCCATCTCGTCGCCGCCCGGCACCGAGATGGTCACCACCAGGCCGTCGCCGGCGTCGAGGATGGGGTGGCCGGCGGCGCGCACGTTGTCGCCGATGTTGCGGCGCGGCACCGGGTTGATGGCCGGCCCGCCGACGTCGAGGCCGAGCCCAGGTTTGGTGACGACGCCGACGCCCGGCCCGCCGCGCAGCACGATCTGCCCCGCGGCGCCGGGCAGGCGTTCGACTTCGACGGTGAGGTGGGCGCCGTTGGTGGCGTCCGGGTCGTCGCCGGCGTCCTTGACGCTGACGGCGCGGGCGCGCCGGCCGTCGGTCCATCCGTCGGTGATCGGAAAGCGCACCCGCTGGGTGTTGGGCAGCACGCAGTCGATGAAGTCCGGCACGCGACCGTGGACCAGTCCGAGTGTCGCGGCCGCGGCGGCGGCGGCGGAGTTGGCCCCGGTGGAAAAGCCCGTGCGGTTGCCGCGATCCCGTTTCGGGTCGCCCTTGCGGACTTTTTCGGGGAGAGCATGACCTGCCATGCCGGCCTCAGGCGGCGTCGCGCTGGTGGGCTTCGGCGAGGCCGAGCAGCGCGTGGATGGCGGCGACGACCAGCGTCGAGCCGCCCTTGCGCCCGCGGATCGCCACCCACGGCAGGTCGTCGAGGGTCATCAGCAGATCCTTCGATTCGGCGGCGGACACGAAGCCGACCGGCATGCCGATCACCAGCGCCGGCCGTGCGCCTTCTTCGCGGATCAGGCGGACGACTTCGATCAGCGCGGTGGGGGCGTTGCCGATGCCGACGATGGCGCCGTCGAGCAGGCCGAGCCGGTGGGCCTTGCGCATCGCCTGCACGGCGCGGGTGGTGTCGTCGCGGCGGGCCGCTTCGATGACATCGGGGTCGGAGATGAACTGGTGGGTGGCGATGCCGAAGTGGGCGAGGCGCGGCCGCGACAGGCCGACGCAGATCATCTCGACGTCGGCCACCACCGGCGTGCCGCCGGCCAGGATGCGGGCGAGGCCGGCCTGCATGGCGCGGGGGTGGAAGGCGGTGAGGCCGTTGAATTCGAAGTCGGCGTTGGCGTGGATCATCCGGCGCACCAGCGGCCATTGGTCGGCGCTGTAGGCATGGGGGCCGGTTTCGGCATCGATGATGGCGAAGGAGTCGTGCTCGATGGCGCGGCCGGCGGCGGTGAGCTGTTCGGTGACGGTGTTGGCGGTCATGGCGGCAGGTTCGGGCAGGGGCGGACGGGTCGCCCCTGCAGATCAGTGGGCGTGCTCAAGGTGGGTGTGGCTGTGGTCGTGCAGGTGTTCGGCTTCGGCGGCCTGGCGGTACTTGCAGCCGTCGCATTCGAGCAGCCTGCCTTCGGGCTGCCCGCCGCCGCCGACCTTGGCGTCGAGCAGGTCGAACACGCCCTTGTCGAAGCCGAAGTGGCTGCCCAGCGCGAAGGCGATCTGCGGGTATTGGCCGCGCAGGCGGGCCACCTGGGCCTTGATGCGTTCCATCAGTACGCCACTGAAGAGGTACACCGGCACGATGGCGAGCTGGGTCATGCCGAGGCGGGCGTGGCGCTGGACGACGCTTTCGAGGCGCGGCCAGGTGACGCCGGTGAAGGCCAGGTCGACCAGCTCGAAGTCGTTGTCCTCGAACAGCCAGCGCGCCATCTTGGCCAGTTCGCCGTTGGCGCCGGCGTCGGACGAGCCGCGGCCGAGCAGGATCACGCCGGTGGTCTGCGGGTCGGGCATGTCGAGGGCCGTCATCAGGCGGTCGAGCTGGCCCTGCAGCACCTGGAGGATCTCGCGGCCCATGCCGAGGTGACGGCTGCAACTGAAACTCACCGCCGGATGACGGCGGCGGGCGGCGTCGACGGCGGCCGGCAGTTCCATCTTCACGTGGCCGGCGGCGTTGAGGATGAAGGGGATTACCAGCACGCGGCGGGCGCCTGCCGCGGCGCGGTCGAGGCCGGCATCGAGCAGCACGTCGGCGTGCTCGATGAAACAGGTTTCGATGCGCCAGGCGGGGTGGCGCTCGCGCCACTGGGCGGCAAAGTGGAGGATCTCGGTGTTGCCGTCCCGGTTGCGGGAGCCGTGGCCGACCAGGAGGATGGCGGTGTCGTTCATGTGGGGTTCTCCGGGGCGCGGGCCGTGGCCTTGCGGAAACGGTGCGCGAAGGCGGGGTCGTAGAGCTTGGAGCGGGCCAGGGTCGGCCAGTCGGCGGCGCCGAGGGCCGGGCTGGCGATGATCATCGCCTGGCTGGCGATTTTTTCGGCCTGACAGCGCTGCTTGATGTCGGCGAGGGTGCCGCGGACGATTTTCTCTTCGCCGGGCCAGCTGGCTTTCTGGACCACCAGGATCGGCGCGTCCTCGCTCCAGCCGGCGTCGCGCAGGGCGCGCTGGACTTCGTGCAGCAGGGTGATCGACAGGAAGATGCACAGCGTCGTTTTGTGGGCGGCGAGGGCTTCGAGATCCTCGCCCGGCGGCATCGGCGTGCGCCCGGCCACGCGGGTGAGGATCACCGTCTGGGTGACTTCCGGCAGGGTCAGGGTCTCGCCGGCGGCGGCAGCCGACGCGAAGGCCGACGAGACGCCCGGCACGACCTGCCAGCCGATGCCGGCGGCGGTCAGCGGCCGGGTCATCTCGACCAGCGCGCCGTACAGGCCGGGGTCGCCGGTCTGCAGGCGGACCACGGTGGCGTGGCGGGCGCTGTGCTCGATGAGCCAGGCGGTCATCTCCTCGAGGGTCATGTCCTTCGAATCGCGGATCGCACAGCCGGCGGGGGCGAACAGGGTCGCCGCCCGATCGACCAGCGAGCCGGCGTAGAGGATCGCCCCGGCTTCCTCGAGCAGGCGGCGGCCCTTCACGGTGAGCAGCTCGGGGTCGCCGGGGCCGGCGCCAACGAACCAGACCTTGCCGGTCATGGCTCAGACCGCCTGCGGCTGGAAGCAGAAACGCACCGCGGCGCTGTGCTGCCGGCGGGCGATGGCGGCGAGCACCAGCAGTGTGATCACCGGCTCGACCGCCACCACGGCGGCGTACGACGAGGCGAACGTCAGCCAGGCGGACAGCGGGGTGGCGACTTCGCCGATGGCCAGCCAGAACCCGACCATCAGCGTCACGCCGCCGTAGAACGCCGCGTCGAGCTTGAGGATGCGGCTGACGTCAAGGCGCTCGCCGGCGGCCTGCAGGCGCTTGCCGAGGGTGGCGTGCACCACCATCAGCGGCACCGCGAGGGACAGGGTGTTGACCCCGAGGTGGAGCAGATCGGTGGGCTCGAACAGCAGCCCCTGGGCGGCGAGGCCGATGGCGAAGCCGAACAGCGCCGGCACGAAGCCGAGGGCCAGATAGATCGGCATCGCACCGAGGAAGTGCAGTTCGGACGGGCCGACGGGCAGGTGGAAGGCCTGCATGAACAGCGTGAACAACACGCCGGCGATCAGGCTGCGGACGATGAGCTGCGGCTGCTTGAGCAGATGGACGGACTGGCTGCCGAGCAGCGCCACGCTGGCGACGTTGGCGGCGAGGATCTTGGCAGTGGCGACGTACCCCGGTTCGATGTGCATTGTGCTTTCCTTCGTGACAGATGGACGAAGTGCGGCAAGACATCGGGGGGTGCGCGAGCGCTGCGTGAAACGAGGAAACGGACCGGTTGCCGGGCCGGCGTCGATCAGTGGCGGGAACGGTTCCGGGGAATGCGGCGGAAACGGAACGGACGTCAATGGTCGGGCAAGCCCAGCGGTCGGCTCTGCCCACACCCCGGGGCCAATACCACACCAATAACGTCACAGGCCGGTCTTCTGGCTCGCCTTCGTTCTCTTCTGCCAACCTTCCCATGCGCGAGGTGCGCACAGTGGCGTGGAGCAGATTCGTCAGGCTTACAGCAGCGGGGGCTGCGCCGGAATGGTCGGGGAGCGCGTGCTCCCGACGTCACCGGACTTCCCGTTTCACCTTCTCCGCAGACGCGGAGTCGGCACCCGTAACGGCGCGCAGTCTAACCGCATACGCCGGGCGCGTGCAAGCGTCGCGCGGCAGGGGCCATTCCTGGAGGCTGCACCGTCGATCTTCCAGCCACAAGGCGGTTCTTTGCCCGGCTAAATGAGCTTCAGCGCGCGGGCGCGTGCCAGGGCGCCCGCGCGGCTGGATACGTCGAGCTTCATGTAGAGTTTTTGGAAATGCCCTTTGACGGTCGTCAGTGAAACGTTGATTCGGTCGGCGATCTGCTGGTTGGAGAGTCCTGCGTCCAGAAGGACCAGCAATTCCTTCTGGCGTCGGGTAAGGGGTTCGACGAGGTGTGATTCCAGATCTGGAATGTCGAGGCTGTGCTGGGGCTCCAGTTTGGTCAGCGGCAGGCGTCTGCAGATGTCGGAGAAGAAACGGCGCTCCTGGGCGAGGGCAAAGCCCCAGGATGTGGGTTTGGTATCCAGAACCAGCTGCGCGATGATGTCTGCGTTATCGTCGAAAGGGCGGACGATGTTTCGAGTCGATGCAATGGTGATTGCCTGGGTCAGGTAGCGGTTTCCGAGGGCCAGGTTGCCCTTCTGAACGGCGATCCCTGCCTCGGCCAGCGCGAGCTCGACGAGTCTGCCCGCCCGCCCTTCATGTCGGGCACGCTTGACTTCCTCGACAATCAGGCTGTCGACGTTGCGGGTCATGCCGGTCTTGATGTGGAGGTCGATCGCCGCGGCGAGGTAGGCATCCACGTTGCGAGCGACGCCCGAAATGGATGCCGGCACGCTGATCGGCGCATCGAGCCGGATTCCTATGCGCGCAGCCTCCGTGATGGCATCCGGGGTGTTGCCCAGTCGCAGCATTCGGCTGATCAGGTAGCAGGACAAGAAATACCCGGCCCGGGGCGAATAGCTATTCGCGATTTCGCGCAATTCGGCGAGTTTTTGTTGGCTGTCTGGTTCGTTGTCGGACCACAGTTTGACAGCCGCATCCAGGCCGCAGGCGACGATGTCGACGACGCCGTGGATGCGGGATGTGCGCAGCCCGTGCTCCAGGAACGCGCGTCCTTCCTCGTACTGCCCCATTTCCACCGCACATTTGGATGCCAGCAGGGCGACCGTGCCGTAGATGCCCGAATGCTCGTCGAGTTTGCTGCGCAGGAAAGTCAGGGCATTGATCAGCTCGGGTTGAATCTGCGAGTAGTTGCCTTCGAGTATGGCGGGCAGTGAATTGAGGCCGATGATCCAGCCGTTGGCATAGACGCTCCGGGCTTGAAACGCATGGATCTGGGCGGCGTGGGCAGCGTCCCGTGCTTCCATGAACTGGAAGGCGCTGGAGTAATAGAGGCTTTGGGTGAGGTGGGCGGCGGTGGTATCGAAGGGGTGATCGTCGGCTTGTGCGCCCTGGAGCCAGCGCGTGGCACTGGCGTGGGCGTCGGACAGATCGTCGGAGAAGATCGCCAGGCACACGTGGGTGATATCGACACGACGGTTCAGCGTCCGGAGGGAGGATTCCTCCGGGGTATCGACGCCTGATTGTTCGATCCGCCTGGATAGCCGGCTTATTTCGCTGCGGGCGTTGGCATAGCGGCGCCGCAGGACCAGCGCCCAGGCGTACCAGTACTCGGTTTCCCAGCCCAAGGCGACCCGGTTCTGGCGCAATACCTCGACCCAGGTGATGTACTGGAGCATGTCGCCCCGGTCTCGTACGAAATCGGCGGCGCTGCGTTCGAGGATGGCGCTCGCCGTCTCGCCGGCGTTGGCATCCAGCGCGTACTCGATGGCTTCCCGCCAGTAGCCTTCCTTCTCACACCATCCGGCGGCTTTGATCAGGGTTTGTTCCCTGCTCGCGCTGGATGCGAGCTTGCGCGATTCCTTCAGCAGGTATTCACGGAAAAGCGCGTGCAGGCGATACCACGTGTGGCTGCGATCGAGGGGAATGATGAAGGCGTTGATATGGAGCAGCAGCGAGAAATAGTGTTCCGCATCGTCGTAACCGGTGGCCGCGCGGATGAGCTCCGCCGACAGTGTCCGCAGTGGCGCGATCGAGAACAGGAACTTGCGCACATCCGCCGGCAGACTGGACAGCACCTCGCGGTTGAGAAAGGCTGCAATGTCTTCGTCCGATCCCGAGAAGCGCGCCAGTTCGGCCTGGGGGTTGTCTGCCGCATCGAGGATGATCTGAATCATCCGCACCGCGGCTGGCCAGCCCTCGGTCTTGTGGGTGATCACGTCGACCCCTTGCGGGCCGATCAGCGCGCACAGCCGGTCTCCGAGCAGTCGGCTGACTTCCTCGGGGCTGAAGCACAGTTCCCGATAAGTGATCTGGCGGATAAGGCCTCGGAGCTTGGCGCGGGTGACGTCAAGCGGGAGTGCGGTGGAACTGGAGATGACAAAGTGCAGCGAAGCTGGGGGCTTCGAAGACGAGCCTGTCGAGTAGCAGGGGGAGCGCATCGTCCCGGCAGTGATTGAGGTTGTCGATGAAGATCGTGAGCGGGGCCGGGTCGGAGCGGGCGGTTTCGATCAGCCGGTCGATGCGCAGATCGATGGGGTCGTCACCGCGAAACAGGGCCTGGGTTGGGTGCATTCGCTCGGCGTGCCCATAGACGAGCTCTTCCAGCAGGGTCAGCAAGTGGGCGGTGGTGTCATGCCGGTAGTCCAGTGTGCACCACAGACACGGGTCCGCCCGCGCCACGAGGCGGGAGAACAGCGTCGTCATCAGCACGGTTTTCCCGTAACCCACCGGCGCCAGGATCCCCAGCACCTTGGGCAGGTCGGCCGCCGACGCAATGCCGTCGAGGACGCGGGGTGGAATTGCATCGAACATGAAATCCTGCGGAGCGGTGCCGGCGGCCCGCCGCTTCGGCTGCGAGGTAGTCATCGACTTCACGGTTCGTGTTCGTATGGATTGGTTTTGTATTTAAAGACGGTGTGAAAGGCAAAGCCGTCCGCGACGCCCTTGGCGGTGACGGCTTGCTCCAAAAGGGTACTTTAGTACTGCACCTGCTTCAATTGCCACTCCTAAACTTGCGCCTAAACATGCCGCGAAGGATGCGCTCCAGATTGGCCATCCGCTGCGGCGACCAGAGGCCGCAGGCCCGGCACGGTGATACACACAGGAGGAGTACTCGCATGACCGACACCCTTATTCCGACCGATCTGGTCGCACCGATCTTCAATCCGGCAACGTTTGCCGACCGTCCGCATGTTGAAGAAATCCTGACCCACTTGCGTCGGGATTACCCTCTTTCGCGGGCTGAGGTGCCGGGCTACGACCCTCACTGGATTGTCACGAAGTACAAGGACGTGCGTGAGGTCTCGCGCCTCGATGACGTCTTCCATAGCGGTGACCGTTCGAAGACATTGGTCTCCAAAGTGGCCGAGCAGATGATGCGCGACTACAGCGGCGGGCAGCCCCATATCTTCCGTACCTTGGTTCATATGGACAAACCCGATCACACCGCTTACCGGGATGTGACCAAGGACTTGTTCATGCCACAGAATATTGCCGGTCTGGAGGAGACGATCCGGGCGACAGCCCGTCGTTACGTCGACAAGATGGCGGAAATTGGCCCCGAGATCGATTTTGCCGGCGATATCGCAATGGGTTTTCCGCTCGAGATCATTTGCAATCTCATTGGCCTTCCCCGCGAAGACCATGCCGTCATGCTGCGTTTGACGCAATGGTTTCTGAGCTATGCCGACCCCGATCTGTGCCGGCCTGGTTCGACGATTTCGAATCCGGAGCAGCAGATCAAGACATGGCAAATCGTCTACGACGAGTTCAAGGAATACTACGACAAAGTTATTCACGAACGGCGTGCATGTCCGCGTAACGATCTTGCCACGTTGATTGCCAACGGCAAGGTCAACGGTTGCCCGATGGACCACCGGTCGATGATTTCCTATTTCGTGATCGCCTCCACGGCAGGTCACGACACCACCGCCGCCACAACGGCGAATGCGATGTGGGAGCTCGCCCGACGCCCCGGGTTATTGGATCGCATGAAGGCTGATCCGGCGTTGATTGCGGGCTTCGTGGAAGAGGCCATCCGGTGGACCACGCCGGCGGTTGCGTTTACCCGGTCTGCAGCCCAGGACTACGAGCTTTCCGGCCGGCAGATTCGGAAAGGCGACATGTTGTATGTGTCTTACCTTTCCGCCAATCGGGACGAAGAGATCTTCGATGACCCCTTCGAGTTCCGGATTGATCGCAAGCCGAATCGGCATATCGGCTTCAGCTACGGCGCCCATATCTGCATCGGTCAGCATCTGGCCCGTCTTGAGATGCGTGTTTTCTGGGAGGAGCTCATCCAGAGGCTCGTTTCGGTAGAAATGACCGGTCCGGGAAAATGGCAGGAGTCCGAATTTGTCTGCGGGCCGAAGTACGTCCCCATTCGATTCAAATTGAACTGAGAAAGGGGGAGTGAGATGTCCGATTATCGAAAGTGGCAATGCATTACCTGCGGCGAAATCTACGACGAGGCCTTGGGCAGTCCCGACGATGGTATCCCGCCTGGAACCCGTTTTGAGGATCTGGGAGCGGACTGGCTTTGTCTGAATTGCGGCGCGGCGAAGGATGCGTATGTTCTCGTTGCGGAATAGGCACCGAATGATTCGTGACGATGCGGCGGGTTCGGCGCTCCTGCCTGAAGCGTGCCACGAAGCTGACCTGTGAGAGTCCCATACGATGAATCCTGATACTCAAGAGCAATCTCCGCGCGTGGTGGTGATTGGTGCCGGTCACGGCGGCGGGTCGGTTGTCGCGTTCCTTCGGCAATATGGCTTTAAAGGGGCGATCACGCTGATCGGCGACGAGCCTTTCCTGCCGTACCACCGCCCGCCGCTCTCCAAGGCATGGTTGAAAGGCGAGGTGGAGGAGGCGGCACTCTTCTTCAAGCCGGAAAGCTTTTACGCCGAGCAAGATATTGATCTGCGCCTTGGCCAGCAGGTCGAGACCCTCCTTGTCGCCCGGCGCGAGCTTGTCCTCGTCGATGGGGCGCGCGTGCCGTACGACAAGTTGGTGATCGCGACGGGTGCCACTGCGCGGCCGCTTGGGCTTCCAGGCGCCGACGCCGACAACGTGATGACCCTGCGCAATATTGCCGACGCCGACAAATTGAAGCGGGCTCTCGGTCCCGGGAAAAAGGTGGTCATTGTCGGTGGTGGCTACGTGGGGCTCGAATGCGCGGCGACGGCCCGTTTCCTCGGGGCCGACGTGCTGGTGCTCGAGCGTGCCGAGCGCCTGCTGGAACGGGTTGCCAGCGCGCCGATCGCCGCTTTCCTGCAGCACTACCACGCGGAGCGGGGCGTTGCGTTCGAACTCGGAGCGACGGTGACCGGGCTGGAAGGTGGGGAGCGTGCCGAGCAGGTCGTCCTGGCCGATGGTCGCCGCTTTCCGTGTGATGTGGTGGTGGTTGGGATCGGCGCGATACCCGCTACCGCGCTGGCCGCCGCGGCGGGTATCGCCTGCGATGACGGCATTTTGGTCAACGAGCAAGCCGAAACGTCCGAAGCGGGCATCTACGCTATCGGCGACGCCACGCGGCGCGACCACCCGCGTTACCACCGGATTCGGCTGGAGAGCGTTCCGAACGCCATGGAGCAAGCCAAGCTGGTGGCGTGCGCAATTGTCGGGCGGGCGCCGCCCGCCGCGGAGGTCGTGTGGTTTTGGTCCGATCAGTATGACTTGAAGCTGCAGATCGCCGGGCTGGCCGTCGCCGGAGAGCAACTCGTGGTGCGAGGCGATCCGGCAACCGGAAAGTTCGCCGTGTTCCACCTGCAGGACGGCAGGGTGAAGACCGTCGAAGCCATCAACGCGCCTCAGGAGTTCTTTGCCGGGAAACGCATGATCGGTACGGATGGGTCAGCTGATGCGGGCCGGCTGGCCGATGTGTCGGTCTCCCTCAGTCAAATCGTCGCGTAGCGTCGGGATCGAAGGAGTTGTCATGACGAAGATTGTTTTTATTGATGTTGATGGCGTGTCCCGCTCCGTGGATGTGGCGGACGGCATGTCGCTCATGCAGGCGGCGGTCAATCACAACATTCCGGGTATCGACGCGGATTGTGGTGGCGCGGTGACCTGTGGAACGTGCGTGGTGTGCGTGCCCGAGGCCTGGAAAGACAGGATCTGCTCGAGGTCGGATCTGGAGAAGCAAA
>WBZX01002938.1_pt1 | contig 11189 bp, 10 predicted proteins | sample 5204211 | NCBI WGS metagenome assembly WBZX01 (sample SAMN12344362, study PRJNA552823) | activated sludge metagenome | biome: Activated sludge suspended growth; feature: Nitrification reactor; material: Wastewater; isolation source: activated sludge from nitrification reactor of wastewater...
CCATGCCTCCGTATTCATAGGAAGAATGACTTGGATTTGTGCCGGTTGTGTCCGGTTGGCGTGATGAGGTGGTACTGGGAGGGAAGGGAAACGCCAACATCTGTTCAATTTTGCCCAATCCCCTCCGGATGCTTTCTGACGACCTCCCCTGCATTGGCGCTGCGACACGCAGTTGTTCGTAGAGCGTTCTCGGAAATCAAAAACTCGTTGTCAACGAACCAGGCGCCTTGTACGTTGACATGAATGACAGGGCTCTCGCGATAACCAAGGGAGGATGTATGAAGCCAATGATTTGGAGTGCGGCTCTGCTGTCGATGTGTGTCCCGTCATTCGTGTTGGCCCAGGCGGAGACGCCCAGAATTGATCAGCGGCAGGCGAATCAGGAGCGACGGATTGATCAAGGCATATCCAGCGGGCAACTGAATGAACACGAGGCCAATCGCTTGAATAATCAGCAGCAGCATGTCAACAACATGGAGGACAAGGCCAAGTCCGACGGGGTGGTGACAAAGAAGGAGCGCGCCCGCATCAACCATGCTCAGGATCGCACATCGCGCCACATTGCTCGCCAGAAGCACGACCGCCAGCAGCGATAGTGTCCCCATCCGGATCGGGTTCGGCAGATAGGTGAGTATGCCGGTCCGGGTCACTTGGTCGGTTTCTGCGCTCGTGCGTGCTGTCGAGTGTCTCCATGCCGTCCACAGGTCACACTGTGGCCGGCATGGTTATTTCTGATCCCCGTCCTCTCCCTACGCATCGTGGCACCTGTGGCGTGAATGTCTGACATCACGCCTGAATCGATTCACGTGATCCTGCTAGAATGCCGGCATGGATCTCATCACGACTCACCTCAATGCGGACTTCGATGGATTGGCCTCGATGGTGGCGGCCCGGAAACTGTATCCCGGTGCCGTGCTGGTATTTCCCGGAGGCGCGCAGGAGTCCGTCAGAAACTTTCTGGCCGAGCATGACGTGGGCATTTGCCGTCTCAAGGATGTGGCGTTGGAGCAGGTGCATCGGTTGATTCTGGTCGATGTTCAGGAGCCGGAACGCATCGGCCCCTTGAAGGTGCTCAGTTCGCGGCAGGACCTGGACGTCCATATATTCGACCATCATGGAAACGGCGAAGGATCGGAGGCTTCGGCCTGGCCGTCAGTCACGGAACGGCAGGTCGAACCGGTAGGTGCCACCGCGACGCTGCTGATCGAGCGACTGAAAGCGCAGCAGGTGGTGCTGACGGCCGACGAGGCCACGGTGCTCGCAATGGGCCTGTATGAGGAAACAGGCTCGCTGGCTTATCCGTCGACGACCCCGCGCGATTTGGAAGCCGCGGCGTTTGTCTTGCGTGCGGGCGCCGATTTGAACCGGGTTGCCGAGACGTTGCAACACCCGCTCGATCCGGATCTCATTGCCCTGCTGAACGATCTGCTTCAATCGGGGGCGATCTACTACTTAGAAGGCCGAAAAATCCTGGTTGCCACGAGTGCCTATGATCGGTATACAGGCGACCTTGCTGAAGCGGTGCAGCGACTCGCGGAACTGCAAGGCTTTGATGCGGTGATCGTGGCCATTGCAATGGACGAGAAGGTTCAGATTATCGGACGGAGTCGCAGGCCGGAGATCGACGTGGCCTGGATCGCGCGCGAGTTTGGTGGTGGTGGGCATGCCGTCGCGGCCGCCGCCAGCGTCAAGGGGCGTACACTGGTGGAAGTGCAGGAACAACTGACCCGTCTCTTGACCGAGCGGTATCGTCCTACACTATTGGCTCGGGAGGTGATGACCACGCCTGTCAAATCCATTGTCGCGGATGCGACGGTGGCTGAGGCGGAACGGTCCATGACTACCTACGGGGTCAACGTGCTGCCGGTCGTCAATGCGAAAGATCGATACATCGGCATGATCTCACGGGAGACCGTTCAGAAAGCGTTGTTTCATCAGCTCGGAGATCAGCGGGTAGGAGATCTGGCCAGCAGCGGACAATACAGCGCCTCGCCCGATACGCCGTTCCATGACATCGAGACACGCATGATTGAATTGAATCAACGTTTCGTGCCGGTGTTATCCGATGGCAAGACGGTGGGCGTCATCACGAGGACCGATCTGCTCCGTAGTTTGCATGACGATGTGCTGGCGTCTGCGCGCGGTCAGTCGAAGTCGTTGATGGGGCTGGAGGCATCCGGCGGAGTACGGAAGCGGGATCTCAAAGGAGTGCTGCGTGATCGGCTGCCTGCTCGCGTGTATGACTTGCTGCAGACGTCCGGTGAACTGAGTGAGCGGCTGGGCCTGTCCCTGTATGTGGTCGGAGGATTTGTCCGCGACCTTTTGCTGGGCCTCGAAAATCTCGATGTGGATCTGGTCGTCGAAGGAGATGGCATCGCGTTTGCGCGGGCGCTCGCAAAGGAGCGTGCCGGTCGCATCAAGGTGCACGAGCGGTTTGGTACGGCCGTGGTGTTGCTGCCGGACGGGTTTAAGGTGGATGTGGCGACGGCGCGTACTGAGTACTACGAGTATCCGACGGCCTTGCCGACCGTGGAGCAAAGTTCCATCAAGAAGGATCTCTACCGGCGCGACTTCACGATCAATACGCTGGCGGTGGCGCTGAGGCCTCGACACTTCGGCCAGCTCATCGATTTCTATGGAGGGCAACGCGATCTGAAAGAGCGTCTGATCCGGGTACTGCATAGTTTGAGTTTTGTCGAAGACCCGACGCGGGTCTTTCGCGCCATCCGGTTCGAACTGCGATTCGATTTTCATTTGAGTAAAGAAACACTGGCCTTGATTAAGGGCGCGGTGAAGATGGAGTTGTTCCATCGATTGTCCGGCCAGCGGCTCTTGGATGAACTGCGATTGTTGTTTTCCGAGCGTACCCCCAGGCAGGCGGTCCGCCGGCTGGCTGATCTCGATCTGTTGCGGTTTCTTCACCCGACACTGGCGTGGTCTACTCGGCTGGATCGACGCCTCAGCGACCTGGAAGCCACGTTGGACTGGTATCGGCTGTCCTGTCTCGGTCGGACCATCAACGGATGGGTGGTGTATGCCATGGCCCTTGCGGAGGTCATGCCGGATGAGGCCGTCCGTGACATGCTCACGCGGTTTCCCTTTACCGAAGCGGAGCGGACGGCCATCACTCAGGCGCGATTCCTCACGCAGCCGGTGTGTCGGGTGTTGACCAGACGTGCGCCTCTCCGGCCGTCGGACACGGTCGCCACCCTGGCAGGCTTGTCAGACGAATGCCTGGTGTTTCTTCTGGCGAAGAACACCTCCGGCACCGCCAAACGGTCTTTGTCGCAGTATCTCACCACGTATCGTGACGTCAAGCCGACACTCACGGGCAAGGCGCTTCAGGCCTATGGTTTGAAGCCGGGCCCTCTCTACCGCACCATCCTGGAGCGATTGACCGAGGCACGCTTAAACGGGGAGGTACACAGCGAAGCGGAGGAGCAGGCACTGGTCAAGGAATTTATCGAACGAAGGCGCTGAAGAACCGAGCCTCGTGCGCGACGTTGTGACGCCACGCGAACGCGATGGCCCAGGGGAGGGGCGGCATACGCGCACCCCTTGGCGACCGAACTGCAGCGAGGGGATTAAGCCAGAGGCTCAACCGGCTCGAGTTCGTCGTGTGTGTCGACGGCACGAGCCTCTTTCCCCATCGCGGCGAGAAGGCCGTCGTAGACGATGCGAGCCGCGTCAGACCATTTCGGATTGAATGGGCGACCAGCGAAAGCGGCTTCAGCCGCTTTTTTCTCATCGTGGGTAATTTGTCGAGGAGTCAGTGTGGTGTCCATACGAATAATAATAGATCGCTTCAGGGCAATGTCAAGGACTCTGCGCCTTGAAGAGACCCACTCGTTCGAAGGGGCTGTGCACGAATCATCAACCATGGTCTGAACAGAGCCTTCGCCGTGGAAGGTCTTATCTCATGAACAGCAGGGGGGAAGGGTCCGGTCAAGTTCGGCGCGAGATGACCGAAAGAGTTCAGATGCCTTCTGCGCGCTGATCATTCGAAATGACAGGCTGTCCCCGGGGCCCAGTTGCGCGGCAAGCGAACGATCGGCGCTGATCATCGTGGCGAGCTTGGCATACCCGCCCGTCGGTTGACAATCTGCCATCAGCAGAATCGGTTGTCGATTCGACGGAACTTGAAGACTTCCGACGCACACCGCTTCAGAGACGATCTCCGCTGAGCCACGATGCGGAAGCTCCACCCCATCCAAGCGATACCCCATCCGGTCTGATTCGGTCGTGACGCGGTACGGACCGCTGGTTAACCGTCTCACGGCGTCGTCCGTAAAATAATCGACTTGCGGACCCGGCATAACCCGCACCGTGGGAGACTGCACATATCGCGGCCGATACCGTTCCGGAAGCGAGCGGCCGATGAACGATGCCGCCACGCACGCGGCAGGTCCCACGCTGAATTGATCCCATTTCTTTGCCGCTCGACCAGCCAGTCCGCCTAGTCCACTCCGCACATGTGTCGAGAGGCTGCCCAGAGTCATCGGGCCGGTGATACCGCCCGCGGCTGTAAGATAGGCGCGGGTGCCCTGCCGCCGCATCCCGAACTGCAGCCGGCTTCCAGCCTGTATGGCAAACACGGTCCACATGGGAATCGGCAGGCCGTTGCTGGTCGGGGACAGGTCGGCACCGGTGATGGCGATTGTGAGGGCCTGTTCGAACAACAGCTCAGGTCCCTGCACGGTGATCTCCAAACCGGCAGCCCCGTCTGGATTTCCAAGCAGGCGATTACCGACCGTGAGCGCCCAAGGATCCATGGCTCCACTCATCGATACGCCGAATCGCTGATACCCTGACCGACCGAGATCCTGCACCGTCGTGAAAAGGCCGGGATGCAGCACGTGAATAATCGGTCGTTTACTCGGCATGATCGACCCGCCGCACGGAAATTCCGCTATCGTCGAACATCATCCGCAGCGCATGGGCCAGCCGGACAGCGTTCGGGGTATCACCGTGGAGACAGAGTGTATCGATGTCGAGATGCAGCTGTGACCCATCGACAGCCGTGAGGGTGCCTTCATGCAGGAGCGAGTGCACCCGCGCGAGCACCGTTGATTCATCGTGGATGAGCGCATGGGCCTCAGTCCGGGGAACTAAACAACCATCGGCCTGGTAGGCTCGATCGGCAAATCCTTCTGCGGCAACCGCTAACCCGTGCGCTGTTCCGGCGGTGAGCAGTTCGGAGCCGGCTAGTCCGATCAGGATCAACCGCCGATTGAGCTGCGCGATCCCGTCCGCGACTGCATGTGCGAGCGCCGGATCGCGCGCTGCCATGTTGTAGAGGGCGCCATGCGGTTTCACGTGCGAGAGTCGAATACCTTCTGCTTGACCGATCGCCATCAATTCACTCACCTGCGAGAGAATGAGGTCGAGCACGAATCCTTGCGACAGCGGCAGTTCCCGACGTCCGCGTGATTCGCGGTCGGAGAGCCCGGGATGGGCACCGATCGCGAGGTCGTATTGTCTCGCCAGTTGAATGGTACTGCGCATCAGTGCGGCATCGCCTGCATGGCCCCCGCACGCGATATTCACCGAGGTCAGGTACGGCATGAGACGAGCCTCCACATCCCGTTGCTCAGGCGTTGCCGCTTCCCCGAGGTCGCAATTCAGATCGATGCTGCGTGTGCGGGTCATGGAGGATCTCCTGCCAGGTCCTTGAACTCTTCTTCCTCGATCGGCACGAATCGTACCTGGTCGCCTGGCGCGAGCAGAAACGTATTGGGCCTGTGCACATTGAACAGCACCACCGGTGTGCGCCCGATGATGCGCCACCCGCCTGGACTGGCGTGGGGATAGATACCGGTTTGCGTCCCGGCGATGCCGACTGAGCCGGCGGCCACGTATTTGCGCGGCGTCGGAAGGCGCGGTGTGGCAAGCGGCGCAGGCACGGTGCCCAGGTAGGGAAAGCCGGGGCTGAAGCCGAGCATAAACACTCGATAGGTGACGGACGCGTGGAGTTCGCAGGCTTCCATTGGAGTAAGCCTTGCTTGCCTGGCGACATCGGGCAAATCCGGTCCGGCTGCCCCTCCGTACCACACGGGAATGGTGTGTGTGAGGGAGGGGCGCGCGGGCGCTCCCGCCTCGCTCACCGTCAATGCGCGAAGGCCGTTCATGATCGTGACGGCATCGGTCAGCAGGGCGTCAAAATAGATGGTGGCGGAGCGGTAGGTGGGGACGGCCTCTATAAAACCTGGAATTTCCGCCTGGTCCACTGCCGCAGTGAAGGCCAGCACCAGTTCGTTCGTGGTTAGGTCAATCGTGTCGCCGAACTCCACGGTGACGGCGGACTCGCTGAGCTGAATCATACGGGAGATCATCTGGCCGACCCATCGCGTGATACTTCCAACATGAAATACGGGACGCTCATTCCGGTAACGGCCTGTCTTTGGTTTCGGTTGCGAAGGGGAGTATGGCTAAGCCGACCAGGTAGATCAACGCGATGGTACTCGCGGCATTGTTGAACGACCCCAGCGTGGTCACAAGCCAGCCGGTGACGAAGGGCGCTGCGGAGGCGAAGATGCGGCCGGCGTTGAAGCAGAATCCAGCCCCGGTGGCACGGAGCCGCGTCGGATACAACTCCGGCAAGTATATGGGAAATCCGCTAAAGATGCCGTTACTGAAAAAGCCGAGCACCGGTAACAACAGCAACACCTCCGCATAACTATGCGGGACGAAATAGGTGGCCGGCAGCAGAATGAGACTGCCGAGGCACATCAATCCGAACACGGGGCGGCGCCCGAAGCGTTTCGCCAATGGGCCGAATCCCAGATAGCCAAAGAGCGCGCCGGCGTTCAGCGCCATGATCGCATAACTGACGTTCTGGGTGAGTGTGGCCGAGTCCTGCCCTTGGAGATCCGGCATCGCGCGGATGAGCGTAGGGGCCCAGTTGGTTGCGCCCCAGACGCCGAATACGGCGACAAACGCCAACGTCGAGCCGATCAGCGTATCGCGCCGTAAGGATGGCCGGAACAACTCGACGAGGTGGCGGAAGGTATCGCGGGCTGATTGCGGCTCTCGCTCGTGGACCTGTACCCAGCGCTCAGGCTCCTTCACCCATCGTCGGACGAGGAGGGCCACAAAGGCCGGCAGCATTCCGATGAGAAAGAGCATCCGCCAGCCGGAATCTCTCAAGAGGAGATTACAGCCGGCGGCGATAAAAAAGCCGAAGGCCCAGGCTGACTGTAAGATGCCTGCGGCCCTGGATCGTTTCTCTTCAGGCCAGGTCTCGGCGACGATGGCGGCTCCTGCCGCCCATTCTCCGCCGACACCAAGCGCCGTCAGAAAACGATAGATTGCGAGATGCCACCATTCCTGCGCCAATGCGGCCATGCCGGTGAACACGGCATAGATCAGAATCGTCGCGATGAGCGTTTTGGTGCGGCCGAAATAATCGGCGGCCAGGCCGAAGCCGATGCCGCCGATCGCCCAACCGATCAGGAAAATTGAAAAGACGATCCCGCCATACCATCCGATTTGTTCTGCCGTGACCTCGCCTCCCGTTGCGCCGGAGTGCAAGAGCTCATGCAGCGCCGGATGGAGCACGATGGCGTAAATCGTGGCATCCATGGCATCGAATACCCATCCCAGCCAGGCGACAAAGAGCACCAGCCATTGATAGGTCGTGACGCCCTTCGTCCAGGCCACGCTGCGGTTCTCCCCGGTGCGGTTCACTCGCCGCCACGCTACGGGGAGGGCGCGACGCTGTCAAGGTGAAGCGCGGAAAGCGGACATGGTATAGTCCCCCGCACTATGCCACGTGTCGACTACTATCGCGTTCTCGGGGTGTCGCGGGACATTTCCGATGACGAGATCAAGAAAGCCTACCGGAAGCTCGTCTTCGAGCATCATCCCGATCGCAATCCGAACAACAGCAAGGCGGAAGAGAAGATCCGTGAGATCAACTCGGCCTATGAAGTCCTCGGGGATCCCGAGAGTCGGCGCACCTATGATCGACTGCATTGGGGCGAAGAACTGCGGCCTGAGACCGTCGATCCGGGGCTGATTCTCGAGGAAATGGAGAAAAAGCTGTTCGATGAGGGCCGAAAGGAAGTCTTCGCCGTGCTGATGAAAATGGTGCCGCGGATCAAATCCGAACTCGCGATCATTCGTGAACGCACGGTTGCGGACCAGGGGTACGACACGTTTAAAGAACCGATCGTCGAAGCGCGAGGGGCGGAGGTGCTGGACGAATTCGTGACGCCGGAGATGGAACAGCGCAAGCATCGGCTCCTTGAGGTGGCTGTGCAGATGATGGTGTCCCAGGCTGTGGTGGCGCGGGGCGACGAAGGCGGAATCCGCGCGTTGCGAGGCCGCCTGGAGGACATGTTCCGGAAGGGACGAATCAACGGGTTTGCCACCGCATTGGAACTTCTCTATCAGCGCAGATGACGCGTGGGCTTAAGCAGTTCCACTGTAGAGGGTGAACGGAGGTAGGAAGGCAAGCTTTTCGAGCGCGCGATGTCTTGCCCGACCGAGTCTGCCCGTTTACGCCTGAGAAAGCGGTCCTGAAACAAACCGTCCGCGCTGCATGACTCCCGCGATCCGTTCCTGTTTGAGAAGCAGTCCGATATTCCGCAGCGGGTTCCCGTCCACCACCAACAGATCCGCTTGTTTGCCGGCCTCAATGGTGCCGATTTCCGCCGTGAGGCGCAGCAGCCGCGCGGCGGCGGACGTGCTGGTCATGATCGCCTCCATCGGTGTCATGCCCAAGGTGACCATCCGCTCCAATTCCTGCGCATTGTCTCCGTGATAATTGAAGGGCGTGCCGGCATCAGTCCCCATAGCAATGGGCACACCACGCCGAACGGCGGCGCGGAAGCTCTTCTCATGTTGCCTGACCATGTTTTTCGCTTTTGAACGGGCGCTGTCGGGGATGCCGCAGCCGGTCGGACAGGCGGCCGTGGTGGCCAGGGCGGACAGCGTGGGAACCATATAGACACCACGTTGGGTCATCAGGCCGGCGGCCTCATCGTCCATGAGCGTGGCATGTTCGATTGAATGGACTCCGGCGCGCAGAGCGTTCTTCATCCCTGTCGCGCCATGGGCATGGGCGGCCACATGGCGGCCATGGGCAGTGGCGACTTCAACGGCGGCTCGCAGTTCTTCCACGGTCATTTGGGCTTCGTCCGGCGAGGTTCCTGGCGTCAGGACTCCGCCTGAGGCGATCACCTTGATGACCTCGGCACCGGCGGTGAGCTGATCCTGCACCGCGGCCCGCACGGCCTCGATGCCCTGTGCTTCGCGCCCGATAAAGCGCGCATGCCCCCTCGGCATGCAGATTGCTAGCCCGGCGGCCAGAATGCGTGGGCCCGGCGTGAGTCCCAACTCGATGGCTCGTTTCAGCGCAAATACGGCATGGTCGCGGAAGCCGACATCCCTGACCGTGGTAAATCCGGCCTGGACGGTGCGACGTGCCAACTCGGCGGCCTTCAGCAACGTCACAGGCGAAGACTCCTGCTCTACGGCCGCAACTACGTCGGCTTCTGCACCCAGGCAAAAGTGGACATGGCAATCGATGAGACCGGGAAGGACGGTCATGCCCCGGCCGTCAATGCGTTGCGCGCCTCGAGGCAGACGGATCGTCTGGTCGGGCCCGACGGCGACAATGCGTTCTCCCTCGATGACGAGGGTCCCGCGCTCAATTTTGCGGCCCTGACCGTCGAGAATACGAATCTGGCGGATGGCAATGGTCATGATGCCTCGCTGATCGGGATGGTGACGATGACGCCGCCCATGATGTCGTTGAGTTTATAGTCTCGCCGTGGGCTGTTGGCGTGCCCGTTGTGACAGGACACGCAGCTCTCGGACACCGCCCGGTCGGCGTAAATGCCTTGGAAGTAGCGGACTCCCCCCTGCTGATAAAATCCGGTGAAGGGTTTTTCCGGCGCCTTCATGACGACTTCCAGGCCCCGCCGTTCAAATTCGCTGTTCGGTCCGTTCCACACATAGATCGGGGTGAGGCTGGCGAGCCGGAAACTCAGTTTCATGTCTTTCTGTGCAACTAGACGGCCGGATTCGAGAAGGAATTGAGCCGGCAGGGGAAGCCCCTTTTCCTCTTTCCAATGTTCGAGGGCTTCAACCACGCCTTGAGTGTGCAACTTGTCGACGACGTTCTGGGTGTAGTTGGCGCGATTGGCATCGATCACGGCGTGGATGAAACTGGTCACCCGTTCGGGCGCGACCATGTCGGCTTTGTGTGACTCTGCCACGGCGAGGGCGATGACCCAGTAGGTGATCGCCGCCACGAATCCGGCTACTCCTGCCATGACGATCCAGAACCCGTTTCGACTCATGCACGCCTCCTCGCCGACGACTGTGATTGGGTATAGGTTTCGACTGCCGCCTGCACCGCGCGACCGGGCTGATCCAGCCAGCCGTGCTGCGCGAAGATGTCTTCCAAGGCGTTGAGCAGTGTCAGCACGTGGGCCTGCTGGCAGGACTCACCCATCAGCCCGATCCGCCAGACCTGTCCGCGCAACGGCCCCAGACCACCACCGATTTCAATCCCGTGGTCCCGCAGCAACTGCGTCCGCACCAGCATATCGTCAATGCCCTTTGGCAGAGTGACACAGTTGAGCATGGGGAGTCGATGCGCCTGCGGGGGGAGCGGCAGCAGGCCGAGGGGTGCAAGTCCGGCGAGTAAGGCATCACTGTTCAGTTGGTGGCGGGTAAACCGCGCCGGCAGCCCTTCCTCGTGTACCAGCCGCAGGGCTTCGTAGAGTCCGTAGAGCATCGAGATCGGCGCTGTGTGGTGATAGGCGCGGCTGCGGTCATTCCAGTATTCGGCAATCAATGAGAGGTCAAGGTACCAGCTATGGCACGGGGTTCGTCGCTGACGCACGACTTCCATGGCGCGGGGGCTCATCGTGACCGGGGCCAGACCCGGCGGACAACTCAAGCATTTCTGTGTGCCGCTGTAGCACGCATCAATGCCCCATGCATCCACCTCAACGGGCATCCCGCCGAGGGAGGTGACGGCATCGATAATGAGTAAGGCGCCGTGCGCGCGGCAGAGGGCACCCACTTCTTCGAGGGGCTGCCAGGCGCCGGTCGATGTTTCTGCATGCACCAGCACCACTCCCTTGACGGGCCCGCTTCGGGACAAGGCGTCCTGCACGGCGTCCACAGGAATGATCTGTCCCCAGGGCGCCTCAATACGTAGCGGGATACCGCCG
>WBZX01002939.1_pt1 | contig 11188 bp, 9 predicted proteins | sample 5204211 | NCBI WGS metagenome assembly WBZX01 (sample SAMN12344362, study PRJNA552823) | activated sludge metagenome | biome: Activated sludge suspended growth; feature: Nitrification reactor; material: Wastewater; isolation source: activated sludge from nitrification reactor of wastewater treatment...
GATAACTCGCATGCTCTTTCAGTGCCGAAGACAGGAGTTGAACCTGCACTCCCTTTCGGGAACTAGAACCTGAATCTGCCAAAGGGGTGTTGGCTTTGTTCTGACTTTGCGTTGCAAGTCGTTGCAGTTACTTCCTATGCATCGAGTTATCAACGCATCGTACATTCTACGCAAATGGGCTTAAAGCGGGTCGGAAAAGTGTCCCAAAAGTGCCCGAGTTATGACCTCCGCTGCCGTAAGAATTTCTGGAAGTTTGTCGAGGGTTGTACCGGGGTGACAGGACGGCGTTTGAACTTTTCAGGGAAGCTTTGGTGCCCATCCGGGAGTCCAAGCTGGAATTGCTCATTGGTCATCAGATGAATGGTTTTGCGATGGAACGATCAATGTAATCGCTTTATTCCATGTGAACTTATAACTCAAACTGAGCAAATTCTGATGGATGGTTTTCCATAACAGGAAGTGTGACAAGCGTTTGTGGCAAGGAATGTACTATGCTGCTAACGATGCTAATCACATCAACATGATGGGAAATCGCCTTGTAGACAGCCACTCCTTCAGAAAGTGCTCAGTTTGAGTTATAAATGACTTCGCCCGCTGGAGGATTCAGGCAAAGTTGCGTTGAGACTGAATCGAGCATGTCCTTCTTTTGCTGTGCGTCAGCAAGTAAGGCTTCGGCCTCTGGTGTGATCATGATCTTGAAGGTGCCAGGTGGCTTAGGGCTGTCGCCTAATATGCCGAATGCGGAATCATCGTTAGCAACCCTCAATCGGTTAATGGGCGTCATGAGAAGAGCTCTCCTTGATGGTGCAGCGGTTGAGGCTTCGATTTGGTGGCTGGTTTCGGTCTCGGGTCACGACGGTGTAGCAGTTCATCTGCACGTCGGCGACAGCTGACCATAGCGATGCTTGCATGTATGATAACATGGATCGGGTGACGCGGACGGGCGGGTTGGGCGTGGCCACGGACCGGATGGATGTCTTATATTCCCTTCACTTCGTCCTTCTGCGATTCCAGAATACCGAATCGGGCCAGCGATCTTGTTGATAGTAGAAGCGGTAGTTATCCCAGTAGGCTGTTTCTTCGGATTTTAGCCAAGGCTCATAAATCGTCTTCCCAAGACCTTCAACTAATTCTGATTCAATCTGTTCTACGGCTACTTCGGCAGATTCAAATGCCTTATAGATACCTAATGAAGACAGTGGATCAAACGCTATTGCAGCATCGCCTATGGCTAACCATCTGTGTCCGGAAGATGGCCTGGAACTCGATGAGCCAGCTGCAACGACCCTAAGACTCGACAGATCTGTGTTCTGTTGCAAGAACCTCGAGATGATCGAGGTTTGCTCTAAGGAGGTACGCCAATAGAGTTCTAGAGCCTTACGATTTCTAGGTACTATGTCCCAGTCTGTCATTAACGTCATAACCACTTGGGCATTTGGGATGAGCGCTCCATACCACCACCCGCTTTCCACAGCTTCGAGGTAGGTGCGATGATCTTTATCACTTCTAGGTTTGCCAACGCCAATGATGGCAATCAGACGGTCGATTGCTACTCGCACCGCTCCTTGTTGGCGGGCAAACCAAGCTGACCGACCAGTTCCGTCAACTACAAATTGAGCCCGCACCGAGAGAACTTCCTTGCCTCTTGAGTATTGCATCCACCATATACCATTCGTATCAAGTCGAAAGTGCTGCAAGCGTACTGGGTTTTCAAAACTCGCACCCTTTTTCATGGCTGTTTGCCTCAAACGTAGATTAAACTTCCTACGATCCAAGTGCCATCCATGCCCATGAGGGTTGGTCAAAAAGTCATTTTGTTGGGGCAGGTTAGTATTCCATAAAGAAAGAATGCCTGGAGATGGAAGATGCTTATCCGCAAGGAACCCATCCCAAATGCCAAGTCGATGCAACTGTGGAATAGCATCCGGGAGCAGTGTCTCGCCGATAGCATGAATCTCTGAGTCTTTGCGTTCGAGCAATAGAACAGAAAATCCTTTGTTCCGTAGATGGATGGCACAAGCGCAGCCAGCTGGGCCTGCTCCAAGAATAACAACATCGAAAGAACCGCGAGTCGTCATTCTGGCAAGGTACGCTGCGTTTCGATAAACATCGATTGACCAGTTGCGTCCTGTTTCTCAAGCACAATTCCTAATTGATCCCAAAAGCGTACCATCAAATCCTTGGTGTTTGCTTTACGATCCCAATTGTCCATGGTCGCTGATGCTGTTGTTCTCAATACATGATCAGGCCTTTGCGCTGGCCACCATCCTCGTCCTGGTGGCACTACGCCTCCGACAGTCTCCCATCTGCAATCAGAAAAGTCGGCTTGCCAAGGCAGTGCCATGCTCGCCGTTAACATGCCTGCATGAAGCTTTGAATGATCAAATCGGAATACTTCCTTGGCTACGAAAATACTTGTATTTCGGATCATACGACCTGCCTCAATTCCAGGACAAAACGCGGCACCGACACAGGCTTCGAGAACCGTTCGGGTCAGCAAGTCTGCTTCAAGTTCAGGCTTTCTTGTACTGTCGGTTTTCGTGAATTGACCAGCAGCCCACTTCTCAAGGATCCGGTATTGAGACCGGGTTAGTTGCTGAACCAGTTTATTATTTGAAAAATAGTCATCGGAGAATAGGGCAGGCATCGGCTTGGTAACGTTAGGATTGCCTGCAGCACTTGGAGCACGAAGCATGTTAAATAATTGTGCGCGTTCAGGGACAGCTTGGGCAGGGTCATCCAAATCAGCGATCGAGAAGAAGTCACCTGACTGACCCGGTGTATGTCCAGCTCTGTGGAATTTGTTAACCCATTGATAGCCTAAAGCACGCGTTAATATTGGCAGTACATCCAAATCATATGCGGGCTTGTTAGTTGGCAAAGAGATAACACTCCTCGTAATTGCCTCTTCGATAAACGCGTCATAGAGTGTGACCAAATTCCCAATCCCAGGGGCAAAATCAGGTTGGCAAGAAATCACCCAAGCTGATTTATCAACTTTCTGAATAGTACCATCGCTAAGCTGAACCTTGGCATCAACTGGCCCATCAGAGGTATCGTCGCACCAATTATCATTATCTGCGAAGTCATCTAATGGCGTTACGGGATCCGAGAACGCCTTTCCGAACCCTCCTACCACAATGAGGCGGCCGTTGTTGTCAGTTGAGATTTCACCAAGTGGAACTGCATGGGATTTGAATGCGCCTTGGAAGGCCTTCTTAGCTTGATTTTTACCGGTGAGCGACTGACTGCCTCCATCAATGACCAACTTCTTGTCAGTAACATCATTGCCAGTTGCGTTGTTTCTTCGAAAGGAGGGGTCTGTATTTGGAAGTCTATTCTTCAAGAAACGAGGAGCAGCACTCTTCCGATTAACGAGCGAAACGGTCCAAGTGATCGTCGCTTTGTCTGGAGTTAGCTCGTCGCATTTCGTGAGAATACCCTGATCATCTCGAGTGCATGAGTAAATTCTGAATCGAACCGCTTGGCGTTTAAGCAGCTTATTGGCTGTGGAATCCCTCCGGTTAGTTTCAATTGGAAGATTCGGTTCGGGGCCAAGATAAAACTCTTGGCTCGACCCTACTCGAGCAATGCCAATCGCAGGGTGGATTTCGAGAGTGGTCGTCGGCATAGTAGTCTCCAAGGGGTGTCTTAACACGTTTCATCATTGTGCATCTTTGGCGTGGTCTGTGATCTGCTTGCGTCGACCATCAGTTTGCGTTCTTCCATCTGCGTCAAGAAGCTCTTTCAAAATTTCATTCCCATCGGGAGGATCCTGAATAGATTTGGCGATGCGAAGAGATGCATCGAGTAGATCAAGATGGAGACTCCATCGATCAGGTCCGAGATCGGGCAAATCAAGCGTATAAGGCATTTCAAATGGTGCCCCGGCCGTTTCTGTGCCCGTAGGTGCGAAGGGAGAAGATGCCAACAACTTGGCGAGACCGCGGATGGAAGATTTTGATCTTCCCAGCATCTCTTCGAATACCCAAGATACAAGTATATCACCAACTGCCTTGATGCCCGGATCGCCTTGGTTTATGGGCAAGGCAGCGAGATGCGAAAGTGACATGAGGAGAATGCGATATCGTGTATTGAAAAGTTCTCCCCATTTTCTTGTAGTGGGATTCGTGATGCTACTTGCATTAGTAGTTCCTGTCCAGGTGTTTGGATTTTCTCGAACCGGCCAGACCAATGTGGAGGTGTCTTTCGGAGCTTGTCGATAAATCTTGAGGAATCTCAAGAAATGGGATTGCGAAGTGGTTCCATCTGTAGCTTCACCCTGGCGGGCGATGATTTCCAGGGCATCTAGCGCAGATGCTTTATCTTTGACTGGAATCAACTTAACGCCGGTAACATCGAAGTCGGTGCTACCTGCCGGATGAATTCTGTCATTTGTACCAATCCATCCCTTCGACTGGAATGGATCTCGATCTGTTCGAAAGTCAGTATTAAGCAATTCCTTGCGAAACACGTCAATTATTGTGTTGTACAACACACCTACATGATTGATGAATTGTCCAGTGGGAACACCTGCTGATAATCTCGCTCGAAGCTCAATCTCGTCCCGCTCGGCCTCAGTCAAAACAGTTTCGGGCAACTTTTCTTGTGGCATTTCAGCGTAGAGATACTTGGATAGGGAATTTTTGGATAGTGGTTCGAGTACGAACGGAAAGGGGTAGTATTCCGCCCGTAGTGGATAGTCTTCCCGTTCGAAATTCACTGGTCCACCGATGAGCCTCAAAATATTTTGTAGGGTCATCAAATGCCCCATTTCCTCCTTGGCGATTCCAAGGATGCTGGTTCTCCACATGTTCGTCGTTGTGCCAGCAACATTTGGAATTGGAACATTGTCTCGAAGCGAGTAGGCGGCGTAGAGATATTCGACCATTAAGGCATGCTCAACTTCTGCAGCAGAATGCAGGAGAAAAATCGCCCAGTCCCGAGAGACATATTTCGGAGGAGTTGGAATTCGAACCCCAATTGTCGATGTTGCCATTGCAGCTTGAGCTGGAGAGGTAGATTTTGAAACCATTCTTGCTGATGCCGTTGCCAAGCCTATCGAGGCTGGTGATACTGAAGACATTGGCACCAAGTTCGTTAGGTCTACCTTCATTCGCTGAGACATCTGAGCCCCTTTTACTTCGTTGAAGTTGCCTCTGACAAATCACATGACAATACGGTCTTTGAAACTATGCCTTCATAGCCTGGGTTATGAGTTGAGCGATGATTACGCTGCCTTGCTTAGGGTATTTCCACACGCCCTAGTGCTGCCCCCTTTTTTTTTATTTTAGCGTATAGGTTTAGGTTTCCATGGTTATCATTTGCTCGACTGCTCTTGTATCAGGTTTTCCACAACGTTTTGTAATGTCCCATCCTCCGGTGAGCTATGGCGCCATTTGGCACGAATGATGCCATTGTGATCAATTACAAAGACGGAAGGGTACACAGAAACATTCCAAAGCTTAGAAATCGATCCATCGGGCTTTCCCTCATTCCAGAATGATCGCCAAGTGATTGCGTGTTTTTGGATGGCTGCTATTGCATCCTTGCGAGTTTCATCTGCATTGACACCAAGCATGACAAATTGCTTATCCTGAAACTTCTTTACAAGGGCAATCTCGTCTGGAACGAATCGCATACATGGTCCGCACCAAGAAGCCCAGAAGCTTACTACTACAACCTTACCTCGAAATTCAGATAGTTTAATTGGGTTTTCTTCGATGTCATCGCCAACAGTTTCTGGTGCTTGTTTTCCAACTGCAAGTCTTCGCATGTTGTCGAGTTCGATCCTTGATAGTTCGCCAAGTGTCTGTTTTTGTTTTTTGAATCTGGGAAGATTTGAAAAACGCACAACCACCAACTCAAAATATCGCTCCGACTCTTGACGCAAATTACTCGCGTTAAGCTTTGCAGTCCATGCCATCCACTTTGCGTAGTCTGGAATAGTTGATTGCTTTTGCCTAGTTTCGTTGGACATCCATTTGAAATGATCGGCTTGGTCAGCCCAAGATTGGCATATGCTTGCTAGAGAAAAGCAGGCCTGTCCTTTGTTAGGGTGATCTAAGGCCGAGGAAGCCATTTGATGAAGTAGTGATTTAGCTACTTCGGTTCTCGAGGACATGACTAGAAAAGCCAATTCACCGAGTCCTAGGTTTTCTAGATGGTCTCTCATAAGAATTGCAACAGCCTGCTCTTCTTCAGGAATTATGGCATAGTTGTCACTATGCCGAATGATCCACGACAGTGCATCGAAGCTGACTTTTGATTTGGGAGCTTTCTTAGCTAGGGCCAAAAAGCGTGGAATGAACTCATTGACATTGGGAGCCAGTCGAGTTTTAATTATAAAGGCTTCATCTTGAGATTTGGCTTTACGCAGTTCTGCAACAAAGCTCATCTGTGCTTTGTTGAAGTCGTCATGGACCTTCTTGAATTCTAGTTCAGGAGTCTCCTGAATGATCGCCCATGGTGGTGAAACTACCTCCGCCAAGGAAATGAAAGCAATTGCAAAGGGAAGAAGAAACACAAGTGACTCCTACTAAAGAAGAGCTATCGTTCATTCAACTTACGGGATTTCGACAGGCTCTCCCCCATTCCTGGTTGAGAGAGCAGGAAGAATAGGGGCAGCTCCGTAGTTCAAAAAATGCACACTCGCATCTCCCATTAAAAAATAAGCACCAGATGGATGCAAACTCCAAAAATGAAAAACATCGATCTGATTAGAAGGGTTACCTGGCATAAATGCATAAGGCCCTAACGGAAATGCAGCAACGAATCCTCCTCCAGCATTTAGTTCACTTGCACCCAACAACATGTCAAGCGAACCCGTTCCATTCTGGCCAAAGCCAGCGTACCACCACCCATACCAGAAGTCTGCACTGGGAGGCCGCTCCCCCACCAAGATAGTATTGCTGATACCATCATGAATGGCAGCGATCTTAGTTTTGGAATCCAGAAATAGAATTCCGTCTGCACGTAAATAGTCTCTACCAAGCACTCCAACATAGCTTGTCAATGCAACCGTCTGCCCTTTGAATGTCAACTGTGTCGAATGTACTCGTTCGTCTGATGGACACGCGAACGCCTTAATGACAGTACTCAGTCCAATATGAGGAGGGTCATTGAATGCTACTCTATCCTTACTGTAAGCAACAATTGTTTGCCGCCAAACATCATCTCGCTCAATGTAGGGAAGGATTTGAGCTAGCCAGCTCATTCTTGGATATGTTTCCGTTACCTTTGTTGACTTCACGCCAGCCGGAAAAGCAGCATAATCATTGTGAAACATGTGACAAGCGAGCCCAATTTGCTTCAAGTTGTTACTGCAGTACATCTTGTCTGCGGCTGCCCGAACTTTCTGGATGGCGGGCAGTAGGAGAGACAAAAGGAGGCTGATGACTCCTAACACTACTAACAGTTCAACAAGAGAAAATCCACCTCGACTTAACGAAACAGTAGCACCTTCATCTTTTTGTCTCCGCTTTACATAGAGGGAAACACCGACAAGCAATATGCCAAATGGAAGCAGATAGCCCCACAAAGGAATTGAAAACGATTCCTTTATTGGCCCACCTAAGTTAATCCCATAGGCAACAGGAGTGAAATCTTCATCCTTTGGCGAATAAGAAGTATACATAATCTCCGTCAAAGCAAGTGTCTGTTTTAGTGCGTTTCCCTCTGCTACAGTCTTGGATTCAAGTGTTACTTCATGAGGTAAGGGTACGACTTTGCTAGATTCGTTGTAAGTAACCACTAGTTTTTGCGGAACAAGTCCGATGACTTTTCCCTGTGACTTCCGTATAAGATCGAATTCTGCACCATCAATTCGCCAAACACCTTGAATACTCAGTTGAATCTTGCCATTCATGGCAGGCATACCTTCGCCAAGCACAAAGTCCTTTTTGGGACTGTATGTAAACACTATTTCAGCTTCTCTTACCCCACGTGCATTTTTTGTTTGGCTGATTGTAAAGGTAAAATCCGGATCACGAAGCCATTCTGTAAGTCGTTTGCCCATAAACATAAATCCTGAATATGGCGAGAGAGCAAACAAATCATGCGTTATCAAGAATCCTTTTTTGTGAAGGGCTTTGGAAGTATGCGAGACAACTAGGGCTCCATCCGCCCTTGGCTGCAGCAGTTCGTAGTAGTTAAGGTCTGATTTTTGATGAATAATTCTCCTTGGTGGATTGTCTTTGGCCTTCTCAGTAGTGATCATCCTATCTAAGGCGATAGAATAGCATCCATTGCTGACAATGTAGTCTCGCTTTTCCTCAAATCGTCCTCCAGTATATTTTGCCGTAACTCTAAAAAACTTTACTTGTGACTCATACTCTGCTTGAGAGGACACGATATCATTAATCAGGCTCTGGTCATTCCATGCTATGACGGGGCTACAGAAGGCGGCAGCCATGACTAGAGTGAGGATGCTAGCGATTGGAGCAGCGCTGATCCGTAACATGACTCGTACTCCATAGAGCATTGATAGAAGCGCAATTGCATATTAAATGCAATTGCGATGTGTGTTAATCCTAGTCGCCTTATGCTCGTGAGGTCATCCTCTATGCGGGTGGTTGCCCTGCTGTACTACTGACAAGCACACTGGACGAAGAACCATGTTGCACATCCACAGTATGCGGGGCATCCAGTACAAGACCCCCCTGGAGTGCATGGCGGACTTGTTGGACATGTACTTCCACATTCCAGGATGCACCTTATGGCGACTTGGGCTGAGGTACCATCATCGGCTGACACCATGGTGGGAATCATCACAAGGCTTGCGATGATCATCGCTATGCCGACTGCCCTCAGCCATGCACTTAGTGCATCAGTGCGAGTTTTCATAACACTCCTCCAATTCAAATGACAGCCATCGCTACAGCAAACCAGCTGCAGAAAAGACGAAGGATGTCATTTTGAATGCCTCTGAATGACTTCTCCGGTGAATTTGGCTACAAGACTCGGTTGCTTCTGGTCATCCGTGTAGACAATAAATCGATGCTGGAATAATCCTGGTGACCCGCTAAATCGCATTTTGACCTTAATGATACAATGACCATGGGCAGGTATGGTAATCGGAAGGTCCTCGATGACTGCACAACTGCAGCTTGTCGTTCCTCCCACCAAAGTGATTGGGTGATCATCCTGGTTATGAACACGTATGGAAAATGATCCGTCATCTCCAGGCTGCCCTTTCCCAGCGGAGGAGATAGCGGGTTCAATTGCAATTCTTCTTCCTGATAGGAAATTCAAATATGGGTTTGCCAAAGTTATAAATAAATAGGCAAAAATAACTCCAGCTAGCAATATCCCTGCAGACTTCAGAAACGAAGCGAACAGAGTGGTTCGACCTTCGACGCTCTCATGGGGCTGAGAGGTCGGGATCGGTGAAGAAGTGAAAGGTCTCGCAAATAACAACAATACCAGTGCTGCGCAATCGAACACAAAAAGGTAGATAGGGTTAGATTGTATTCTCCCTAAGCAATTGCACGACGACTGTCCAATCAATACTAGATAGCCGCTGATAACTGTTAGAGATGCAAACAAAAGTAACGTGCAGCACCATAGAAGCGAAGGACGAAGGCCTGTGAGCAGCCAAACACCTAATCCAAATTCTAGAATAGCACCTGTTAACAGTATATCATCACTAATTACGCTATTGATCGCATTTCCTTGAAATCCTCGTAACTTCAGTGTAGCTGTCAATAGTAGGACAGCGGCAAGAATAATTCTTAAAACGCCCCAAGCCTTTACTGGACAAATTTTCAAATTCTCTCGGATGGAAGCTTCAGAATTCATGATGCAGCCTCAAGAGGTGACTACAGTTTAATGTTGATAGCAATGATTTCAAGTGAAATCACATAGATTTCTAAAGAACACTCTCATGATTTGTCTGGTGCATTTGAGTCAGTACGTGTAGTGATCATGTGAATTTATTTGTACATATGATAAGATCGTCGATGTACACTAATAAGACCGTTGAATTATCGTGTGTTAGTGCAAAGGTGATTACTTGAAGACACTATCATTCAGATGTTGCCACTCTATGTATTTGTTGCTATCGCACTGGACGACGTTCTTCGTGCTTGCTTCAATCCGGCAAGAAGCCAAATAGGTGCAAGGTCAGATTGCTGAAAGAGAATCTTCCCACCCATGCGATAGCGAGGTGACGCACTGCACTTCACGTGCAGGATTGGTGTGGTTCACCGCGCATATTGATTGTCAAAGGTGGGTGTCGTGTTCCACAGTATTTGTCTCAAGCAGTTTCATGAAATGTCGGAGCCGGGCTCGTCATCAAGCATCCGCGTGCTCGAAGGATGCATCAGGTGAATTGGCTGCGGGTAGTTAACTTTTTCAACTAGTGTTGCACTATTAGACTAGGTCGTATTGACTGAAGTTGGTTGAGGAGCGATTGAGAGGTGAGGGTATTTCTTGCGTGGAGGCTTGCTATGCTTAGTCGTCACGACATCAGCGATGACCATTGGAATCGTATCAAGGACTTGCTTCCTGGCCAAGTTGGTGGTCATGGAAGAGTCGGCAACGTCACGCGGTTGATCGTCAATGCTGTCCGTTACTTGGCAAAGACAGGTATTGTATGGGCGTATTTGCCCACGTGTTTCGGCGTCTCCTATAGCCTGTGGCATCGTAGCAACCGATGGTGTCAGCGTGATGTCTGGGCCAAGTTCGCGGCGGCCTACTCACATTGCCATTCCCAGTAGGCACTGAAGTGAAGAGGCGATGACATGCATGAACCTCTTCGATTGTAACTACATCACCAAGGCTTGGACCTGCTTAGGTTCACACTTGGCCTGATCCAGCAGTCCATGCAATCGCATCGTCTGCCTGGCATATTCGGCTGGCTGCTTCAATGCCCGCTCCTTCAAACCAGAAGTAAAGGCATTGAGAAGCGAGAAAACTGTTCTTGGCTGAAACTCCGGGAAGGCCGGGTTTCGCCATTCATGCAGCACTTTGGACAGATCACGATGTCCGATGAGCCCACGTTCCAAGGAACGAAGAATCAACGAATCAGCTTGATCATCCGAAAGTGCAGTCGTAAGAAATCGGTTGATTCGCTCAGACTCGGCATTCTTGAAGCTGTCTAAGGTCGTTACAGCACCACCAATGGCATTGCAGAAGTTCCGCTCGCCGTTGATGGTGTGCTTCTTTCGCACCAAGAGCTCCGAACGAA
>WBZX01002486.1_pt2 | contig 11187 bp, 7 predicted proteins | sample 5204211 | NCBI WGS metagenome assembly WBZX01 (sample SAMN12344362, study PRJNA552823) | activated sludge metagenome | biome: Activated sludge suspended growth; feature: Nitrification reactor; material: Wastewater; isolation source: activated sludge from nitrification reactor of wastewater treatment...
AAAGACCTGGCTGCAGGTGATTGACCTTCAACACTTCCTGCTGTATGCCCCTGGAAAGCAATCCGGTGTATTCGGCATAAACCCTGTTGCCGTTTAAGTCATACAACTCAAACTTGACGGTTGCGGCTTCATCCAGGGTATACGCTATCAATACATCTTCACTGGCCGGATTGGTATAGCGGATGATGCTGAAATCTTCAATCAATGAGCTGGCCGTATTTGCAGCCGGAGACTGGAATTCGTTCATCGCATTGTAGTTGATTTCTTCCCAACCTAATTGATATACCACAGTCAGGCAAAATTGATCGCTGCATTCAGTCGTAGTATCGGTGATCGTGAGGCATACGGTATAGATCCCTGGCTCGGCATAATCATGTTGTGGGTTTTCCTGGTCGGAAGTTTCACCATCGCCAAACTCCCAGTACCAGTCAGTATGTGGCGTTGTTCCCGTAGAGTTGTTGTTGAAAAACACTACCCCTTCTTCATTGGTCTCAAAAGCGAATGAAGCCTGACAGCCTTCAGGACCATAGACGGTGACCAGATGACATTCGGTACTGGTACATTCATTGTTGTCTGTAATCGTCAGGCAAACTTCATATGTGCCGGGCGCATCATAGGTATGATAAGGTGCTGATCCGTCCCCGGTATGTCCATCCCCAAAGTTCCAGCTATATGACGTGATATCATGATCGCTGGTAGAGGTGCTGTGGAAATGGATCTGGAAGGTATTTGGGATTTGCTCCCAATTGAACTGTGCATGACAACCTGATACAGGTTCATTTACAGTTACTTCATGGCACACATCACTTACACAACCGGTGTTGTCTGTGATAATCAGGCAAACCAGGTAAGTGCCGGGAGTCTCATAAGTATGGTATGGGTCGAAGCCATCGCCCTCACTACCGTCGCCAAAAATCCAATGATAGGATACTATATCATGAGCACTGGTAGAGGTACTATGAAAATGAACCTGCATTGTGCCAGGAATTACTTCCCAGGTAAACTGAGCATGACAACCTTCTATACCCTGTACGGTCACTTCATGGCATATTGTGCTTGTACAACCTGAATTGTCTGTTATCGTCAGACAGACCAGGTATACACCCGCGCTATCATAGGTATGATAAGGTGCGGATCCATCTCCTTCATGTCCGTCACCAAAATTCCAGCTGTACGAAGTGATATCGTGTGAACTGGTTGAAGTGCTATGGAAATGAATCTGTAAGGAGTTGGTGAGTTGCTCCCAATTGAAATTAGCATTACAACCTTCAGCACCCTGCACAGTTACTTCGTGGCATTCGGTGCTGGTACAACCTGAATTGTCTGTAATGGTCAGGCAGACCACATAGACGCCAGGTGTTTCGTATGTGTGGTATGGATTTGCTCCATCTCCTTCATGCCCATCCCCGAAATTCCAGCTATAGGAGGTGATATCATGCTCACTGGTCGATGTGCTGTGGAAATGAATTTGCTGGGTACCGGGGATTTGTTCCCATGTAAAATTAGCGCTGCAGCCTGAACCAACAGGTTCAACGGTGATCTCATGGCATTCGGTACTGGTGCAGCCAGTATTGTCTGTGATGGTCAGGCAAACCACATAGGTGCCAGGTGTTTCGTAGGTATGGTATGGATTAGCTCCATCGCCTTCGTGATTGTCACCGAAGTTCCAGCTATAGGAGGTGATATCATGCTCACTGGTCGATGTGCTGTGGAAATGAATTTGCTGCGTACCGGTGATTTGCTCCCAGTTGAAATTGGCACTGCAACCGGAACCAATAGGTTCAATTGTGACTTCATGACATTCGGTACTGGTGCAGCCTGTATTGTCAGTGATGGTCAGGCAGACGACATAGGTGCCTGGTGTTTCATAGGTATGATATGGATTTGCTCCATCGCCTTCATGGTTGTCACCGAAGTTCCAGCTGTAAGAAGTGATATCATGCTCACTGGTTGATGTGCTATGGAAATGAATTTGCTGTGTACCGGGGATTTGTTCCCACGTAAAATTAGCATTGCAGCCTGAACCAACAGGTTCTACGGTGACCTCATGACATTCAGTGCTGGTGCAGCCGGAGTTGTCAGTAATCGTCAGGCAAACCAGGTAAACACCAGCGCTATCGTAAGTGTGATATGGCGCGGAACCATCACCCTGATGTCCATCTCCGAAATTCCAGCTATAGGAGGTGATATCGTGTTCGCTGGTGGAGGTGCTGTGAAAATGGAGTTGCAGTGTATTGGTGAGTTGCTCCCAGTTAAACTGTGCATTGCAACCTGAGCCTGGAGCAGTAACGGTTACTTCATGGCAAACATCACTCACGCAACCTGCTTCATTGGTGATAATCAGGCATACCAGGTAGGTACCGGGTTCAAGATATGTATGTGTAGGATTGGCACCGTCCCCTGAGTTTCCATCCCCGAAATTCCACTGAAAAGAAACGATTTCATGATCGCTGGTAGAGGTATTGGTAAAGTCAACCTGGAGAGTCCCGGTAAATTGCTCCCATGTAAAGGCAGCATTACATTCGGAAGGTAATGGCAATACAGTCACTTCATGGCATATATCATCCGTGCATCCGGAGTTGTCGGTAATCGTCAGGCAGACCAGATAAGTTCCAGGTTCTTCGTAGGTATGATATGGAGCCGACCCATCACCTACATGTCCATCGCCAAAATTCCAGTTATAGGAGGTGATATCATGTTCACTGGTGGAGGTGCTGTGAAAATGGAGTTGCAGTGTATTGGTGAGTTGCTCCCAGTTAAACTGTGCATTGCAACCTGAAGTCAAAGGCAATACCGTCACTTCATGGCAGACATCATCCACGCATCCAAAATTGTCTGTGATGGTCAGGCAGACCAGATAGACTCCGGGGCTTTCATAGGTGTGATAAGGATTCTGTCCATCTGACTGCTCGCCATCACCAAAATTCCACGAGTAGGAGGTGATATCATGTTCACTGGTGGATTGATTGGAGTTAAAATGGATTTGCAAGGTTCCGGGGATTTGTTCCCACGTAAAGGCCGCATTACACTGTGCATGTAAGGCTGGTGAGGCCATTGACAGCAGTAAGAAAGAGAAGGAGAGAAGTAAAGCTTTTTTCATAGCTGGGTTGAGTTTTGAAAGACAATAAATCCAGGGGGATTTAACATTAAAGATACCATTCTCCTGAATCCGCTGCCTATAGTGAGAATATAAGCCATACAGGGTGATAGGAAGAAGACAAGGGGTAAAATCTGCCTGGCCCGTTCGGACCAATGGCCTGGGCCTGGAAGGGGCCAGACGAATACTCATTTACAACAATCCTTTTTAAAGAAATTCCAAATAAGGTTCAAGGCGTTCCTGATGAATTTCATGCGTTGACAGATCGTCTATCCGATTTATTTAAATATATATCCATCATTGGATCAGGACCTTTCGTGCATAGCTTCCGTGAGCTGACAACGTAAAGCTATACCCTAGCATCAAGGCAAGGCATAGTATCCAGGACATGAACGTTTTCATATTTTATCTTCTTACTATAAAAGTACGAAAATAGGACCAGTGTTGATCGACAACTACACGGCAAGGCCGATCTGGCATACGTGCATTTCAGATCACATCCGGTACATTTGTTGAAAATCCCATATGATGCGTGCAGTGACCACAAGGATTGTCATGATTGCTTTTTTACTCGGACTTGGGCATCAGGTCAGGGCGCATGTGGCATTGGATTATCCCCTGGGAGGGGAAGCATTTATTGTGGGTGAAACCATCACCATTCAATGGCATATCGTTGCGGTACATGCTACGCTCAATTGGGATCTGTACTTTTCAGTGGATAGTGGCGAGACCTGGGATACCCTACAACTGGACATACCGACAAGCCAGTTGAGTTATGAGTGGGAAGTACCGGATAGCCTTACTGCCCACGCCAGGATACGGGTGATCCAGGACAACGAAGCTCAGAATTACCAGGATCAAAGTATGGATTTTACCATTGTTCCGAATATCAGCCCCCCAATACTTGATGCGCCTGCTTCTGATACACTGATAGAGTGCAACCTGCAGGATCAGCAGGCAGCCATTCAAGCATGGCTCAGTAACCATGGGGGTGCTGCGGTAACAAACTATTGCGGAAATCTGATCTGGACACACGATTACCCCGGGATCAGCAATGCCTGCGGAGGTAGCGGAAGTGTCGAAGTCACCTTTTTAGCTACTGACAACTGCGGGCAAGCCATGACTATCGCAACTGTAACTATTGCAGACACCTCCCCTCCGGTCATTGCGGTATATGCCACCGATGTGCTGATCGAATCTGACGGACAAGGCAATACAGGAGATCTTGATGCCTGGCTTAATAATAATGGAGGTGCGCAGGCAGTAGATGCATGTAGTGATGTGATATGGACCAATACCTACATTGGCCTGAGTGATGATTGTGGCCTCACCGGTAGTGCATCTGTAACCTTTACAGTATCCGATCAATGTGGCAACAGTGCAACGACCGCTGCAGTATTTACGATCGGGGATCATGTACCTCCAGCGATGCTGATGGAAGCCCAGCCACTCACGATCACATGCGATGCGACAAACCAGGAAAATGAAATACAACAATGGCTGAATAGCCATGGCGGAGCACAGGCAACAGATATAGGTGGTGAAGTGACCTGGACTAATAATTATTCAAACCTGAGCGATAGTTGCGGTTCGACAGGCTATGCGACAATCGTTTTTACTGCTGCCGATGCATGCGGTAACATGTCGACCACGAATGCTGTTTTGAAGATAGAAGACCATACACCGCCCACCATCCAAGTGCCTGCCCAGGATGCAATATTGGAATGTGATGCCTCTACGCAGCAGAGTGCTATTCAACTTTGGGTAGACAGCCACGCTGGTGCGCAGGCAACAGATGGATGCGGTGAAGTGATCTGGTCAAGTGATTATACTAGCTTGAGTGATAGTTGTGGTTTGACAGGCGATGCAATCGTAGTCTTTACAGCTACAGATCAGTGTGGTAATAATAGTACTACTGCCGCGACGATAGTGATCAATGATATGGTTGGTCCGTTCATTGAAGTGGAGGCAAGGGATACGACAATGGTGTGTGGACAGATTGATCAAGCTGCAGCCATCAAGGATTGGTTAGATCGCCAGGGTGGAGCGATTGCAAGTGATCAGTGTGGAAGTGTGGTCTGGACAAATGATCTTCAGTCATTAGCAGATACGTGTGGTCCGGTAGGGATTCACTATATCCTTTTTACAGCCTCTGATCAATGTGGAAATGCAGCATCCACGCAGGCCATACTGACTATAGTGGATTCATTAGTGACTTCCATTCCAGGCGTTGATCCATTCGATTTTAAAGTATATCCTAATCCGGCGAGAGATGTTATACATGTTGCGTTGCATCAGGATACACCAGGTCCGGCGCAACTGGTGCTCTTTGATCGTTTAGGACAACGGGTATGGACAGGTCTTGCTGGATCAGATAAGTTGATCATTCCGGTAGAAAGCTTATCCCGTGGTGCTTATCTCTTAAAACTGATCACCAGCAGGGGAAGCTACACAAGGCATGTGTTGATCTTATGATTGGGGTATTTTTTATTTCAGAAACGGAAAAAATTAACATCTGGTCATTTGGTATATTTCCTCCTGAGGCGTTCCCCCAGGATCCAGAAGCCTTTGCGTTTCCGGATGGTGTAATACTTGTGGATATATTTTTCAAAATGCAGGATCGCCTCCTCCGGATCATCGGTCAGCTTGACATAGTGCAGATCCTGTGCTGAGATCGTACCCTGCTCGATCATAAAATCAAGATACGCCATCAGTGGCGCATAGTATGACGTGCCCATCAGCACCACCGGAAAGTGATGGATCATCCCGGTCTGCACAAGGGTCAGGGTCTCAAACATCTCATCCATGGTCCCCCATCCTCCAGGCAGTACCACAAAGGCATAGGAGTATTTGAGCAACATAAATTTGCGGATGAAGAAGTAATCCAGCGTCACCCAATCATGCATGTATGGGTTTGGTTTTTGCTCGTGAGGCAGGCGGATATTGCATCCGATACTGGTCCCTCCGTTTTCATACGCTCCTTTGTTGGCCGCTTCCATGATGCCGGGACCGCCACCCGTCATGACCGTAAATCCTGTCTTGACGATGGCCTTGCCTACAGCCTCTGCCATCTTGTAATATTCATGCTCCGGGGCAAACCGCGCCGAACCAAATACAGTCACACATGGCCCTACAAAATGCAACTTCCTGAATCCCTTGATAAACTGAAACACTACCTTAAGGGTAAAGGCCAGTTCACTCGTCCTCGACTTTGGCCCTTCCAGGTAATCATATTGATTGACGATCACTTTCCTGTTGGCGGTTTGGGTAGCAGGCGGGACAGGTTCTAAAGTAAAATTGGACATACGCAGAAATTCAAAATATAGTTTTAATAACCATTACAAATACTATCGATGCAAGCAGAAATCTGTGGTCAAACCATCACAGCTGTCATCCCAAAGAATACCTCAGCAAATTCCTTCCTGCCCGTGACTATGGTGCGGTCGTGTAGTTCCTCCCGTAATATCTGATTGGAAAACAATCGCCAGATCACCTGGTCATCAATCCGCACTTTGGTGACCGAATAAGAAAGGGGCTCCTGGCACAAAGTCCATCCTTCAGGTGTATACATATAGTGCCACTCCCCGCCTCCATGACCGCTGACGATCAGCGAAAAGGTATCCCCTTCCTCTGCCTTGACGCGGTTGAAATGATAGGGTAACGCACGCAGAGAAGTATCCACATATGGCCTGAAGTAGTTCCTGTCAAACAGAGGGGAGAGTATGCCGACTGCATGGCGGATCTGCTGCTGGTGATGCCATTTCTCAGTGTATTCACGCGCGATATGAAACCAGTTTTGAGACTCTGCTTCACCAGCCCATGCCACAGGAAAAACAGCAGTATCAAAAGGCGGAAGTTCGCGAAGATGGTCGCTGTACATCGTGTTGGTCACGGATAACAAGGCAATCAGCATATCCGGACTCACCCTTTTCATCGCCTTGACCCAATCCATGTTGAGGAAATTGATATAGTCTACCACCTCCCGGTAATGATCGGTCCTGATGGCATCTTCCGCAAAAAATCTGTCCCTGGAAGTTGATAGAGACCTGATATTTCCATCGAGCAGATGGGCCGCCACATCCTTCACTTTCCAGGCCGGGCAGAGTGTTTGTTTATGCCAGTCAGCTGGCTCAAGTGTTTGGAGCACATCGATCAATAGCCCATCGATACCGGGAAATAGATCGATTGTCGGTATCGGAATAACTGTATCCATATTTCAAATGTAGGTATTCACCCCGAAGGTCTGGTACCATAATTATTTGGCATAGAATTTGGCTTTATCAGCCCAGACACTGACAAAGTCACTCCCCGTATTATGGTATTTTTTAAAAGCTCCCTACTCCTGATCCTGTTTGCCCTGCTGGGCCCGAAGGAGACTATGAAGCCTTATGTGGTCTCCTACATAGACACTTACAAGTATGCCGCCATCGATGAAATGGTGAGGTCGGGCATCCCGGCAAGCATCATCATGGCACAGGCTATCGTCGAATCCAACGCAGGGCTATCCGGACTGGCGAAAGCTTCCAACAATCATTTTGGAATCAAGTGCAAGGACTATTGGAAAGGCAGTTGCCACTATTGTCCGGACGATGACCGGGATGCCAAGGGCAATCTCATTCCATCCTGTTTCCGTAAGTATGATTCAGTAATAGCCTCGTATGCTGACCACAGTGATTTCCTGATGAATACAGCTACATACAGGTTTTTATTTTCTTACGACCGGACCGACTATGAGTTGTGGGCTAAAGGACTGCAGCTATGCGGGTATGCCTCTGATCCAACCTATGCCGAAAAACTGATCAGGACTATACGGTTGTATAACCTTCATGACTTAGACTATTACACGATACAATATGTCAAACCTTCTGCGCTGACGTCCACAGGGGATGTGGGTGCATCGAGGGAATAGATCAATAGCATTTCTATATGGAATGCTCAGGACGTTCATTTTTAGTGGCCAAAGCCTCCCTTCACCTGGTAAACCAATCTCACGTAATGAAATATTACATCTCTTCAGGGATCTCGGATGGCTTTGGCGTTTTTCTTACCGCGTTGGCGATATCCTTATTGTGACGATCGCGTGCCCTGAAGATATCCAGCGCCATAAACAAGGCTGACTTGAACGAAGCGGGATCTGCTTCATTCTTCCCTGCGATTTCATAGGCGGTCCCATGGTCCGGAGAGGTACGAACGAAAGGTAATCCTGCAGTATAGTTGACCCCATCCTGGAAATGGAGCATTTTGAAAGGTATGAGACCCTGGTCGTGATACATGGCCAGGATGGCATCAAACTTCTTGTGGTTCATCGCGCCAAAGAAGCCATCTGCTGAATATGGGCCCATGATGATATCCCCTGATTTCTTGGCTTCGATGATAGCGGGGCGTATGATTTCTTCTTCTTCCTTACCGATAAATCCGTTTTCTCCAGCATGTGGGTTGAGGCCGAGCACGGCGATGACGGGGCGGGCAATGCCAAAATCGATCTGCAGCGATTTGATGAGGATGTCGAGTTTGGACCTGATGCTTTCGCGTGTGATTATGGGGGCAACCTGGCTGAGGGGAAGGTGTCCTGTCGCTACGGCTACTTTCATAGTATCGGTCACCATCATCATCAGGCCTTGCTTGACGCCAAACTCATGGGCCAGGTACTCCGTATGTCCCGGATACTGGAATCCGGCCATCTGCATGGCATTCTTGTTGATCGGGGCAGTGACCAGCAGGTCGATGTGGCCATCCTTGAGGTCCCGTACGGCCCGGTCGAGGGCGATATGGGCGATTTTGCCACCTTCCTCGGTCTCCTTGCCCAGGGCGATATTGATATTGTCCTGCCAGACATTGACCACATTGATCTTCTGGTGATAGATCTTGTCAGCGCTGGCGGTGGTATGAAACGAAAAGTCACCCGGATTGACGATATTCTTGTGATAGCTGACCACCTTGCTCGATCCGTAGATCACCGGGGTGCAGAGTTGTGTCACCGAAGGGTGTGACAGTGTCTTGATGATGACTTCAAGGCCGATCCCGTTGATGTCGCCTATAGTGATGCCTGCGCGTATGGTTCCCATGTTTTGCTTCTAGCTAAAGGAATGAATAGGGGTAAAGATACAATTCGGGATGGGAGTTAGGGCGAGAGCACCGTTTTAATAAAACGGTAAATCTCCAGTCGGAATACAACGCGCGTGCTAGGGCGGAAACCCTTTCCTAGTATCGCGCCCTTTCAGGGCATTTTGTTTTCCCAGGGAATGTCTATCTCTATTTTGATTTTCTTCGGTTGCTGAGCGTAGTCGAAGCATCACTTTTCGTTTTCAAAGTTTCCGCATTGAAAACTTCGTCCGATCAAGTCTTGGTTCATTTTCCGGATCATACCCCCAGGCTCTGAGGGAGAGGTGGTATGCGGCGCGCAACTTTTCAGCATCAGGCCTCTGGCGCCAGTATGCGACAGTATTCGAAGCCTATTCAGCAGTTTGCATTTTGAAGGCTGTCCGATCCAATCTGTGTTCCTTGCTGTCTTCTGAAGCCATTTTCTTTTTACCTAATCTTTTCAATATCATCCAAATCACGATGCCGACCAGAAGCCTTCTTTGCCTTGATCAGTGATTGCAAATCGATTAAATGCACATTAACATCATCGATCACCTTCCATTCGGCCATTGAAAATGCTTCTTTAAAATCTAGTCCTTTTACATTCAACATAATATCTATGCTCACTGGAGGTACCCCAAAAGTAGATACATCGTACTGCGTTGTGTTGAGAAAATTTTCCAGGGACATATCGAAAACGGGCATACTGAAATTCCGGAATGCAGTTACCAATCTTATATAATTCTCTTTGGTTCTCTCCGCCCATATATCCAAATCACCGGTTGTCCGGTTGTATCCATGAAGAATCACTGCATAGCCACCCACCAGTACATACCGTACATCTGCTTCATTGAGCGCTCGAATGAAAACCTGGAAATCCGGATTGAAGATATTTCCCATACAGATTAAAAAAATGTGGAAGATTTTCAACCGAAAACCCAAAACGGGCAACCGAGGATAAGTTAGGACTCCTGACCACGGCTTAAAAGCCGTGACAATCAAGAGATTTGGATTTAACCGATGAACCTAGCTCGCCACGGGCCCCACATCCATTAACCGATGGAGGATACCTCCAGGGGTATAAACAGAATCATAGGTTTTACGGCCAATAGAGATTAACCCAGGAGACCATAGAAGGGTAGATATAACCAGCATGAAGCGGATGCCCAAGCGAGCTAAAGCTTTGAACCAAGCCCCGATATGATCATAATCATAGCCCTGACTGATTGATCTCATTAGCCGGCCTTCTACCCGGCAGTACTTTTAGATTCTGAAAATCAAGTCAGTCTTCATTGTTTATCACAGTATTAAACCTGACAAAACGGATATGAAAAGCAAACTAATCATTCAGTTGATCATCCTTACAGGCATTGGGTTGGCTACGGCTGTATCCTGCACGTATGAGGAGGTACTCCCTTATACTCCGGATCCCGGGGTAGAGGTTTTCTTCACCCAGGATATCATCCCCATCTTTGAAAGCAACTGCAACTCTGCAGGCTGCCACAATGGGACCCAGGCTCCTGACCTACGGCCCGATGTTGCCTATGATGCCCTCTGGACAGGCGGATATATCAATACTGAGGTCCCTGACCAAAGCGATCTCTACCTGTGGATGACGGAAGTCAAAGGTCCTATGCCTCCATTGGGGGCTAATGCCACCAACAATGCCACCGTCCTCCAATGGATCGCACAAGGTGCCAAGAACAATTAATGGTCTTAAAATCATTTTCGAGATGAAATCAGCTAGATATAAATTTTTAGGCGTGCTCTTGTTACTGGTTTTCCAGGGGATCACCCTTTGGGCCCAGGAGGCCGAGATGACCGCAGAGGAAAGCATGCCCGTCAAGAATACATTCGGAAGTATATACATCATAGACAACCAGACCGTGATGGTTCCTTTCAAAGGGACCCTGGAGTTTGATATCCAGCATCGTTTTGGCCTTGTGGAAAATGGATATGAAGATTTCTGGGGGCTGTATGCTCCTGCCAATATCCGGCTTGCACTCAGC
>WBZX01002940.1_pt1 | contig 11187 bp, 9 predicted proteins | sample 5204211 | NCBI WGS metagenome assembly WBZX01 (sample SAMN12344362, study PRJNA552823) | activated sludge metagenome | biome: Activated sludge suspended growth; feature: Nitrification reactor; material: Wastewater; isolation source: activated sludge from nitrification reactor of wastewater treatment...
TGCAGCGCGGGCGAGGTGAAGATGGCGGCCTCGAACGAACCGAGCCTCAGCGCCATCGCCAGCAGCATGCAGCTCGGCAGACACATCGCATCGCTGCCGGCCATGATGACCATCTTGCCGGTCGGTGACACGGTCGCGAGCCGGCGGGCGAGCTGGATGAGCGGCGACATGGGGCTGGATTGTGCGCGAAGGGCGACGGATCGGGATGAGTGCTCTCAGGCCTGCTGCGCCGCGCGAATGCCCGCTTTGTACCTCAGAGCCACGGCAACCAACGGGAGATAGGCAAGCACGGCGGCAAGGGCGCCGTCAATGCGGCCGAGTGCGACGGCGGCGGCCCAGGGCGCCAGCCAGGCAACGTTGATCAAGCCCACGGCCAGCGATACCACCCGGTGCGAGCCGTGCACACGCGAGGCGTACTGATAGGCGTGGCTGCGGTGCGCCTCGTAGAAGCGCTCGCCGCGCGCGACGCGGTTCATCAGCGTCACCGTCGCGTCGACCAGGAAGCAGCCGGTGAGGATGAACCAGCACCAGAACAGCATCGGCGCGCGCCAGGCGGCACACAGTGCCAGTGTCCCAATGGTGATGCCGAGGAAGCCGCTGCCCGCGTCGCCCATGAAGATGCGCGCCGGTGGCAGATTCCAGACGAGGAAGCCGGCCGCCGCCGCGGCCAGCACCAGCGCCGCCACACCCTCGCCCGCGCCGCCGGCCAGCCAGCCGCACAGCGCGCCGCCGAGCGCGACGGTCACCGCCTCGGTGCCGGCGATGGCGTCGATGCCGTCCATGAAGTTGTAGAGATTGGTCATCCACACCAGCCAGGCCAGGGCCAGCACCGCGCCGGCGATCCCCAGATTGACGTCCGCGCCGAACATCGGCACCGGCGGCAGCGTGCCGAGCCGCCACAGCACCCAGGCTGCCGCCAGCAGGTGCACGCCGAAACGCCAGCGCGCGGCGAGCGAGATGCGGTCGTCGATGAAGCCGACCACGGCGATCGGCAGCGCCGCGCCCAGTAGCGTGACCGCCAGCGGCGCGGGCAGCCATCCGGCCGCAGCCAGGCCGGCGATGCCGAGCGCGAAGGCCGCGACGATCGCCACACCGCCGCCACGCGGCGTCGGCACCACGTGCGAGCTGCGCTCGTTGGGGCGGTCGATGAGCTGGGTGTGCAGCGCCCAGCGCCGCACCGCGCCGGTCAGCAGCCAGGCGACGACGAAGACGAGGAGCACGACGAGAGCGAGCGCGAGCGGGGTCATGCGGAAGGTGGTGTGCGAGAGTGCGCGGCGGCCGCGTCGCGCAGCCCGTCGGCCGGGTCGACGCGGGCGCGCCAGCCGGTGGCGGCGGCGAAGGCCGAGGCATCGACCTGCAGCGCACCGGAAATCTTGGTCCAGGCCCCGCCTTTGCCGGCGGCACGCGCCAGCGCGCCGAGCAACGTGGCCGGCAGCGGCAGCAGGCGCCAGCGGCCCCGGCCCAGCCCCTCGAGGAAGGCACGAAGCATCGTGGCGACGTCGACGTCGCGTTGATCCGCCACCACGAAGCGGCGCCGCGAGGCCGCCGGGTGCTGCGCCGCGACCAGCAGGGCATCGAGCAGGTTGTCCAGCGCGATCAGCGTGCGCGGCGCATGCAGGCCGCCCAGCGGCAGCAGTGGCGCCCGTGCCGCGAGGCGGATCAGCCTCGCCAGGTTGCCCGGGCAACCGGGGCCGTAGACCAGCGGCGGGCGCAGCACCACCCAGTCGGTGGTGCCCTCGGCCAGCGCGCGTGCCACCGCCTGCTCGGCTTCGAGCTTGCTCAGCGCGTAGGGCTCGGCGGGCGCGGGATCGTCCGCCTCGGTGAAGGCTCGGCCGTGCGTCGCGTTGCCGTTCACGCCGATCGAGCTGACCAGCACCACGCGCGGCACGCCGGCACGCCGCGCCGCCTCGGCCACGGTGAGCGCGGGCGCCACGTTGGCCTCGCGGTAGCGCCGCGCGGTGTCGGCGTCGGCGGCTTCGCCGAGCTGGTGCGCGCGCGCGGCCAGGTGGATCACGGCGTCGCAGCCGGCCAACAGCGCGGCGAGCGGGGCGGCATCCGCATAGTCGCTGGCGGCGACCACGCCGGTGCCCTGGGTGCGCGAGGCCGGCGCGCCGTGGCTGATCGCCACGGTCTCGATGCCTTCGCGCGCCAGCCGCGCGAGCAGCGCCCGGCCCACGAAGCCGCGCGCGCCGGTGACGGCGATGCGCTTCATGGCCGAGGCTCCGGCAGATCCAGCACCTCGTCGAGCCAGCCCTCGATCGAGTAGCGCTGGCGCAGCGCCGGCGCGAGCGGCTCGAACGGCGTGTCGAGGAACTCGCGCGGGATGCGCGGCGCCGCGCGGTCGATCACGCACACGTTGCGCTCGGAGTAGAAGTCGTACTCGCGCGCGCCGGCGTTGGTCGTCACCAGCTTCTTGCCGGCGCCCAGCGTCTCGAAGGTGCGCATGGTCAGGCCGACCTGGCGCGGGTGCTCGATGTCCAGCACCGCGCGCGAGCCGGCGAACACCGCCTGCAACGTCGGCTTGTCCAGCGGCACGAAGTGGAAGTCCTCGCGCCGCGCGTGGCGCATGCCGGGCTTGGTCCAGCGGTAGGCCCGCAGCACCCAGGGCGCCTGCAGGTACAGATACCAGTAGGCACTGATGTCGGCCGGCAGGCCGCGGCGCAAGCGGTCGACGACCGCGAAGCGGTCGGTGTGCGCCGTGCCGACGAAGCTGATGTGGTGGCGCATCGGTGTCTCGGGCGCCGCCTCGAAGCCGTGGCCGTAGAACAGCGGGCGCAGGTGCATGCCGTACTGCGCCGCGTCGCGCGGATCGAAGCTGCAAACGCGGTCGAACAGCGGCAGGTTGTCGCGCACGTGTGCGCGGTTGGCGAGCGCATCCCACATGTAGAGCACGAAGCGCGCGTGCGGATGCGCGCTGCGCAGCGCCGTCAGCGTGCGGCGCGACAGCGTCTGCCCGTTGACCACCAGCACCGTGTCGTAGCGCGGCGCCGCGAAGCCTTCCAGCAGCCGCGCATACAGCCGGTCGGCGGCGGGCAGCACCCAGCCCGGGCGCAGCCGCGTCAGCGCCGTCATCGCCGGCGTGTCGAAGGGACGGTCGGGCAGCCAGTCGACCTGTGCGCCGCGCCGCTCCACCTCCGCGCGGATGTCGCGCTCGTAGCCGAAGAAGCGTGGTGCCACGAACAGCACGCGCTGGCCGTCGAGTCGTTTCATGCGCGCGCCTCCGGCGGTTCGCCGACCACGCGGGCCGGCGCGCCCACCGCCAGCGCACCCGGCGGCACGTCGGCCAGCACGACCGAATTCGCGCCGACGCGCGCGCCGTCGCCCAGGGTCAGCCCGCCCAGCACCTTGGCGCCGGCGCCCACCGTGACGCCGTCGCCCAGCGTCGGACGCGAGCGCTCGGTGTAGGTGAAGTCGACTTCGCGCGCGCCCAGGGTCACGCCCTGGAAGATCGTCGCGTTGGCGCCCACCCGCCAAGCGCCGATCACGGTGCCCTGGGTGTGTGGCAGGAACAGCCCGGGCCCGATCGGGCAACGCACGGCAATCTCGATGCCGAAGGCGAAGAAGTTCAGCAGCGACACCGCCTTCGCCACCGGCCCGAGGCCGCGGCAGTGCAACGCGTGCGCGATGCGGCACAGCAGCACCGGCACGAAACGCGGCGAGGCCATGCCCAGCCAGAGCCGGGCTCCGCGCGGCGACGGCGCCGCATCCCCATGCAGCAACGCGTGCTGGCGCAGCAGGTCAGCGCGCAGCAGCGTCGCGAGCGCCGGGCGGGTGGTGCGATCCGGAGTCATCGGCCCCTCGTGCTCACGCCATCAGCTTGCGCGCGCGCAGCTCAGCGTTGGCGCGATCCAGCCGGTCTTCCGGCAGCGGCTGCGTCTTCACCCAGGCCGCGAAACGATCCAGGCCCTCGGCCAGACCGACGCGTGGCCCGCCCGGCACGAGCTCGCGCAGCCGCGTGATGTCGGCCACGTTGTGGCGGATGTCGCCGAGCCGGTACTCGGCGGTCACACGCACCGGCACGTCGCCGCCCAGCGATGCGATCAACTGGCGCGCCACGTCCATCACGCTGGTGCCCACGCCGCTGCCGACGTTGATCACGCGATCGATCGGCTGCGCCGACACCAGGCAGGCATGCATCGCGCGCGCCACGTCGTCGACGTGCACGAAGTCGCGCGACTCCAGCCCGTCCTCGAAGATAGGCAGATCGAGCCCGCGCCGGATGCGGGTCGAGAAGATCGACAGGATGCCGGTGTAAGGGTTCTTCAGCGACTGACCCTCGCCGTAGACGTTCTGCAGCCGCAGGATGGCGTGGCCGATGCCCAGCGCCTCGCAGGCCACGCGCACCAGATCCTCCTGCGCATACTTGGTGGCGGCGTAGATCGACGCCGGGCGCACCGGGTCGTCCTCGCGGGTGGGCACGGCCTGCAGCGCGCCGCCGCAACGGGCGCACAGCGGCTCCCAGCGGTGCGCGGCGAGCTGCGCCGCAGGGCGCGCGCCGGGAAACTGGCGCCCCGCCGCCGTCCCGCAGGCCGGGCAGGTGTATGCGCCTTCGCCATACACCGAGCGGCTCGACGACAGCACGATGCGCTTCACCCTGAGGTCGCGCCGGTTGGCCAGGATGTCCAGCAGCACCGCCGTGCCCTGCGAGTTGACCTCGTTGTAGCGAGCCATCTCGTACATCGACTGACCGGTGCCGGTCTCGGCGGCCAGGTGCACGACGTGGCTCACGCCTTCCAGCGCGGACTCGACCGTGCGGCGATCGGTGACCGAAGCGCGCACGAATTCGATGCGCTCACCGGCCAGCCACTCCAGCCCCTGCGGCAGGGCGCCATGGATCTGCGGTGCCAGCGGATCGAGGATGCGCAGCGACATGCCGTCGGCCAGCAGATGGCGCGCGAGGTGGGTGCCGATGAAGCCGGCGCCGCCGGTGATGAGGATGTGGTTCATGCGGTCTCGAGGTTTGAAGTGGCGGTGCCGCGCGATGTGCTGCGGCGGAGGCGCGGCCTGCGCGCGAGGTAGGTCAGCAGTGCGAGCAACAGCAGCGGCGTCAACTGCGTGAACTGGTTGGTGAAGATCGTCAGGGCCACGAATGCGTCGAATGCGCACAGCAGCGGAAGCTTGAGCGCGCTGCGCAGCGTGGCGCGCCAGGCGAGGTGCCCTGCCAAGCCGATCGCGAACGCCATGGCGAGCATCCCGGCCGGGCCCCAGTCGAGGTACGGCGCGAGGAATGCCGTCGAGACGTTGAACGCATCGTGGGCCAGCGAGCCGAGATAGCCCTCGAAGCCGGTCTCCATGCCGAGCGCCGATCGGATCACGGAAGGAAGCAGGTTGGCCAGGGTATTCGACGGCAGCAGTGCGAACGAGGGCACCGAGCTTTGCCAGTTCAGCGCGAGCGTGGCCACGGGCGAAACGACGTACGAGTAGATCCACAGCAGCGCGGCGAAGCGGATCTCGTCGGCGTCGAAGCCGAGCGCCTCGACGATCGAGAACTCCGGTGCCCTCACGTCGCCCGCGTAGCCGAACACGATCGCAAAGCCGATCGCCAGCAGCGTCAGCCGTGTAATGATCGAGCGCATGGGGCGCGGCGTCGTGAGAAGGTAGAAGAAGACGATCTGCAGCAGCAGGATCGTGAACAGCGCGCGGGAAACGACCAGCACCGGCCAGGCAAGCAGCGCGATGGCCAGCAACACGTCTCGCCGCGTTCGCTCGGCGTCGAACACGCGCAGGCACTGCGTGAACGCGAGGAACAACCACATCGCATTGGCGAATCCGTGGATGGTCGGTATCCCGAAATCCTCATAGGTGCGACCCGATCCGGTCACGAGCCAAAGAATCGGGAGGCCGCCTGCAAGCGCGATTTCGATCATCGAGATCGCCGCCCAGAGGCCGAGCAAGGAGTCCCTACCGCGATAGACGAGCCGACTCGCATTCGTCCTGCGCGGACGGCGACCGATCAGCGACGCGAGCAGCGCACCGAGCAGGTTCGCGACGATGAGCAGGCCGCCGACGAGCAGAGCGGTCGGCGTGTATTGCGCGAAGGCGGGAATCCAGCCCCACGACGCGAGGGCGAGCGTCACAGCCCAGACGCCGACGAACACCGTGCTCGGGTGCGCGAGAAGCGGCCGACGCAGCCAGTGCAGCGTCGGAATTCGCGGGGCCGGAGCACGAGCGTCCATCAGCGCGCCTTTAGCAGCTCTTCCGCATGGCGTCGGTAATCTTCCAGCAGCTCCCGCACCCGCTGCACGTTGCCGAGGCGGGGCAGCACCGCCGGTCCCTGCTCGGCCACGCCGGCGAGCAGCGCGGCGATGGCCTGCTCGCCATGCGCGTTGATGCTCGCGCCGCAGTAGCGGCGCAGCAGCACGTCGACGTCCGAGCACTCGCACAGGTCGAGCGGCAGCACCGGCTGGCCGAGGCAGAGGTACTCGAACAGCTTGGTCGAGACGACGCCCAGGTTGTTCGGGCCGTGGTGAGCCAGGAACAACAGCGCCGTGGCGCTGGCCTGTACCGACCGTGCCGTCGCGTGCGGCAGATGCGACACGAAGACGATCTCCGGCGCGCCCACGCCCTGCGCCTGGGCCTCGCGGCGCACCTCGTCGCAGGCACCGACGAAGACCAGCTGCAGGCGTTGCGCCAGCGCCGGCCGCTCGCGCTTCAGCCGCGCCACGGCGCCGACGATGGCCGCTAGGTCGTAGTGGTGTTCAGGCGTGCTGCCGGTGTAGACGAGTACGGCGCGCGCCGGGTCGATCTGCGGGTTCACCTCGCGCAGGTCGATGCGCGGCGCGGGCGGCACGTCGAGGTAGTGCGTCGCCACGTTGTACATCACGCCCACCTCGACGCCGTAGTGCGCCTGGAACTCGTCGGCCAGCCCCTTGGAGACGGTGGTGACGCGGTCGGCGCGGCGCAGCACGCGGCACTCGATGGCGCGCTTGATGGCCTTGATGCCGCCGAGCGCGTTGTGTAGCGCCCAGGCGTCACGCATGTCGACCGCGAAGACCACCTTGTCCGGATGGCGGCGCTTGATCAGCGCGCCGACCACGGCCACCGAGAAGGGCGGCGAGGAGGCCATCAACATCACCGGCTCGCTGCGCGCGCCGAGCAGTTCGTCGAGCCGGCGGTACAGCTTGATCACGTTGGGCAGGTACAGGTCGGCCAGCAGCAGGTGCTTGAGGCGGCGCAGCGCGCGTACGTGCACGCCCTCGCGCACCGACGCCTGCGGGCCACGGTAGCGCGCCAGGCCCTCGCGGCGGAAGGCGGCGAGCGCCTCGGCATCGGTGCAGACAGCATCGCTGTGATCGAAGGCGCCGCGCAGGTTGAAGATGCGCAGCGTCGCGCCGGCCTCGAGGAAGATGCGGCACCAGCGTTCCTGGCGGAAGCTGCTGGCGCGCTCGCTCTCGAGCTCGGAGGTGAGAAACCAGGCCTCGCGCAGGCGGGGGGTCATTGCGCAATCTCCACGGCGAAGGCGCGCGCCCAGCGCGACGCGCTCACGGCGCGCCAATAGCGATGGTCGAACGGCCGGCTCCCGGCCAGCACGTCGTCGAAACGCTCGAGGAGGCGTGGCGCGAGCAGGCCGGGCAGCGTCTCGACGGCCTCGGCTACCGCGGCGCGGAAGCGCTTGGGCTCGTCGCGGCGTACCCACAGCGTTTCGGCGGTGACGAAACCCATCTTGTCGCGCCGGTCGAGCACCAGGTCGGGCACGCTGCCACGCATGGCCTCGCGCAGTGCGCGCTTGGTGATGCCTCCGCCGACCTTGTCGGCGTCGGCGATGGCCAGGCAGTGCTCGACGACACGATAGTCGAGGAAAGGCACGCGTGCTTCGATGGAATGCGCCATCGAGTTGCGATCTTCCCAGTGCAGCAGCATCGGCAGGTTCGTGGCCGTGATCTGCGCCAGCGACATGCCGCGCACCGAACGGGCGCGGGCGGCATGCATCGGATCCACCGCATAGGCGCCTTGCGCCTGGGGTGCGAGCCACTCGCGGTCGGCATAGGCGCGGCCGTCGAAGCGTCCCAGCAGGCCGACCAGCGAAGGCATCAGATAGGCAGCGGTGTAGCCAGCGGATCGCAGCGGCGAGAACCCGATCTCGCGCCGAAGTGCGCCGACCTCGCGCCACCACGCGAGCGGCGCACCGCCGCGCAGCACGCCTGCCAAGTGGGCGCCGAAGAAACCCCGGTAGCCGCCGAGCGTCTCGTCGGCGCCCTGGCCGTCGAGCATCACCGTCACGCCGGCCGAGCGTGCGAGCCGGAACACGCACCACTGGGCGAAGATGGAGGTCGAGACGAACGGCTCGTCCTGATGCCAGGCGAGGCGGTCGATGTCGTCGAACAGGCCGGTCGGTTCCGGCACAACGGTGTGTGCGGTCGAGCCGGCGCGCTCGATCACGGCCTGCGCGTAGCGGAACTCGTCGAACTCGGCGTCATGCGAGCGCGCGGTGAAGGTGTGAAGCGCTGCGCCTCTCTGGCCGGGCGGGCCCAACTGCTCACCCATCAGGCAGACGATCGCTGAACTGTCGAGTCCCCCCGACAGGCAGGAACCGACCGGCACGTCAGCGCGCAGCCGCAGCCGCACGGCATCGGCCAGCGAGGTGCGTAGCCCGTCTACGGCGGCGCGGCCGCTGATCAAAGCCGCCGCCTCGGGCAGCGCATACCAGCGTTGCGGGCGCCAATCCGGAGCGGCGCCACCGGCGAATACGCCGGCCAGATCGAGCGTGACACAGTGGCCGGGCGGCAGTTGACGCACGCCGTCGAACATGGTGCGCTCGCCGTGGTCGAGCACGTTCCAGACGAGGAAGTCGAGCAGGCGCTCGCGGTCGGCGCGGGCGCGCCAGCCGGTCAGTGCGGTGAATGCCTTGATCTCGGAGGCGAAGGCGAGTCGATCACCACAGCGCCAGTGGTACAGAGGTTTGACGCCGAAGCGATCGCGCGCGAGGAAGAGCGTCTTGGCTTGACGGTCGAGGATCGCGAATGCCCACATGCCGTTGAAGCGCGCCAGGCACTGGGCGCCCCACTCGCGATAGGCGGCGAGGATCACCTCGGTGTCGGATCCCGTCGTGAATTCGTGGCCCGCGGCGCGCAGTTCGTCGCGCAGCTCGATGTAGTTGTAGACCTCGCCGTTGTAGGTGATCCAGTAGCGCCCGGCGTCGCTGCTCATCGGCTGATGGCCATGCGGGCTGAGATCGATGATGGCCAGGCGACGGTGGCCGAGTGCGACTCTGCCGCGCTCGCCGCCATCACGCTCGGCCAAGCGGCGTTGGGGCGACCAGGCGACGCCGGCGGCCGCCAGCGACGAGGCGGGCGTGTCGACCCCGCCGAGCAGGCGGGGCGGGGCCTCGCCATCGAACAATCCGAAGCCCTCGTCGTCCGGGCCGCGATGGCGCATGAGCCGGCTCATGGCGTTGAGCTCGGCGGTGTCGAAGGGACCGGGCTGAATCAGGCCGAAGATGCCGCACATGGGAGGGTCCGGATCGCCTTGGCGATCAATAGGAGATAGAGGCCGTACAACAGCAGTTCGTGGATCGCATACACGAGCACGAAACGACCGAGATCGAGGTGGGCCGCGGCGATCGACAGGACGATGACCGACGAGGCGAAATAGGCCAGTTGCCAGCGCAACGACAGATCGAAGCGCCGCAGCGTGATCAGCAAGGTGGACAGCGGCGAGACGCAGGCGCGTACCGTGACGGCCAGCGTGACGGGCACGATAAACGCCGCATCGACGCGCCACTGCGGACCGAGCAGCCACCTTAGCACCGGCTCGCCGAAGAGCGCCGCACCGACCACCAGCGTCAGCCCGAGCCCCGCGACCAGCAGGCCGAGCCGGCGCAGCAGCGCGGTCATCTGTTCGCGATTGCCGAGCGCATCCACGCCTGCACGAAGCAGGACTTGGCCGGCGCTCATACTCACCAGCATCAGCGGCGCACCGAGCACCCGCTGGATCTGGCTGTACTGGCCGGCATCGTGCGAGCCGAAGTAATGAACGACGATCCACACGCAGGCGCTGTAGCCAGCGACGTCGAGCAGCGCGCCAGGCAGGCTCAGCAGCGGGAAGTCGCGCCGCTCGCGGGCCGCGGTTTTCACTTCCTGCCAGCTCGAAGCGCTGCTGGCAAGGCGGCGCAACGCCGACGGCAGCGAGACGACGAAGGAGAGCGCATGTGCGACGACCAGGCCGAAACCCGGCAGCGAGCCCAGCAGCGCGAACAGACCTCCCTGGCCGAAGCGGATCGCGCCGACGGCGTCGTAGCGTCGCTCCCGCGTGGCTGCGCCGATGCCGGCCTGTTGAATTCCCACCAGCAGCACGCACAGCGCCACCAGCCAGCCGGCATCGAACGGAGCGGGCCAGCCAGCGCCGGCAACCGCGCCCATCGCCAGAATGCCCAGCACGAGTGCAGCTGACGCTGATGTGGCGGCGAGTGCGGCGCGCAGCAGCGGCGCTGCCTCCTTGTCCGGTGCCGCGGGCAACGCCAAGTCGTAGCGCGCACAAGCCGCCGCGGTGGCGATGTTGCTCACCGTCATCATCAACGCGAGCGCCCCGAATTCCGCCGGCGTGTGCTGGCGCGCCAGCCACGGCGTCGCGGCGAGCACGATGCCCTGCCCGGCGGCCGTGCCGAGCGCGACGGCACCGGCGCCGCGCGCGATCGACCCGAGCATCGTCCCGCGCCGCTCACTCGAAGCAGGCGCAGCCGGCCCACGATGGCGCCGCCGCATCCTTGGCGGCCAGCGTCGGCGTCGCGCCTTCCAGTGGCCAGGCGATACCCACCTGCGGGTCGTCCCAGCGCAGCGAGCCTTCCGCCGCCGGCGCGTAGTAGCCGGTGGTCTTGTAGAGAAAATCCGCCGATTCGCTCAGCACCAGAAACCCGTGCGCCATGCCCTCGGGCAGCCAGAGCTGCCGGTGGTTCTCGCCGCTGAGATCCACGCCCACCCACTTCCCGAAGCTCGGGCTGCCGCGGCGCACGTCCACTGCCACGTCGAACACCCGCCCGCTGGTCACGCGCACCAGCTTGCCCTGCGCGTGCGGCGGCAACTGGTAGTGCAGACCGCGCAGCACGCCTTTGGCCGAGCGCGAGTGGTTGTCCTGCACGAACTCGACGTGGCGGCCGACCGCTTCGTCGAAAGCCTTCTGGTTGAAGCTCTCCATGAAGAAGCCGCGCTCGTCGCCGAACACCTTGGGCTCGAGGATCAGCACGCCGGGGAT
>WBZX01002941.1_pt1 | contig 11186 bp, 6 predicted proteins | sample 5204211 | NCBI WGS metagenome assembly WBZX01 (sample SAMN12344362, study PRJNA552823) | activated sludge metagenome | biome: Activated sludge suspended growth; feature: Nitrification reactor; material: Wastewater; isolation source: activated sludge from nitrification reactor of wastewater treatment...
ACATCGCCGCGCACCGAGCCCTGCCAGGCCGCCTCCCGGTTGAGCGCCCAGGGATCGCGCATGCCGGCTTCCAGGTTGGCAACGATGCTGCCCACGCGCGGGCCGCTGAGGCTGGCCTCGGCATGCAGGCGCTGCGCACTGGCATCGGCCAGCAGACGCAGCTGCCAGGGGTCGCCGGCCAGATTCAGCGGGCCGATCAGCCAGCCGTCGCCAGCCAGGGAAATTGGCGCCGCTTGCTTCAGCGTGAAGGAGCGGAAGCGTTCCTCTGCTACCAGCCTGCCCGTCGTCAGCTGGCCGGTCCAGCGGGGGTGGCTGAAATCGTCGGCAAAGCCGCCTTCGGCCGCCAGATCGAAGCGATTCCTGCCGGCGATGTCGCTGCCAGCGGCAAGCTTGTGCTGGCGGCGCGTGCCGCTGACCTGCAGTTCGAGCTTCTTGAGCAGGCCCGGCTGCTCGGCACCGTCGACCGATGCCGCCCGCATGTCGAGCCGGAAGGGGCTGTCCGGCTGGCTGCCGAGATCGGCAACCAGGCTGGCCTCCTTGATGCGCCCTAAGCCTGGCAGCCCGAGGCGCGGAGTCGATACCTCGCCGGCCAGCGTCGGCAGCGCCAGCGTGCCGCCAAGGCGGAGCCGGGCGTTGAGGCTGCCCTCGGCACCATAGGGCGCCAGGGCCGGCGCGGCGATGTCGATGGCCAGGCTGTCGCCGGCCTGGCCGAACGCACCGCGCGCGGTCAACTGGTTGGGGCCGGCGACCAACTGGACGTCGGCACGCGGAATGCGCGGCCAGTCGATGACAAGGTTGCCATGCCCCGTCAGCGGCTGGCCGGCCAGCCGGCTTTCGCGCAACTGGAATTGCGCCTCGACCAACGGGCGCGGTTGCAGCCGGCCCTTGGCAGATAGGGTGCCGTTGAGCGAAGCGGCCGGCACGCGGGCGAAGCGGCTGGGGTCGAAGCGCGACAGCTCGCCGTTGGCCGCAAATGCCATTTGGCCGCCGGTCTCCAGTTCGCCGCTGGCGCGCAGCACGGCGTCGCCGGCGCTCAGTTGCAGATGCTCCACACTTATCTTTTCATTGCCGTGGCTGGCCTCGGCGGCCAGCACGAAACGGCTGTCGCTGAGACGCAGCGTCAGCTGCTGCCGGTCGCTACCGATGCTGGCCGAAATCGGGCCGTTCAGCCGGGTCGACCGTAGCGATCGGTGCAGACGCTCGGCGTCGATCGCACTGGCTTCCAACGCGAGATCCAGCCTGCCATCGCGCCAGCCGCCGCTGCCGCCGAGCCGGCCGCCCCCCGGCAAGCGGGCGCGAAGTGCGGACAGCCGGGCGCCGTCATCGGCCCAGGCAAAATTGCCTTCGAGGCTTTCCAAAGGCAGGCGCTGCTGGTCGAGCGTGCCGGCGATGGCGTTGTACACGTCGAAACTGCCGGCCAGTTCCCCGGGCTGGCGCTCATCGGGCCTGATTTCGGCACTCAGGCGCAGGCGTGCGACCGGCGCGCCGGCCACCCAGAGCGCCGGATCGACATCGGCGAGCGCCAGTCGCGCCGACGAAAACGCATGGCGGGCGAACGGCGTCAGCGTCGCCGTGCCACTGCCGCGCACGCCCTCGTCGGCGACGACCTTGAGCGCGAACTGCTCGAGCGGGCCGTCGGCCGTCACGGTCAGGCGCATCGCCTTGTCGTCCAGGCGCCCGGCGATGCCGGCGCTGGCCTGCAGGGGAAACGGCGCGTCGGCGCCAAGCGTGGCGCCTCCGGTGAGGTCGACGGCGCCGAAGCGGGCGCCGAATTCGCTCAGGCGATGCGTCTGACCGTCGCTGGACAGACGCGCCCGCAGGTCGTCGAGCGCGAACAGGCTGCCGTAATCGACTCTGGAAATGACCACTTTTTCGACGTCGACCGCAACCGGCAGGCGCAGACTGGCCGGCGGCGCGCTAGCCTCGTCGCTGCTGGCGCTATCGATGTAAAGACGCCCGGCACGCAGTTCGCTGACCGCCAGCCGCCCCTCAAGCAGCGCCGCCGGCGCCCAGTCGATCTGCAAGTCTTCGGCGGATACGGTCAATTCCGGCGTCTGCCAGCCGAGGCGCGCGAAACCCAGCGGCCCGATCAGGCGACCGCTCGGCTGTTCGATGACCAGGCGCCCGCTGAGCGCCTTGCCGGCGAACCCGGTCACGGCCAGCAGCCCGCTCTCGGTCGCCAGCAGCCAGCCGCCGACGCCGGCCAGAGCTGCCAGCAGGCACAGGGGAAGGAGCAGGAAAACGACGCGCTTCATGTCAGAACGGAATCGCCAGCGAGAAGTGAAGAACCACCATCTCACTCTGCTGGCCATAGGCGAGATCGACGGCGATCGGCCCCGCCACCGTCCTCCAGCGGGCGCCGATGCCGTAGCCGGCGGCGACGCTGACGCTGCTCAGGCTGTCGACGGCATTGCCGGCGTCGGCAAAAATGGCCGCCCCCCATTGTTCGTCGAACCAGTGCGTGTATTCGACGGTGCCGGTGGCCATGTAGCGGCCGCCGACGATCGCCGCCCCTTCCTTGACCCCCAGACTGAGGTAGTTGTAGCCGCGGATCGAGCCGGTGCCACCGGTGCGAAAGACGTATTCCTGCGGGATGCCGTCGCGCGACGAGGCGATGGTGTAGCCGACATCGCTGCTCAGCATCAGCGTATCGAGTTGACCGACGGGGATGAAATACTGGAAGCGCCCGAGCAGGCGAACGAAGTTCTGGTCGGACAGCACCGCCTTGGCCGCCGCGCCGATCTGGCCCTGCAGCACGATGCCATCGCGCGGATCGAGCAGGTTGTCGACATTGCGCCAGGTCCACGACACGTTGGGCACCAGCGCCCGGCTGTAGCTGTCTTCGGCGCCTTGCGGCCGCAGATGCTCGTCCTGCCAGGTCAGCGAGAGGCGAGTCTCAAGCTTGTCCTGCCGCCAGGCCTGCTGGACGCCGATGGCGATGCGCTCGGTCTGCAGATCCTGGATGTCGGTGGCCTGCAGCATGACCCCGGCGCTGGTACGACGATTGGACGCATCGGGCGGAAAGAAGACGTCGGCGTAGGCGGTCTGCTTTTTCTGCTCGATCCGGGCGCCGGTATTCAGCTCCCAGGCCAGCCCGAAGAGGTCTGCCGTCTGGAAATTAGTCTCGACGCGCGCGCCGGTATTGGAACTAAAACCGGCGCCGAACGACAGGCGATGCGCCGCACGCTCGCTGACCAGCACCGTGACCGGCGCCGTGACGACGCCGTCGGCACCGGGCGGCGTATCGCGATCGATGCTGACCTGCACCGAGCCAAACTGCGGCGTCGCCTGCAGCGCCGTCTGCAGGGCCAGCATGTCGGCTTCGCGAAATGGCTCGCCGGGTCGCACCGTGCGGTTGTAGCGCTCGACCAGCCACGGCTGGTAGCGCTCCAGACCGACGATCTTCAGTTCGCCGAATCGAAAGGGCGGACCGCTGTCGTACCGCGCCAGCAAGCGTGCCTGGCGGGTCGCCGGGTCGATCGTCGCCTGGCTGTCGACCAGCCGGGCACCGGCATGGTTTTCCGCCAGCAACGCCGACAACACCTGCTGCTTGGCGTTGTTCCAGTCCTCCTGGCGGAAGGGGCGGCCAACCGGCAAGGCCCAGCCGGCGATCAGTGTCTGCCGCGTTTTGGCCGCCAGCGGCCCGTCGACCGTGACATCCACGGCGGCGATCAGCGTGCGCGGCCCCGGCTCGATGGCGAGCAGCCAGTCGTCACCCTTTTCCTCGAAATCGATGACCGGCGAGAAATAGCCCTCGGTCTCCAGAATCTGCCTGACCAGGCGTTGCAAACGCGCCTGCCCGCCCGCTCCCGGCGCCGGATCGTCCGGCATGAACGGGGTCAGCAGCTCGACGATCTCGTCGGGCGCGCGCAACTCGATCTCGCCCGCTGACAGCAGCGGGGCGAAAATCACCAGAACAAGCGGGAAAAGGCGCCGGACAGCGCGAGGCAGGGCAAACACCCCGCCATTTTACCCGCGAGTCTCCTCGGCAACGGGCTTCGGCGGCAAAAGGAAACTGCGCGGATCGTTGTTGAAGCGCTGCCAGATGGCCCGCAGCAACGCCCCCCAATGCCCGAAACGAACGCCGCGAGCGCCCAGCGCCGTGCGTAGCGCCAGCGCAAAGCTGACCGCCAGATTGGTCATGCCGATCAGCGCGATGCCCAGCACGGCCCACAGGATGGCCTTGAGCGGCAGCTCGAACTCGAAGGCGTTCAGGGCGTAGCCGAGATTGGCCGACGAGAACGCGATGTGCCGGATATCGAGCGGCAGGCCGAGCATCTTGCCGATGTCGCCGGTGGAACCGAGCATGCAGCCGAACAGGAAATTGCCCATGATGCCGCCCAGGTGATCCTCGATGTAACGACCGATGCGCAAGGCCCGCTCCCGGCCGAACAGGCGGTTCAACCAGCGCAGGCGGGAAATTCTGGCGCCCACGTCGCCATAGGCGGCCTTGTTGTCGAAATAGCCGGTAATCAGGCCGGACAGGAAGAGAAAGAATCCGGCAATCGCGGCATGCGGAATCGCCCAGCTCAGCGGATCAAGGTCGGACAGCAGGTGTGCCCCCTTCTCTAGCGGAATCGCCGGCTCACCAAGCCACTGGCTCAGCCCGAAGCCGATCAGAATGGCGACCGGCAAGGCGACCATGACGTTGCCGGCAATGGCGGCCAGCTGGCTGCGGCAGACCGCGGCGACGACGTCGACCAGGCGCTCCAGCTCCGCCTGACGCGTCGCCCGCAGGTCGCCGAGCAGGCCGGCCAGGGTCTGCGCGGTCATCGCCGGCTGCTTGGTGGCCACCGTCATTCCCAGCAGATAGATGGTGACGAAGCCGAGGCCGTAGATCAGGCTGAACAGGATGGCCTCGACGAGCAGCGGCGCATGCAGCCCGGCGGCAAAAATCTTGAGCAGGGCCATGCCGCCGATCAGCACGCCCGCCCCGGCCGCCGATCGCCACATCAGGCCGTAGTCGCGGCGTGTCTCGCAGATGTAATGCTCGCCCGAGCGCGCTGCGTTCTCGGTCACTCGCACGGCCAGCAGGGTCGAGAGTTGCGCCATGTAATGGCCTAGGCTGTTACGCCGGTTTTCCGCCAGGAAGGCTTCGCGGGCGAAATCCGCCCAGGCGTTGACCGCATTCACGCGTGCCTCCGATGCCTGCGAAGCAGTCAAAATGGTGACCAGTTCGCGCAGTCGCTCCAGACTCTGTTCGCTACGCGTCAACAGGTAACTGAGATGCAGGCTGGTGCCGACCGTCAGCGCCCGCTTGCGGATACGCTGCAGGGTACTGGCGCACTGGTCGGCGATGACCAGCAACTGCCCGCCATCGTCGCCGGGGCAGGCCGGATCGTCGAGCGCGGCACGCAGTGCATTGACGAAATCGACCGCTTCGGCGGAGAGCGCCACGAAACACGGCAGGTCATCGTCGAAGCTGGGCGAAGCACGCATCAGTTCGCCCTCGACGCCAAGACCGCTGACACGATGTGCGAGAAGCAGAACGGAATCGAGAATCTGCTCCTGGATATTGCGCCAATCGACGTTGCGCAGTTCCTCTGCGGGCGCCAGCATCTCCCAGAAGCGCCGCGAATACTCCGGCGGAATCTGCGCCTGCCAGCGCCAGTCGTCGGGCCGGTCGTACACGACATGCATGCAGTCCTTCAGCCGCCGCTCGTCCGGCACTTCGGGCAACAAGCGGTCGGCCAGTATGCGCCACCACTCGGAAAAAAAACCCGTGCCGGGCAGTATGCCGCTGTCGGTGAAGAAAGTGACGAGCCGTCGGGTGGCGATGAAATGCACGATGTGATTGCGAAAGGACGCCCGCAACCTGGCGTCCGCTTCGAGTTGGAGCAGCATGCGCTCGTAACGCCCGGCGACGCCGTCGTCGTGCCGGCTTGTCGGGCGTATTGCGGCGATCAGCCGGCGCGCAAGCTCAAGGGCACTGGCGTCCGGATCGCGAAATGCATCGAGCGCATTATCAAGGCGCTCGTCGGGCTGCCGCGGGCGACCAGGCAACCAGCGGCGGAATCGTTCCCACAAACCCATCGTTGGCCGAATCAGCTTTCAGCTGCCTTGGCTGCCGGTGCCTTGGTGGGTGTCGCCTGCTTTGGCTTTGCCTCGGCCTTCGGCTTGGCCAATGCCTTCGGCTTTACTACTGCCTTCGGCTTCGCCACGGCCTTCGCTTTTGTCTCACTGCCCGCGACAGCGGCCGCTGCCGGTTTCCTGGCGGCACCTGCCGGTCGCTTGGCCGCTGGCTGCTTGGCCACCGGCGAAGGCAGCCGCTTGCTTCCCAGCGCCTTGCGAATGCGTTCGAGCATCGTCTTCTGCGCCGCCGTCGGCATGGCTGCCAGTATCCGCTTGTCGTGCACCAGTTTGTCGAGCAGGGTTTCCAGACGCGCCGCGTCGGCCGCATCGGCCAGCAGCTTCGGCAGGGTAGCGAGCGCCGTTTCCAGCGACTCACCGACGATGATCTCCTGAACGCCGCGAATCCGGCGTTGCTCGTCGGGCGCGGTTTCGGGCAGCAAATCGGCGTACTCCTTGGCCAATTCAGCCTTCAACTGCAGCCTCGAAAGCGGCAGGGGCGTGTTGTCCTTGCCCTTGAGCAGGAAGGCGACGCGCGCCAGGGCCGCCGGATAGCCGCCCTCCTCGATTTGCGCCAGCGCCGCGCTGACCGTCTCGGCCCGGCGCGAACCGGCAGCCTGCTCGCGCGCCAGCGACGGGCTGCGATCGGCCATCAGGTTGGTGAACATGTGGCCATAGAGCTGGAAGAATGCCGCCTCGCTGATCGCGTCCTGTACCGCGCGATAATAGGTCAGCGTGGCGGACAGAATGCCCGAGCCGGCGTTTTCCAGCTCACGCAGCGGGTTTTCCGGCCCGGCCGCCTGGCGATGGCTCTTGACGTAGGCCGCCGCCGGCGCCAGCCAGCGTAGCCACGGATTGAGGTCGGAAATCGCCCAGCGCTGCATGCGCAAGGGGTGGAAAGTGCGCCCCAGCTTGGCCGTGGTTTCGTTCGACATTTGCTGCACCAGCGGCTGGGCGAACAATTCGTAGGCCTTCTGGTTGAACTCGGAAACCGTGGCGACCGCCTCGAACGCCTTCTCGTCCTTGCGCTCGAAACGGTTGAGGCGCTTGGCGACCTCTTCCAGCGTGTGCTCGACGAATTCGACGCCGTAGCTGACCGTACCGTCCTTGCTCTGCGTCTCGACGATGTTCATGCCGTAGAGGCCCGGTGGTAGCGCCTCGATGGAGCCAAGCACGGAAACGATCTGCGCATGTTCCTTGCGGGCGACAGCGCCCGGCACGAAGATGCCCAGGTGGCCTACATTCTTGTGCAGCAGGCCGACGATGACCTGGCCGTTGGCCTTGATCTCGGCGGTCGAGCCGTAGGTATCGGCCACCCAGTTGAAAGCCTGTTCCGGTGGCGTGATGTCGTCGCCCATCGACGCGAAGAGGACGATAGGCGAGCGGATTGACTTGAGATCGAACAGCTTGCCCTGCTTGGATTTGGTGTCGTTCCACAGCTTGTTGCCGACGAACAGGTTCTGCGTGATCCACTCGATTTCCTCGCGGTTGAGCAGATACATGCCGCCCCACCAGCGTTCAAATTCAAGAAAGCGCGGCGGCTCGGTGTCAACGTTCTTGAAGACGTGGTAATACTTGTCGAAGAAGGTATTGGCCGGATGCAGGCTCTCGAAGTTCTGGACCAGCCAGGCGCCATCGAAGACACCATTCGATAGATCGGCAACCATCGACGATAGCCAGGTGCCGCCAAGCAGGCCGCCAGAGTAGCGCATCGGGTTGTCGCCCGCCCCCTCCTCCCAGGCGCCGCCCCAGTACGACATTGGCGCGCCATTGATGACGATCGGCCCGGTATCGTCCGGGTCGGACGCGGCCAGCATCATCGCCGCCCAGCCGCCCTGGCAGTTGCCGATGATCACCGGCTTCGGGCTGTCGGGGTGCAGCTCACGCACCTTTTTGACGAAGATGGATTCGGTATCGCAAACGTCGAGCAGGGTCTGGCCGGGCTCGGGATCGGGGAAGAAGGAGACGAAATAAACGGGATGTCCGTCGCGCAACGCAACGCCGACCTGCGAGTCGTCCTTGAAGCCGCCGATGCCCGGGCCGTGGCCAGCGCGCGGGTCGATGACGATGTAAGGGCGGCGTTTCGCATCGACGGTCACGCCCTTGGGTGGCACGATGCGCAGCAGGGTGTAATTGACCGGGCGTGCGAACTTGCGCGCATCCAGTACGGTTTCGTACTCGAAATGCAGGAGCGGCGGCAGCCCTTTTTTCTGGTGCTCACGGAAATCGTTGCCCCGCTGGCGCATGGTGTCCCAGAACAAAATGGCACGTTGCGCGAAGTCGACCGCGTAATCGTTCCACGTCGTGCCCGGCCGCATCAGCATCGGCAGCGTCGCCATGCTTTTGGCCTGCGATTCGCGCAAGGCCTTGGCGAATTCTTCCTGGGCGAACTTCAGCCGCTTTTGCAGGAGGGTGGCGACTTTGCGATCGATCTGCAGGTTCTGCGACAGTGACTTGACGGGTGATTTCATGGACGTTCTCCTTGAACAGGCCTGCGCGACGGGTGTGAGAATGACATGTTAAAGCACTCCCCCCGCACCAGCCTAGCGCTCGCCCCATGATGGAGGACATGCAGTTGTCGGACCAAAGAAAAACCGGCCGGCGGCCGGTTTCGTCGCTGCGCCGGGACACCCCCTCAGCGCAGGAACTCCCGGCTGATCCGGCGGAAGGTCTCGGTGCCGGCCTTGTGCAACCATTCGAAGGCGACCATTTCGCGCGAAACGATGCGACATCCCTCCTGACGCAAGCGGGCCAGCGCCAGTTCCTTGTCGTCCGGCCGGCGCGAACCGACGGCCTCGGCGACCACGAAAACCTCCTTGCCGAGCGCCAGCAGATCGAGCGCCGTCTGCAAGACGCAAACGTGGGTTTCGGTTCCGGTCAACACCACCTGGCGGCGGGAAAACGCTGGAAGCGCCTTCAGGCAACCGTCGGCGACCGCCGAGAAGTGGATTTTCTCGACGACCTGTTCGCCCGGAATGCGCGCCGTCAGCGCCGGAACCATCGGCCCCAGCCCGGCCGGATACTGAACGGTTGCAGCTACCGGTACCTCCAGGCGCTGAGCGACTTCCACCAGCCACAGGTTGTGCTCCAGTACCGCATCGATGCCGTTGATCGCCGGCGCCAGCCGCTCCTGCAGATCGATCAGCAGGAGCAGCGAGTTGCCGGGGCGAATCAGCATGCCGCCACTTTGATTGGCGGAACTCAATTCGCCAGCGCCGACTCGATCTCGCCGAAGGTTCGTGCCAGATCGAAGGTTTGTACCGGCACACCAAGCAGGCGGCCGATCTGCGTTGCCGAAAAGACCCCGCGCACCCGTGGCGACCCACTCACCGGGTCGATGTCGTCGACCAGAATATGCTGCCGGCCGAGGCTGCGCAGGGCATCGAGAATATCGACCACGCGGGCGTTGGCCACGTCCTTGAGTGCGATGGTATCGATGTCGCCCACCGGGCACATCAGGTCGGCCACGGTCAGTTCATGATGCTTGACGCCACGTCCGTGGCTCAGTTGCATCGGCTTCTCGCCCAGGGTGTCGCGCGCCGTGATCAGCCCCTTGATCTGGCCGTCGTCGTCGACGACCAGCAAGAGCCGCACGCCCCGGGAAATCATCGTCGAGTTGGCTGCCACCACCGACGCCGCGGCGCCGATCGTCGCCGCCGACACCCGCGCGAAGTCAGTCATCGCCTCGATGGCCGGCGACTCCGGCCCCACCATGTTATAGCTACCGGAAACACACAGAATCGCTTCCGAAGAAATCTTGTGCGTGCGCACTTTTGCGGCAATCGTCATGACGCTCTCCTCCATGTAGTGGTTGCCCACCAGAACCCGCGATAGGCAAGAAAGAGACAGTTGATTCGTGAGCGCGTTCCATCGCTCGATCATTATTCGACGCCAATCGCAAGACAGTCAGACGCCGCAACCACTTCAAGTACGAACGAAAATGCCATCTGCGGACAGATGGCATTTCGTGGCGTTTGGTGGGAGGAGGTCTATCGAACTAATATCGAAAACCATTGCAGCACAATGATCTTTATTTTTTTAAACCCTAAGTTACACCCAAAGTTACACACACAAAATCAGTACTGCTTGCCTTAGAAAAGAAAAGGCCCCACCTATCGGCAGGGCCAATACGGCATGTTTACGCAAATTTCAGTTATGGCTTGGGTACTTAGGCGAAAAAGGAAACAAACCTTTCCCAACGGCTGATGGGCAACAGGCCGTTGGCATACCCGTTGGAAATCAGGCAGCGGTTGAAAGCCACACCACCAAGCGCATCGATTCCCCATGGAGCCCCGGCGCGAATCACAGCAATTTCCGCATCTATATCTTCGATCGTCATTTTTCCTGCTCGGGCGCTAAGTCCAGTAAACAGCCTGTAGGCTTCGTTGAATCTGGCCGCGGTCTCGCCGGGACTTATCAGCAGGTTAATGGCGGCCAGCGCCGCCAGAAAAAGGCCGGAACCCGCTGCCAGCGATGGCTTTTCGACGAGCCAAGCCGTAAAGGCGCCGCCGCCAGCAACGACCGAAACCCCTTCAAACATGAATTTCAGGTGACGGAAAAAATTCTCATTTGCAGCATTGTAGAAAATTCCGTAACTGACTCCAAGAACAGCTTGCGTATGAGAATCAGACATCGGCTCTTCATTTCGGCGGCGGTTCGGTTGGCAACTTGCCCGGTGGAATCTGCCCGCGCTTTTGAATCTCGAACAAGCTTTCCATGCGCGCTACCTCCAAAAGTTGATTTCGCATCGAGGATATTACTTCGCATCAACGAAATCTATCCATTTCCCGTTTTCCGAAATTCATCAGGACTCACTGCCCTTCAGAGCATCACAGGTGCCCGCGCTGGACGTAATGATCATCGCATCTGCTTCCCGGATAACGGCAGCAGCACGCGCTGTCTGTCTGGCGATGTCCAAGGTTTAGTCGGCTGATTTAGTAGAAGCGGGGCGCTGTAGTGTTCGGCCACTGCCTTCACGAACGCCGTCACATCCGGGCAGTTGAGCAACCCCGCCGCCGGGCAGCAGCCTGACGGAGCTTCCGCAGCCAGTATAGCCCCCCAAGCCTCATTACATCTCGCCCCGTTTCATTTGCGCAAAAGCCTGCTCCGGCTCATGT
>WBZX01002942.1_pt1 | contig 11182 bp, 8 predicted proteins | sample 5204211 | NCBI WGS metagenome assembly WBZX01 (sample SAMN12344362, study PRJNA552823) | activated sludge metagenome | biome: Activated sludge suspended growth; feature: Nitrification reactor; material: Wastewater; isolation source: activated sludge from nitrification reactor of wastewater treatment...
TATTCCTTTGCCCGGACCCACCTCTACAACAACATCGCACCCATCGGTCTTGATGGAAGTGGCCAGTCGCTCAGCAATGGGCTCCTGGGTAAGGAAATGTTGACCGAAAGACTTTTTTGCTTTCATTGCGTGGTGAAGATATGTAAACATGAGAGTCTATCAGGGAGATAGTCCGGGTGGTGGGTAAAAAACAAAGGAATAAGGAACAGGTCGTTATTGATCTAATGTCTTTCTAAACAGAAAGAACGGGCCAATATTTTTTACTTTCTCATATCCATGGATATGCATGCCAACCGTATCAGGGGCCTCAACATAATAGTATTGCATGGTTGAATCTATCACCAGCGGTTTTTGATATATCAACCCACCAATAGGAAGCGACCTGCTTTTTTGATAAAAGGCAAGGGAAGGGTTGAAGATCCAGGACGAACCAAGCGTGATGCTGTCGCCGGGCATAACACCAGGTAAGGTGGCAGAAAAAAGTTCAGGATAATAAGCGTCGTAATACCACTCCCTGCAGGAGGCCGGAGAATATACCCGATAGGTGTGAAGCAAAAGAAGGCCAGAAACAAATATGCTCACAGGAATAAAAAGCTTCCTGGATGTTATGAGGTTTAATCCCAACACCAACGGAACAAAAAGAAAAGGAATCAGATAAATGGATTTTCGACCAATCGGCGCCTGTGATCCAGTCAGCTTTTGGTGTAGCATGACCAACACAAGGTTTGCAACCAACAGAACCAGAGAGATCAATATCGGATTTTTTGAATTGACCGGTTTCTTCACCAGAGACATGATCCCCAATAGCACAAACATCATGACACCCAGCCATACAAAATACGTGGATGATAGTGCACCCAGATAGGAACGGCCATAGAGCAGGTTGTTCATCAGGTCTGTCATCATGGCCACCAACCCCTCAGATCCCCATTCAAACTCACCAGAGCCATTGAGCAAACGGATGGGATAGGCAAGCAGGAGGGTAAAAATCAAAGCAATTGCGACCCACAAGGCACCGTGTTTTAAAAGCAGGGAGTATCGTTTGTTGAGCAGCAACAACAAACCCCACGCAACACCAAAAGAAACAAAAGGAAGAAGGGCGGTAAAGTTGCTGAATACGGCCAGCACCACAGCCACTATGGTATACATCAGCCATCGGAACGAATAGCCTTCACTATATCGGAGAAAGCAAAAGATACCCCACATGATGAATGACACCATCAATCCATACCCACGAAACAGCGAAAAAAAATCAAGAAGGTAAAGATGGACACAGAGTAAAAAGAAACCAGCCACACGCAACACCGGCGATGTGACATACCGAAAACAAATAAGAGCCGCAGCTAAAAAGTACGATCCACCAGCGATGACGTTGGGCAAGCGAAGAGCCCAGGCCACATCGCCAAAGAGGTCTCCTGACCACTGCATCAACAGGGTGTTGAGCCAATGATTGTTGGCCGTGTGCCAGCACCAATAGTCAGAGAGACACAACCAGAGGTTATAATGACGGTAATTGAGCCAGGTGCTGGCCTCATCATGAGTCACCGGCATCACCACTGCCCGGTGAGCAACCAGACAAGAGAGAAAGAAGACACAGCCGTACAACCACCACCGGGATTTCATCATGACAAAATAATGGATCCGAATGACTTGTGGATAGATTATGAGCAAAGGCTATCCCTAGAACACATCTTCGCGCCAGGCCATATTGTACCGGACACCAAACTGAAACAGGTTTGTCTTCAGGTTTCGTTCGGGAGAAGCGCTTGTTTTATTGCGCAAGATTACGTGGGCATCTAAAAAAACACCAGGACTTAGTTCATATTGTGCTGAAGAGCTCCAGTAGGAGATGTTTGTTTCAATCCCCTGGCCGATGTGGTGACCATAATCACCCGGCCGTTGCGTATTGGGGATGATCACATTGCCCCCATAGGAGATGCTGTCCATATCTTCTCCTGTATACATGAGGTGCAGCGTGCTCTTTAATAAAAGGCGAGGAGCCACCTGGTAACGTACAGCGAAAATCCATTCATTAAAATTCGCGCCCAAAGGATGTGCGAGGGTTTGTTTGTAGTTGGAGTAGTTTGATTGTGAATCATAGTGTGAATAGGTATAAGGCCGCACCTGGTTCCACTCAACCTGCGCATCAAGAAAAGGTATGCCAAAGGCATTGATATACTTTGCACCCAACTGATAGCCAAACTTATTGCCCCACCAGTCCATGTGGCCATCAAGAATATTGCTGATCGAAATATCATCAAGGATAAACTGACCATAAACCGAAGCGGTCTTTTTAATATCAAGGCGGGAATTGAAACCGAGAAGAACATTGTCCGGGCTGCCTATCCAACCTTCCACCGTGCGATATAATATGATCGGATTGAGATACTGGAGCTCAAATTGGTTGCCTGGCCGGTCAAAGACAACAGATTCAAACAGGCCGATGGTAAATGTCTTGTTCGGTTTAAAACTCAGATAGTGTGCAGCCATATATTTTTTTGGTACGGCTTCAGAATATCCCGATACAGACATAAAATTGTCAGCAGAGATTTCGGCAAAAATATTCTGATAATGGAACTTCCAGATCCTGGTATTGATCTTGAGTGAGAAGAAAGGAGTTGAGTAGTCCGACAACAACAAGGAGCGGATACCTTCACCAATAAAAAACTGGTTGTGGCCAAGTTGAAACCCGATATATTTCCCAAGGTTTACACCAACATACGCGGTAGCTAAAAGAAAATCACGGCCATCGGTTACATTCAGGAGACTGCTGTTGTAGTCCTTATAACTTGCGACTCCGGGCACCACCCCAACACTATCTGTATACTGGTTGATGTAATTAGCATATCTCACCTGTGAATCATAAAAGCTGGTCTGGAAAAACACATTTTCCCCAACCCCACCACGAAGGCTCAGGCCCCGCTGGTTATAGAACGTAGCAACGCCCTCATCGGCCTCATGACCAACCGCCAGATGGATCATGGGATTGACCCGGAGATAAAAATCCTTTACATCTACTTCATAAAACTGAGCGGGGGTCTTGTAAAAGGTATTCCATAACGGATGTTTACTAAGCTGATACCTTGAGTATGATTCGTCCGCAGCCTCAGAAGTACCGGTCAAAGAATCAATCCCCGTATGGTAACGTGCAAACTGAATCGAGGCGGGATTGACGAATTCGTTGTTCTGATCATAGATCGACTGCGCCTGGAATTGACCAATAGCCTGACCACAGTATTTAGAGAATGTATCAGCGAGCACAACAAGGTCGCCCCTCCAGTATGGCTGAAGGGCGGAGTGCAGGGATGAGTCCCCGCCGCCGCTCTGTATGATCATCCGGTCATATCTGTGCTGCGCATCATGATCCATCTCGGTCAGGATGTTTTGAGCCCGCAGGGGCAAGGAAGCAACAACCAACCCACAGAGAACAACAAAGCGTGTTAATCTTATCATTATAGCTTAAAGTTAAGAAGCCACGCTTTAACCGCCTCATCAAATGATGAAGGATCCTCGCCGATAAACTCAACGGCAACGGGAAGAATATAAATAGGTAAATCCATCTGCCGCAGGAGTTCGCGATGTGTGTCAAGGCGCATTGCATCCTTTTCGGTCGTGAGGATGATACGTTCGCGACCTTCAGGCATGTGCTTATAATGCTGTACGATATCATCGATATCAAAGTTGGAAAACGGATGGTGATCATTAAATGCCAGCATCCGCACCTCATTGGAATGGCCATCAACATATTCAAGCAGGTATTCGGTTCCTGCGATAGCCACGACCAGGAGGACGTCGAGATCTTTATGAAGCGCAAGCCGCTCACCGTGTCCATACATTTTGTAAGGCAGGCCGTAACGATAACGACTGAAGAAAACTTTTTGATCGGGCCGTTTCTTTACGTCGGCTTCAATACGGCCTAGATCTGCAGGTGAAAGATTGTCGGGGCATTTTGTGACAACGATTAAATCTGCACGGCTTGCCCCGCTGCGCCACTCCCTCAACCGGCCGACAGGAAGCAACCAGTCGGAAGTGTAGAGTCGGTTGTATTCTGTGAGGAGGATATTAAGGCCGGGGACAACTTCACGATGCTGGTAACCATCATCCATGAGTATAACCCGGGTGATGGGATGTGCCCGGATCACCTGGGGGATAGCAAAGCTCCGGCTTTCTGCTACCGCTACCGGTATGTGAGGATATTTCCGCTTATACTGCAGGGGCTCATCACCCGACTGAGTTGCATCATGATAAGGTGCCACCTCGAGATACCCCGTTGTCTTTCGTTTATATCCCCTGCTGACCACCGCGATCGGAAGATATTCATGCAGCATGCGGATGAGATATTCGGTGTGTGGAGTTTTCCCTGTGCCCCCGACGGTGAGATTGCCAACACTGATCACAGGAATACTGAAGGTTACACCCTTGAGCAGGCCCAATGAATAAAGGCCATTGTGTATTGCCACCCCTAAGCCATACAGGATAGCGAGCGGCAACAAGAGTATTTTAAGAATCCATTGATTAACCATGTGCAGGAGGCCCTTGGATGAGGGCAAAAGTAAACAGGGGAAGGCATACCAAAGTTGATCTTATTTCTGGGCTTTTCGGACCAGATACGCTGCGAGGCTCCCGAAAACGAGGTTTGGCAACCACATGGCCAGCATAGGATTCATATGCAGGTTGGTTGAAAAGGTCAGCGCAAACTTGCTTAAGAAAACAAACATAGCCCCAATCCATACCCCCAGGGCAAGGTTGAGCCCCATGCCACCTCTCAACTTACGGGATGAAATAGAAGCTCCGATGATCGTCAGAATCACTATCGTAAAAGGCTCTGCCCATCGCCGGTGATATTCGGATTTCATGATGCGTGAAAAACCAATACCACGTTCCTGTTCATATTGAATAAATCGGAGCAGCTCAGCTGAGGTCATCATTTCTTTGTCATTGGTGTAATAGACAAAATCAGAAGGGTAGAGCGCTATAGCCGTGTCCAGCTTCATGCCCTTACCGGAGATATAATATTCTTTATGGTCTATCCATTTGCGGATCTCGTAATCCCGTAGCCGCCATTTTTTCGAATCCCGCAGGTATTCAAAATTTCTGGCCTGCAAGAGAAAGGTGAGCTGGAGATTATCATACTGTTCAAGACGTAATCCGGTCCCACTGCTGTCGTTGGTGAGATAGTTGGAAATAAAAACCTTTGATTCAGGACCGATAAACAAATGGATGTTGCTGCTCTTGACCTTGTAGTTGTTTGGGAAAATATATTTGTTTTCAAAGGTCATCATGGTCTTGTTGCCCCGTGGAAAGAAGATATGGTTACCGAGCAGGTATATCCCGGCAAGAAATAATGCACTAATGAGATAGGGCCTCAAAAACCGGGAATAACTCATACCGGCATTGAGCATAGCAACGACCTCGGTGTTGCGGGCCATCCGGGAAGTAAAGAAGATCACGGCGATCAGCGAAAAGATGGGCCAGAGCAATCCGTTGATGTAGGGGATAAAATTGAGGTAGTAATCAAAGAGGATTTCCTTCTTGGTGACCGGCTTGTCCACAAATTTTTCAATATGCTCACTGAAGTTGATGGCGATCGCGAGGATAGAGAAAAGCAGGGCCGTAAAGAAAAAGGTACTCAGGTATTTACGGATGATGTATCGGTCGAGCGTTTGCAAGGGTATACCTGGTTTGGATTTACAAACATAGGTAATTAACGATTATGGACACCGACTTATGCAACAGGACAATCTTTTCATCGGCCTTTACGCGAATGATGCAAGAACCGGGGCCCCGAAGCGTTATAAGCGAAGTCAAATTCCGTAGACCGGATCAACAGTCCGCCTTCGGGCAATCGCGAAAATTGAATTACCTTGGCAAAAGAAATTATGGACACCATCCTATGAACGAAACAGGGCAGCTCAGTATCGAAAAGCTACAGCAGGAGCTTAGCCTCAAGCAGCTGCAGATCAACAGCCTGCTGACGATCACGCAGGCGATCAACGACAATGTGGCCGCCCCGGAATTGTACAGCATGTACAAATCGTTTATCGGCTGGGAGATGGGCATCAAGCGTATGGCCCTGTTTTTCAAACAAGACGATGAGTGGCAATGTGCGACCCATCTCCAGGCGGACCAACTGGCTACCCGCACAGACCTTGGCCCCATCCTGAAGCGCTACAGCAAAACACAGCGCCTCTCCGCTTCAGATCCGGAAGCCCTGCATGGCTTTGACCTTGTCATCCCCGTCTACCACAAGAAGAATCCAATTGCTTTTGCCCTGGTGGGTGGCGTGCGCGCAGATACTGATGAGTATACACGCATTCAATTTATCACAACGTTTACAAACATCATCGCGGTCGCTATAGAAAACAAGCGCCTGTTTAAGAAGCAACTTGAACAGGAGAGAATCACCCGGGATATGGAGCTGGCCAGCAGCGTCCAGAAAATGCTCATCCCGGACCACTTGCCCAAAAGCCAGTATTTTGAAATGGCGACGGTCTACAAGCCACACTTTACTGTTGGTGGGGACTACTTTGATTTTATCCAGTATGACGAACGCCGCCTGACCTTCTGTATCGCAGACATCAGTGGCAAGGGCGTGTCAGCAGCAATACTCATGGCCAATTTCCAGGCCATCCTGCAAAGCCTGATCTATCAATACAGGGATCTTGAAACATTTGTGTTTGCCCTCAATGAGGCGGTATACCGGATAACGCGAAGTGACAGGTTTATCACACTTTTTATCGGAGAACTCAACCTGCGCACCAACACCCTCCAATACATCAATGCCGGACACTTCCCGCCATTCCTGGTTCAAAACGGAAAGGTCACCAGGCTGGAAAGCGGTTGTACGATCATCGGCGCATTTGAAACCCTGCCCGAAATACACATGGGTGAGGTGAGCCTTACGCATCCAGGCACCTTGTTTGCCTGCACAGATGGGCTGACCGACATCGTCAACGAGCAGGAACAATACTTTGATGACAGCCACCTGATGGCTATCCTGGAGAATGCAGACCAGGCCACATCTGCCAATGACATCAATGATACCCTGATGCGCGAGGTAGATTTGTTCAGGGGCACGAGGCCCTATCCGGATGATATCGCCATCCTCACCTGTAAGTACAAGGTGTAAAACGCAGGCAAAAAATTCCGACCTTTGCCGAAATTCATTATCATTACAACCCACATTAGCAGCTCTTCATGAGAAATAAATCAGCAGCAGCGTTATTTGCTCTTTTTCTTGGGTGGGCAGGTGTACACCGCTTTTACCTTGGGCAGGTAGGGTTGGGCATATTGTACGTATTCCTGACGATTATTTCCCTGGGCATTATCACCGGCATCCTTGGCCTGATCGACGCCATCATACTGTTCACGATGAAGGACGAGGATTTTGACCGGAAGTATAATAGCCAGCAAGGAATGGTTCCCCCGATCTATAATCAACGTAACCAGCAGGGATATCCACCGGTCGCCCAGCCTCGTCAACGCGGTAGAATACCGGCTACACCCAGAAACATGAACGTTCCTTCAAGGGACATCCAAAACCCCTACAAGGTCAACGGCATCAAGAAATACAAAGAGTTTGACCTCGAAGGGGCTATTGAGGATTTCAAAAAAGGCCTCGAGATCAACCCAAAGGATATATCCCTCCATTTTAACCTGGCTTGCGCCTACTCACTCACCGAGCAGGTAGACAAGGCTTATATGCATATCGACCGCGCAGTTTCCCTGGGGTTTAATGATTTTGATAAACTCAAATCCCATGATGACCTCGCCTTTGTAAGGATTCAGGATCGCTTTGACGAATTTCAGAAAAACGGATATCGGCTACAATTGCCTGCTGTAGAAACAGAGAACACGCAGGTACCTGAAATACCCAAAGAGGAAGACGTACAGGACGATATGTTACTGGCACAATTGAAGCGGTTGGCCGAGCTCAGGGACCGTGGCTTGCTGTCCGAGCAGGAGTTTGCAATCGAAAAAAGAAAGCTTACCCGTTAAAAAAACACTAACACACGCCACATTTGGCACAATCTTTCGTCTTAATAGTATAAACATACGCAAGGCATGATCGCCAGGGAACTCCTATCACACCTCATCCACCCGTTACGCACCTCAGATACCGGGGAACAGGCGCTAACGTACCTGCAGGTGTATCACCTTAAACACCTGCCGATCGTCAATAACGAACAACTGCTTGGCACCATATCTGAAGAGGATATCACCACCAGCCCGCTGGATGAGCCGATAGGTTCATTTTCCCTTGGGCTCAACAAGGCCTTTGTGCGGGATACCGACCACATGTTTGAGATCATGAATGTAATGGCCGAAAACAAGCTTTCAGTCATCCCGGTTGTAGATCAGAAGGATAATTACCTTGGCCTGATTACCCTTGAAGACCTGATCCAGTTTTATGCCCGCAGCTATTCCTTTTCTGAACCAGGAGGCATTATCGTCATAGAGCTGCAGAAATCTGATTACAGCCTTGCTGAAATTTCCAGGATTATAGAAAGTGAAAGCGCGCTGGTCCTCAGCAGCTTTCTCACCCATGATGAAGGCACTAAAAAAATGTACGTCACGATAAAAACAAACCAAAAAGAGATCCAGCACCTGCAGGCAACGCTCGAACGGTTTGGATATACGATCAAGGCGACATTCTCTGAAGAAGGCTATTTCGAAAGCCTGCAGGATCACTATGATGCCTTTTTACATTATCTCAATGTCTGATGTTTAATTCCTGGCGGATCGTCATTCTCTTTTTTTCCTTTTTATGTCTAGTTGAAATAGCCCTCGGCCAGCCGGTCACCGTCAAGTCTATCACTATCTCCGGACTCAAGCGCACAAAGGTGTCTATCGTCTATCGTGAACTTACCTTTAGCGAAGGAGACACGCTTGTGCAACAAGACCTGGGCCCCACACTTGAACGCAACAAAAACAACCTGCTCAACCTGGGGATTTTTAATGACGTCATCATCAATGTATCAGAATGGGACACCGAGCTCAATGTAATCGATATCACTATTGAAATCAAGGAATCGTGGTATATCTATGCGGTTCCGATATTAGAATTGGCGGACCGGAACTTTAATGTCTGGTGGACCACACACAATCACAGCCTGGACCGGATCAACCTGGGAGCAAGGCTGGAGTGGCTCAATTTTACAGGACGCAATGACAAACTAAAGGCCAAAATCCAGTTTGGATACACGCCAAAGCAGGAACTGGATTACAGGTTTCCCTACTTCAACAAGCGGCAGAGCCTGGGCATCTCTACTAATTTCCTGCATAGCATCAACAAGGAAATGAGCTATGCCACAGTAGACAACCAGGAGCAATTTGTGCAACTCGACGAACGCAAACTCCTGGAGCGATACGAAGGCCAGGTCAGGACATTTTTCAGGCCATCTCATTTTATCAAGTACGAACTGGCGCTGAAATACAATTATATGAAAGTGGACCAGGAAGTGATTTCAGATTACAACCCTCAATATTTCAGGACAGGGGACAGCACCCAAAGTATTTTTTCGTTACGTTTTGTTTTCGAATATGATGACCGGGATATCAAGATATTTCCCGCCCGGGGCATCAAGGCATCTTTTGAAACTGAAAAAATAGGACTCGCGGCAAAAGCAGATGAAAATGCGTTTATCAGCGGATTGACCCTCGAGTGGAATGCCACGAGTGGCCGAAGGTTCCAGCACAGGATTTCTTCCGTCGCCAAGTATAGCTGGAGCAGGAGCCAACCATCATTTGTCTACTACCGTGGCCTTGGAGCAGGGGTCAAGTATGTCAGCGGCTACGAATTGTATGTCGTGGATGGCCTGGATTTTTTATTGGGCAAATATCAGTTGTCCTATAAACTCATCGAGAAGCAATCAAACCTCGGTCAGTTTATGCCAGTAGAACAGTTCAGGAAAGTATCCTATGCCGTCTATATCTCCTTGCTCGCGGAGACGGGCTATGCCAACGATCCATATACCGGACAAGCCAATCCACTTTCTAATCGCTGGTTGTATGGAGGCGGCCCGGCACTCACCCTGCTGATGTACAACAACTTTTTATTCCAGTTTAGTTATTGTGCCAATGATATAGGAGAGTGGGGATTTTTTATTCACAACCGGACAAGCTTTTAAAAAAACGCTTTCCTGCTTCAGGGCCTATTGAATAATTATTTTTCTTACCTCCTGATGTTCATCAAGAACGAGCATGACAAAATAAAGTCCGCTTGTCATACCCTCGATATCCATTTCGTTACTCCCCGGCTGAAGATTTTGTGTTCGCACCACAACACCAAGATTGTTTATAAGATGAGCGACAGCCAATGGATATGCTTTTTCTCCAATGAGGATGTGTAACGAACCTGAAGCAGGATTTGGTAGCAAGGTTATATCACTAAGCGTTTTTTCTGCTGTTGCAAGTGTAGTAGCAAATTCATATGCACCAATATCTATGATACCAGTCACCTCTCTTGAAGCAAAGTAACACGTGTCCTGGTATTCCAGAAAAGGTTGAAGCGGATGGCCCAGGACCGAGCCGGCCAGCATCGCCCCCTTGTCTATCACGGGTGCATCAGGCATCAGATGATAATCATACCCGGTCACATCCACCAAGCCGAAAGCATCGAGATCATTGTTGATGGCATTGTTTGACGAATCCAGGACAGTCGGTGTTCCGACCAGCAGCCCGCCAGGCCTGGGGCCTGCGAAAATATTGTTCTTTACAAACAGGGTATCCATACCATTGACCACCTGGATAAAACTCCCATTGGACTTTTTGTTGATAAAGGTATTGTTACAACAAAAGAGATGGTGCGGGGCATTGTTGGTCAGTCCCTCGAGGCCATATCCGAGTATATTACTATTTGCGGAGTTAGGGCCCTGCTCGATGATATTGCCGACGATCACACTGATCCCGCCGTTTGGCAGATCTATAGTCCGGCTATCCTCACCGGATTCGTTGGCAATGCGATTGTATAAAATAAAATTATAGGTGGCACGGCTTTTCAATTCATGCCCTTCGGCAATGGCATCATGACTATAGTTGAAACGAAACACCAGGGAATCAATGTGATTGATGTAGATGTTGTGCTGGTACCCCGGATTGAATATGCTGCCGTTGTGGACAAACTCACAATACTCCACGGTGGTTTTACAATTGGGGATATTACCACCGAGGATGCCCATTT
>WBZX01002944.1_pt1 | contig 11179 bp, 8 predicted proteins | sample 5204211 | NCBI WGS metagenome assembly WBZX01 (sample SAMN12344362, study PRJNA552823) | activated sludge metagenome | biome: Activated sludge suspended growth; feature: Nitrification reactor; material: Wastewater; isolation source: activated sludge from nitrification reactor of wastewater treatment...
GGAGGTCGCCATCGTCGATCGGCGCGCCGCGGCCGCCGCGGCCGCGATGGGTGCGGCCGGCACGGCCGCCGCGGTGGCCATGGTGCGCGACAGCCGCGACCACCCCGACGTGCGGACGGGGTCGTCGGTGCGGGGCGCGATCGACGTCGTGATGGTCGCCCGGGAGCTGGCCGAGCTGCGCCGCGTCGCGGTGCTCGACCCCTCGGTCACCCTGGACGCCGCCCTCCTCGCGCTGTCGGGCCGCATCCGTCTGCGCGAGGGGTCGGGTCGCAGCGCCGAGGACGTGGTCACCGAGCTGTGGCGCCGACACTTCACACCGACACCCGACGGCGAGGACGGCGGCAGCGCCGACGGGGCCCCACCCCCACCGCCGGGAAAAGCCTGAGCCCACCCCCGGGTGGGGGCCGTCCACCGGGGCCCGACCAGGTGGCCGAGGGTGACGAGGCGGCCGACCAGGTGGCCGAAGCGTCCCGCCGCACCACGTCGCGACGGGAGCTGTCCAGGCGGGAGCACTTCGCGGAGATCTCCCCCGAGCTCGGGCAGCTCGACGAGACCGCGTTCGACGAGCTGCTCGCCGCGGATCCCGACGAGGCGTTGGCACTGCTCGCCGACATGAACGGTGCGACCGACGAGCGCCTGCGCTCGCTGGCCCGACAGCTCGCCGGGCGGATCATGGTGGACCTGGCGCGGCAGGGTCTGGCGGCGCACCGCTCGATCGGGCGCCTGACGCGGCGCCCACTCGATCGAACCGCGGGTGACGTGGACCTGGACGCGTCGATGGAGGAGCTGGTCGCTGCACGACGCGGACGACGACCGCCCGATCCCTCGGCGTTGGTCGCGTCGACCTGGGAGCGGCCCGACACGGCCATCTGCCTGCTGGTCGACCGCTCCGGGTCGATGCACGGGGCGCGACTGGCCACCGCCGCGCTGGCCGCGGCCACGGTCGCACTGCGAGCGCCGGGCAGCAGCTCGGTGGTCGCGTTCGCCCAGGACGCGGTCGTGCTGGGTGCCCACGGCGCGCCGCGGGATCCCGACGCGATCGTGTCCGACCTGCTGCGGCTCCGGGGGGTCGGCGTGACCGACGTCGGCCTGGCCCTTCGGGTCGCCGCCGCACAGCTGTCCCGGGCGGTGGCGGGGCGGCGCCTGACGATCCTGCTGTCGGACTGCCGGACGACCGCGGGCGGCGACCCCACGCCGTACGTGGCGCAGCTGGACGAGCTGGTGATCATCGCCCCCGAGGGCGACAGCGACGACGCCGTGGCGCTGGCCGATGCCGTCGGGGCGCGGTGCACCACCGTGGGCGGGCCGGCCTCGGTGGTCGACGCGCTCACGGCGGCGCTCGCGCCCTGAACCGCTCCGTCCCGAGCCGCGTCCCGCGCCGCCGGGCTCGGGGGATCAGGCGCCGGACAGTCGGGCGCTGAGCAGTGCCTGCTCCGCGGGGTTCTCGGTGAGCTCCCGCGCTCGGGCGTGCGCCTCGGCGGCCTCGGCGGACCGGCCGAGGCGGTCCAACAGGACACCACGGGTCGCATGGAACAGGTGGTAGCCATCCAGGTCGAGCTCCTCGACCAGGACGAGTGCGACCTGGGGTCCGTCCAGCTCGGCGACCGCGACGGCACGGTTGAGCGCGACGACCGGCGACGGGTCGAGCCGCAGCAGGTGGTCGTAGAGCTGCACGATCTGGGACCAGTCGGTGTCCTCCGCCGTCGATGCATCGCTGTGGACCGCCGCCATCGCCGCCTGGAGCTGGTACGGCCCGGGCTCGTTGCGCCGCAGGCACCAGCGAACGAGCTCCTGGCCCTCCGCGATCAGCGCGCGGTCCCAGCGTGAGCGGTCCTGATCACCCAGCAGCACGAGCGACCCGTCGGCGTCGGTGCGCGCGGGGCGCCGCGACTCGGCGAGGAGCATCAGCGCCAGCAGGCCGCGTACCTCGGCCTCGTCCGGCATCAGCTCGAGCAGGCCGCGCGTGAGACGGATCGCCTCGGCGCACAGCTCGGTGCGCACGACGTCGTCGCCGGCGCTCGACAGGTAACCCTCGTTGAAGACGAGGTACAGCACGGCCAGCACGGCGCGCAGCCGACCGGGCAGGTCCGCGTCGGCCGGCACCCGGTACGGGATGTGCGCCGCACGGATCTTGCGCTTCGCCCGCACGATCCGCTGCGCCATGGTCGGCTCGGGCACCAGGAACGCCCGAGCGATCTCGGGGGTCTGCAGCCCCGCCACGAGCCGCAGCGTGAGCGCGACACGCGCCGCGGGCCCCAACGCGGGGTGACAGCAGGTGAAGATCAACCGGAGCTGGTCGTCCTGCACCACTCCCACCTCCTCCGACGGTTCGGGCTCGTGCACGGTGAAGGTCCGCGCCGACTCGGTCTGCCGGCGGTCCCGAGTGGACTCGCGGCGCACGCGGTCCAGCCCGCGGCGGCGGGCGGTCATGATGATCCAACCGGCGGGCGCAGGCGGTACGCCGTCGATCGGCCATCGTTCGACGGCGACGACGAACGCATCCTGGACCGCTTCCTCGGCGACGTCGATGTCGCCGAAGTAGCGGACCAGGGTCGCGACCGCTCGACCGGACTCGCGGCGGAAGACCACCTCGACCTCGCGCACGCGCTCGGCCGGCGCCCGGTCGGCCATGCAGGGGATCAGCTGCCGGGGGTGTCCTGGAACGGGCGCACCTCGACCTTGCCCTGGCAGGCGGCGCTGCCCTCGGCGGCCAGCGCCAGCGCGACGTCCAGATCGGGCACGTCGACGATCCAGAAGCCGCCGATGAGCTCCTTGGACTCCAGGTAGGGGCCGTCGGTCATCACGGTCTCGGTGCCCGTGCCGTCGACGACGGTGGCCGTGTCCGAGGGCATCAGGCCGTTGGCGTAGACCCAGTAGCCGCGCTCGCGCACCGACTCGTTGAACTTCTCCACCGCCTCGTACATGGGCTGCGGGTCGAAGTCGTCGGGCATCTCGGCGGAGCTGTCGCCATGGACGGACAGCAGGTACTCGGGCATGTGGTTCCTCCTGATCGGTGAGCGGGCCGTGCGCCTGCTCACCGTGTACACGAACGAGCTACCCGCACTTCGACACGCTCGACCGAATTCTCCGGAATTCCTTCCGGGCGGACCGCCGACGGCTCAGACGGCGGGGAAGGTGTCGGCGAGCTCGCGCAGGTCCTTCTTGGAGACCTTGCCCAGCTCGGCGGTCGGGAACTCGTCGACGAAGTAGACCGCGCGGGGCACCTTGAAGTCCGCCAGGTTCTGCTTGCAGTGCTCGATGATCTGCGTGGCGGTGGCTGCCTCGTCCAGGTTCGGGTCGCCCTTGATCGCGAACGCCACCGCCACCATGTCGAGGCGCTCGTGGGACTTGGCCACCACGGCCACGTCGGCGAGCGGCGCGCCCGCGGCACGGATCGTGTCCTCGACCTCACGGGCCGAGACGTTCTCGCCGCCGACCTTGAGCGCATCCTTGTCGCGGTCGCAGTACTTGATGTTGCCGTCCTCGAGCAGGCGCACGATGTCGCCCGTGCGCGCCCAGCCGTCGTCGGTGAAGAACTTCTCGGTGGCCTCGGCGTTGCCGAAGTACTCCAGGCAGACCGACACGCCGCGCACGCCGCGGATCCACAGCTCGCCCATCTCGCCGACCCCCGCGAGCTCCCCGTCCTCCTTCACGATGAGGAACTCGTAGCCCGGCGACACCTTGCCCATCGCCAGCTCGGGGTACTGCTCGAACGGGTTGGAGTGGATGCAGTGGGTGACCAGTTCGGTCATGCCGTAGGCCGCGACGACCCGCATGCCCATCATCTGGTCGAGCACCGGCATGATCAGGCCGAACACGCCGACCTTGACGGTGTGGTCCTCGGGGATGCCCTGCTCGAAGGCGGTCTGGATGACGAACGGCAGCAACGAGATGTGGGTGACCGAGTACTTCTCGATGACGGGCCAGAAGCGGCTCGCCGAGAACTTCGGCTGCAGCACGACCGTGCCGCCGACACCCAGCACCGACCAGATCGCCCAGCTCTGGGTGTTGACGTGGAAGAACGGCAGGGACGCCAGGTAGACGTCCTCGGGCTGGAAGTCGATGTTGGTCGGGTTGACCTTGGCGGCCCACAACATGTTGGCGTGGGTGTGCACGACGGCCTTGGGCTTGGAGGTCGTGCCCGACGTGAAGAGGATGCCGGCGGGCAGCAGCGCGTCGCGCTCGCGCACCGGGGCGTCCGCGGGATCGCCCTCGAGCGACGAGAACGGGTCACGGCCGTGGGCCAGCTCCTCGTCGGTCGCGGGCACGCCCGAGTTGTCGTCGGTGACGACGATCCAGCCGAGGTCGGGTCCGGCCTCGGCGACGAGCGACGCGTACTTGGGCTGCGTGATCGCACCCACGCAGCGGGTGTGGGTGATGAAGTAGTTCACCTCGGTCGCGACGCTGCGGGTGTTGGTGGTCACCGCCACCGCGCCGACCCGGGCGCACGCGTACCAGGCGATGACGGCCTCGGGGCAGTTCTCGGCGTGGATGAGGACCATGTCGCCGACGCCGACGCCGCGCGCCGCCAGCCCGGCGGCGACCTTCTTGGTGTCCTCGGCGAACTGGGCGTAGGTCCAGGTACGGTCGCGCTCGTCCTTGGGCTCCCAGATCAGGAACGGGTGCTCGGCACGGTGCTCGGCCCAGTGGTCGATCAGCCAGGGGATGTCCTGGCCGCCGAACTGGTAGGCCGCGACCGCGGCCGGATCGATCGTGTGCTGCGCCATCGTCGGACGCCCCCTGTTCTGAGTTCGTGATCCCCGTCGGGCCCGACGCCGTGGCGCCGAGCGGATCTGACGATACGTCAGATTCGTGAGTCGCGGAATCGGGCGGAGGGAGCGGCCATCAGCCCGCACCGGCGACGGCCGCGGCGATCGCCGGAAGGGACTCGGGATTGGCCAGCGCCGTGGTGTTGCGCACCTCGCGCCCGTTCACGATGTCGGTCACCGCCAGCTCGGCGAGCTTGCCGGAGCGGGTCCGGGGCAGGTCGTCCACCGCCACCACCATCGACGGCACGTGGCGGGGGGTGCAGCCCTCCCGGACGCGGGTGCGGATCTCTGCGACGAGGTCGTCGGTGAGCGCCTGGCCCTCGGCCAGGCGCACCAGCAGGACGATCCGGACGTCGTTGTCGACCTGTTGGCCGAAGACGAGCGACTCCAGCACCTGGGGCACACGGTCGACCTGCCGGTAGATCTCGGCGGTGCCGATGCGCACCCCGCCGGGGTTCAGCGTCGTGTCGGACCGACCGTGGATCACCATGCCGCCGTGCTCGGTCCAGGTCGCGAAGTCACCCTGGGCCCACACGCCGGGGATGCGCTCGAAGTACGCGGCGCGGTACTTCGGACCCACCTCGCCCAGCGGACCGTCACCCCAGAACCCGATCGGCATCGACGGGAACGGCTGCGTGCACACCAGCTCGCCGCGGGCACTCGCCCCGAGCGGGGTGCCGTCGTCGGACCACACGTCGACGGCCATGCCGAGTGCCGGGCCCTGGATCTCCCCCGCGTGCACCGGGCGGGTCGGGTCGCCGCCGACGAAGCAGCCGCACAGGTCGGTGCCACCCGAGATCGACGCCAGGTGCAGCCCGTCGACCGACGCCCCCGGTGCGACCGCCGCGGCGACCCACTCGAAGGACTCCGGCGACAAGGGCGACCCGGTCGAGGCGAGGGTGCGCAGCGTCGTCAGGTCGGTCGAGTCGGCGGGCCGGTAGCCCGACTGCTCCACTGCCTCGAGGTACTTCGCCGACACACCCAGGAACGTCAGCGCCTCCTCGGCCACCAGGTCCCAGAGCCGTTGCGGGCCCGGGTGGAAGGGGTTGCCGTCGTAGAGCACCGCGGTCGCACCGGACGCGGGCACCGTCGCGAGCCAGTTCCACATCATCCAGCCGCACGTCGTGAAGTACGCCACCCGGTCGCCCGGGCCGATGTCCAGGTGGAAGCGGTGCTCCTTGAGGTGCTGGAGGAACACACCGCCGGTGCGGTGCACGATGCACTTGGGCACGCCGGTGGTCCCGCTGCTGAACAGCACGTACCAGGGGTGGTCGAAGGGCAGCGGCGCGTACTGCGGCGCCACGCCCACGTGCGGCGACAGCCAGTCCGACCACGTGACGGCCGGGGCCCCGGACTGCGTGGCGATGCCGCCGAGGTCGGGGTCGTCCGCGAGGAACGGCACCACGACCACCGCCCGCAGCGTGGGGAGGCCGTCGAGGATCCTGCCGAGCTCGTCACGGCGGTCATGGGCGCGTCCGCCGTAGGTGTAACCGTCCGCGGCGACCAGCACGACGGGCTCGATCTGGCCGAACCGGTCGAGCACGCCGTCCGCCCCGAAGTCCGGGGAGCACGACGAGAACACCGCCCCGAGCGAGGCCGCACCGAGCATCGCGACCATCGACTCCAACGTGTTCGGCATCCATGCGACCACGCGGTCGCCGGCGCCCACCCCCTGGTGCGCGAGTGCAGCGGCGACCTGGGCCACCGCCGCCACCGCAGCGGCACGCGTGAGCTCCCGGCGCCGGCCGCGCTCGTCGACCGCGACGAGCATGACGTCGTCGGGTCCGGGCGTGCGCGTGGGGTCCGAGTCACCCGCGAGGATCCGCTCCGCGACGTTCAGCCGCACCCCGGGGAACCAGGACGTGCCCAGCATCCCCTCGCCCGCCATCGACGGCCCGACCAGCGGGACCGACGGCACCAGGTGCCGCCACGCAGCGGCCCAGAACGCCGCCGGGTGCTCGACGGACCACCGGTGCAGCTCGACGGTGTCGACCGGGCGGCCGACCGCCTCGGCGAACCCTGCGACCGCGCTCTGCCGAGCTCGGTCGACCGACGGTGTCCAGAGTGGCTCGCGCATGGCCCCGCTTCTACCACGGCGCCCCGGATCGAGCGGTCCGTCAGTCGTCGGCGCGGCGCAGGTCGTCCAGCACGCGGTTGAGCGTGGCCGTGTCACGTGGCGAGATCCGCGACGCGACACGGCGCTCGAGGCTGTCGAGGTGGTGGTCGAGCGCCTCGGCGAGCGTCGCACGACCCTGGTCGGTGAGCGTCAGGTACACGACCCGGCGATCGCTCGGACAGGACACACGCTGGACCAGGCCGTCCTTCTCGAGCCGGTCCGCCAGGCGGGTGACACCGCCCGTGGTCAGCGCCACGCCGCCGGCCAGGCCCGACATCGTGATGCGGCCCTCCTCCGCCCGCGAGATGCGCAGCAGCACCTCGAAGGTCTGCAACGAGATGCCGTCGCTGTCCTGCAGGTCGGCGTCGAGCAGGCGCGTCAGCTGTGCGTGCGCCTCGAGCAGCAGACCGAACGTGTGGATCCGCGGATCATCGATGCCGCAGGGCGGCTGGTACGAGATCGTCGCCGAGTCCTCGGTGGTGCTCATGCGAACAGTGTACGACAACACCTGACCAACTAACAGTTGACAAGTCAGATATCGCTCATTAAGTTGATGAACACGAAGCAAATCCCCACTCAGCGAAAGGCACTCCCCCATGAGCGCAACCCCTCCCGCAGGCACCTACGTCATCGACCTCAGCCACACCCACGCCGGCTTCGCCGTGAAGCACTTCGGCCTGTCCAAGGTGAAGGGCGAGTTCACCCAGGTCGAGGGCACCGTCGTCATCGCTGAGGACCCCACGGCCTCGTCGGTCACCGCCACCATCCAGGCCGCCTCGTTCAACTCCCGCGACGACGGTCGTGACGCCCACGTCCGCAGCGCCGACTTCCTCGACGTCGAGAACTTCCCGACGCTGACCTTCAGCTCCACCAACGTGAAGCCCGACGGCGACGCCTGGGTGGTGTCCGGCGACCTGACCATCAAGGGCGTGACCCGCACGGTCGACCTGGCCACCGAATTCGACGGCGCGATCACCGACCCCTACGGCTTCCAGCGCATCGCCTTCTCGGCGTCCACCGAGATCGACCGCACCGACTTCGGCCTGGACTTCAACGCCGCCCTGGAGACCGGCGGCCTGATCGTGGGCAAGAACGTCAAGATCACCCTCGAGGTCGAGGCGATCATCCCCCAGGAGGGCTGACCCGACCCACGCGACACGTCGACGCCCCCCGTCGCGGACCCCGGCCTCCATCGCCACGGCGATGTGCTGCGCCGGGGTCCGGTCGCGCACGCCCGCGTGTCGGGCCGCCGGGCGTCAGACCGGCGCGCCCTCGGCGACGGGCTCGTCGTCCGGCACCGGCTCGACCACCTCCGGAGCGGTGACCGTCGCCAGGTACTCGCCGTGCACGTGGTGCAGGAACCGCTCGACGTACTCGACGGTGTGCACCGTGCGGAAGCTCGGGAACACCTCGAACGCGTGCTGGGCACCGTGCAGCTCGGCGTAGACCACCGGCTGGGTCGACACCTCGCGCAACGCCGCGACGAAGCTCCGGGCGATCGGCACGGGCACCAGCACGTCACGGTCGCCGTGGATGACGAACATCGGAGGGGCGTCGGGGGTGATGCGGTCGATCGGCGAGTACGCCGCCCACGACTCGGGTGAGTCCTCCAGGCCGACCCCCATCACGATGTCGGTCATCAGGCGCACGAAGGTCGAGTCGTAGTTGCCGTCGCGATCGGTCAGGTCGTACACGCCGTAGAACGGCACGGCCGCCTGCAACGAGGTGTCGGCGTCCTCGAACCCCGGCTGGAACTGCGGATCGTTCTGGGTCAGCGCCATCAGCGCGCACAGGTGCCCGCCGGCGGAACCACCGGTGACCACGATGAAGTCGGGGTCGACCCCGTACTCGTCGGCGTGCTCGCGGATCCACGCGAGGGCCTTCTTGCAGTCGACCAGGTGGTCCGGGAACTTGGCCCGCGGGCTCAGGCGGTAGTCGACGTTGAACCCGACCCACCCGCACGAGGCCAGGTGGTTCAGCAGCGGGATGCCCTGCTCGTCCTTGGAGCCGAGCACCCAGGCCCCACCGTGGATCTGGAGCACCGCGGGACGGCGCACGCCGGGCTCCGGCTCGTCGAGGGGCAGGTACACGTCGAGCTTGAGCCGGGCCGAGCGCGGGTCGTGGGCATCGTGCGGGGTGTACACGACGTTGCGGGTGCGACGTCGGCGACGGTTGCCGGTGAGCAGGGGGACCAGGGCCCCGGCGCGCAGTGCGGCGGGCCGCGCCGCGAGCTCGTCGGCGGGCACGAGGCCGCTCAGCGCCGCGTCGTACTCCTCGGCGGACCGCATGCCCTGGCGGATCAGCCCGACCGCGCCGATCGCCGCGCCGGCGGTCAGCGCGAGCCCGGCGACCTCGGGCAGCCCGAGCGGCTCACCGGCGCGCCGGCGACGCAGGAGCTCCGCCGCGGTGCGCAGCTTCCACACCGCCAGCATCCCCGGCGCGGCCTCAGTCGTGAGCCAGGAGGCGAAAAACGACGGCGCCATGGTGAACATGCCCGACGAGGGGCGGTAGGCGTTGGCGACCAGGCCGGCGCGGACCAGTCCCTGGCGGAGCAGCTTGGAGTGGGTCCAGCGCTCGACCCCGGGGCGGCGGGTGCGGGGGACGGCGGGTCGACCGGCGCGTGCGGCTCTGCGTGACATGGGACGGAAGTCTTGTGCGGCGGCCCTTCGGCCACAACCCCACGACATCGCACCCAACTTTTTCCGACATCCGGTCGGAACGCGAGGAAGAATGAGCGGGTCGGGCGCGGCACCCGACACCGAAGGGACGATCACATGGAACGCCTGTCCGGGCTGGACGCGACATTCCTCTACCTGGAGACCGACGCCGGGCACATGCACGTCGCCATGGTCGGCATCTACGACGTGTCGACGATGCGCGACGGCTACTCGTTCGAGGCGCTCAAGCGGCACATCGCCGACCGGCTGCACGTGGTGCCGCCGTTCCGCCGCCGGCTGGTCGAGGTGCCGTTCCAGTTCCACCACCCCGTGTGGATCGAGGACCCCGACTTCGACCTCGACTACCACGTGCGGCGGATCACCTGCCCGGCGCCGGGCGGACGGCGGGAGCTGGGCGCGGTCGCGGGAGAGATCGCGTCGGTGCCGCTCGACCGGTCGCGCCCCCTGTGGGAGGCGTGGGTCGTCGAGGGCCTCAAGCACGACCGCGTCGGCTTCATCGTCAAGGTCCACCACGCCGCGATCGACGGCGCCTCCGGGGCGGAGATCATGACCGCCCTCTACGACCTCACCCCCGACGCGACACCGGTCGATGCCGATCCCGTGCCGGCCGAGCACGTGCCCAACGAGGTCGAGCTGCTCTCGTACGCCGCGATGTCCAAGCTGCGGCGCGCCCGTGACGTGGTGCCCCTGGTGACCCGCACCGTCGGTTCGGTCACCACGTTGGTGCGCAACATCCTCGACGACGAGACCAAGCACGGCGGCGTGCCGCTGACCGCACCGCGCACCCCGTTCAACCAGTCGATCGGCCCGAAGCGGTCCGTCGCGTTCGCACGTGTGCCCCTCGACGAGGCGAAGGCCATCAAGGAGGCGCTCGGGGTCAAGGTCAACGACATCGTGCTCGAGCTGTGCGCCGGCACGCTGCGCCGCTACCTGGAGCTGCACGACGCGCTGCCCGAGGACCCGCTGCTCGCGGTGTGCCCGGTGTCGGTGCGCATCGAGGACGAGCAGGGCACCGGCGGCAACAAGGTGTCCGCGATGTTCGCGTCGCTCGCGACCGACGTCGAGGATCCCGGCGCACGGCTCCACGCGATCTGCGAGAGCACCGAGGGCGCGAAGGAGGACCACAACGCCATCGGCGCCCGGACGCTGACCGACTGGGCGGAGTGGGCCGCGCCGCGCACCTTCGGCCTGGCGTCGCGCCTGTACAGCTCGATGAACCTGGCCAACTCGCACCGGCCGATCCACAACCTGGTCATCTCCAACGTGCCGGGGCCGCCGTTCCCGCTGTACCTCGCGGGCGCGGAGCTCGTGGCCGCCTACCCGATGGGCCCGATCATGGACGGCGCAGGGCTGAACATCACCGTGTTGTCGTACCGGGACCACATCGACATCGGCTTCCTGGCCGACGCCGACCTGGTGCCCGACATCTGGGAGGTCGCGGCGCAGGTGCAGCCCGCCTTCGAGGAGCTGCGCCAGCTCGCCGGCGAGCAGGACCCGACCATCGTGAAGTCCGCCGCGCCGGTGACCCCGACGGCCGAGGCGGTCACCCGACGCAACGGCGCCGGGGGCGATGCGGGCACGTCGTCGACGGGTGCGCCGAAGAAGAAGGCCAAGTC
>WBZX01001645.1_pt2 | contig 11170 bp, 10 predicted proteins | sample 5204211 | NCBI WGS metagenome assembly WBZX01 (sample SAMN12344362, study PRJNA552823) | activated sludge metagenome | biome: Activated sludge suspended growth; feature: Nitrification reactor; material: Wastewater; isolation source: activated sludge from nitrification reactor of wastewater...
CGGCGTTGCTGGTCGCGATCCAGCTCGCCGACGAGTTGTTCCGCGAGAAGGACCTCCACCGTCAGTTCCGCCAGCGCGTCGGTGCCAAGCTCGACGCGCTCGAGCTCGCGTTGCAGGAACACGCCCGTCGACTCGACGAGCTGTAGCGTCACCGAAGAGATCCGCATGACCGACCCCACCGACTTCGCGTACACCTCGCCCGCGCTGCGCGAGCTCGCCGCCCGCGGCTTCATCGAGCAGGTCTCGGACCCGGCCGCGCTCGATGCCTTGCTCGCGGCCGGGCCGGTGACGTTCTACATCGGCTACGACCCCACCGCGCCGTCGCTGCACGTCGGCAACATGGTCTGCGTGATGGCCATGCGCCGCCTGCAGCGGCTCGGCCACCGGCCCATCGTCGTGCTGGGCTCGGGCACCGCGCGCATCGGCGACCCGAGCGGCAAGCAGGAGACGCGCAAACTGCTCGACGACACCACCATCGCGCGCAACACCGAGGGCATCGCCCGCATCTTCGCGCGCGTCCTCGACGGCGAGCCCGCGCCGCAGGTGTTCGACAACTACAGCTGGCTGTCGCAGCTGGGCTACATCGAGTTCCTGCGCGACGTCGGCGTGCACTTCACCGTCAATCGCATGGTCGCGAGCAAGACCTACCGCGATCGGCTCGAGGCCGAGCAGCCGCTGTCGTTCATCGAGTTCAACTACCAGCTGCTGCAGGCCTACGACTTCTACCGCCTGCACCGCGACCACGGCTGCGTGCTCCAGCTCGGCGGCTCCGATCAGTGGGGCAACATCATCGCCGGCGTCGAGCTGGTGCGGCGCATGGCCGGCGGCTCCGGCACCGCCGCGCAGTGCCTCACGTTCCCGCTGCTGACCACCGCCGACGGCCGCAAGATGGGCAAGAGCGAGGCCGGCTCGGTGTGGCTCGACGGCAGCATGTGCTCGCCCTTCGACTACTACCAGTACTTCGTCGGCTGCGACGACCGCGACGTCCGGCGCATGCTGGCGATCTTCACCGACCTGCCGGTCGCCGAGATCGACGCGCTGTGCCAGGCCGAGGGCGCGGCGCTCCGCGAGGTGAAGCAGCGGCTCGCGTTCGAAGCGACCGCCATCTGCCACGGCCAGGAGGCCGCGAGCGCGGCCCAGGCGGCCGCTCGCCAGGCCTTCGGCGGCGGCGACGACTGGAGCGCGGTACCGCTGGTCGAGCTCGACGTCGAGACCATCAAGCTGATCGACCTCGTGGTCGATCCGAAGGTGGCGGCATTCCCGAGCAAGCGAGCCGCGCGCGAGCGCATCGAGGGCGGCGCCGTGCGGCTCGACGGGGCCCGCTGCACCGAGCCAGAGCGCGTGCTCGCGGGCGCCGACTTCGAGGACCGCACCCTGCGACTGCAGGCGGGCAAGCAGCTGCGCCTGCGCGTGCGCCTGGCTTGAGCCCGCGCGCTACTTGATCTTGGTGCGCAGGATGAGCCGCGGATTGGGGCTGGCCTGCATGCCGCCCGCACTGATCGCGAGGTCGAACGATGCATCCGGGGCCCCCGCGGCCGGCACCGTGAACTCCGCCGTCGCACCACCGCGCGCCGGCGTGAACGGCACCCACGACCCGCCCGACGAGGACCGCCACTGTGCGCTCACGGGCGCGCTGCTCGAGAGGTCCTGCACGAACACCTTCATGACCCCGGGGTTGGGATCGAACTCGTCGATGATGGTGCCGACCTGCACGCCGTTGACCGACACCACCAAGGCGGCACCCACCTGCGAGGGCACGATGTTGACGGGGTCTACGTTCTCGAGCGTGATGATCGCCATCGGAGCACCATCTTACTTGGGAAGCGGCCGCTTGGGATCGATGCCATCGCGGATGGCGGGGGCGTCGCGGGTGTCGGGGGCGTCGGGGGCATCGGGGTTGCTGTCGCGATGGCCGAGCGCGGTCTTGCGGAGTCGGTCGGCGAACGCGAGCAGCGACGGATCGTGGCCCGGCGCAGCCTCGATCGCCGCCCGCGCGGGCGCGATCTGCGTCAGCGCCAGGTCGGCATCGGCGGGCGAGCGCTCGAGCAGCGCCTCGGCGTAGTCGAGCCGCACGATCGCGAGCTCGACGTGGTCGGGCGCGTGGGCCCGCTCGGCGATCGCGAGCGCGCGGGCGTAGGCATCGACTGCCTCGTCGTGGGCCCCCTGCAGCAGTGCGACCGCACCGATCCCGACCCACGCGAGCGCGAGGTCGGGATGGTCCTCGGGCAGCTGTGCGCGCCCGATCTCGAGCACCCGCACGGCGTGCTCCCGCGCGGCCGCGAGCGAGCCGTGGTGCATCTCCCACTGCTGCAGCGCAGTGTGGACCAGCGCGAGGTCGGGATGCTGGTCACCGAGCGCGGCACGCCAGCCGTGCAGTGCGCGATCGAGCGCCACGCGGGAGGCGTCGACCTGCCCCCGCAGCAGCTCGACCTTGCCGAGGTTGTAGTCGATCGCCGCGAGCATCGGGTGCTCGGGGCCCAGCTGGGCGAGCGCGATCCGTCGCTGCCGCGCATGCAGGCTCGCAGCTTCGTCGAGCTCACCCGCCGCCTCGGCGGCATCAGCCGCGACGTCGAGCAGCGGCCAGCGCGTGGGCGCGAGGTCGTCGTCGTCGAGCGCGTCGACCAGGCCTTCGAGCTGCTCGCGCGCCGACGCGACGTCGCCCTCGAGCAGCGACAGCTGGGCGCCGAGCAGACGCAGGCGCTCCTGCAGCCCGTCGTCGCCCAGCCGGACCACCGCGGCCCGCGCGCTGCGCAGGTCGTCACGACCCCGCACGGGGTCGCGCAGCTGGCCGATCGAGACCTTCGCCACCGACAACCAGGCCGATGCCGCGAGGGCATCGTCGCGCTCGGCCTCGGCCTGCAGCGCCGCCTCGCGGAGGTTCGCACGGGCGAGCTCGGACTCGCCGAGCGCACCGGCGAGCTCGCCATCGAACGCCAACGCCTCGGCCTGCAACCCCGTGGAGCCGGTCGCCAGCGCCATCGCCCGCAGCTCGGCGCCGCGCCCTCGCAGTCGGCCGGCGTGGCCGAGCGCGAGCTCGGCACTCGCACGATCCAGCTCGCTGCGAACACGGGCCTGCTCGGCCCGGGCGGCGACGCTCGGCGCCGGCGACTCGCTGTGCTCCGCGCACTCGCTGCCGTCGGGGAGCGATGCGATCGCCCGCGCACGATCGAGGATGTCGTCGTCGCCGCGCGCGAGCGCGTCGATCAACGCATCGACCCGCGACAGCGCGCGCTCGAGGCAGCGGTGGTGCGGCGGCGTGTCCTGGCCCTCGCAGGCCTGCTGTCGTCGCGTGCTGATGGCGTCGATGCGCGCGCCCAGGACCTCGAGCGCGGGCTCGTCGTGATCGCGCAGCGCCGCCACGCGATCCAAGCGGGCCTTCGCCGCGTCGCCCCGCGGGCCCAGCTCGACGCAGGGCGCCGACTCGGCGCGGGCGCCGAACACCGGCACCGCCACGACCGCCAGCACGCCGGCCGCGGTCGCGATCGCGGCGCGTCGCGACGTCCGAGGCCGCACCGCGCGTTGCATCGCCTCGAGCAGCGCGGCCATGTCGGGCCAGCGCGCGCTCGACTCGTAGGCGAGGCCACGCGTCAGCACGCGCCACACCGACGCGGGCACCTCGGAGCGTGCCGGTGGCTGGGGACCGCTGCGATGGGCTTCGAACAGCTCGCCGATGCTCGCGCTCGCGAACGGTCGCTCACCCGCGAGCAGCTCCCACGCCATCACGCAGAACGCGAACTGATCGCAGCGCGGATCGATCACCTGTCGACGCAGCTGCTCCGGGGCCATGTACACCGGCGTGCCGACCACCGCGCCGGTGACGGTCAGTCGTGCCGACAAGGGGGTGTGCGGGCCCGGGCTCGGCGGCGTCGGCTCGGGCTCGACGTGCTCGGGCTCGGCGGTGTCGGCCGCGGCCCCCCGCGCGAGCCCGAAGTCGACCACGCGCACGCGCCCGTCGGCCGCCACCACCACGTTGTCGGGCTTGACGTCGCGATGGACCAGACCGACGCGGTGGATCGCATGCAGACCCGCGGCGCACTGCTGCAGCGCGTCGAGCCGCCGCGCGATGCTCGGCCCCTGCTCGGCGAAGCGCCGCAGGGTGTCGCCGCGCACGATCTCCATCGCGATGTAGACCCGGCCCTTCACGGTGCCGACCTCGAAGATCTGCACGACGTTGGGATGGTTGAGCCGTGCCAACGTCTGCGCCTCGCGCAGCAGCCGGGCCGCGGCCGCGCTGCTGCTGCTGCCGAGGTCGGCGTGCACCAGCTTGATCGCAATCGTGCGATCGAGCTCGGGATCGCGGGCCGCGAAGACCTCGCCCATGCCACCGGCGCCGATGCGCTCGAGCACATGGTAGCGACCGATCTGTGCCGGCGGTGCGACGCTCTCGCGCGCGCCGTCGCGTGCCGCCACGACCCCCGGCGACTCGAGTCGCACGGGCGCGAGCGAGATGGACAGGGTCGCCCGCGAGATCACCGAGTCGTCGTCGCTCACCGCCGCTCTCGTCCCTTCCATCCGCGAGGTCCCGCGCGCCACGCGACGACCTCGGCGACGATGGTGGCACGGCCCGCGCGTGGGCGCGACCCGATCGGGTCGATCGAGGTCACGGCAGGACCGCGATCGCGGCATCGAGCGCCGCGAGGCCACCCCCCTGGGCGATCGAGGCCACCGCGGCGCGGGCCCGTCGCGCACCCGGGAGTGCGCGCCACAGACCCATCGCATGCCGGGTCACCGCGTAGGGGTCACCACCAGCATGCGCCCAGGCTTGCGCCCGCTCGCGCAGGGCCGCAGCGACCTCGCGGCGCGAGCCCGTGGGCGCCGGCACACCGAACAGCCACGGGTCGACCTCGCGCCACGCCCAGGGATCGTCGTAGGCCGATCGACCGATCATCACGCCGGCCAGTCGATCGTCGCGCAGGCGCTCGGCCGCGTCGGCGGGGGTCAGGAGGCCACCGTTGTAGATGACGGGCAGGCCCGGCCGCGCGGCCACCAGCGCGTGCACCTCGTCGGGCCGCAGCGGCGGCACGCTGCGGTTGCGCGCGGGTGCAAGCCCGCCGAGCACGGCGGCACGGGCGTGTACGATCACCCGCGCCGCGCCGGCCGACGCGACCGCGTCGACGAATGCGTGCAGGCGCTCGACGTGGTCGCGACCCGCGATGCCGAGTCGGTGCTTGACCGTGACGTCGACACCGGCGACCGCGACCATGGCGGCGACCATCTCGGCGACCCGTGCGGGCTCGTCCATCAGCGCGACACCCCAGCGCGACGACGCCGCGGTCGGCGAGGGACAGCCGCAGTTGAGATCGATCTCGACGAAGCCCCGCGTGGCGCCGATGCGCGCGGCAGCGGCCAGCGTGGCGGGCTCGCTGCCGCCCAGCTGCAGCGCCAGGGGTTGCTCGCACGGCTCGTGCGCGAGCTCGGCGTCGGCGCGTCCGCGGACGATCGCGTCGGCCGCGATCATCGGCGTGTACAGCAGCGCGCGGGCGCTGATGTGCCGGAACAGCCACCGGAAGTGGCGATCGGTCCGGTCCATCATCGGCGCGACGCTGAAGCGCCAGGGCGCGGGCATGCGCCGATGATGGTGCGACCGCGGTGGCGGCGACCGCAAGCACAGGTGCTATCGTCGCCCGCACGTGAGGGTCGCGGTCCTCGGCGCGGGTTGGCTCGGTGCGGCGGTCGCTGCGGCGCTGCCGGGCGACGTGATGGCGACCACCCGCAGCGGCACGCGATCGCCGGCACTCGGGGCCGACATCGAGCTCCACGCGCTCGACCTGCTGCGCGACGACGTGCGCACGCATGCGATTGCCCGTGCCGACACCTGGGTGGTCGCCGTCGCCCCCGGCCAAGACCAAGGGCGCGAGGCGGTGTACCTCGAGGGTGCGCGCCGCATGCTCGCCGCGCTGCCCCACGCGCCGTCGCGTCGCCTGGTGTGGATCGGCTCGACGTCGGCGCTGCCGGATCTCGACGCCGAGCTCGACGAAGACTGCACGGCGTGGCCCGAGCACGAGCGCGGTCGCATCCAGCGGCAGGCCGAGGGGCTCGTCGCCGAGGCGTGCGCGCGCGCGGGCACGCCCTGGTTCGTGCTCCGCATGGGCGGGCTGTATGGCCCCGGCCGCGAGCTCGCGCGGCTGTACGGCGGCGAGGCGACTGGTCCGCGCGCGGCCGCGCGACCGAGCCACGGCATGAACGCGACCAACCTCGTGCACCGCGACGACGCGGTCGCAGCGGTGCTCGCCGCGATCGCACAGCCGCGCGAGCGCAGCGGCATCGTGCATGTGGTCGATGACGATCACTGCCCGCGTCGTACGATGATCGATCACGCACGCCGCGAGGCCGGGCTCCCGCCTGCGATCTGGGCGGACGCCGACGAGCGCGTGATCGGCAAGCGCGTGCGCAACGACCGACTGCGCAGCTGGCTCGGCGTCACGCTCGCCCATCCCCGACACGGCGGGTGACCTGCCCGAACGGTGGGGCCTCGCGGTGTGAATTTCGGTGCCGGACCTTGCGACCCCCGAGACCCGGGCTTAGAGGTAAGGGCCCATGTCCCCCGTCGCGCTCGCGGTCACCGAAGCCCTCCCCGTGCCCGCTGCGACCGAGGCGGTCGATCTCCAGGCGCTGCAGCTCGAGCTCGATGCCGTCGCCGACGAGGCCGCGACCGCCCGCGCCGAGGGCCTGGGCCTGGATCGCGCCGTGAGGGACCCACGGTTCCCAGCGCTGGTCGGCTTCCACCGCGATCTACAAGATGCGCTCTTCGTCGAGGTCGACGAGCCCATCGTCGGTTGGCTCGCCGAGCTGCGCGGCGGCGACAGCGAGAGTCACGGTCGGCTCGAGCACTTCGCCGACGCGTTGTCCCGCACCGCGCGACACGACGACGGCAGCGGTCGCACGCGCGCGCTCGCGGAGCTGCTGGTGTTCGAGGCCGTGCGGCTGCGGCTGTGCGTGGTGCTGTGGAGCAGCCAGGACTATGAGCGCACCGGCGGACACGACGACGACATCGATCAGGTCGCATGGTCGGAGGTCGAAGCCATCCTCGCCCGCCCCGAGCTCGCGCAAGGCGGCGTGCGCCCGCTGCAGGTGATGTTCGCGGCCGCGTGCGTGCAACTGTTCCGCGGCACCCACGAGCGCATCGACGAGCTGCGCCGCAGCAGCGACGAGGTCCAGGAGCAGCTGGGCGTGCGCGCCCGCCTGAAGGCCGCGCTCCGCGAGCTCCGCCTGCCCGAGGCGGTGCTGCTGGAGAACGCGCTGTCGAACCTGCTCGGCGAGGACCGCCTCGAGCTCGAGGCGCTCAAGGCCGCCCACCCGCTCGCGCTCGATGGGCTCTCGCGCCAGGCGATGGACCAACGGGTCTCGCGCGGCCGCAAGGCGCTCGGCGCCGGTCCCGAGCACTGGCCGCGGCGGCGGCGACCTGCGCTGTTCGATCTGCTGCGCGACGACGATCGACGCTGACGTCGGGGATCCCGGCCGGGCCGGGCCGTGCTAAGCCAGCCCCCGACGGTCTCGCGATGGCGCACACAGACGGCGACACGGCCCTGCGCATGCGTCGATTGCTGGTGGTGGCGATCGCCGCCGCGATCACGCTGCTGGCCGACCTCTCGAGCAAGGCGTGGGCGTGGCACGAGCTGCGACCACACCCCCACCCGCCGCGGATGCCGATCCCGGGCGTGCTGCACTTCGCGTTCTCGCTCAACACCGGCGCTGCGTTCGGCATGCTGCGCGACGCGAGCTGGTCGCGTCACCTGCTGGTGGCGGTGGCGGTGGCGGTGGTGGCGTACCTCGGGCGGCTGGCGTGGCGATGGCCCGGTCGCGCGTGGCTGGCGGCGGTCGGCATCGGGCTGCTGATGGGCGGCGCGCTCGGCAACCTCCACGACCGTCTGACCCGCGGCGTGAAGGTCTACGGCGAGGGCGTGCGCCACGGCGTGGTCGACTTCATCGTCGTGTACTACTGGCCGGGACGTCCGTGGCCCGCCTTCAACCTCGCCGACGTCGCACTCCTGCTGGGCATGATCGTGGTCGCATGGTCGCTGTGGCAGCATCGAGCCGCGCTCGCGCGCTGACGGATCCGCCATGCACCCGACGCTGTTCGAGCTGCCATGGGGTGGCACCGCCAACGCCTACGGCACGCTGATCCTGCTGGGCACGCTGGCGAGCATGCCCGGCGTGTGGTGGGATGCGGGGCGCCGCGGTGTCGCGGCCGATCGACGCGCGTCGTTCTTCGTCGACTTCTACCTCGCGCTCGCGCTCGGGGCGTTCGTGGGCGGCCGACTCCTGCACGTGCTGACCATGCCGCGCGAGTACGTCGACGATCCCATGCGGGTGTTCGTCAGCGACGGCACCGGCTTCGTGTTCTTCGGCTCGTTGTTGGCGATCGTCGCCTCGTGGGCGTGGTTGGCGCGCCGCCATGGCGTGGCCTTCGCGACGCTGTGCGATCTCGCCGCGACGTGGATGGCGCTCGGACACGGCTTCGGCCGCCTGGGCTGCTTCTTCGCCGGCTGCTGCTGGGGCGCGCCCGGGCCCACGCCACCGGCGATGTCGTTCGGCCCGGAGTCGATCGTCGCGCTGTCCGAGGGCGCGCCCTTGGTCGACGGCGCGACGGTGCCGCTGCACCCGGTGCAGCTCTACGAGTCGATCGGGCTGTTCGTGCTCGCCGCGGTGCTCATCGCGATCCGGTGCACGCGCGGCGTCGAGCCGCGCTGGCGTCAGGCCAGCCGCTACGCCCTCGGCTACGGGCTGCTGCGGCTGCTGACCGAGATGTTCCGCGGCGACGCCAGCCGCGGGCTGGCGTGGACGTGGAGTTCGCCGACACTGGCCGAGCTGCTGGGCCTGCCGCCGGCGCAGCCGTTGCTCCTGTCGAGTTCGCAGGCAATGGCGCTGGTGCTGGTGCTGGTCGGCGTCCTCGGCCTGCGACGCACGCGCCCACGCGCGTAGGTGCTATGCTCGCGCCCGGCAAATGTCCGACGCTCCCCCTTCGTCCGCGCCCGCGGAGCCCTCGCGTTCGAGCCGCCTGGTGCTGCTCGGCATCGTCGCCGCCCTCACGCTCGCGCTCGATCTGTGGAGCAAGGCGTGGGCCTGGGACACCCTGCGCGAGGGTGCCTCGGTCGAGGTGATCGAGAACTGGTTCTACTTCGAGTTCGGCTTCAACACCGGCTCGGCGTTCTCGTTCTTGCGCGACGCCAGCTATGCGCGGCTGGTGTTCATCGCCGTGACGCTGCTGGCGCTGGCCTACATGGGCAAGCTCGCGATGACGCTGCCGACGCGCTGGGCCTCGGCCTACGTCGCGATCGCGCTGGTTTCCGGCGGCGCGCTCGGCAACCTCCACGACCGCTTCGTGCGGGTCATGGAGATCCGCGGCGAGGCCCGTCACGGCGTGGTCGACTTCATCAAGGTCTTCTACTGGAAGGACAGCCCGTGGCCGACCTTCAACGTCGCCGACGTCGCGTTGGTGGCGGGCGTGGCCCTGCTGTTCATCTTCCTCACGCGCCACGGCGAGACGATCGACGCGAAGGCGAAGGCCGGCGAGCCGGCTCCGGCCTAGGCGCCTTCGCGGGCCGGCGGTCCCGCCGTCCGTTCGTCATGGCGCTGCGTCGGGCGCGAACGCCCGCACCTTGGCCCAGGTCTCGCGTCGCTCGGCCTCGGGCTCGCTGTCGATGACGATGCCGCCGCCGGCATGCAGCGAGAGCCCCTGGCGATCGAGCACGCCGGTGCGGATCGGGATGCTCATGCGCAGCCCGTCGGGTGCGAGCACGAAGATGGCGCCGCAATAGAGCCCACGTGGGTGCTGCTCGAGCGCTTCGATGATGGCCATGGTGCGGCGCTTGGGCGCGCCGGTGATGCTGCCGCCCGGCACCATCGCCTCGACCAGCGCGCGCAGGCCGATGTCGGGCCGCAGGGTCGCGCGGACCTCGGTGACGAGGTGGTGCACGGTCGGCAGCGGCAGCGCGCTCGGCTCCCGTGCAGCGACGACCGAACCAACCTGAGCCAGGCGGCCCAGATCGTTGCGCACGAGATCGACGATCATCACGTGCTCGGCGCGGTCCTTCTCGCTCGCCAGCAACGCGGCGGCGGCCGCCCGATCCCGCGCCGGATCGGACTCTCGCACGCGGGTGCCCTTGATCGGCCGACTGGTCGCGACCACCGGATGCACGCCGTCGTCGTCGACATCGAGCAGCGTCTCGGGCGAGTTCGACACCACCCACGCCGCGGCCAACCGCAGCAGCGCGCCGCGCTCGGCCGGCGCGCGGGCCCGCAGCGCGCCATACAGCGCCGCCACCCGCGTGGCCAGCGACCCGGCCGTCGGCTCGCGCCAGTGCGCGACGAAGCGCTGCGCCAGGTTGACCTGGTAGCTGTCGCCCGCGAAGAGGTGCTGCTTGGCGGCCAACACCTGCGCCCGGTAGTGCGCGGGCGACCACACCGCCACCGGCGGCGTCAGCGGCCACGGGCCCGCGACGTCCGTTGGTTGGACCTCCGCAAACCACGTCGGCAGAGCGTCGTCGCCGTGGACCCGCACCACGCCGTCGCGGCTGCGCTCGAGCGCGCACGCGTAGCGCCGCAGCAGCAGCCCCGGCAGTGCGCGAGGTCGCGGCGCACGTGCGGCGGCGAGGTCGGCCGCGAAGTCGTAGGTGATGGCGCCGATCCAGATGCGCGAGCGATCACGACGCCACGCGCGATCGACGACGTCGAGCAGCGCCGGGTCGTCGCCCTCGAGCTCGCGATCGGCGTGCAGGCCGAGGAACGATCGCCCGTCGTCGCCGCCGTCGAGCCATGCGAAGCCCGGAGTGTCGGCCGCGGCGACCCGCAGCGCGGCGTCGACCCAAGCGGCGGGCTGCTGCAGACGCGTCGGCGCGCGATCGCGGGGTCGAGACGCGCCCACCGCCACCCCTCCGCCTACGCGGTACGCCGCTGCTTGAGCGCGTTGCCGAACTCCAGCGTGTACGTGAGCGCCGACCACAGCGACAGCGCGAGTGCGAGGTACAGCCAGCCCATGCCCATGATGTGGAAGTCGATCGGCGAGTCGACCAGCGGCATGCGGTAGCGGTAACGCGCCAGCACGCAGCAGATGCCGACCAGCTGGAAGATCGTCTTGGCCTTGCCGCCCTCTCCGGCCGCGATCACCACGCCCTGGTTGGCGGCGACCGAGCGCAGGCCGGAGATGTAGAAGTCGCGCCCGAGCATCAAC
>WBZX01002947.1_pt1 | contig 11169 bp, 7 predicted proteins | sample 5204211 | NCBI WGS metagenome assembly WBZX01 (sample SAMN12344362, study PRJNA552823) | activated sludge metagenome | biome: Activated sludge suspended growth; feature: Nitrification reactor; material: Wastewater; isolation source: activated sludge from nitrification reactor of wastewater treatment...
CGTTCTGGTCGGGCTATTCATGTTTCAGCGTCGGGGAACCGCCCACGTCGGTGCGCTGTTCGGTCCTGTCATGGTGGTCTGGTTTGCGGTACTCGCATTGCTTGGCGCTCTGGCCATCGTCGATAACCCGGCTGTGCTGGCCGCCATCAATCCGTTGTACGCATTTCAATTTCTGACCGGCAATGCAACGCTCGGCTTCTTTGCCTTGGGGGCAGTGGTGTTGTGCATTACAGGGGCCGAAGCGCTCTATGCGGACATGGGACACTTCGGCGCCAAACCGATTCAAACTGCCTGGCTGGGCTATGTCATGCCGGCCTTGCTTATCAATTATTTTGGGCAGGGTTCATTGCTATTGGCCAATCCGGGTGCGGTGGAAAACCCGTTCTACCTGCTTGCACCGGAATGGGCGATGTATCCCTTGGTGACCCTGTCCACGCTCGCAACCATCATCGCGTCACAAGCCGTCATTTCGGGATCTTTTTCCATTACACAGCAAGCCATTCAGTTGGGCTACACGCCCCGTCTTGAAATTCAGCACACTTCAGACAAGGAAATCGGCCAGATTTATCTGCCGGGCATCAATTGGCTGCTGCTGATATCCATTGTTGCGCTGGTCATTGAATTCGGTTCGTCATCGAATCTGGCGGCGGCCTACGGCATTGCCGTGACGGGCACGATGCTGATTACCAATATATTGGCAATTGCGGTGGCCATCCGGCTCTGGCACTGGAGCCCCCTGCGGGCAGTTCTGGGAGCGACGCCGTTTATTTGCATTGACCTCGGGTTCTTTTTGGCCAACTCGGTAAAAATCCCGGACGGCGGGTGGTTCCCGCTCGTGTTTGGCCTGGCCATCTTCATTCTTCTGACCACCTGGAAACGCGGACGCGAACTGCTGGGCGAACGCTTGGCGGCCGACGCCATGGGATTAAAACCGTTCATCCGGAGCATGACCGACGACGGAGTCGCACGCGTTCCCGGAACCGCGGTCTTCTTGACCCCGAACGCCGAATTGGTACCCCACGCGATGCTGCACAGCCTCAAGCACTACAAGGCATTGCATGAGCAGATCATCATCCTGTCCGTCGAAGTGTTTGACGTACCTTATGTCCCCACCATTGATCGTGTTGAAGTGCATCGTTTGGACGGGAATTTCATTCAGGTCATCGTTCAGTATGGCTTCAAGGATGAGCCGGATATTCCGGCAGCGTTGGCATTATGCGCAGCGTCCGGATTGCACATAGACATGATGGACACGTCATTTTTCCTCGGCCGTGAGACCTTGATCCCCAAACTGGGCTCTGAGATGGCCTATTGGCGGGAACTGATATTTGTGGCGATGTTCCGCAATGCCGGTAGTGCAACCACGTTCTTCAAGATTCCGTCGAACCGTGTGGTCGAACTGGGTTCTCAAGTCGTGCTGTAACGCTGACCCATGACTGCCTGGTGAGTATCTGCCGCCACGTCCGGGCTTGCATCAGCGTCGCCGGGTGTTACGCCAGCTCAGGCAACATGAACGACGCTCAGGGTGGGCAACGATCGTCAACAACCCCCGCCAACGGTCGATTCACCGACTGCCATCCGTCCCGCAACCAAGGCAACAAATAGACCAACGCAAAGCCACCGAGGCCCCAGGCGCTGGCCACAATGCGCCACGGCAGCGTATCGGGATAGCCCTGCCCGTCAAAAGGCAAGGTGGCGACGGCGATGACGGCAATGCTCACCAGCGCCCAGTGAGGGCCGATGCCCAAGCCCCAGCGAAAACGACGGCTCAGGCGCAAGCCGGCCCAGCCGCCAGCCAATCCGATCAAGGCGCCAGCCAGCACATCGACCGGCCAGTGCGCACCGACCGCGATCCGCGAGAATCCCACCAGCACTGCCAGCGTCACGATGGGTAGCGCCCGCCACCAGCCGAGCAAGGCCAGCCAGGCGACGACAAATGAAAAGGCCGACACGGTATGCCCGGACGGAAAGCTATGGGAGGTCAGGCGAGCGCCGACAATGGTGATCTGGCTGGCGTCCAGCACTGCTGCCGGGCGCGGCAAATCGAACCAGACCTTGAGACCGCGACTCATCATCCCGGCCAGCAGCGCGCCAACCACCAGCGCCCAGAACACGCGCGGATAACGCAGGCAGAAGGGGAGCATCAGGGCCAGCTGGACGCGGCCATCACCGAGGGTGGTCAGCGATTCCCATAACCAGCCGGGCAGCACGCTGCTGGCCGCCTGCACCGGGATAAAACCGGCATACCAATCTCCGCCCAGCGCCAACCCGGCCAGCGCCGCTGAAAACAGCAGGCCCATGGCAAGGATGGTGGCATCGAAAGCCGTATGACGGGCATGCAAGCCCTGATCGTTCACCGCTTTTCCTCGCGCTCGACGCGCGCCAGCGTGACAAAGCTGCGTTGATAGACATCGTGCAGCACCAGATCCGGGGGCAACAGTGCCTGAACCTCGGATTTGCGATCAGTGCGCGTGAAGACGAGTTGTCCGAGTTCGGGCACGCGGGTGGGCGTCGCGGCCTGGCGATAGACGCTGAAACTCGGCATGATGATGCGCCAGGCCACCACCGGTTCGCCGCGCTGTTTGGCGATCATCGCCGCTTCGCGCACCGGCCCCTGGGTAACACCAATGACCCGCGGCGCGATGATGAATGCCACCGTCAGCGCCTGCAGCATGCCGGCCAGCACCAAGCCCTGCCAGACCGGCAAACGACGCCAGCAGGCCAGCCCGACGACGGCGACGGCGAGCAAAGGCAGCAGCCAAGATGCCTCATCGGCGAATGCTGCGGTCAACCCGGATAAAAGCGTCAATTCGAAAGGTCGGGTGACCTTGCCGGTGACAAACGCCAGCACTTCAGGCAGTGCCGCCAGCAACAGCGCAAAGAGAATGATCGGCGCAAAGGCCAGCCAGCGCCGCTCGAAATCCAGCCGGTGGCGCGCCAGCAGGACAAAGATCGGGGTGCAGCCGTAAAGCAGGTAATGCGGCAATTGCGTGCCTGACGTTGAAAAAAAGGCGAAAACCACGACAAACCAGATGACCAGAAAGCGCTCGAACAGCGCCTCGTTGTCGCCCTGACGCAACGCGCTGGCCAGCTTGCCGACAATGGCAAACAGCCACCCGGTGAACGGCAGCAGGATCAGGGGCAGCACCGCGAAGTAGTACCACCAGCGCCCGCCATGGCCCTCGAAGGTGTCGGCGTAACGATTGATGTTGTGCTTGAGATAAAAACCGCGAAAGAAGGCATCGCCCTGATCGAGATAAACCAGTACGTGCCAGGGGACGACGATGGCCAGGAAAAGCAGCCAGCCCGGCCAGAAGAAGATGGCCCTCAACCAGTGGCGCCAGGCGCCGGCCGAGACGAAGAACACGGCGCTGATCACCAGCGGGAAGAAAACCGCCACCGGCCCCTTGGCCAGAAACCCGAGGCCGAGGGCCGCATAAATCCCGAACAGCAGGCGGCGGGTTTCAGCCGGCCCCTTGCCCTCGCGACAGGCGCAAAAGAAATCGTAGATCCCGAACATGGCCAGCGCGATCAGCAGGTTGAGCAGCGCGTCGGCAATCGCTGCCTTGGCCACGATGCCCACCACCAGCGTCAGCGCCATGACGAGCGCCGCCACCTGTGCCGTCATCTGATTGCCATGGCGGCGGCAAAAGCGATACAGCGCCAGCATCCAGAGCACCGAAAAAATAATCGACGGCAGCCGAAAGCCGATCTCGCTGACGCCCAGCACACTGACCGAAGCTGCCTGCGCCCAGTAGATCAGGATGGGCTTGTCGTGGCGCGGCGCGTCGTTCAACGTCGGCGAGATCAGGTTGCCGCGCGCCATCATTTCGCGCGTCGCCTCCGAGAAGGCGCCCTCGTCCACGTCGGTCAAGGGCAGGCTGTAGGCGTTCAGAAAGAAGGCAATGAGCAGCGCCAGCAACAGGCTGAACGGCGACAGCAGAAAGCGCTCGATGGACTGGATAGGGCGGGAAGACATCGCGGCATTATAAAGCAGCGCGCCGCCCTGGCCCGGCGCCGACCAACATCCGGCTTGACGCTTCCGCGGTCGACGCCTAAATTCGGCCAAAATTCAAATCTGCTCACCCGAGGATATTCCATGCAAATCGGCACCCCGCTCTCTCCCTCCGCCACCCGCGTCATGCTGCTGGGATCGGGCGAACTCGGCAAGGAAGTCATCATCGCGCTGCAGCGCCTGGGGGTTGAAGTCATCGCCGTCGATCGCTACGACCACGCCCCCGGCCATCAGGTCGCCCATCGCGCCCACGTCATTTCCATGACCGATGGCGCCGCGCTGCGCCAGCTGGTCGAGCTGGAAAAACCGCAGCTGATCGTGCCGGAAATCGAGGCCATCGCCACCGACATGCTGGTCGAGATCGAGGCCGCCGGGCTCGCCGAAGTCATCCCCACCGCCCGCGCCGCCAGGCTCACCATGAACCGCGAAGGCATCCGCCGGCTGGCCGCCGAAGAACTCGGCCTGCCCACCTCGCCGTACCAATTTGCCGACTCGCTCGCAGAACTTCAAGCCGCCATCGACGCGGGCATCGGCTATCCGTGCATCGTCAAACCCACCATGTCCTCGTCCGGCAAAGGCCAGTCACTGCTGCGCGGCCCCGACGACGTACAAAAAGCCTGGGATTATGCGGCGAGTGGCGGCCGGGTCAATCAGGGCCGGGTCATCGTCGAGGGCTTTGTCGATTTCGACTACGAAATCACCCTGCTCACCGTCCGTGCCCGTGACGCCAGCGGCAATGTCGTCACACACTTCTGCGAACCCATCGGCCACGTACAGGTTTCTGGCGACTACGTCGAATCGTGGCAACCGCAGGCGATGACGCCGGCGGCCCTCAAGCGCTCGCAGGAAATCGCCGCAGCGGTCACCGGCAACCTCGGTGGCCGCGGCCTGTTCGGCGTCGAACTCTTCGTCAAGGGCGACATGGTCTGGTTCTCGGAAGTCAGCCCGCGCCCGCATGACACCGGCTTGGTGACATTGTGTTCGCAGCGATTTTCAGAATTCGAACTGCACGCCCGCGCCATTCTTGGCCTGCCGGTCGATACCGCCCTGCGCGAACCGGGCGCTTCGGCGGTCATCTATGGCGGCATGGAAGCCACGGGCATTGCCTTCGAAGGTGTCGCCGAAGCGCTGGCCGTACCGCGCAGCGACCTGCGCCTGTTCGGCAAGCCGGAATCCTTCAAGAAACGTCGCATGGGCGTCGCCGTGGCCAACGGCGACAATACCGACCAGGCGCGCGAACGCGCCAAACTCGCCGCCAGCAAGGTACGCCCGGTCAAGGGCTGATCCAGGTAGCTTCCAAAACCGTCGCTACGGTCAACGGCAAATATGAGTCATAAATGAGAAAGCCCGGCAGGTTTCCCTGCCGGGCCGGATTCGGTCGTCACCCGAAGGTGACACCTTATTGTAGCAACGGCTCTCACCCCGGAAAGCTACGACAGGCGTATTCTACTCGCTTTGAATATTCGCCGGCAAATCATGAGCACGACATATACCATCGGATTGGACATTGGCATCGCATCGGTCGGCTGGTGCGCTTTCGGCGAGACTCACATCCTGGACTTGGGCGTTCGAGCTTTTGACAAAGCCGAAACCGCCAAGAAAGGTGAATCCCTGAATCTTGCCCGGCGTAGCGCTCGCCTGATGCGACGCCGCCTGTTCCGCCGGGCATGGCGACTGAAGAAGCTGGCTCGCCTACTAAAAAGTGAAGGGCTGATCGCCGATGCAAAACAGTTCAAACCAGAACGGCCTTTTTCAACTTCGCTCTGGCAACTCCGCGTTGACGGACTTGACCGCCGATTGAACGACGAAGAATGGGCGCGCGTCATTTACCACTTGTGCAAGCACCGTGGCTTTCACTGGATAAGCCGCGCTGAAGCAAGACAGGCCGATGGCGATAGCAAGAGCGAAGGGGGAAAGGTCAAACAAGGACTTGCCGGAACAGCCAAACTGATGGCCGACAAGGGCTATCGCAGCGCCGCTGAAATGGTGTTGTCGGAATTTCCGGAAGCCCAGCGCAACAAGCAAGGCGAATACCGAAAGGCACTTTCACGCGAACTGCTCGCCAAGGAACTGGCCCTGCTTTTCGCCAAGCAAAGGGAATTTGGCAATTCGCATTCGCAATGCGCTCTGGAAACGGCCATCCTTGGCAACGGTGACCAAAAGAGCGGTTTGCTCTGGCAGCAAAAGCCAGCCCTGGCAGGCGCCGATCTACTCAAAATGCTCGGCACCTGTACGTTTGAGAAAACCGAATACCGCGCCCCCAAGGCCAGTTTCACAGCCGAACGCCATGTCTGGCTGACGCGTCTGAACAATCTCCGTATTGTCACCGACGGCATCACCCGCCCGCTTACCGAACAGGAGCGGCAACTCGCCCTGCCCTTGCCTTATCGGCAAGCCGGCGAATTCACCTACAAACAGCTTGGCGGTGCGCTTACCAAAGCCGGTCTACTGGAACCCGGCAGCTTCAAATTCACCGGCCTCGCCTACCCGACCGAGGCACAAAAAGCCGACGGCAAAGCCAAAGCCAATGACCCGGAATCGGCCACGCTGGTCAAAATCCCGGCTTGGCATGAATTACGGCAAACGCTCACCAAGGCCGGCCTCACCGACGAATGGGAAAAGATTTCGGGAACGGCGCTCTGCGGTCAACCGGAACTCTTCGACAAAATCGCCTGGGTGCTCAGTGTTTATAAAGACGATGACGAAGTCCGCGCCGAACTCGCCAAGCTGCCCCTGCCCAACCCAGAAGCGCTGACCGATGCCCTGCTCAACATCCGATTCGATAAGTTCCACGCCCTGTCGCTCAAGTCCTTGCATGCCCTCTTGCCACATATGGAAAAAGGGCTACGCTACGACGAAGCCTGCGTTCAGGCCGGCTACCACCATAGCCAGTTACACAAGGTCGGCGAAGGCGAACACAAATATCTGCCGCCGCTCTACGACGGGCGCGACAAGAACGGCCGAATGATCTTCGCCGAGGATGCCGACATTCCACGTAACCCCGTCGTGCTGCGTTCGCTGAACCAGGCGCGGAAGGTGGTTAATGCCATCATCCGCCGCTATGGCTCGCCGACAGCGGTTCATATTGAAATGGCGCGAGACCTCACCAGGCCACTCAAGGGACATAGGAACTCACAAGGGAAATACATCGAAGGGCGGCAGGACATTCAAAAAGAACAATTGGAATTTCAGACCAGAAATCAGCGCGACCGGGAACAATTCATCGAACTTTTCGGCCATTCGCCCAAAGGTCTGGAATTCGAAAAATGGCGCCTGTACCGGGAACAGAACGGCCAGTGCGCTTACTCGCAAAACCCACTTACAGCCTCGGGCAATGTCGCCGACATTTTCCTCGACGGATCGACGGAAATCGACCATGCGCTGCCCTATTCCCGCAGTTTCGACGACAGCAAAAACAACAAGGTTCTGGTGCTGACCCGCGAAAACCGGGACAAGGGCAACCGCACTCCCTACGAATACCTGGGCGGCGTCGAGAACAGCGAACGCTGGCAACGCTATGTTGCCTTTGTCGAAGCCAACAAAGCCTATCGGCTGGCCAAGCGCACTCGCCTGCTGCGCAAGGATTTCAGCGCCAAGGAAGCCGAGGAATTCCGCGCACGCAATCTGAACGATACGCGCTACATCTGCAAATTTTTCAAGAACTACGTTGAGCAGCACCTCAAACTTGCCGAAAGCAGCGAAACCAAGCGCTGCGTTGTTCTCAGCGGCCAACTCACCAATTTCCTGCGTGCGCGCTGGGGCTTGCTCAAGGTACGCTCCGACAGCGACCGCCATCACGCCCTGGACGCCGCCGTCGTCGCGGCATGCAGCCACAGCATGGTTCAGCGCCTGTCCAACTATTCACGCACCCGCGAACTGGAGCAGGTGCGCGATGGCTTCGTCGATATCGAAACCGGTGAAATCATCAATCCGGCCATGCATCAGCAACTACGCGAACACTTCCCCGACCCGTGGCCCTACTTCCGGCATGAACTGGAAGCACGCTTGAAAATTGACTCACCAGAACTGCTACGCGAGGAAATGGCGCGTTTGGGCAGTTACTCGGAGGAAGAACTCGCTGCGCTGAAACCGTTGTTTGTGTCTCGTGCTGTTCAACGTCGAGGCAGTGGAGCTATTCACGAAGAAACTATCAGATCATCCAAACGACTTGCAAATAGCCAGAGCCACGTACGAATAGCAATCCAAAAGCTCAAGCTGGCATCCCTACAAAACATCGTTGGCGCTCATGACCCACGGAATGCGTCTCTGATGGATTTGTTGCAAAAACGCCTCATCGAATTCGGAGATGATGGGAAAAAAGCTTTTGCTGAACCAGTTCTCAAGCCGTCCCGCAATGACGATGGACCGCCAGTCAAAACCGTGAAATTGATTTCCACACAAAAAGGAGGAATGAAAGTTCGTGGTGGAGTCGCAGAACTCGGAGACATGCTGCATGTAGATGTATTTCAAGATGGCAAGCGCTTTCTGATCGAACCCGCCTACATAGCGAATAACTCTGCACGAGTAACGCCAAGTTGTCTTCCTGAAACAGCCGAGTTCCTTTTCTCGCTGACCAAGAATGATTTGGTGGCCATCACGCTAGGAGACACCACTTATCAAGGGTATGTCGTCATGTACGAAAGCGATGGTCGCTTAACTCTTCGCTCCCATGACCAACCCAAACCGGACAAAGATTATTTCCGGAAGTCCGTTGCGAGCGCAAAACGAATTCAAAAATTCCACGTCGACGTTCTCGGCAACACCTACCCCGCCCTACCGGAGAAACGTCGTGGGCTGGCGTAGCGTGATGATCTCTCGGCCAGCCAAGCTGCGCCGGGAACATTTCTCCCTTGCCATCGAGCAGGAAAAAACCGCCTACGTCCCCTTCGAGGACATCGCCATCATTGTCCTCAACCACCGCGAAATCCAGCTTACCCATCCGGTACTCTCCGCCTGCGCCGACTACGGTATCGGCCTTTACGCCACGGGAGACAACCATCAACCCAATGGTGTCTTTCTCCCCTTTCTCGCGCACTCTCGCACGACTCGCCTGATGCGCAGGCAAATGGACATTCCCCGCCCGTTGGCCAAGCAGGGATGGGCCAACATCGTCCGGCGCAAGATTGAGAACCAGACGGCCGTTCTTCGTTTTTGCGCCAAAAATGGCGTTGACCGTATGGATTCGTATTCCCGCCGCGTGCGCTCCGGCGATCAGGAAAACCTTGAGGGGCAAGCCGCAGCCTTCTATTTCACGCAGTTGTTCGGTCAAGGGTTTTACCGTGCCGAAGAACGCTGGGCCAATGCTGCGCTCGATTACGGCTACGCCGTGCTGCGCGGCGCCATTGCCCGAGGACTGGTCGCCCATGGCATGCACCCACCCATCGGGCTGTTCCACGCCAGCGAACAAAACGCATTCAATCTAGCCGACGACTTGATCGAACCCTTTCGACCCTTGGTCGACCTGCATGTCGCCAAGCACCCTGCCATGACGGAAGGCGATTTGTCCTCGCAAGACAAGGCCGCTTTGGTTGCATTGCTCAATGTGGACGTCGGTATGCCGCAAGGCAAGATGTCTGCGCTGTCCGCCATCGAATACGCTGTCGAAAGCCTTGCACGCCTGTTTGAGCAGGGCGACAGCGAGCTGGAACTTCCTACCCTGATCGGCTTGCAACCGCACAGGCTGGAATGCTGAGGCATGGGACAGGAGACCCGACGCTTCATGCGACTCATCGTCTTCTTCGATTTACCCATGGTCACAAAGACCGAGAAACGTGCCTACGTCCAGTTTCGGCGCTTCCTGCTCAACGATGGCTACGACATGATTCAGTGGTCGGTCTACGCCCGACTACTGAATGGCAATGACGACCATGAAAAGCACTTGAAACGTCTTGTCGACAGCCTTCCTCCCGCTGGCTCAATTCGCTGCATGACCGTCACTGAAAAACAGTTTGCCGGCATCAAGCTACTGGTCGGCATGCCGCTTTTTCAGGAAAAAAAGGTCCCGGCAAATCAAATGCTGCTGTTCTGACGTAGATTTTCGTCAAAAAAATTCCCGCCAAGCTATGCAAGGCGGGAATTTGGAGTCAGTCAGATTGTAGCCTTCCGGGGTGAGAGAGGGAGCTACAACCAGCCAGCAGGGGCAGAATCAGGGGAATTCGATTGTAGCCTTCCGGGGTGAGAGAGGGAGCTACAACTCGACCTCGGCAAGGCCAATCTGGCAGCGCGATTGTAGCCTTCCGGGGTGAGAGAGGGAGCTACAACGCTCTGAATTCGCTTCAAGATTACTTCGGGGATTGTAGCCTTCCGGGGTGAGAGAGGGAGCTACAACGCGTCAGGTTGCGCGGTCCGCGCAAGGGGAGATTGTAGCCTTCCGGGGTGAGAGAGGGAGCTACAACCGGGTGGTGTCGAATATTGCCGGGTTGGATGATTGTAGCCTTCCGGGGTGAGAGAGGGAGCTACAACGTCGAAACTTGCAGGGTGTGCATCATCCACGATTGTAGCCTTCCGGGGTGAGAGAGGGAGCTACAACAGCCTCGGGGTAGGGGCCAGCCTCGGGGTAGATTGTAGCCTTCCGGGGTGAGAGAGGGAGCTACAACAAGCCTTTTGTCAGGCTTTCAAGGTTGCCTGATTGTAGCCTTCCGGGGTGAGAGAGGGAGCTACAACTTGTCAGCCACGCGCACGACTCGCACAGATGATTGTAGCCTTCCGGGGTGAGAGAGGGAGCTACAACAAGCCACTGCTGATGCCCAGCGAGTAGCCCGATTGTAGCCTTCCGGGGTGAGAGAGGGAGCTACAACAGACCGCCTCGCGGATGCAGTCGAGCAGGGGATTGTAGCCTTCCGGGGTGAGAGAGGGAGCTACAACCATGCCTTGCTTGCCTGCTTGATCAGTGCTGATTGTAGCCTTCCGGGGTGAGAGAGGGAGCTACAACTCGCATGATGATGCGCTGCACGGTACGCTGGATTGTAGCCTTCCGGGGTGAGAGAGGGAGCTACAACGACGCCGGAAGAGCAGGCCGCGGCCGCCTCGATTGTAGCCTTCCGGGGTGAGAGAGGGAGCTACAACGCCCGGTGCTGATGGTGCGCAGGGTCCGCAGATTGTAGCCTTCCGGGGTGAGAGAGGGAGCTACAACGGCGCCGGCTCGATGAAGGCAT